>Ga0207899_1000513_pt1 | contig 13885 bp, 9 predicted proteins | sample MalvirmetaMSP134_FD_184235 | JGI IMG/M metagenome (GOLD analysis project Ga0207899, IMG submission 184235) | Marine viral communities from the Deep Pacific Ocean - MSP-134 (SPAdes) | ecosystem: Environmental > Aquatic > Marine > Oceanic | place: Pacific Ocean | collected 2011-06-28
CACCAGAAGTACCTCGAAGGTGTCTGGGACAATGCTCGGCAAAACTGGGCAGAGACGGATACCTTCCACCAACTTAGCTACGATGTGTGGACCGGCCCCAATGCTGCCGTCCACCTTGCCGCCAGAGGGCAGTACCGCCCGCCTACCGCTCGGACCATCATCGACCACAGTGCCGACCAGTTCATGGCGCTCATTCCCACCGTGCATCGGGAGCCGTCTAATGAGGACTCGGACGCCCAGAAGCTCTCAGCGGACAACGTGGAAGTGGCGGTGAAGTCCATCCTGATGGATTCCGCTCTGCACTCGATAACGAATCCCTGGCGTCTACTGGGTAAGCATTTCAACGCCTTTGGGTACGGGATTATCCAAATAGACCTGGCAGAGTTGGACCCACGGTACGAAGCTGACCGCCCTCGCCCTGCTTACTGGAATCCGGTCCGAATTGATGCCGTCAACCCTGGGCAGGTTCTCATCGATCCATTAGAGAAGATACCAAACGCCGCGATCAAGATGTGGCAAGCGTCGGCCCAAGATGTCGCTACGTTACTAGAGTCGAAGAAGAAGCTAAAGTACAAGGGCAGCTTCGACATGAGCGCCCATAATCCCTGGGATATAATCACCATGATTTCCCACTGGACGGGGAAACATGGGTGGCTTACCGTGAGAGAAGCGGGGAAGGAGGTGCTGTATCAGCAGCCCAATTCGTGGAATTTCGTCCCCTTCAATCACGCCTTCGCTGGCTACGGAATGGAGCCAACTGGGTTGGATCGCAACGACCCGCAGTTTATGGCCCAAGGGTTGGTGGACCCTCTCAAGCCGACGCTGAGACTTCAGGCCCAGAGTCGGACTGCGAAACACACCATGACAATCGACCACGCTTATGCCAACTATGGCACCTCGGGTGACCCAGAGGAGTTCGTGAGGGCCTTGGATACCGGCGAGCCTTTGCAGGGTGAGGAGGCGAAGTTTTGGAAAATGAAACCTCACGACGTGCCCCGCTGGTTGTTCGAGTCCGATCGTGAGACTGACGAGATGATCGAACGCAGTGTTGGCGCCAGCGCCCGTGGAGGGCAACGTCAGCCCGGCGTAGACACCGTGGGGCAGCAGGCCATCTTGAATAACCAGATGCGACGCAAGTTCATCGGACCGTCCTTGCAACAAGAGCACATGGGGTCCATCGTGGGTGGCTGGATACTGCAACTGGTTGATAAGTTGGACGTGCTGAAAGGCGGGATTGGAGCGCACGGGAAGCTGCTCAAACGTAGCGACATCGGGGGGAACTACGACATCTCCGTGACCTTCGACCCACTTGACCCCACTATGGAGGCGCAACGGCGAGCGATGTTCCGTGAGGAATACCTGATGGGCTTGCTGGACGACGAGGGCTACTGGCGCGAGACAGGGGTGCAGAATATCACGCAACGCCGTGAGGCACTCAACCGGCAGCGTGTGCGGAACAGCCCGTCCGTGGTGGCTAAGACGGCCCGTATTACCGCACAGGCGATGGCAGAGTTGGACGACGAGGATGTGAGCGCCGTGACGGAGGAAGCTGCTGCGGGCGCACTCCCCCTGGTGGCGTCGAACGGCTCTCAGCCCCAGGAGCAACGTCAGCCCTTGGACGACCAGACTTTCAAGCCTCAGCGCTTGGATAACGTGAATTTGGAATGACGACTGAACGAGGACGCACGGTCAAGGCGCTGATGGAAGAGCACCGACGGCGGAAAGCTGCGGTTAAGCCTAAGACGGGGCGCCCTGTCAGTGAACAGATACCCGGACTGAACCCCATTGCGAAGTGGTACAAGGAACGGGGCATCAAGCTATCCGACGTGAGGCGAGGCAATGGCTAGACGGGTAATTTTCGACCCGGCAGAATTCGGCTCTAGAGACCCCAGTCTGCGGGAGTTGCAACGCATCGTTGACCTGGTTAACGCGATGCGCGATTCCCTGTCGGGTCTAGAAGCCGTCACGGGGGAGGTGGGCACCCTCAACGCCGAGGGGGTGGAGGCATTCAGAAATTTCAATGAGGCCCAGGAAAAGGAAGGCAAGCCTGCTATTACGCTGCAGGAATACACCAGCAAGAACACAGATGGCACTTACAAGTATTTCGCTCCTGCGAGGGTCAAGGTCTACATCGTCCAAGAGGGCGAAGCTGGGGACCATACCAAGTTCCCGACCTTCACCCGGGGCGAAGCACATACCCTCGTCGAAGAAGTAGTCGCTCGCATTGTGGAAGCGGGTAATATCACGGACCCTGACGCGATTAGGCATCTTTATGATTTAACCCTGACCAATCTGTATTCAGACATCAGTATCGACAAAACCACTGGTAAAATTACCAGGATAGCAGACCCTTCCTTTGTGGACCTCCCGGTTGGGATATGGGGCAATCTGATTAAGGGCGAGTGGAATCAGAGTTCCCAGGAAATCGTGGTGGACCCACGGTATCCGCTTGTATGGGACAAGTTCCGCCTGGGTATTGAATTTGCCCGAGATAATGACCTGATTTCACCCTACGCTGCCGCAGTCGCCCTGCTGTACTCACCTAAGCTGATCGAAGAGGCTGCCAAGCTTCCCTTTGGCCTTGAAGGTTTTCGCGGGGAACACGGGGAAATCGTCACAGATATGCTCGCCTGGTTGGAAAATTGGGCGGAAGTGTTTGAAACAGAAGTTCCACGCATCGTCAATGAAGGCATCGCTGCAATAGAGGCTGGGAATACCCCTAAACTGCTAGATGCTGGGCTTATCATGGTGTGGAAGGCCGATCAGAAGCTGGACCCCCTCGACCAGCGCCTACCGCCCTACGGTTTCGACCCCAAGGTGGAACGACAGAAGCAACGGGAAGAGCGAATCCTGTCAGCCTATGGACAAGAAGGGAAGAAGTTCAACGATCAGGTGGAAGACTTCATGGCCTCTTATGGGGCTAAACGGAGACCTGCTTCCATTCTGGACCCGGAGCTTAGTCGAGCTACCAGTATTACCAACAAACGTGTACTGGAACTGGCTAACGATGTCCGTACTGCGGCTGAGGCACGTGATCTGGGGGACTTGGAGATATTCCGTGAGGTCACAGCTTTTCTCACTGATATCTTTGAGAAGGCCCCTGGGGAAGAATTCAGCCAGTACGACAGCTACATCAAAGAGATAACAGGTGATATACAGGCTCTCGCCCTAGATACCGAGGATGGTAGGAGGGCTTACGCCAAGGAGTTCTACGGGAATACCGAGGGTATCAATTGGGATGATTTAACTGACGACAGAAAGCAGAAAATCCTCGACAAAACTAATGGGAAGTCCCCTGCTGAGTTTGATGCCTTCATCCTTGAAGGTGGTGCCGAGTGGCAAGCGGAAGGTGAGGCGGCAAAGTGGAAAGATAAAGCTACGGAGCGGGGGATACAGGAATTATCAGACTACTTGCGGCATCACAACATTCTCCCTTCAACTCTGTCGCCACAAGACAAGTTAAAGTTAGAGAACGAGTTTTCTACAAGGGATTGGAAAACATGGTTTGAAGCTCATTGGGAGGGAGACCCTCCGGGCCTGACACCTGAACAACGGGGCAAGTTGCATCTAGAGATTTACCAAGACCGGTTTACAGCCGAGAAGGAACAGAAGGAATTAACCGAAAAGAACATTCCGGCAGTGACCGACAACGAGATGGACGCGCTGATTGAAAATGTCCTCCTAGGTTACGAGAAAGAACTTGAGGACATTGATATAACCGAACTGAAATTTGAACTGCGAAAAGCTCTAAGAGAGGACCCGAACCTTACCCGTGCACAACAGAAGGTTATTGTTGCAGAAGAAGGAACGCGGCTAGTAGAGGAACGCCGAGTAATCGTTGCGGAGCAGGCGGCGGCGCAGCGAGAAGAACCTGGGGTCGCACGTGGAATTACCCGCAAAGTGCTGGATGATAACGATATCGGCGAATTGTCCGATGATCGATTGAAGGAACTCGAAGATAGTGTAGAGAAATATGGTGTTAAAGAGTTTCAGTCATGGGTCGAGGATAATGTTGATGCACTGAAAGATGAATCTAAACAATTCGAGGCGGCGGCGGCGGCAGAGGAGTTTGAGCCGGACAGGGCGCGTGATCTGATCGACGATGCCTTGGAAGCTGCGGAGCATCCGACCAACGCTATATCCGAAAAAACCAAGCTGGGGTTGATTTCGGGCCTTGTGGAAGCTGTCAAAGCGGGACAGGGGCTACCTGCTGACCTGGTAACGCAGTTTATTACACCTCAACTAGATGATTTAGTGGCGGAACAGCAGCAGTTAGAGCAAGCACGACAAGTCTTCGGTGCTGCTGGTGTCGATGCGGCAGATGCTACTCGCCTAGAAAATATATTCGATGAACTTGTTGATGATGGGTTGCCGAAGGGATTCGGCGTCACGCCTGCGGGCGGTTTCGCTCCCCTGCCTACATTCCGCAGCACCGAATTTATTGACACGTTTGACCCATCTAGCGAAAGTTTTGGCCAGTTCGACCAGTTTGGTTTCCAGACGGTAGAGGAACAGGTGCCACCGCAGACGATCAGCGAGATTGTTCAGGGGTTCCGAACTCAGAGAGACCCGACGGCGTTCCCGATACGCCCTACCGTGGATGCTTTCGGGAATCCTATCCCGACAGAGGCAGCCCCGTTCGACCCTGTCGCTGAGACTCAGCGTGGCCTTATTAGTATGCAGGCGGAGCGGGAGGCCGAGGCGGCAGCTATTGAGGGGCAAGGCGTTATTGACCTTGGGCGGGCAGAAAGGGAACGTGCCCGTCGCCTGGCGGCCCCAGGTGCTTCAGAGCGCACCGTGGCAAGCCTGGAAAGGATACTTGAAGAGCAGCGTGAGAATGATTTACTGGTTAGGCAGGCACGTCAGGTGCCAGGCGCCATTGGATTTGAAACGCTTGGGCCTGCGATACGCGAGGCGGCGGGCAGCGATATAGGCTTAGAACAATTCTTATTTAGCCAGGCCCCAGGTATACAGCGTCGGTTCCAAGAGGAACGAAGGCGCGTGTCAAAATTAGCCGTTCCTTTAAGTGCTACAGGTGTGCCTGAGCCTCCGGTTGTTGGATTCTCAAAGTTCTTTGCCGAGCAGGAGTTGCCTCAACTCCAAAAGGGTTTTGCCACATCACAGTTTGGCTTGCGACAAGAGTTGCAACGTACACGTCCGCCTGCCGAGCAAACGGAAGCTCAAATCGAGAGCGATGCTGAACTGGCGAAGAAGCAGGCCGAGACTGAGCGGCGTCGCCAGCTACGGGGCCGGGGCCGGACGGTGATGCGAGTCTAATGCCCTTCCATCCTACCGCCATCGATAGAGTACGCGCAGCCCTGAAAAAGCGCGGCACGCAAGCCCCACAGGTCGAAGTAACAGAGGACCGACCCCCGTCGGACTTTACCGCTCCTGTTCGGGAAGGGTGGCAGGGACTTCCTTTTGGGGCAACAGAGGGCCGACCCTTGCGGGCTGGGCTCGTCCTTCCCGTGCCGGATACGCTGCCCCGGAGTTTCACACTCACATCGCCGGAGCAAAGCCGAGCCCTGTCGGAAGGCTTCATCACCCACCTGCCCCGACGTGAGACCACCTTTGACGCCGGAGTGGGCAGCGAGATCGCAGGCGGATTCCGAAGAATCGGAACTAAGGCGGTACGAGCCCTCGAATCAGGTATTGGCGAGTTTGTGCCGCCTTTTGGGGAGCCATTTGAATTCCCATCTAGCCGCAACCAACTTGACGTGTTAATGACTCAAGTTAACATTGACCCATCGAAGGTGCGTGCTGCCGCTGAGGTGGATATAGGTATAGGTACGTTCGATTCGGCAATGGATTTGCGTCTTGCTGAGTCACGGGGTCATTCCTTTTCTATACGCGACTTTACCAGGCAAGACAAAGAGACAGAAGCCGAGTGGATGAAGCGGAAAGAGGTTATTCAAACCACACTAGCTGCGAGGAAGATTCTGAGACTAGCACGAAAGGCGCGTGATCAATACGACCAGCCTAGTGGACCGGGTGAGGCAATCGGCTCTTTCCTTGGTGACCTACTGACGCTAGGGCAGGGGTTGCCGGAGATGGAGAAGCGGGAGTTTGTAGAAACCCTGATGATGTTTGGCCCCGTAGGCGTCATGGCAGGGCCAGCGGCAGGTTTTGCCGCAGGTGCGGCTGGCAGCTTTGGCAAAACCGCGCTCCGTAGCATTCTCACAGGCACAGGCCGTGGCGCTGGCAAATTCGGGTTCGGTCGTGGGCCTGCTATCTCCCGTGAGGGACTTGCTGAGGTGTTTGCCACTACGAAGGGAGAAGTGCGTGGCCTTGGTCCAGCTACCACGAGAGTGGACCCTGCGGCTCCCGTCACTGTGCTCGGAGGACGAAGCGAGCGTAGTAGAGTCTTGGCTGGTGGTGCTCCCGATGCTGAAAAACTTGCGCCACTGGTGGAAACAGCATTAGGAAAGGCGTGGCAGTTCCGCCGCATCGACCGCCCCGGTTCGATTGCGCGATTCTTAGAGAACATCCCCGTTATCAAACATGCTATTAAATATGTACGGAAAGCCAATTTCATGCCGGAGCATATTCAGGTGGCAAACGTGGCTGAAACTGGCGAACGGGCGATGTTCAGAGGACAGGCCTATGCCACTCGTTTCCCTCTCATGCGTGAGATAGACGAGGTGTTCGGTCCAGGCGTTGCACGTGGCGTGTCGCCAACGGCGTACCCTGCCCCCACCGCCGCACGGGGTGGTGCTGCGCCTACCACGCCCGTCACCGATGTGCCCTCAGCCCGACGCCTACCGTGGTTATTTCGCAAGAAGCCTATTGACGTTTCTCATGGCGGGAAGGCCAATGTTCGCTTCCTTGGTGGCACAGACGACGTGGTGGGTATCGAGGGAACCATGCTGGACATGGCAATGCGGCCTCGCCTCTACGATCTAACAGACGCTCAGAAAGCCTTCATGGCAAGATGGCAGAAGCGCAATCAAAAACTCCTGAAAGACGTCCAGGAAGGGTATGGGGTTAGAATCGGGGAGTTCGCCACTCCGCCTGGCGGGGTATTTCTACCCAACCTGGATGTGGCCGACGATGTTCTGGAAGTACTGGACATGACTCGATCGGTCGCAGCCAGGCGCGGTCGGGCCAAGACGAGGGTATTCGACACCGCTGCTGACCGGATGAAGTTTGACAAGACCTTCGTTCCTGAGACGGACATTTGGATTCTTCAGGCCGGAATGGATGAAGCTAAGGCAAGCATGGTTGGCAGAGAGGTCTTCCAAGGCGGCGCAGGAGGCAAGACGCTCACCGAAGTGATAGACCTTTTGCATCCGACACTGCGGAAGGCCCGCGATGACATGGCGAAGAAGGTTGCCAGCCTGGAGGGAAAGATCGCCCGCGCTGAGGCGGCTTCAACAACGGCCAGCCGCGCTGCCAAACGCGCCGAAAAACGCATGACCAAGATGGACCGTACGTCCGTGTTGCTCCTGGACACCATTGAGGAGTTGGGCGATGAGTTGGGCCCCGAGTTCACCCGGATAGTAAACCAGATCAAGTCTCTCCAGAAGCGTAGCGAGGTTCTTCAGAGCAAAGTGTTGCATCTCAGAGACGTGGCGGCACTCAAGGGGATTAAGCGCAACGGCCTTATGCCGGAGTTACAGGACGCTGTTGTTAGATTAGAGAAACTACGGCTTAGTTATCAGGGGGTCAACTTACCGGGCTATACATTCGTGAAGGAAGACATATTCCGCTATTTCCCTGCTGCCGAGGCCAAGGCGGTGAGGGAGTTGCGTCACACTTCCAGTAATCAACTTGTGATGCTGCTGGAAGCTATACGCGGCACGGCGTTTGGCGGAGACGCCTCGCCCATCTTGGGGGTTCAATTGCCCCTGTTCGCTCTCTTCCATCCTGTTACGGCTATACGGCGACTCATAGGGGCTGGCAAGAATAGCCGCCAGTCCCGTGATCTACTCCATGCTTTCCGAGAGGACACGGTGGTAAAGGCGATATTGGATGACCCACAGACGTTTGCTGATCTAGCCTTCTTTACGGGACGGGATATTTCGATCAAAACGCCTGGTGGGGGAAAACGATGGAAAATCGGAAGGCTCACATTGCCAATAGGACGCGTAGCGCGGGACGAGTTCGCTGGTGGGCTACTGGGTCTTATTCCGGGATACACCAGGGCTAACGATTCGTTGTACGCCGTGGTGATGCGTCAGATGGCACAGAGTTATAAGAAGCAGCTCCGCATTCTCGCCGAGGCCGGCCTGACGGGCGATGCTGCCAAGGTGGTTGCGGCGGACATGGCGACCTCGGTGATTCCGCTCTGGAATCCGAGCCGTCTGGGGCTATCGCCTGCACGGGCAGCGGCGATTCGGTCAATCCCGACCTCTATATCGTTCCTGATTCGCCCCGCAACTCTCCTGGCTACCGCAACGACGGGCTTTGCCAAGATGGCCCTGCGTATAGAACGAACACCGCAGGAGATGTTGGCTATCCGACTTATGCTGACCTATACCGCCTCGACGCAGTTTCTCAGTATCACCAGCGCGGTGACCTCAGCGTTGGTACGTGGCACTGACCCATGGGAGGCTGCGGAAAGAGCGGCAAATCCTCTGTCTCCGATATATGGCGACCTCATCATTGGAACACGACGCTTGCCTCTTGGTGGTCCCTACAGGGGCATCATCAGGACGATCATACCCCGGAAGGTGGACTGGTCACCCGTGCCGGTGCCATTCGGCAACTTTGGGGACTTCGCTCGCAATCGCATCGGGCCCGGGCTTCAACTCCCTTGGCGTCTGATTGAAAACCGAGACTACCAAAAGGGCAAGATACGTAAGGGTCACATGCCGGAGCAAATCCTGCGCTCACTCCTCTATACGGTGGAAGGCATAGCCCCGTTGACGGCTGGTTCCGCCATCAGTGGCGTTCGGCGCGAGCTAGAAGTGGGGGACATTGTTGAAGAAGCGGGCGCGCAGTTCGCTGGCACCAACCTTATCAAGGAGACACCTTTCCAGGAACGTAACGTAGTAGCTACCCAGTGGGCTAAAGAGCAAGGGCTCGAATACAAGGTGGAATCCTACTCCGACCTTAGCAGTGGATCGACGGACCACGTACTTGGGGACCAGGCTCGCTTTGAAGCCGCGCATCCCGACGAAGTGGCTGCTATCAAGAAGGAACAGGAGCGTCAGGTCAAGCAGGGCATCCCACGCGCTGTGGCCTTTGGGCACCTTGAAAACGTCACGACGATCCGCATTGACGAGGAGGAAGCGCTAGTCAAGGAATTGCAACTGCCGGTGAATGATCCGCGTCACTTAACGCTGGATGAATTCCGAGCACAATATTCGAGGATTCAGGCTAAGGCCGCCAACGGCAGGGCCGTGCTGGACCCTGCCTTCGATCTATTCAAGGACACGAACGAGCTACCCGACGACCCGAACAAGAGAGCTCTCGTTCAATATTACAACGCTTTTGATGACGCTACTAGCGAGTCAGGTAAGTTGATCTTCGAGCTACTGGACGCGAACCTAGCTGAGCTTGAGTCCCATCAGTGGACTGATGAGCAGAACCAGTGGGTGAAGGAGAATACTGGGTGGCAGAGATTTACTGATCGCCCACCACTGATTCAGGAATATCTGCGTGACCGTGATCGAGAGGACGTGAAGGAATGGCAGATGAAGATACGCAAGGTTATGGAGGAGATGGGCCATCTGACTCTGTACCGACAATATCTGGAACATGATCCTGGGTCTAGTGGTCAAACAGCTTTCAAGGAAAAGTACCCTTCCTTGGATGATATGCTCTTACTTGCACAGGATCAGAAGGATAAGATGCGTAGCGCGAACACCTACGATGCGTTCATCTTGGAGCGTATCCTGTACAAGTGGGGCTACATAGACACGCCGCTTAATTCGACACTGGAGTCTGAGGTGTGGAGGTTGCAGCAAGAACAGGGTGGCGTGGTGACGGACCGGCTAGCTATAGATCGAGAACCAGCAGGAGTAGCGCCGTGAATGAAGAACTGACCGCTGCTTCGAAGAAATGGCTCAACGCGGGCGGGACTGTCCTGTGGGAATATGCTGATCCTGTGTATTGCACTAAATGTGGGAAGCAAGTTGCAAAGCATCTCGAAGGCTTGGGGTGGTTTGAGTGTCCGTCTTGTACGACGCGATTCATGGTGGATAGACGCAAGCCTGTCGAGGTAGCACCGTGACTACGATCGCTTCTGGCGTTCACCCGGTGTTCTGCGATTGCCACGGTACTCAGTACATGGCGAAGATCCGAGATGGCAAGCTGATTATTCGTATACGCAAGCATGGGGAATACCATACTGTAGCTTTGTCGCTTGACATTTTCCAGAAACTCACGGTAGACTAGCCAATGTAACAACTGAATAAGGCGGTACGCCGCCCAATTAGGTCACGATGGCCCCGATAGGTGCGAAAGCGCCCTTCGGGGCTTTTTTGTTTGGCGAACCCTCGCTGATCGGCGGGGCGGACCCAGTGGAGGTCGGACAATGGTCGAGCAGGCAAACCCGAACCTTGAGGCACCCCCAACATCGGAAGATGCTCCTGATCAGAGCGACGATGGCGGGCAACCCGAAGAGGTCAACTGGGAAGAGCGAGCGAAAACGGCGGAAGCCACAGTAGCGGGCCACGAGTCCGCAATCACCAAGCTGACCAGCAACGTCAGTACCCTAGAAGGCAGGGTGAGGAAGCAGACGGATAGCGATACCCTGGTGGCCGGTTTTACAGACAGGCTCCAAGGAGTGGAAGCGTCCGTTACGGCTGTCGCCCGAGCTATGGCGAACGACGATCTGGGCACCCTTGGTGATGAGGTAACCGCCATTGAGCAGCGCACGCAGGCTAAGACGGCGGCCACGAGTCGCCGCACCATAGCGGCCTCCCTCGGACAAGGGTTACAGGACGCGCTACAGGGCAGTGACGGGAAACCCGTCTTTGACCTGGTGAATGCGCCTGAACTGGAGTCGGTTCGTGAAACGTGGAACTTGGGGCTCAAGCAGTTGGACTCTTCGGATACGACGGAGCGGGCTGAAGGTCGTGCAACATTGGTGCAAGCCATCAGCGATGCCAAAACAACTGCCCTGGTTGCCGAAAGAGCCACGGCTACCGAACTGATAACCAAGATGGAGGCTGAGCACAAGGCCGACCGGGCAAAGTGGGCAGAGGAGAATGGTGTCGAGGATTTGTCTACCGGCACTCCTAGTTCATCTGCCGCCTCCCTCAATGGCGCAAAATTGGAAGAGGGTCTGGGCAACGGGTCCATACCGATGACTGCGGAAAATCAGAAGAAGCTAGAGGCTTTCTACAGATCAGAAGGATTTAGGAGGTAGGATAAATGCCTACGCCAACAGTTACAACTCAACTGGACGCTTCGTTGCCGACGATTATTTCATCGGCGCGTCTCGTCCGCGAACAGGAAGGGGACATGCCCGCGCTGGTGGAACGTCGATCACTCGATGAGGGCACCGGCGACACCTGGCATGAGGTCTCCTATGCGAAACTGACGGCCCAGGCGGTAACAGAGACCACGGAGAACGACAACATCCAGCAGGTCTCGGACACCGACTTCGCCGTCAAGCCCACGTTGATTCAGATTGCCACGATGCTGACCGACAAGGTGGGTAGGAACATTACCAAGAACGGGCTGCGCGAGATTGGCAAGCTGGGCCAGAACGCAATGCAGCGGAAGAAGAACGTCGATGGCCTCACCGCCATTGATGCCACCGGCAGCACCCAGTTGGGAACCGCCGGGGCGTCGATGACATTCGGCCTCGTAGCGGCGGCGCAATCCAATATCCGTGGTAACTCCACGGAGCCCGGCCATGCGCCATACCGTTTCGTCGCTCACCCCTTCTGCATGAAGGACATCTACGACCAGTTCGTAGCACCGGTGGGCACCTACGACATTTCCGAAGGAGCGACCTTCCGCGTCTTCCGCGAGGGCTTCAAGGGGATGATTAACGAGGCTCAGGCGTTCGAGAACGGCGACTTCACCATCGACTCCAGCGACGACGTGAAGAACGGCGTCTTTGCCCGTGAGGGCATCGTGCTGATCGAGGAGATGTCACCGAAGATGGAGACGGAGCGTAAGCCCCGTATCGGTGGTGGCAGCACCATCATCACCCACACAGACGGATACGCCTACGGCATCCGGCAGAACCAGTGGGTTCATGAGCTGATTGCGGACGCCACAGCTCCTACAAGTTGACATAACGCGATGAACCCGACATACTATCTTCATCAAATACTGAAGGAGATGGTATGCCAGCGAACCTTGTTTGTCATGGGTGCAACCGGGTATTCGAAGCTAAACGAATCGATGCAAAGTGGTGTGGCCCCTGCCGCATTGTTGCTGAGCGTGAGAAAAGTCGTAAATTTGAAAGGGGTCATAAGGAGGTCTGTCCAGATTGTGGGGGTTCTATGACACGAGGGGCAACGACATGTCACCCCTGCGAGTCAATCAGAAGACGGGAATACTACAAAGGACGGCTGAACCCGAATTGGAAGGAAGGCTTCCATAAGACCAAGGACGGATACATCTACCGCCGGGTCAAATCTGGCAACCCTGGCAAGGGTCGTGGGGCGATGTATCGAGGTGAACATGTTCTGGTATGGGAGAGAGCTAACAACAAGCCTCTCCCAAAGGGATGGGTGGTTCATCACCTGAATGGCGTCAAGGACGATAACCGGATACAGAATCTAGCAGCGATGTCAAGGCATGAACATCACTCTCATCCACGAGAAGCGTTACGACCATACGAGCGACGGATAAGGGCCACCGAAGACGAACTGAGTGCGATACAGCAATTAAGGCAGGCAATCTAGGTCTGACCATATAGGAGAGAAGATATGCCACAGGGTTCATTCGGAGAAGTACGAGCTTTCAACGACTTTGGCGGCGCTATGGGGGACATCACCTGGGCAGCCGGGCAGGTGGACCTCGGCGGCGGCGTCGGGATGGTATCGGTCAACGAGGGTACGATCAATGAGCTCTCCGACGAGAGCGGCGGGGTTGTGCAGTTCCTCACCGACACTGCCGACGACGACAATATCTGCCTACTTGCAGGACCATTCGACCCCTCGAAGGGGCCGCTGACATGCGAGTACCGGTTCAAGGTTTCCGGTGCGGTTGCGCGGTCGGCCATCTTTGCAGGCTTCAGCGAGACAATGGCGCTAGGCACCCCGGTTATGCCGGCGGAGTTCGCCACCGCCACCATGACCTACAACGGGTCTGGTGGGCTGCTCGGGATGGTCTGGGACCCGGATGCCTCCACGAATAAGTGGAAGGCAGTCTGCGGTGATGGCGGAGCCGTTTCGGGCAGCGCCAACTACGGAGCAAACGGCACCAACGCGACTGATGCGATGGTGGTAGACGAGTTCGACATTGTGCGGGTAAACCTGTTCCCCTCGGGGTTCGCAGAGGTCTGGCACGACGAAGAGCTTGTCGCCTCTGGGCAGACCGGTCTTACCGCGACGGACCTGTTCTACGCGGTGCTGGTGTGCGAGAACCGCACCGCTGCGAACGAGGAGTTCGAGGTCGATTACTTTTACGCGAAGGGCGTAAGAGACTGGGCCGTATAAAAACGGTCTGAGGCAATCTGCCCCATGACAGACGAATCGACAGTTCGGCAAGCCCTACCTGCGGCTGAGCCTGTACCAATAGAGGTTCAGCCGCACCAACTCAGGCATAAGGTCTGGCCCGTGGCGTACACGGTGGACCCGAACGAGAAGGCGCTGCTCCTGATCGAGCGCAACGAGAATCGCCCGGACTACCGGGGGTTCCGGCGCTATCAGAGCATCTTTGTGGCCCGTGGGGACCGGCTGGCGAAGTACATGACCGACATGGGGCCTCCAGAGGCTTTCATCGCATCAGAGCTGGACATCCCAGGCGGCGACCC
>Ga0207899_1000515_pt1 | contig 13844 bp, 6 predicted proteins | sample MalvirmetaMSP134_FD_184235 | JGI IMG/M metagenome (GOLD analysis project Ga0207899, IMG submission 184235) | Marine viral communities from the Deep Pacific Ocean - MSP-134 (SPAdes) | ecosystem: Environmental > Aquatic > Marine > Oceanic | place: Pacific Ocean | collected 2011-06-28
AACAGCTGATCTTTTCCCAGTTCTTCGCCTGGGGCTATCAGGTCCGCAACCCGCCGCTCTACACCTGGCTGGTCATGGCCGTGTCCCAGGTCACCGGGCCGGGTCTGTGGGCCGTCAACATCGTCAAGTTCAGCCTGCTGTACGCCATGTACATGTTCCTGTGGCGGGCGGCGCTCTACCTGTTCGCCACGCGGGCCCTGGCCGGGCTGGCCGCCCTGGCCCCCGTGCTGTTCTATTTCGTGGCCTGGGAAGTCGTCACCGGGTTCAGCCACACGGTCCTGACGGCCTGTCTCTACGCCGCCGTGCTGTGGCTGCTGCTGCGCCTGCGCGGCGCGACATCGGGGCGCCTGACGGATTACGCCCTGTTGGGCCTGGCCATCGGTCTGGGCGGGCTGGCCAAATACGCCTTTTGGATATTTCTCGTCTGCCTTCTCGCCGCCGCGCTCACGGACCGCGATCTGCGCCGACGGATTTTGTCGCCCCGGCTGCTCCTGTCGGTCGCCGTGGCGGCGGCGGTCCTAGCACCCCATTACCTGTGGTTGGCCGAACGCCTGGACGCCCTGGCCGCACAGGCCGGCGAAACAGCCGCCGCCCTGGGTGGGTTTTCCCTGACCGGCCTGGGCCACGGCGTGAAGGCGGCGGCGGGGTTCCTGTCGCCATTCTGGCTGATCGCCTTGATCTGCTTCCCGGCGGCGTTCCGCCCGCTGCAGGCCCCGGCCCATCCCATGGTCCGGGTTCTCGGCCTCTACATGGTCCTGGTCCTCGCCGTGACCGCCGTCGGCACCCTGATCCAGCCCGACTTCCGCATCCGCACCCATTACATGTTCGTGCTGCTGTTCGCGCCATTCTGGGTGCTGCTGCGGGCCGAGGCGGCGGGCGCATCAATCCCTCGCCAGCGGGCGCTTGCCGCCCTCATCACCCTGGTTCTTTGGGCACAGCCCTCGGCCCTGATCGCAAAATATGTGTTCGAGCCGCTGACCTGCGGACGCTGCCAGCACCACATCCCCTACGCCGACCTTGCCGCCAAGATAACAGCCATGGGGTTCACCGGCGGCACCATCGTCGCCCATTGGCATCCGGACCCCCTGCCCGGCAATCTGCGCGCCGCCCTGCCCCATGCCCGGGTCATCAGCCTGAAGCATCCCGACGTCATCCCGCCTCTGAAACCCAAGTCCCAGGGCCAATGCCTGGTGGTGTGGTCGGCGGACGCGGCGCGCGACAACCGGCCCGCGGCCGTCGCCGGGGCCAACAGCCTGCTGAACGTCAACATCAGCCTGGACACGGTGCAACGACTCGTCATTTCCCCGCTGGACGGATTGCCGGCGCTGACCGGCGGCAAGACGGCGGCGCTCGGCGTGATCCTGGCCCCCGGCACAGGCGCGTGCCGTTGAGCAGCGCCGCCTAACGGCAGCCGCCTTCGCCTTCCAACACCGTGTAGGACCACGTCATATGGTGTTTCGCGTTACGCGGTAGCGGCAGCGTGACCCGGCGGAGCACAGCCTTCTTCGGCACCGGGATACCGCCTCGCAATGTTTCCCCCAGCATCCGGACAGCCGCGCCCTCCGACGTGCCGCCGGGCCAAATCAGCAGGCACTTGCCCCGGCTTGCGGGATTGAGCGGCGGCACGTAATCCCGCCAACGGGTGCTGACCACACGGGCTTTCGGAAAGTAGCGTCGCAGATTTCCCGCCAGTTGATTGGGGCGGTCCTGGGCGACGATGGTGCCGGCGGTGAATCCCGCAGCGGCAATGCTCCGGGCCAGGTCGCCGTAAGGGATGAAGAAATTACACTTGCGGCAGGATTGCGGCGCCAGAATTCCCCGTCCTGCCAGACCGATCGGCACGGCGACCGCGATGACCAGAAGCCCCGCGACGAACCAGTGAAGACGCCGCCCCATCGATGGCCCGGCCGCATCGGTAAACACCTTGATGCGCAGCAACAGGTAAAGCGGCAGCGGGAACCAGACGACCAACCAGTTGTTGCGCACGTCGGCGGCGCCGCTGACCAGTATCACCGCGATGACGACGACCAGCAGCGCCGCAAGGTAGGTTTCCAGGAACTTTCCGGCGTTGACCAGGCGGGCGGACGGCGTCGGCAGCGGCATGACGGCACGGGGAAACATGAGAACCGCAAGCGGCAGGAACGGCGACACCAGACCCAGGGTGGCAAGCCCGAACTGCCCCAACCCCCGGACGGCGGCCGCCAGCCGGTCGTCGACGACAGGAAACAGACGCCCGGCCCCGGCAGCATGGGCAACGGCACCGGCATCGGTCAGAAAATCGGCGAGCGGCAGTGCAGCCAGGACGAACGCCAGGAAAAGCGCCGCCACAAACCGCCAATTGAGCACCCGTGGCCGCAATCCCGAGTGTCGGCAGGCCGCGATCAGCATCGGCACCAGGAACAGGATGAAATTGTATTTCGCGAGCAGGCCCGCGGCGATCGCCAGCGCGAGCCACAGATAATCCCTCCATCCCGCCTGCTTTTCCAGACGCAGCAAAAGCCAGAGCGCCGCCGCCATGGCCGCAAGCAGCAGGACCGTATGGGAATAGTTGATCACCGTGTCCCAGCCGATGAAAAAGCAGACGACCAAGGCAAGCGGCGCCAGGGCGGAGAACAGATTGTCAGCGAACAATCGGCGCGCGGCCAGATAGATGCAGGCGTAGAACACCGTGAGAAGCGCCAGTTTGACCCCGACGACAGCCCCCATGACCGGCCCCAGAACGGCTTCCGCCGCAAGGATCAGCCAAGCGTACAACGGTGGCTGGCCGATCTTATAGGCAAGGGCCCAAGACTGTGTGTAATAGAGAATTTCCGCGTCGTCGTCGGAGCCGCCCGGAAAAAGCGTCAACCGCAGAACAAGTAGCACGGCGACATACGTCACCAGCACCACGGCCAGCCGGCCCTGGCCGGCGGCGACGATCCGGCGGGTAAGCACGCTCATTGCGGCGTCGGGACGGGACTTAGGTCTTTAGGCGGTGTTGCCGGTGAATCGCCGAACACGCCGAACAGCCGGCGCAGGAACCCCGGTGCCAAGGCCGACAGGGGATTGACGTCCACCTTGGGGTCTTCCTGGGGACCGGTCATACGGAAATTGGCGGCGAACAGGCCGCTACCCTTTTCCCCGCCGGTAAAGATGTTGCCGAGGATTGGGATGCGCCCCAACGCGGAATTGATGGCATAGGCAGGCACCACGGTGCCTTCCAGATCGACGATATCGGCATGGGTGTAGACCGTGCCCGAAGCCGTGAAGCCGAGCGACGTGCCGGCCGCGCGGGCATCGGAAATTTCGACCACGCCGGAGCGCATGGTGAACGGAATATCAAGCACGGCAAAGCCGATCCCGTCGCCCTGCAGCGCGTCCAAAATACCGGTCAATGCCATGATGCTGACCAAGTGGGCCAGCGCCGGCGCCTTCAGCACGCGGTAGTCACGGATCATCAACCGGCCCTTCAGGGGGTGATCCGGCAGGCTGTCGTCGAAGGTGCCCGACAATTGCAGCGCGCCGCCCTGCATGTTCTCGTAGATGCCCAACGTGCGCAGCACGACACCCGCGTCGGCGGTGCTGATTTCGACCGTGCGGTTGCCGCCGTCGGGTCCCGGCTTCAGTTCCACGTTCAGCGCGGTCTCGCCATCCAGGATCGATTTCAGATAGACCGTGCGCCAAATCTGGTCCTCGCGCTGGAAGGTGCCGGAGACGTCGGACAGGTAACGCTTATCGTCGATCCAAATCTTTTCAAACTCGGCGGCAAGCACGAAATTTCCCAGGGTTTCGTTCCCTGTGCTTTCCGTCAGATCCTTCCACACCGGCGACAGATCAAGCCCGGCGCCGTGAAACCCCAGGTCCCATGCGCCGTCCGCCCGCCGGATCAGAGCCCCCTTCATGTCCGTGCGGCCGTGATTGATGCGCGTGAAGTCAATGCGCTGGACCGCAGTGCCGTCCTCTTCGAAAGACCCCCGACCGGCCACCGCCAAATCTTCGGCGTAGAGCGCGAAATGGGTGATCTCGCGCGGCTTGTCTTTCTTGAAGGTGATGTTCATTTCCGCCCGCCCGGCGGCGCCCAGGGGTTTCTTCCATTTGACCCGGTCGATGGCAAGCTGTGCCTCCGCCAGGTCGGCGCGCACCTCGACCCGCGTCTCGTCGTCGTTGAGAACCGTGAAGCGCAGGTTGGCGCCAACGGCGCCGCTTACGTATTCCTCGTTCAGCAGGCCGACATTCAGGCCCAGTTCGCGGATGCGTTCGACGTCGGGGATGCGCCCGGAAAGGTCCAGGATCGTGCGGAAGGCGACCTTGTCGCCGAAGTTTTCACGCCAGGATATATCGGCCGGCATGCCGGCGACGACGCCGTTGCCCTTGACCTCCATCCCACGTTTGTCGATCGACATGGTCAGGTCGGCCGCGTCCAGGTCGAAGCCGTGAAGCGCGTGGGGAATGGCGGCGTCACGCAACCGTGCATCGGCGGCAATGCGGACATCCGCCAGTTCCAGATCAAGGATCAGCGGCAAGGCGATGCGCAACCGGACCTTGGCCGACCCCTTGGTGCCCTTGGGGTCGACCCCCATCTCCGTCGCATAGCCAAGCGGCGGATGGTCGATCAAGGCCAGGGCCTTGTCGAGCGGCCCCGCGACCGTGGCCTGGATTTCCGCCTGTTCCTGTCCGGTCGACAGGCCGGTAATGAACAACTGGCCCTCGCCCAGCGACATTCCGCCGGACTCGCCCCGGGTGATGAACACGTCAAAGCGTTTGTGCGTGAAGGTCGACCTGCCCGCCATGCCGGTGATGTCCGGCATACCCGGAAGATATGAAATGACGCTGTCCGTGAAATCCATGTCCCCGACGAGAGACGTCAGCGCCCATCCCCCAGGCCCGCCGCTGGCGCGGACCTTCATGTTCAGACGCGGGACAATCCCGTCCTTCACGTTCTCCGTCCACCAGTTATAGACATCGGGCGCCCATTCCGGGGCCCAGTAACGCTTGATGCCCTGAAGCGGCATGTCCTTCAAGACAACGTCGAAGGCGCCGATCGGGCTGTCCGCCACGTCCTCCACCGTGCCCATGGCCGAGATTTGAGGGCCGCCGGTGTCCAGGGCCAGACGGGAAATTTCCAGCCGGTCGTCATCCATCCAGTACTTGCCGGAGAACTGCAGCCCGGCAACCGGAAGCCGATGCGCGGCGGAGCCCGGCGACCGGACGCTGGCCCCCTCCTTCGCCGCCACGGAGAAGTCGAATATTTCAGCCGTCCGGGCGCGGCCATCATAGCGCCCGGCCAGAACCAGAGAATTGACCGCGATGGATTCCTCGTAGGGATCGGGCGTATGGATGACCCCTTCGCCGCCGGTGAAGCGGAAGCCGATATCCTCTGGCGGGCCATTCAGGGTCATGCCCAGGGTGACCGTCCCCCTGAGCGGAAGCTGGATGCTTTCGAAGCGCTTCAGGGATTCATGAAAACCGGCAAGCGCCTTGGGGTCCAGTTCCGTAAACGCGATACTGACAGCAAGCCGTTCCTGGTTCACCAGATAGCTGCCCTTGGCCGTGACCTCGGAACGGCGGCCTTCCAGGTCCATCTGCAGGGACACTTCGCCCTGGATACCGCCATCATCGCGGACAAGGCGGATATCGGCGATCGGCGCGGTCCAACGCCGGCCCAGAACCTCGTCGACGATCACCGTTTCCGCGCCGATGATGTTGAGCCGTGACAAATAGGCGAGCTGCGCCTCGGCGCCCGGCCCGGTGCCGGCTTTCGCAATCAACAGATCAAGCAGGCCGCTGCCCAGACCGCTGCCGTCATTCTGCCCGTTACCCAGGTTGACCTCGAAACGCCCGTCGGCGTTACGCCGCATCACCAGGCGCGGCCCGAACAGCTCGACACTTTTCGGCACGATGGCGCCGCGCCGAAGCAGGGCCCGGCTCGACAACGAAAACGAAACCTCGGGAACGGCGGCGACAATCGCGCCGACCGTATCGTAGACAAGCACATCGAGAACCCGAATATCGAGGGCGCGCTCCCACCCGGCCCAGGTCAGGATGGTGTCACCCAGTTCGACCTGCATGTCGGGGCTGCGTTCGTTCAGCGCCTGTTCGATATAGGGTGTGAGGAAGCTGAGCGAGATCGGGCCCTTGGACAATTGCCACGACAACAGGCCCGCGACGATCGCCACGCCCGCCAGCAGGCCGCCAGTCAGATGCATGACGCCCCGGCACCACCGCTTCAGATGGCCGCCAGACCGCTTCTCACCCTTCCCGCCGTGTTGTTCGACGTTTTCCGTCACCACGCCTCCGTCAGCGCGCTTGACCCCAGTTTTTGCTTACCGCAGTCTTCAGGCCCCTTCAGGGCCCATGGAACAAGTATCTAGTATGCCTGAAAAAACGGCGTTCAGCAGTAAACCCGATCTCCCCGCCCCGGGAAACCCCGAATCCCTTACAGTTGGTTGGGAACACTGGGATTCCGCGGTTTCGCGGGCCGCCGACGCTGGCCTCGAATCGGCGGCGGCGAAAATCGCCCGAACCGGGCGCGGCAAGACGCTGCTGGACGCGGTTTTTGGGCACAGCCCGTTCCTCTGCCGGCTTGCCGCCGGTGATCCTGCGTTCACCCTGCGCATCCTTGACCAGGGACCGGACGCCGTTCTGTCGGACATTCTGGCAGGCCTTGCCGCGGCACCCGAGGGAGAGAACGAAGCCCAGTTGAAAACCCGCCTGCGCATCGCCAAGAAACGCGCTGCCCTGACCATCGCCATGGCCGATATCGGCGGCGACTGGGCGCTGGAACAAGTAACCGGCGGGCTTAGCAACGTCGCCGAAGGCTGCCTGCAGGCGGCCTGCGATTTCTGCCTGGGCGAAGCGGCGCGGCGCGAGGCGATCGTCCTCGCGGACCCCGCCGCCCCATCGGTCGGCTCCGGCCTCGTCGTTCTCGGCATGGGCAAACTGGGGGCCAGGGAACTCAACTATTCCTCGGACATCGACATCATCATCCTGTTCGACCCCGAGGTCATGCAGACGACCAAGCCCGACGACCTGCAACCGGCCATGGTCCGCCTGGCCCGCCAGTTGTTACGGGTCATGGACGAACGTACGTCCGACGGATACGTGTTCCGCACCGACCTGCGCCTGCGCCCGGATCCCAGCGCGACACCGCTGGCGATTTCGGTTCTGGCGGCGGAAAGCTATTACGAAAGCCTGGGCCAGAACTGGGAACGCGCGGCCATGATCAAAGCCCGCCCCGTAGCCGGCGACCTGGAGGCCGGCGCCCGGTTCCTGGAATGGCTGCGCCCCTTCATCTGGCGCAAGAACCTGGATTTCGCGGCGATCCAGGACATCCATTCCATCAAGCGCCAGATCAACGCCCATCGCGGCATCGGGGCGATCAAGGCGCTTGGCCATAACGTCAAGCTGGGCGGCGGCGGCATCCGCGAGATCGAATTTTTCGCCCAGACCCAACAGTTGATCTGGGGCGGGCGCATTCCGGAATTGCGCCTGTCCGGAACCAAGGCCGCCATCGATTGTCTGGTCGCCCAAGAACAGGTTGCGCCGGACGTCGCGGCGGACCTCAAGGATGCCTACGACTTCCTGCGTTGCGTCGAACACCGCCTACAGATGGTCAACGACGAACAGACCCACATCCTGCCCGATGACCCGGACGGCTTCGACGCCTTTGCGCGCTTCGTCGGTTATCCCGCGGGCGACGCCTTCGCCGAGGTCCTGACCGGCCACCTGAAACGGGTGCAGGCCCATTACAGTGCTCTGTTCGGCGACGCCCCGGCGCTCAGTGCCGATCTGGGCGTGGACGGGGACGGCGGCAATCTCGTATTCACCGGCGGCGAAGCCGATCCCGACACCCTTGCGACCATCCGCAAGATGGGGTTCGAGGAACCGACCCGCGTCGATGCCCAGATAAGGGCTTGGCATCACGGGCGCTACCGGGCCATGCGCTCGACCCGAGCGCGCGAACTGCTGACCGAACTTATGCCGGTCCTGCTGCGCGCCATCGCCCAGACGCCAGAGCCGGACAAGACCTTCCTGCGCTTCGACAGCTTCCTCAAGGTGCTGCCCGGCGGGGTGCAGCTGTTTTCCATGTTCCATTCCAACCCGCACCTGCTGTCCCTGGTGGTCGAAATCACCGGCAAGGCGCCTAAGCTGGCGGACCACATGGGCAATCACGCATCGATTCTGGACAGTGTGCTGACCGCCGATTTTTTCGACCCGCCGCCGGACCTGAGCGATCTGCACGGCGAACTCGAAGCCCAGTTGAAGGCCTGCCGCGACCTGGAAGACGTGCTGATCACTTGCCGGCGTTGGGCCAACGACCGGCGGTTCCAGGTCGGCGTGCAGCGCCTGGACGCCCGCATCAATCCGCTGACGGCTTCGCGCGCATTGTCCGACATCGCCGAGACGGCGCTGGGCGCCGTACTGTCCCACGTCGCCGACGACTTTGCCGACAGCCACGGCCGCATCCCGGGCGGCGAGATCGCCGTCGTCGCGCTCGGCCGGCTGGGTTCGTGCGAAATGACTGCGGCTTCGGACCTGGACCTGATCTTCGTCTACGACACCGACGCCGACGCCGAAGAATCGGACGGCGACCGGCCGCTGGCCCCGGCCCAGTATTTCGGCCGCCTGACCCAACGCACGATCAACGCCGTCACGGCGATGATGGCCGAGGGGCCGCTGTACGAAGTCGATATGCGCCTGCGCCCCTCGGGCACCAAGGGTCCGCTGGCGACCTCGCTGACCGCGTTCCGCAAGTATCACGATGAATCGGCCTGGACGTGGGAGCGCATGGCCCTGGTCCGCGCCCGCGCCGTGGCTGGAACCGGCGACCTGCGCGGCCGGGTCGAGGCATCGATTGCCGCCATCCTGGGCGATCCCGTCGATCCGGTGAAGCTGCTGCGCGACGCCGCCGACATGCGCCAGCGCATCGCCCGGGAAAAGACCTCGGACTGCATCTGGGACATCAAGAACCTGCGCGGCGGCCTGGTCGACATCGCCTTCATCGTGCAGTACCTGACCCTGCGCCATATCGGCGACCATCCGGGCATCCGCGACGCCAACACGTCGGCCAGCCTGGACAAACTGAAATCGGCGGGCGTGCTCACCGCAGCCCATTGGCGGACCCTGATGCGCGCCCAGGAGCTTTGGATGGGCATTCTCGGCCTGCTGGCCGAAACCATCGAGGGTACCCTGACCAAGGACAAGGAAGACCTGATTTCCGGCGCCCTGGCCGACGATCTGGTGCGCGTCGCGGGGGCGGAGGACTTCGCCGCCTTGAAGCGCCTGATGATGGAAACGGCTCAGGCCGTGTTCGATATCTACCAGGAACTGATCGACGGCCCGGCCGCGGACCTGCCGCCCGCCGACGACGCGGATGAGCAAAAAAAGACCTGAATATCCGAAGACCCGAAGGAGACCTCGACCATGACCCTATCCACCGGCGACAAGGCCCCCGATTTCACCCTGCCCGCGGACGGCGGCGGCATGCTCGCCCTGAAGGACCTGAAGGGCAAGAAGGTGGTGCTCTACTTCTATCCCAAGGACGACACCCCGGGCTGCACCACCGAGGCCCAGGGCTTCCGCGACGCCATCGAGGCGTTCGCGAAGGAAGGGGCCGTGATCGTCGGCGCCTCCAAGGATTCGGTCGCCCGCCACGACAAGTTCAAAGCCAAATACGACCTGCCTTTCCATCTGGTTTCGGACGAGGAAGGGAGCCTGTGCGAAAGTTACGGCGTGTGGGTCGAAAAGAACATGTACGGCCGGAAGTACATGGGCATTCAGCGCGCCACCTTCCTGATCGACGAAAAGGGCGTGATCCGCAACATCTGGCCTAAGGTGAAGGTCAAGGAACACGCCGACGAGGTTCTGGCGGCGGTCAAGGCGCTCTAGGCTCTCTCGCGCTGGATCGCCGAAACCTCGACCATTGGGTGGTTTTGGCGGGGCGAATTTTGCGCTAGTCTCCGCCCTCGATAAATGCGCGCCGCAACCGCCGTCATGCTGGGCCGGCGTCCTCTGGGGAAACATCGATGGCCGACAAGACCGACGAAATCGAAGACGACGAAGAGTACGAGGACGACGAGGAACTCGAGGACGGCGAGGAACTCGAGGACGGCGAGGAATGGGAAGACGACGACGAGTGGGAAGACGACGAGGATGACGAACCCACCGAAGAAGAACTCAAGGCCGCCAAGAAGAAAAAGACCCTCAAGATCGCGGCCATCGCCGGGATTCTGCTCGTCCTGATCGGCGGCGGCCTGACCGCCCATATGCTGGGGGCGACCGAAGCCGTGTTCGGCAAGCCCGCCATCACCGAAGTGACCCTGGAAATCGGCAAGCCGGTGACTCACCAATTGCCGGAAATCCGCACCGACCTGAAGAAGATCGGCAAGCGCAACCACTTCATCAAACTGAACCTGATTGTCCAGGTCGACGAGACCGACCTGCCGGTGCTTCAGGACGAACTCAAGGCCGCCCTGATCGTCGACAACATCAAGACCCAGCTGCGCGACCTGGAATACAAGGACGTGATCGGCAAGGAAGGCTCGGAGCGCCTGCGCTTCGAGCTGCTGAACGTCATCAATTTCGCGATCGCCCCGGTCAAGGCCCATACGGTCCTGTTCAAGGACCTGATTATCCAGTAACCCGGGCCGCAGCGCCCCGCCGGTTCAGTCCGCGTCCGACCCCTTGACCCGCTGCGCCAACGCCGCGGCCATGAACTCGTCGAGATCTCCGTCGAGCACCGCCTGGGTGTTCGACGTTTCCACGTTGGTGCGCAGGTCCTTGACCATCTGGTAGGGCTGCAGGACATAGGAGCGGATCTGGTGGCCCCAGCCGATGTCGGTCTTGGCGTCGGCCTGGGCCTGGGCCTCTTCCTCGCGCTTGCGCAGTTCGTGTTCGTACAGCCGCGCCTTCAGCATGGCAAAGGCCTGGGCCCGGTTCTTGTGCTGCGAGCGGTCGTTCTGGCACTGCACGACGATGTTGGTCGGCAGGTGGGTGATGCGGATGGCGCTGTCGGTCTTGTTGACGTGCTGGCCGCCGGCGCCCGACGCCCGGTAGGTGTCGATGCGCAGGTCCTTGTCCTCGATCACGACCTCAATGGTGTCGTCGACCACCGGATAGACCCAGGCCGAGGAAAAACTGGTATGGCGGCGCGCGCTTGAATCGTAGGGCGAAATGCGGACCAGCCGGTGCACGCCACTTTCTGTCTTCAGCCAACCGTAGGCGTTGTGGCCGGAAATCTTCAGGGTCGCCGACTTGATGCCCGCTTCTTCACCGGGGCTTTCTTCCAGCCATTCGACCTTGTGGCCATGAGCCTCGGCCCAGCGCGCGTACATGCGGAGCAGCATCTCGGCCCAGTCCTGGGCCTCGGTGCCGCCGGCCCCGGCGTGGACTTCGAGATAGGCGTCGTTGGCGTCGGCCTCGCCGGACAAAAGCGTTTCCAGCTCCGCCGCGTCGGCGCGCACCTTCAGCGCCGTCAGCGCCGCCTCGGCCTCGGCGACGATGTCGTCATCGCCCTCGGCCTCGCCCATTTCGATTAGGTCGGTATTATCAGTCAGTTCGCGCTGAACCGCGTCGATACCCTTGATCCCCGCTTCCAGGCGGTTGCGCTCACGCATCAGGGCCTGAGCCTTGTCCGGACTGTTCCACAGGTCGGGGTTTTCCGCCTGGGCGTTCAGTTCCTGCAGTTTGAGGACGGCATCGTCGTAGTCAAAGATGCCTCCTCAGCAGTTCCAATGACTGCTCGATGTCCTGGACGATGCTGGTGATTTCGGCGCGCATGGCGGGGGTCTGTGGCTTTCGTTGTTGGGTCGGCAGGGGGTTGTAGCGGACGCGGGCCGCCGGATCAATATGGGTGCAAGGGCAGGATCAGTACAGCCCGCCGGTGCCGCCGAAGGGCTGCTGAGTGGCATCGCCGCCGCCGGCCATGCCCTGGCCAGCGGAGATGATCTCGGTGTCCTCTTTCGGCACGGTGCCGGGCTTGAAGCTTTCCCAGATCACGTCCTCGGTCTGGCCGATCAGGACCGGCAGGCCGGTCTGGGCATCGACCCGGACGAGACGGATGCCGGGCGGAATTCGGAACGGAATGGCGGGCGTGTTCTTCAATGCCTGTTTCATGAATTGGGCGAAGATGGGGGCGGCCACGGAGGAGCCCGTTTCCCGCCGGCCCAGGGTTTCCGGATTGTCGTAACCGACGAACACGCCGACCGCCAGATCGGGCGAAAAACCCATGAACCAGGCGTCGCGGTTCTTGTTGGTGGTGCCAGTCTTGCCGGCCAGGGTCTTATGCACCTCGCGGCCGATGCTCACGCCGGTACCGCGCTTGACCACCCCTTCCAGCATGGACACCATCTGATAGGCGCTGGCCGGGTCGGCGACCTGTTCGCGGGTATCGGGAACGTCGGGCACCTGTTCGGCGCCGGTCCAGGCCCCGGTGCGGCAGTGCGGGCAGGGCCGGTCGTCGTGGCGGAACACCGTGCGTCCCTTGCGGTCCTGGATGCGGTCGACCAGGGTCGGCTCGATCCGCTTGCCGCCGTTGACCAGCATGGCGTAGGCCGTGGTCAGACGCAGCAGCGTCGTTTCCCCGGCACCCAGGGCCATGGACAATGCCCGCGGCAGATGGTCGACGATGTGGAACGCCTCGACGTATTTGCACACCTGTTCCATGCCGATGGTCTGGGCCAGGCGCACGGTCATCAGGTTGCGCGATTTCTCGATGCCCAGCCGCATGGTCGACGGCCCGTAGAACTTGTTGGTGTAGTTGCCGGGCCGCCATTTCGGCAGGCCGGGGCCCTGATCGACGACGAAGGGCGCGTCGAGGATGCGCGTCGACGGCGTATAGCCCGCGTCCAGCCCGGCCAGATAGACGAACGGCTTGACCGCCGAGCCGGGCTGCCGCCAGGCCTGGGTCACCCGGTTGAACTGGTTGATCTGGAAGGAATACCCCCCGACCATGGCAAGCACGCGGCCCGTGTGCGGATCCATGGCGACGATGCCGCCCTGGACTTCCGGCAGTTGGCGCAGCGCATAGCTGCCCGCGGGCACGGGCTTGCCGTCCTCGTCCTGGGTCTCCGCACTGACGGCGACGATGTCACCCGGCACCACGACATCCGCCGGGCGCTTGGGCCGGGGCGCCCAGGTGTCCTCATCGATCCGCCGCCGCGCCCAGGACATCAGGGCCATGGGCATGCGCCCGGCCGTACCGTCGGCCAGACCCAGATGGGCCGCCTCGCCGTCGACGGCGGTGACGACGGCGATCTTGTGATGCTCAAGCCCCTTGGGCGCCTTGTACGCGGCCAGGATCGCGCGCCATTCCGGCGCCCCGCCGAAGCCGACCCCGTCGGGTACCCGGGCCAGCGGCCCGCGCCAGGCGCGGACCCGGCGGTCGAAATTTTCCAGGCCGTCGCGCAACGCCTTTTCGGCGATGTTCTGCAGGCGCGGGTTCAGGGTCGTGCGCACGGACAGGCCGCCGTTGTACAGCTGATCCTCGCCGTACTGTTCCAGAAGTTCGCGGCGGACCTCCTCGGCGAAGTAGTCGGCCTCGACGAATTCCGTATCGATGCGCTGGCTGACGCGCAAGGGTTCGGTCCAGGCGTGCTTGGCTTCCTCGTCGGTGATCAGGCCGTCTTCGAGCATGCGGTTGACGACCCAATCGCGGCGCGCCTGGGCCGCCTGAAGCTGGCGGATCGGGTGGTAGTTGTTGGGCGCCTTGGGCAGGGCGGCCAGATAGGCCGCTTCGGCCACGGTCAATTCGTCCATGGACTTGTTGAAGTAGTTGAGCGCCGCCGCCGCGACCCCGTAGGAGCCCAGGCCCAGGTAAATCTCGTTGAGGTACAGTTCGAGAATGCGGTCCTTGGAGAACGCGCGTT
>Ga0207899_1000518_pt1 | contig 13813 bp, 13 predicted proteins | sample MalvirmetaMSP134_FD_184235 | JGI IMG/M metagenome (GOLD analysis project Ga0207899, IMG submission 184235) | Marine viral communities from the Deep Pacific Ocean - MSP-134 (SPAdes) | ecosystem: Environmental > Aquatic > Marine > Oceanic | place: Pacific Ocean | collected 2011-06-28
AACTGGACGCCAAGGGTGCGCTCGACGTCATCCTGGGCCTCGGCTAGGCAGGAATCATGAGCCGGACCTTCACCGCCGCCTTGGTGCAGACTAATTCGGGCAACGATCCCGTCGCTAACGGCGACATGATCGTCGTGCGCATCAAGGAAGCCGTTGGCTTGGGTGCGGACTTCGTGATGTTTCCCGAGGTCGTCACCCTGGTCGAAACGGGGGCCAAGAACGTGGCGCCCAAGGTCACGTCCTTCGATGCCGACCCCAACCTGCCGCGGTTTCGGGATGCCGCCCGTGAGGCCGGCGTGTGGGTGCTGATCGGCTCCATGGTCGTCGAACACGAAACCCTGGACCGCAAGTTCGCCAACCGTTCGGTGCTGATTTCCGACAAGGGCGAGATCGTCGCGACCTACGACAAGATCCATATGTTCGACGTCGATCTGGAAAACGGTGAAAGCTACCGGGAAAGCAAAAGCTATGAACCGGGCCAGCGCGCCGTCGTCACCGACACGCCCTGGGGCAAGCTGGGCATGACCATCTGCTACGACATCCGCTTCCCGCATCTCTACCGGGGACTGGCCCAGGCCGGGGCGCAGATGATTGCCATCCCAGCCTCCTTCACCCGGCCCACGGGCCGGGCGCATTGGCATATCCTGATGCGCGCCCGGGCGATCGAGACGGGCTGCTTCGTGTTCGCCCCGGCGCAGACCGGCGAACACATGGACGGGCGCAAGACCTACGGCCATTCACTGATCGTCGATCCCTGGGGGGAGGTCCTCGCCGACGGCGGCGAGGATACGGGCATCACCTTGGCCGAGATCGATCTGAGCCTGGTCGACAAGGCGCGGGCCAAGGTGCCGTCCCTGACCCACGATCGCCCGTTCGACGGTGTCGGGACGCCCAATTGATGCGAATTCTCGGCCGCAGGGCCGTGATGGGATCGAACGCCGCCTTGCGCGCCGGGAGGTATCCGAAGAGCCCGCCGCCGGTGGCGGGTGGAGGTGGCGTTCGGTCTGAAAAATCTTATATTTGTTGCAGCGCGGCAATGCAGGATCGGTTATACTGCGCCGCGATGGCTTTGCCACAGAACCGAAGATTTGGTGGATAACGTGCAGGAATTCAAGAATTTACTGGCCGCCGGCGCCGTCGCGCTCGCGGCCTTCGTCGTGACCGGACCCGCCCAGGCGCAGTCGCCCGGGCCCTATGTCTCGGGCGCCCTTGGGGTGACCCAGCCGCGCGACTGGGACATGACGGGAACGGGTGTCAGCACCACGCAGGAATCGGACCTCGGGTTCGCCGGGGCCATCGCGCTGGGGACCACGTTTTCCGACAACTGGCGCGGCGAGGCGGAACTTTCCTACAGCAACGCCAACGTGGATTCGTTCTCCGGCACCAACGGGTCGGGCGAAACTTCCATGTTCGGCCTGATGTTCAACGGCCTGTATGATTTCAAGACCAACTCCCGATGGACGCCCTATGTCGGCGCCGGGATTGGCGCCGCGGTGATCGACGCCAACGACCTGTCGCCGGTCGGCGGGTCGCGCATCTCGAAAAGCGATCAGGTGTTCGCCTACCAGGGCATCGCCGGCGTGACCTATAAGATCGACGATCAGCTGGGCCTGTTCACGGAATACCGCTATGTCGGCGCCATGGACCGCGACCTGCGCACCGATTCCGGTATCGATGTTGATTCCGATTCCGGCGAACACCGGATCATGGTCGGCCTGCGCTGGTCCTTCGGCACACCGAAGGCCATGCCCAAGGCCGAGCCCCAGCCGATTCCCGTTCAGGCCCCGGCTCCCGCGCCGGAACCGAAGCCGATGGCCAAGCCGGCCCCGGAAGCGCCGCGCAATTATCTGGTGTTCTTCGATTGGGACAAGGCGGTCCTGACCGCCGACGCCCAGGCGATCATCAAGGCCGCCGCCGCCAATTCCAAGACCATGACCGTGACCCGGATCGAAACCACGGGCCACGCCGACCGCTCGGGCACGGACGCCTATAACCTGCGTCTGTCCAAGCGCCGGGCCGATGCCGTCATGGCGGAATTGGCGCGTCTCGGCATTCCGTCCAAGGAAATCGTCGTGCGCTGGAAGGGCGAACGTGAGCCCCTGGTGCAGACGCCGGATGGTGCGCGCGAGCCGCAGAACCGGCGCGTCGAGATCATTCTCAGCAAATAAAAAAGCCGCCCGTTGGGCAGCTTGGCGATGGGGTGGTTTTTTCGGCTTGCCTCAGTCGTCCAGGACGGGCTTTCCGGGCTTGCCCGCGGCGGTATCCATGGCCGCCAGGGTTTCCGCGTCGGGCGGCGGCGTGACGGCGGCCATCATGGATGAGTTCGTCGGCACTCCCTGGGCATAAGCCAACAGCCCCTGGCGCGGCTGGGCCTGGGCCTCGCGGAATACGCGGGCCATGGTCTGGCAATAGGCCGGCTGGATCAGGCGCTTCAAGGACGCCCGATTGGCCAGGTGGGTGATGAAGCGGTTCAGCTCCCGCTCCGCCCCGGCGTGGTAGACACGCTGGAAAATGGCACGGAGCGCGCGGCCTTCGCGGACCAGTTCGTCCTGATGACGGGTCACCACGGTGTTGTATTGGGACTGCTGCTGGCAGCTGAGGGCGGCCACGGCCAGTTCAGCGCGGAACATGCGCATCTGAACGGCGCGGCTTTCATCCGGGGTCAAGCAGGTCGTGGGCAGGCGAACGTCGGCGAAATCATCGCCCGGGGCGCAGGCGGCGTTCGCCGCCTGGGGGGTAAGCGCGACAACAGCCAACGCGGCCGCACCGGCCGCCGCCATCAGGTGTCGTTTCCACGATTTCGCTGCGGATATCGCCAAGTCCCCGGAAACCCCTTGTTGTCCCCAAATTTCCTTAATTGCCCCAATCATGCCATCAAGGAAGTTACCATGCAACTAACGAACAGCGCCGCCGATCCGGGCTGAAACCCGGTGCGGCGGCGCGTCTGGGCAGGAAACGGGTGCGTCAGGCGGTCTTCTGGGCGGCGTTTTCCATGTAGTCCGGGTCCATGACCGTGGCGCGGCGCATGTCGCGGCGGTAGGCGTCCAGGTCATAAGGCCGGGCCCGGTGCATGGTGCAGCGGTTGTCCCAGATCACCAGATCGCCGACCTGCCAGGTGAAGGTATGGACGAACTGCGGCTGGGTCGCGTGCTCCATCAGGTCGCGGATCAGCATGCGGCCCTCGGGCACGGGCATGCCGACGATGTGCGAGGCATGGGAGGCAAGGTACAATGACTTGCGCCCGGTCGCCGGGTGGACCCGGACCAGGCCGTGCTGGACCGGCGGCAGGGCCTTGCGTTCGCTGTCGGAAAATTCGGTGAAGCCCAATTTGGCGCGCGAGGTGGCGATGCAATGCTCGGCCTCCAGCCCTTCGATCCGATCCTTCATCTTCTGCGGCAGGGCGTCGTAGGCGGCGCGCATGTCGGCGAATTGGGTCTCGCCGCCTTCGGGCACCACCGTATGGGCGTGCAGCAATGAGTATTTCGCCGTCACCTTCTTGAACGAGGCATCCGTATGCCACAGCTGATTGGCCAGCCCGAAGATTCGCCGGCGGTCGGCGCGGTCCATGGTTTCGTTCTTCTCGTTCAGGTTCGAAATATCGACCAGCTTGGGCCCGATGCGGTCCTTCAGCCCGTCCTTGAGCAGCCGGTTGTCGGCGTAAAGCGGCCCGAACCGTTCGGCGAAGGCGGCCTGGGCGTCCTCGTCCAAGGTCGGTCCATGAAAGATCAGGACGGCGTTGGCGTCGATGGCGGCCTGGATTTCGGCGAAGGTTTCCTCGCTCATGGGCTGGGACAGGTCGATGTCCTGGATCGCGCCCACGAAGCTGGGGTTCAACTGTTTAACGGTGACGGCCATGGTGGGCTCCTTGGATCGGTGATTTCCTCGATGCCGCGCCCGTCTTCGCGGGGATCGGCGATGGGTCTGATTTGACAGCGGCCGTTGGATAATGTCGAATTCAAAATATTAGTCACCCATAACTAAATATTATGGATCGCCTTCACCCATGCGCCTCAACCTGCGACAGGTCGAAGCCTTCCGCGCGGTGTTCCAGACCGGCAGCATGACCGCGGCCGGGGATCTGATGGGGATCACCCAGCCGGCGGTCAGCCGCCTTATCAAGGGTCTGGAGGCGGAAATCGGCCTGCCCCTGTTCGAGCGCGCGGCCGGGCGGGTGATCGCGACGCCCGACGCCGTGGCCCTGTTCTGCGAGGTCGAGCGCAGCTTTCACGGCCTCGACCGCGTCGCCCGGGCGGCGGCCGAACTGCGCCAGCGCCGCCAGGGGGAGTTGCGCATCGCCGCCTCGGTGGCGCCGTCGTTCTTTTGTCTGCCGGCGGTCATCCATGCCTTTCACAGGGCTTGGCCGGGGGTTGCGTTGTCGCTGAAGACCGGGTCGTCCCCCGAAGTTCTCGATCTGGTCGCCATGCAGCAATGCGACATGGGCGTCGCCGTGGTGCCGGCCGATGCGCCCGGCGTCGTGACCCAGGCCCTACCCGTGCACGAGGCGCTTTGCGTTCTGCCCCAGGGCCATCCGCTTGCCGCTAAGGTGGCAATCGGTCCGAATGATCTGGACGGCGTACCGCTGTTGGTGCTGGCTGATTACAGCCGCCTGCAGCAGCAGTTCATCGCCTGTCTGGACGCGGCGGGGATTGCGATCAACGTGGTGTTTGAATCCTCGTTCTCGGCCTCGATCTGCCCGCTCATCGCCGACGGCGTCGGGGTCGGGGTGTTGGACCCGCTGACGGCGCGGGCCCACGCGGGCCGCGGCGTCGTGCTCCGCCCGTTCCGCCCGGCGGTGACCTATGAATTGAAGGCGATGTTCCCGGCGGCCCGGCCGCTGGGCGAACGCGCGGCGGCGTTCACCGACCTTTTGCACCGTCACCTGGAAGACTTCGGCGCCTAGCGTTCGCCGGGCGGGGTGTCCCTGACCGCCGCCGCGAAAGCCTTCACGTCGTCGAGCGTGTATTTCAGATGTTTGCGCTCCGTTGACGGGGGATGACGGTCAAGGCACACTCCCGGCCGCCGCGCGGTCTTGGGGCGGATCGGGCGCGCAACGAAGCCGCCGCCGCAGTTGGGGCAGACGTTGGACAGGACGTCCTCGACGCAGGTTCGGCAGAACGTGCACTCGTAAGAGCAGAGCATGGCGTCCTGGGATTCCGGCGGAAGATCCTTGTCGCAGCATTCGCAGTTGGGTTTGAGGATCAGCATGGGGGAAATCCTATGACGGTTGCGGCATCAGGGCATGGGGAGACGGCTCGCCGTCATCGCGGTCCGACAGGCCCAGATCGTTGACGGCGCAGATGCGCTGCTTCACGCCGGGGGGCGCTTCGTCGGTCTGTCCGTGCTCATAGGCGACGACCAGCAGCCGACCCCGGACCAAGTCCAATAATTCGCCCGACCGCAGCAGATGGTCCGGATTTCGCGGGCGTCCGAAGGCCTCGTTGCCGCGGGCGAAGGTTTCGTACAGCAGCACACCGCCGGGCGCCAGCGACCCGATCAGGCCTTCGATGTGCGGGCGGTACAGATAGTTGCTGACCACGATGGCAGCGAAGGCGGCGGGCGGGAAGGGCCAGGGCCTGCCGTCCTCCAGGTCGATGTCCACGACCTCGGCGCGGGCGTGGCGGGCCAGATCGGCAAGCGCCGAGACATCCTTGTCGGCCGCCGTCACCGGATGGCCCCGTCCCAGGAAATGGCGGGCGTGCCGTCCGCCGCCGGCGGCAAGATCAAGCACCCGCCCACCCGCGGGGCCGTCCATGGGCACCAGGGGGGCGAACCGCGTGATCCAGGTCGAGGGCGTCTTGAATTTCTGGTGGTGGGAAGCGTCGGACATGGGGGCGTTTCCTGGGTTTCGGCACAGCAGCGATTCGGATTTTGTTAAGCGTTTCATACTATGTTTCAGGGTTCAAAACGCCTATAACAGGCGCGATCGGCCCCGAAACCTGCCTTTCTTCATGACTTTACGGGAAACCGGGGGCCGTCGGCACAGAAAGAGTCCGAGCGATGATCCACTATCGACTGATTTGCAGCCAGGACCATGAATTCGATGCCTGGTTCCGTGACGGTGCCGGCTACGATCGCCAGATCAAGCGCCAGCAGGTGACCTGCCCCCACTGCGGCGACGTTGATGTCACCAAGTCGGTCATGGCACCGGGAATCGCCACGTCATCCCATACGGACAAATTCGCCGAAGCCAAGGCGCACGAGGTCGCGCGACGCATCCTGACCGCCGTCGGCAAACTGCGCGACAACGTCGAACAGGAATGCGAATACGTCGGCGACCAGTTCGCCGACGAGGCCCGCGCCATTCATTACGGCGACGCCGACGAGCGCGGCATCTACGGCGAGGCGTCGGACGATGATGCCGCCAAGCTGGAAGAGGAAGGCATCGAATTTTTCCGTCTGCCGAACCGCCCCCAGCGCCGCGACAACTGATCCCGTCCTTCCGGCCCGCAGACGTCAGTCCGTGAACGAGACCCCGGCATTGCGTTCCAGCACCTTGATGATGTCGTCACAGCTCGCCTTGGGGCCAAGCATCTGCATGCCCGCCTGGAAGAATTCGCGGGTCAGGTTCGACGCCATCATGGGCACGCCCGAATCATTGCCGAGCTGACAGGCCAGGCGCACGTCCTTGTGCATCAGGTCCATGGCGAAGGTTCCAGGCATTTTGTCGCGCACGCGCACCAGGGAAATCTTGGATGCGTTGCTCTGCCCCGATCCCTTGCTCAGCACCTCGATCATGGTGTCCAGGCTCAACCCGTTCTTCATGCCCATGGTCACGGCCTCGAAGGTGGCGATGCGGATCGACGCACTGGTCACGTTGTTGACCAATTTCATGGTGTGGCCGGCGCCGACATCACCGCAGTGGAAGATGTTGGGGCTGATGGTTTCCAGAAAGGGGCGGACCTTGTCGAACTGGTCCTTGGGGCCGCCGGCCATGATGGCGATGGTGCCGGCCTCGGCGCCGTGCGGGCCGCCGGACACGGGGGCGTCGATCAGGCCGATGCCCTTTTCCGCCAACTCCGCCGCCATGGCGCGGGTTTCGTTGGGATCGCCGGTGGTCTGATCGACGATCAGTTTGCCGACCTCCAGCCCCTCGCTCAGGCCGCCGGGGCCGAAGATCGCCTGACGCACCTCGGTCGAGGTCGGCAGGCAGGTCAGGATGATGTCGCATTCGCGGGCCAGGGCCGCCGGGTCCTGGACCGGCTGGGCGCCCTCGGCGGCGAAGTTGTCGACGGCCGCGCGGTTCAGGTCGAACACCCGCAGCTTGTGTTCCCGCATCAGCCGCCGCGCCAGCGCGCCGCCCATCATGCCGAGTCCGATGTATCCCAAATTCATGTCACGTGTCCTCCCATGGACGGTTGCCCGCGGGCTGTGCCGCCCGCGATCGGATTGGTTTCTTGTTCCTTGGTGATTCGCGCCCGGACAGGCGGGATCGTGAAGGTGCCGGGAGGAATGATAGCGAATACGGCCTGTGTCTAGAAGACCCGGTGCTCAGGCCACGGTCAGGCGCGGCAGGGGGCGGTGCCGCGGCGCCGGCCGGGCGGTCACCCGGGACGGCGGAAAATCGACGATCACGCGGGTTCCCCTGCCCTTGGTGCTGACGACCTCGGTGGTCGCACCGTGGGTTTTCGCCAGTTCGATCGCGAGCGGCAGGCCAAGGCCCGTGCCCTGGTGGTCACGGGTCATGGTCTGGCCGACCTGACCGAACCGCGACAGCGCGATCTCCAGTTCCTCCGCGTCCATGCCGATGCCCGTGTCGGCGACGGCAAGACGCAGTCCGCCGCCGTCCAGCAGCAGGGCCTCGACCGTTACCCGCCCGCCGGTGCCGGTGAACTTCACCGCATTGGACAACAGATTCAGCAGGATCTGTTTGATTCGCCGTTCGTCGGCGATCAGGCCGGGCAGGCCGGGGGCGATGTTGGTGGCCAGGTGAATACCCTTGCGTGCGACATCACCGCCGATCATGCGAAAGGTTTCGCCGACTGCCCGGTCCAGGTCGATCTCGGCCTCGCTCAGGTGCAGCTGCTGCGCTTCGGCCGCCGACAGGTCCAGGATGTCGTTGATCAGGGACAAAAGATGGCTGCCGGACGCATTGATGTCGCGCAGGCACTCCTCCTGCCGGCCGTTGGCGAGGGCCCCGTAGACCCCTTCCTTGAGCGATCCGGAAAACCCGATGATCGCGTTCAGCGGCGTGCGCAGTTCGTGGCTCATGTTGGACAGGAACTCGGTCTTCGCCCGGTTGGCGCGTTCGGCGCGGTTTTTCTGACGTTCCATGTCGTCCTGGGCTTGGGCGATGTCCATGATGGTGCGGCGCAGTTCGGTGTTCTTGGTCTCCAGTTCCTGCACCGTCGAGCGGACCTTCGATTCAAGGGGACGGTAGATGAACAGCGCCTCGATCAGCAGGGCCATGAGGGCGCAGATCCACAGCCCCGTCTCGAATCGCTTGATCCGCCCGATGGCCCTTCGGGAAAAGGCTTCATAAGCTTCGACCGCGGAATTCAGCATGGGTTCCAGCACATGCGGACCGTAGTTGATCAGGTAGACATAGGACGACGTGTTGAACTTGAGCTCGCCGAACCGAAGCGTATAGATGTCCCGCGCGTGACCGAGGAAGCGATTGATCGCCAGGTCGAGGCCGACGGTGTTGTCGAAATAGATGACTTCCAGGTCCGGGGTCATGACCTGTGGGATGCCGGCGTTGGTGTCGCCGGTCAGCAGCAGCAGGTGTGCCCGCTGCATGGCGTTGACGGCGCGGCCCAACTGGGCGCGGGAAATTTCGTATTCATATTCGTCCTGGGCGAAGGCCATCTGTCCGGCGAAATGGGCGATGCGGTTGGCTTGCCCGTTCTGGCCGCCGGCGATGAAGATCAGATGCGCGTAGTCCGACTGTTTATCGATGATGAAATGCATGGTGACGAACGACGCCGTGACCAGCAGCGCGATGGCGGCCAGCCCCAGGACATAGCGATATCGCAGGCTTTTGACCGCCGCCAGTTCCGACATATCCCGTTCCGTCCAGGTCCTCGTTGCTCACCGATTTCGGCGCATCCTAGCGGCGGCATGTGACAGATATGTTTCGCGGAAATTGTCTAGCGGGTGTCCTTGACGCAGAAAGCCAGATAGTTGACGGCAAGGTCCTTGGCGTCCAGGCGCCACGTATCGTTCAGAGGGTTGAACACCATGCCCTCCAGATCGGTGAGCCGCACGCCGTGGGCGGCCAGGCCCTCGGCCAGTTCCGACGGGCGCACGAACTTGCGCCAGTCATGGGTGCCCACGGGCAGCCAGCGCAGAATGTATTCGGCGCCGATCTTGGCCAGGGCCAGGGATTTGAGCGTGCGGTTCAGGGTCGTCACCACCATGCAGCCGCCCGGCCGCACCAACCCGGCCGAAGCGGACAGGAAGGCGTCCAGGTCGGCGACATGTTCCACGACCTCCATGTTGAGGACCACGTCATAGGTCTGGCCCAGGCCGGTCAGGTCCTCGGGCAGGACGTGGCGGTAATCGATGTTCAGGCCCATCTGTTCCGCGTGCAGGCGGGCCACGGCGATGTTCTTCTCACCGGCGTCGATGCCCGTGACCTGGGCGCCCAGCCGTGTCAGGGGTTCGGCCAGCAGGCCGCCGCCGCAACCGATATCGAGCAGTTTGAGACCCGTGAGCGGCGCGTCCTTGCCCGCGTCCAGGCCGAAATGGTCCGCCACCCGGTCGCGGATATAGGCGACGCGCACCGGGTTGATGCGGTGCAGGGGGCGGAACTTGCCCTTGGCGTCCCACCACTCGTCGGCGATGGCCTGAAAGCGGGCGACCTCGCCGTCATCGGCAGTGGTCGGTCGGGACGATGTCTGCGGGGCGGTTTGGGCGGTCATAGGGGGCCTTTGCGTTGTTGGCGGCGCGGGCACCTTGCCCGCAACGCCGATTAAGAGTAAGAAGGCGCCGCCCGGCAGACAAGGGCAAGTAATTCCGACGGAAAATTCCGGTTTTCGGGCATCCTTCAGCAATCGGGAGAAACACCGGTTCCATGGCGTTGATCGTGCAGAAATTCGGCGGCACTTCGGTGGCCGATGTAGACCGCATAAAGGCGGTGGCGCAGCGCGTGAAGTCCGAGATTGATGCGGGCCACCAGATCGCCGTCGTGGTGTCGGCCATGGCCGGGGTGACCAACCAGCTGGTCAAATATGTCGATGACATTTCCAAGCTGTACGATGCGCGGGAGTACGACGCCGTCGTCGCCTCGGGCGAACAGGTCACGTCGGGCCTTCTCGCCCTGGCGTTGCAGGATATCGGCGTTTCCGCGCGGTCCTGGCAGGGCTGGCAGATTCCCATCCATACCAATGACGTCCACGCCAAGGCGCGGATCACCGGCATTGATACGGACAAGATCATGGCGCGCCTGCAGGAGGGCGAGGTCGTGGTCGTTCCCGGCTTCCAGGGCGTGGCCCCGGACGGCCGCATCACCACCCTGGGCCGCGGCGGCTCCGACACCTCGGCGGTGGCACTTGCGGCGGCGCTCAAGGCGCACCGCTGCGACATCTACACGGACGTCGACGGGGTCTATACCTGCGATCCCCGGATCGTTGCCAAGGCCCGCAAGCTGAACAAGATCACTTACGAGGAAATGCTGGAGATGGCATCCCAAGGTGCGAAGGTCCTGCAGACCCGCGCCGTGGAAATGGCCATGAACCACGGGGTGCGTACGGAGGTCCGCTCGAGCTTCTCCGCCGACCGCGGCACCCTGGTCGTGAACGAGGAAGAAATCGTGGAAAAGCAAGTCGTCAGCGGTATCGCCTATTCCCGGGATGAGGCCAAGATCACCCTGGTCCGCGTCGCCGACCGGCCCGGCGTGGCGGCCGGCATCTTCGGCCCCCTGGCCGACGCCAGCGTCAACGTCGACATGATCGTGCAGAACGTGTCCGCCGACGGCAAGGCCACGGACATGACATTCACGGTGACCAAGGCGGATCTGGAACGGACCAAGTCGATCATCCAGTCGAAAAAAGATGAAATCGGCTACGAGGACCTGGTCGCCAAGGACGGCGTGGTGAAAATTTCCATCATCGGCGTCGGCATGCGATCGCATGCGGGCGTGGCGCAGACCATGTTCCGCACCCTGGCCGACAAGGGCATCAACATCCAGGTGATCTCGACCTCCGAGATCAAGGTCAGCGTGCTGATTGCCGAGGAATATACCGAACTGGCGGTGCGCGCTCTGCATACGGCCTACGGGCTGGACGCCGCTTAAAGCCCCTCGTTTCGGGGCGCGCGGACACGGCAAAACGCCTCGGCGGCGAATTTTCCGGCGGCAGTGTGGTCGCCTTCGCGACTATTTGATCCTATATGATAGCGAGACCGGGGGGGAAACGGACCCGGGCAGTCCGCGCGTGCAGATCAGGGCAGGGGTCCTTTATCCAGTGAACGACAAGCCGAACCCGCAAAACCCGGCTGCCAAGCCAGGGGGACAGGCGCCCAAGAAGGCGCCCGTCATGGGGCGACGGCGTTCCGACGTCTCGCCCGTGCCCCGGCGCATGCTCAGCCGGGTCCGAACCGTCATGGCGGCGGCGGGGACGGCGCAGGAACGCCTGGATCAGATCGTCCGGGTGATCGCTCTCGAAATGGTCGCCGAAGTCTGTTCCATCTATTTGCGCCGTGCCGGCGATGTGCTCGAACTGTTCGCCACCCAGGGCCTGCGCAAGGACGCGGTACACAAGACGCGGCTGCGGGTCGGCGAGGGTCTGGTCGGTGAAATCGCCGCCCATGCACTGCCCTTCGCCCTTGAGGACGCGCAGTCCCATCCCAGCTTTGCCTACCGCCCGGAAACCGGTGAAGAGCTGTTCCATTCCCTGATGGGCGTGCCGGTGCTGCGCGCCGGGCGGGTCACCGGCGTTCTCGTGGTGCAGAACCGCACGCGCCGCGCCTACGAGGATGAAGAGGTCGAAACCCTTCAGACCGTCGCCATGGTGCTGGCCGAACTGGTCGCCGGCGGCGATCTGGTGGCGGCGGACGAACTGCTGCCGGTCGATGGCATCGCGTTGAAGCCGCTGCGCATCGAGGGGTTGAAGCTGAACGGCGGCATCGGTATCGGCGTGGCGGTCCTGCACCGCCCGCATCTGTTCATTGAGCGGATCGTCGCCGACGATCCGGCGGCGGAACGCGAACGCCTGCATCAGGCGTTCAAGGCCATGCACGGGGCGCTCGACGATATGCTGGCCGCCGACAACATGGCCAAGGGCGGCGAACACCGCGACATTCTGGAAACTTATCGCCTGATCGCCCAGGACGCGGGATGGTTGTCGCGCATCGAGGACGCCATCGATTCCGGTCTGTCGGCGGAAGCCGCCGTGCAGCGCGTGCAGAACGACCTGCGCGCACGCATGGCCGGGATCGACGACCCCTACCTGCGCGAACGGGCCCACGACCTGGATGATCTGGGCTACCGCCTGACCCAGCACCTGATGGGGTCGGAGCCGGGGCCCCGGGAAATGCCGGACAACGCCATCCTGATCGCCCGCAACATGGGCCCGGCGCAGTTGCTGGATTACGACAGCCAGAAACTGCGCGGCCTGATCCTGGCCGAGGGCTCGCCCAACGCCCATGTCGCCATTGTCGCCCGCGCCCTTGATCTGCCGGTGGTCGGACGGCTCGACAATATCCTCGACCGGGTCGAAGAGGGTGATCCCCTGATCATCGACGGTGATCACGGCCAGGTCTACTTGCGCCCCGGCGACGACATCCGCATCACCTTCGAGGACAGCCTGCAGCTTCGCGCCGAACAGCGCGCCCAGTACGCGGAATTGAAGGACCTGCCGTCGGTGACCAAGGACGGCATCGCGGTCAACCTGCTGCTCAACGCCGGGCTGCGCGTCGATCTCATGCATCTCGACCATACGGGGGCGGTCGGCATCGGCCTGTTCCGCACGGAAATCCCCTTCATGGTGGAATCCGAAACCCCGACCGTCGACCGCCAGCAGGAAATCTACGCCACCGTTTACGAACGTGCCGGCGACCGTCCGGTGACCTTCCGCACCCTTGATGCGGGCGGCGACAAGGTGCTGCCCTATTGGGATGTCGAGGGCTCGGAAGAAAACCCGGCCATGGGTTGGCGCGCGATCCGGGTGTCTCTCGACCGCCCGGCGCTGATGCGCGACCAGTTGCGGGCGCTGATCCGCGCGGCGGCGGGCAAGACGCTGCGGGTGATGTTTCCCATGGTCACGGAAGTCGCCGAATTCGACATGGCAAAGAAACTGTTGGATGCCGAACTGACGCGTGCGCGCCGGCGCGGCCACCTGTTGCCGGCCACCGTGCGGGCCGGGGTGATGCTCGAGGTGCCGGGCCTGATCTTCCAGATGCCGGCCCTGACCAAGCGGGCCGATTTCATTTCCGTCGGCTCCAACGACATGCTGCAGTTCCTGTTCGCCGCTGACCGGGGCAACCCCCTGGTCGCGTCCCGCTATGACGATCTGGCGCCCGCCGCCATCAATTTTCTGGGCCAGATCGCGCGGCAATGCCGGGAAACCGGGACCGAGCTCAGCCTGTGCGGCGAAATGGCGGGCGATCCCTTGGCGGCGATGACGCTGATCGGCCTGGGATACCGCAATCTGTCCATGTCGGCGCCGTCGATCGGGCCGGTCAAGGCCATGATCCGCTCGCTCGATGTGGGGGCCTTGGAAAGTTATCTTTCCGGCCTGGGGCAATCGCCGGACCATTCCCTTCGAGAGAAATTGAGGGCCCTTGCCGCCGATCATGGTGTAATGGTTTAAGGCAATCGGTTTTCTACTTGAATCTACATGACTTTTCGTGGGATTATTTAGCCTGCGGAAAAGAC
>Ga0207899_1000531_pt1 | contig 13659 bp, 12 predicted proteins | sample MalvirmetaMSP134_FD_184235 | JGI IMG/M metagenome (GOLD analysis project Ga0207899, IMG submission 184235) | Marine viral communities from the Deep Pacific Ocean - MSP-134 (SPAdes) | ecosystem: Environmental > Aquatic > Marine > Oceanic | place: Pacific Ocean | collected 2011-06-28
TCTACAAAATCGGGTAGTGTGGTTGAAAACCCCTACCGCGTCCCCATCAATGACGGTAGAAAACGCATTAAGTCAGTTGTTAAACTGTGTTTTCACACTTGTTATGAGCCTGGCTCTCTAACGAGGCCCGGTGGTCGTCAGTCCCTCTGTGCAGTCCGGCTGTTCAAGATCACTTTCGATTGCCTTAATTCAATCAAACAGTCATTGCGACACGCAAGGAGATCACATGGCCCAACCTCGTGTTGTCACCATCCATTACACGCTCACCAATGATCAGGGAGAGGAGCTTGACTCATCCCGTGTAGAAGGTCGTGAGCCACTGTCATACCTGGAAGGTGCTCAGAACATTATCGGTGGACTGGAAAGTGCACTGAATGAAAAGAACCCAGGCGATCAGGTCAAGGTATCTGTTGAGCCGGCCGAGGGTTACGGTGAGCTGAACGAAGAGCTAGTTCAGCCGGTTCCCCGCTCTGCGTTTGAAGGCGTCGATACCATCGAGCCTGGCATGCAGTTCCAAGCGCAGACTCCGGGCGGCCCCCAGGTAGTTCGTGTTGTAGAAGTTGGCGAAGAAACCGTTACCATCGATGCCAACCACCCGCTGGCAGGTCAGACCCTGCACTTCGACGTAGAAGTTGTTGAAGCGCGCGATGCGACTGACGAAGAGCAAGAGCACGGTCACGCTCACTAAGCTTTTCTGAAGTGTCTGCGAAAACGGCTCCATCTGGAGCCGTTTTTTTATGCCTGAAAGAAAATCGGGGCAAAAAAACGGCCCAATAAAGGGCCGTCTTTCGCTACTCGAACTTACATGTTCGGGTAGTTGGGACCACCGCCGCCTTCTGGCGTTACCCAGTTGATATTCTGAGCAGGGTCCTTGATGTCACAGGTCTTGCAGTGAACACAATTCTGGGCGTTTATCTGGAATTTCTTGCCGCTGCCGTCTTCTTTCTCGACAACCTCGTAAACCCCCGCCGGGCAGTATCGCTGCGCTGGTTCGTTGTACTTCGGCAGGTTCTCGTTCAGCGGGATGTCCGGATCGGTCAACTTAAGGTGAACCGGCTGATCTTCCTCATGGTTGGTGTTGGAGATAAACACCGAGGAGAGGCGATCAAAGGTCAGCTTGTTGTCCGGCTTCGGATAGCTGATCTCTTTGGCTTCAGAGGCAGGCTTCAGCGTGGCGTAATCCGGGATAGTGTCGTGGAAGGTGATTGGCAGGCTGCCGCGCAGGATGTTCTGCTCGACGAATGCGATCGCACCACCAACGATGTTGCCGAATTTGTGCATGACCGGACCAAAGTTACGCTCAGCGTAAAGCTCCTTGTACAGCCAGCTGTCCTCGAACCGCTGCTGGAAGCCGGTGATCTCCTCACCGCTCTTGCCTTCTTTCAGGGCTTCGAACACTGCTTCGGCACCCAACAGGCCGGACTTCATGGCGGTGTGGGAGCCTTTGATCTTGGAGCTGTTCAGGGTGCCGGCATCACAGCCAAGCAGCAGGCCACCGGGGAAGCTCATCTTCGGCAGTGCGTTGTAGCCACCTTTGGAGATAGCACGGGCGCCGTAGGAAACACGCTTGCCGCCTTCCAGGTACTTGGAGATCTCCGGGTGCAGCTTGAGGCGCTGGAATTCTTCAAACGGACTCAGGTGCGGGTTGCTGTAGGACAGATCGGTGATCAGACCTACGTAGACCTGGCCGTTCTCCAGGTGGTAGAGGAAAGAGCCGCCCGTTGTGCCGCTTTCGCTCAGCGGCCAGCCTGTGGTGTGTACGACCAGGCCTGGCTCGTGCTTGGCAGGATCAATGTCCCACAGCTCTTTGATACCGATGCCGTAGTGCTGGGGATCCTTGCCTTCGTCCAGCTTGAAGTCGTTGATCAGGCGCTTGCCCAGGTGACCTCGGCAGCCTTCCGTAAACAGTGTGTACTTGGCGCGTAGCTCCATGCCCGGCATGTAGCCGTCTTTCTCGGAGCCGTCACGGGCTACGCCCATGTCACCGGTGATGATGCCCTTAACCTGGCCATCCTCGACAATGGTCTCGGAAGCGGCGAAGCCAGGGTAAACCTCAACACCCAGCTGTTCGGCCTGTTCGGCCAGCCAGCGGCACAGGTTGCCCAGGCTAATAATGTAGTTGCCATGGTTGTGCATGTTCTTGGGCACGAAACCATTCGGGATCTTCGTGGCTTTTTCCTGGTTCTTCAGCAGGAAGATGTCGTCGCGGGTGACCGGCGTATTCAGCGGGGCACCTTTCTCTTTCCAATCCGGGAAGAGTTCGTTGAGGGCAGTGGGCTCGAACACGGTACCGGCAAGGATGTGCGCGCCGATTTCGGAACCTTTCTCTACCACGCATACGGTGAGTTCTTCGCCAGCTTCCTGTGCCAACTGCATGACACGGCAAGCTGCCGACAGGCCTGCAGGCCCGCCGCCGACGATAAGAACATCAAACTCCATCGATTCGCGTTCCACGTTGGTCTCCTCAAACTTCTTTTAATGGATATTGTGTGCCCGTAGGCGGAATTCTGGGGCGTCATCATACCGGTAAAACTGCCTATAGACGACTGCCCGAAGCCGATAACACCGACTATTAACGGAGAGGATATCGTATTTGCAGAATCAAACAAACGTTTGTTTGAAATTCTGTCTCTCCTTTGGCATTGTACGTGTACACCGAAACATCGTGTGTTCTGAGGCGTTTTTTAGTATCGTCTCACTGGCTGGCACAGTCAACACTGGCCAATCAGCTTGAAAAACGCTCCTGGCGCGTCAGAGCGGGACTATTGACCCGTTCACCCTTTGCCTGCAGTATTAGTCCGCCGTGACAGCAGGCCCCGCGTGAGGAAGCTGTTTGTAACGTTCGATGTGAAGGCCCATAATTCCGGCTTCACGTCGAAACTACAGGAATCAAGAATACTCCGAGGTCCGCAGCTGCGGGGTCGCAAAAGAGTGTTTCTGATTGCGAGTCTTTAAACCCATCGTAGAAGAACGAGGAATCTATGAAGGTTCTGGTCGCTGTAAAACGAGTAATCGACTACAACGTAAAGGTGCGCGTCAAGCCGGACAACACCGGTGTTGATCTCGCCAACGTCAAGATGGCAATGAACCCTTTCTGTGAAATCGCTGTTGAAGAAGCGGTTCGCTTGAAAGAGAAGGGTGTTGCCAGTGAAATCGTGGTGGTCTCCATCGGCCCGAAAGCTGCACAGGAGCAGATTCGAACTGCACTGGCCCTGGGCGCTGACCGCGGTATCCACGTGGAAACCGACGACGAGGTTCAGTCCCTCGAAGCGGCCAAGCTGCTGAAAAGTGTTGTCGAGAAAGAAGAGCCGAAGCTGGTTATTCTCGGCAAACAGTCCATTGATTCTGACAACAACCAGACTGGCCAGATGCTCGCAGCACTAACCGGCATGGCGCAGGGCACTTTCGCGTCAGAAGTGGTTGTTGAAGGCGAGAAGGTTAACGTAACCCGCGAAGTAGACGGTGGTCTGATGACCGTGTCACTGAAACTGCCGGCGGTTGTTACCACAGACCTGCGCCTGAACGAGCCACGTTACGCCTCGCTCCCGAACATCATGAAGGCGAAGAAGAAGCCGCTCGAGTCCATGAGCCCGGCTGATCTGGGCGTCGACATCGCCCCGCGCCTGTCCACCCTGAAGGTTGAAGCGCCTGCTTCCCGTCAGGCTGGCGTGAAAGTGGCAGACGTTGCAGAGCTCGTCGATAAACTGAAGAACGAAGCGAAGGTGATCTAAATGAGCATCCTTGTAATTGCTGAACATGACAACAGCAGCCTGAAGCAGGCTACCCTGAATGTTGTAGCGGCCGCCAAGGCCATCGGCGGAGACATCGACGTCCTGGTTGCCGGCGAGAACTGCAGCGCCGTTGCCGAAGCTGCTGCCAAGGCTGAAGGCGTTAACAAGGTACTGGTTGCCGACAACGCTGCCTACGGCCACTTCCTGGGTGAAAACCTGGGTGAGCTGGTTGCCGAAGTAGGCAAGGGCTACAGCCACATCCTGGCCGCTGCTGGCACCGTGGGCAAGGACTTCATGCCACGCGTTGCTGCACTGCTGGACGTTGCGCAGGTGTCCGACATCATGCGTGTGGAGTCCGAAGACACCTTCGTTCGCCCGATCTACGCAGGTAACGCGATTGCCACTGTAAAATCCAGTGACAGCATCAAAGTTATTACCGTTCGCCCGACCGCTTTCGACCCAGTTGCTGGTGAAGGTGGTTCCGCAGCTGTCGAACAGCTGGACGTTGTAAAAGACGCTGGCTTGTCCCAATTCGTAAGCGAAGAGCTGGCCAAGTCTGACCGGCCTGATCTGGCAAGCGCCGGTATCGTTGTTTCCGGTGGTCGTGGCATGCAGAACGGCGACAACTTCAAAATGTTGGAGCAGGTAGCCGATCTGATGGGTGCTGCAGTTGGCGCATCCCGTGCTGCTGTCGACGCTGGTTTCGTACCGAACGACATGCAGGTTGGCCAGACCGGTAAGATTGTTGCTCCGCAGCTGTACATTGCCGTGGGCATCTCCGGTGCCATCCAGCATCTGGCCGGTATGTCTGACTCCAAGGTGATCGTTGCGATCAACAAGGACGAAGAAGCGCCGATCTTCCAGGTGGCCGATTACGGCCTGGTAGCGGATCTGTTTGAAGCAGTACCGCAGCTGGAAGAAGAGCTGAAGAAAGTTCTGTAACTTTCTCAACGCTTGAAAAAGGCACCTTCGGGTGCCTTTTTTGTTGGGCGGTCATAAAATAGGCGCGCCTGAGTTACCGAATCATCCTGATAGTCGGAATTTTTCTCATGTCCCTCATTCCCTTTGATGCACTGGCGTGCCCACTTGATGGCCAGACCCTGCACCGTGATGGTAAGAGCTGGCGCTGCGAGGCCGGACACAGCTATGACATTGCCCGCCAGGGCTATGTGCATTTGTTACCTGTGCAGAAGAAGCGATCCCGCGATCCCGGGGACAGCAAAGACATGGTAGCCGCGCGGCAGCGTTTCCTGAACGCCGGCTTCTACAACACCATCTCAGACGCCGTAAACCGGGCCGCAGCAGGCGTCTTGCCGGAAGCTGAACGGGTGCGTTTACTGGATGCTGGCTGTGGCGAGGGCCACTACACCCGGCGCCTGGCCGAATCACTGCCCGAAACCCAGGAGGCGGCTGTTGTCGGTCTGGATATTTCCAAGTGGGCGGTGCTGGCTGCAGCCAAGCAGGATAAACGGATAAGTTGGGTGGTGGGCAGTAACGCCAATCTGCCGGTATTGCCCGGCACGCTGGATGCCGTACTGTGCCTGTTCGGCTTCCCGGTTTATGGTGAATTCCATCGTGTCCTGAAATCAGGGGGCCTGGTTTTGCAGGTGGATGCGGGACCTGATCACCTTCGGGAACTGAGGGAAATCATCTATCCGGAACTGAAACCGGAAAGGCCCAGAAACGAGACCGCGCCAGAAGGCTTCAGGCTGGTGGCGTCTGAGCCGGTTCGCCATACCCTGACCCTGACGGGGCAAACGGTGATTGCCGATTTGCTGGCGATGACGCCGCACCTTTATCGTGCCAGTGCCGAGGGCCGGGCGCGGGCGGCGAATCTGAGCGAGCTTACGGTTACGGTAGACGTTACGCTGCAGCGATTCGCCAAGCTCTGATTGCCGCCATAGGGGTCATTTTCCCGTCTTGGGTGAGTCGCTGCCGCCTGGTTTTCTCGAGGCGAGTTGCTTCTCAGCCTTCCCAATGATCAGGGTGTCGGCGAGAATATGCAGAGCCTTGTTGGTGGTGCGAACGGTCTTGTACACCGTCGTGCTGGTTTGATCGTGGGTGTCGCGCGCTTTTCGGGCGCTCTGGCGGAACTCTTCGTCCCGGGAAAATAGGTCGATCAGGCCAAATGTGGTGTTGGAAATCGCTTTGTGAACCCTCTCCACGGCACTGGCGCCGCCGGACACCGTGTCTTCAAGTAATTTTGCCCGGTTGCGGACCTCCTCCAATTCCATCCTGCGTTTCTGAATATCGCTTTGGGCGGCAATTCGTCGAGCATTGAGAATCCTCAGCTGTCGTCGTGAAGCTTGCAACTGGCTTAGCGTGAAGCCCAACGCGATTAGCGAAGCGAGTAGCAGGACCGCCGGGATGATCAGGGAAGTGCTCATACTATTGATCCTCTCCTAGCGGTATTCAATGTGCATGTGGACATCGATTTCCCGCTCCGCCATCTCGGTCTCCAGCTCTTTCATCACTTCCTGGTAGACCATTTTCCGCACCATGACCGGCAGCTTGTCGGCAAGCATGCGACCTGAGCGGGATTCCCGCTTGGCGATGGCGATCGGGTCCAGCACTCGCATGGTTAGCACCAGCTCGGGATCTGGAGCTTCGCCATCAATGTCGTCGGACTCCATCATCTGCGCGATCATCTTGCGCTGTTCAATGACCTGCCAACACAGAAAGCCACTGAAAACGGCAAGAGCCAGGCTTACTATCAACAGGGTTGTGATCAATGTGTACCTCCTCGGCGCCATCTTGAATTCTGTTGGGCAGTCTGCCCCATTAACGATTACAAGCGATTGGCCCAGCCGACGCAAATGCACCTGGCGGCATGGAAAGCGGCCTCTGGCACAGCAATGACAATAACATTTGCAGTGTGTTGCTGCGCTGTGCAGAATCAACCACTTAAGACTAAAGAATAATACACTGACAGGGACTTATTATGGTCTGGATTAAAGCATTTATCGCCGGTTTTCTTGCAACTCTGGTCTTCCATCAGGGCCTGTTCGTGGTTTTTTATCTAGCTGGCGTCGTCCCGATGGCACCCTTCAACTTAACGCCGGTGCCGCCACTGGGCGTGCCTGCAGTTCTCTCTTTAGCGTTTTTTGGCGGTCTCTGGGGTATGGTGCTTTGGCTCCTCGTTGGCCGCCTGGCCGGGGCTAAGTACTGGCTCGGCCATATTTTGTTGGGCGCGGTCGGGCCAACAGCGGTTGCCATGCTGGTAGTGTTTCCGATGAAAGGTCTCGAAGTGTCGGCTCAGACCTGGGTTGGTGGCCTGCTTCTTAACGGCTTCTGGGGGCTGGGTGTCGCCGTGTTTATGGTTGTGATGGGCGCCCGCGCGCCACGCACGGCCGCTTAAAAATCAATCATATGAAACGCAAAGGATGAGCAATGACTAAATCAGCAGAGACGACCTACGATCTGGTCGTATTTGGCGCCACCAGTTTTGTTGGCCAAATTCTCACCCGTTATCTGCTTGAGACCTATGGACTAGGGAAAACGGTAAATTGGGCCATTGCCGGGCGCTCCGAATCCAAACTGAATACTCTGAAAAGCGACCTTGGCAGCAAGGCCAAGGATCTTCCCGTCATCCTGGCCGATGCCGCCGATGAGCAGGCACTGCAGGCCATGTGTGCCCAGACCCGTGTGATTATTTCCACCGTGGGTCCCTATGCGCTTTACGGTGAACCTCTGGTTCAGGCATGCGTGCGTACTGGAACGGATTACTGCGATCTGACCGGGGAAGTGCAATGGATCCGCAAAATGGTCGACCGCTATGAAGACGAGGCCAAAGCCTCCGGTGCGCGCATTGTCCATTGCTGCGGCTTCGATTCCATTCCATCCGACATGGGCGTCTGGTTTCTTCAGCAGCAAGCCGAGCAGACATTTGGTGAGCCGTGTCAGAATGTCCGGATGCGGGTAAAGGCCCTCAAGGGCGAGTTCTCCGGTGGCACTGTGGCCTCCATGATGAACATCGCCAAAGAAGCTGGAGCGGATCCTAAGCTGCGCAAAGAACTGGCCAACCCGTTTTCCATTTCTCCGGCAGGACATCGCTCCGAGGCCCGTCAGCCCAGCCTCAAGGGCGCCGAGTACGATAAGACCTTTAACGTCTGGCTGGCGCCGTTTGTGATGGGGGCGATCAACACCCGCATCATCCACCGCTCGAACGCGCTGCAGAACGCGCGTTACGGTAAGGAATTCACCTACGATGAAGCGATGATGACGGGGCGGGGCATGAAAGGCCGTTTGGCGGCCTACGGCATCACCAGCGGCCTTGCCGCTTTCTTCACGGCGTCGGCCATCAAGCCCTCGCGCTGGCTGGTGGAGAAGTTCGTGCCCCAGCCCGGTGAAGGGCCCAGCCCGGAAGCCCAGAAAGCAGGATACTACGACCTGCGGTTCGTGGGGCGCACCGAGGACGGCAAAACTATCATCACCAAGGTCACCGGAGATCAGGACCCCGGCTATGGTTCAACGGGCAAAATGTTGGGCGAAGCCGGTATGTGCCTGGCGTTCGACATTCCGGCCGAGAAAGAGGGCGGTTTCTGGACACCGTCCTCCCTGCTGAACGGCAGCCTGTTGGACCGTTTGACCCGCAACGCCGGTCTCACGTTTGAGGTTCTGGAAACCCGGTAATCCTCAGGTTCAGGCAATCAGGTGAATCACGCGGTCGGTGTCCGGTAGGGCATCCGGCCCGTGGCCCAAGGCAATCACCGCTTTTCCTTTCAGCCAATACCGCAGATTTTTACAGATGCGCCCCCGCGTAGGCGAATCCACCCCGGTAAACGGCTCATCCAGTATCAACAATGGTGCAGGGCTCAACAGTACCCGGGCCAGGGCGATCCTCCGGGCTTCGCCACCGGAAAGCCGGCTTCCGCTGCTGCCGAGCCAGGTCTCCAGCTGATCAGGCTCACTTGCGAACCTTTCGGCCAATTCGACCAGCTCCAATACCCGCCAGAGCTGGGTATCACTGGCTTCAGGATTGCCCACCAGCAAATTTGCCTTCAATGTGTCCTCGAAAAGTACTGTGCTCTGGGTAAGGTAACTCGTTGGCAGCCGCGCAATGTCGCCTTGAAACGCAGGCGAGAGGCCCGCCAGAGCATCTGCCAGAGTCGATTTGCCACTGCCGGAGTGACCAACTAGCCCCAGGTGTTCTCCGCGAGCAACGGTCAGATTGAAGTGCATGAAGATTGGCGGGCAGTCGTCGTAGCGCACTCCCAGTTCTGTTGCGATCAGCGCCGTGCCATTGGGCGGTTCTGTTGCTTGAATTGTTCCTTCCCCGGGAGCATCCAGAGAATCTTGGTTTAGACGGTTTGCGGAGGCTTCAGTGGCGCCGAATTTTCCGAAGGCCTCCGGCAACACTGCATAAACCTCGGCCAGTCCCAGCAGGGCAATGGGTAACAACACCAGCACCGGCCCTGAGATCTGCCCGGATTGAAACAGCCCAAATCCTGCCCACAGGACAACGATCGCAGCGAGGTTGATCAGAAGGTGTGTTAACGCCTGATTCCAGCCCACGCGCCGATCCACCTTTGCCTGTTCCTTGGCGAAGCCGTGTGCCTGACGCATCAACCAGGCCGCATGCTTACCAGTGCGCCCGGCCGCGGTGAGTTCTGCGAAGCCTTCGAGGTGTTCAATAATGTGGGTGCGCAACCGTTCTTCACCATCGCTGAGCCGGCGGGAGGTTTGTCGGGTGCGGGCCAGTGTGCCAATGGTCGAATAGAGCAGGGCAATGCCCAGCAACAGTCCAAGCCACAGGGCGATTCGGGTATCGAAGAGGATCAGGGCCAGGAGCACCATCAGCAGGCTGACCACCACTGCCAAGGCGGTAGGCGCAATCAGGCGCAGATACAGCGTGTCCAGGGCATCCACGTCGCGGGTTAATCGCGAGAGCCACTGGGCGCCGGATAGCCCACGACGATGACTGCGAGGCGTGGCCGCCAGTTGCCGGAATAACCGGGTTCGAATATCTGACAGTTGGCGTAAGACCGTATCGTGGTTATACACCCGTTCCAGATAGCGCCCGACGGTTCGAGTCAGGGCAAACAAACGAATACCGCCTCCGGGGGTGTACAGGTTAATAGAGGCCTGGGCGCCGGCCGCGAGCAGGAGCCCGGCCAGTGCCGTCTCGGTGATAAACCAGCCCGATAGCGCCAGAAGCCCCATTCCGGAAAGCAGGGTAATCAGAAGCAGCAGGCCTCCGACCGAGAGTCTACCCCAGCGCTGAAATATCAACCGTAACCAGGGTGCCAGCTCATGCATCCCGCAGCTCTCCATCGGAAACCAGTAATACCCGGTTAGCGAGAGTCAGCAGTGCCTGGTGATGCGTCGAAAAAATCAGCGTCTTGCCGGCTTCAGCCAGTTTGTGCAGGGCTTCGATCACATGCACTTCGCTGTCGGTATCCAGTCCGGCAGTGGGCTCGTCCAGCAGGATCAGGTCGTAATCTGCCACGAAGATACGGGCCAGGCTCAACCTTCGCGCCTGTCCACCGGACAGCCCCTGGCCGTCTTCCGAGACCTGGCTGTGAATGCCGGCATCACGACTTTCCAGCAAAGGCCGCAGCCCCGCATTGGTGAGGGCTGTTTCGATGGCGATGTCTGAGGCGTCCGGACGGGTCAGGCGAAGGTTGTCGGCCCAGGAGCCCTGAACCAGGAACCCGGTTTGTCCGAGCCAGCCAAAACTGAAAGAGCCGGGTGGTTTTCCGAATACTGAAATCGATCCCTCATCCGGCACTACGAACCCGGCCAGCAAATGAAGCAGGCTGCTTTTGCCGCCGCCAGACGGGCCGGTGAGGGCAATGCAATCACCTTTCTCGAACGACAGTGATAAATCCGAAAAGATCGGCTGTTCCTGGCGGTAGCACAGGCCCACCGCGCCCAGCAGAACGCTGTCTTGAGGCTTATCCTCGCGCTGGCCATCGTGGCCGCCGCGTGGAGAACCACGCCCCAGGCGATTCATTCGGGACAGAATTTCGGCACCGGCACCCAGTGCGGATGCCCGGTCGTGATAGTGCTGGGAAAGGGTTCGCAGTGGCTGGAAGAATTCCGGTGCTAACAGCAGAATCAGGAGCCCGGAAAACAGGGTCAGTTCGTCTGCGGGGCCAAAGGTGATGTACCCAAGCAAACCAAAGCCGATGTAAATGGCGATGACTGCTATCGCCATTGAGGCAAAGAACTCAAGAACAGCCGAAGACAGGAAGGCTATTCGAAGGGTCTTCATGGTAATGCGCCGATAGGCATCCGAGCGGGTGGCGAGCACAGAGGCGGCGGCGTCCGTTTGTCCAAACAGTTGCAGCGTGGTCAGCCCGCGGACCTTATCCAGGAACTGCCCGGAGAGCCGGCTGATCGTCTGGAAGTGCTGCTGGTTGAGCTTTTCCGCACCCATTCCCACAAGTGCCATAAACAGGGGAATCAGGGGCGCGGACAACAACAGAAGCAGGGCTGCGAGCCAATCCAGGGTAAATACCAGGATCAGTATGAGACTGGGGATGATTAAGGCTAATAATAGCTGGGGCAGAAACCGTGCGTAATAACCGTGCAGCGCTTCAACGTGATCCAGCCACTCCCTGGCCAGCTCGCCCGCGGAAAAATGGCCAAGGGCGACGGGGCCAGAGGCGTTCCAGTGTTGGTGGATCTGCCGCCGCATATCGCACCGGACATGCTCGCTGCACCGGGCAGCCATGCGCGTTTGCATACCCTGGCCGAGAGCGCGAACACAAACGGCGGCCAAGAGCCCAAGAAATAGGGGAGACAGCTCTCTGACTGGCACAGCCTCGCCGACACCCCGATGGACGATGAGGGCGATTATGGTCATTTGCACCAGGGCAGAAATACCGGTTACCACCCCCGCCACTACGGCACCGTACATCCACCGGCGGTTGCTCTTGCCGAGCTCTGCCAACCATTGTTTTACCTGGTACTGTTCAGGGGCTAAAGCAGATCCTTGAGCCCCTGAAGAGTTTGGATCGGCTGTTTCTCCCACTTAATGGTAGCCCTCGCCCGCACGAACCTTGCCGCGAAAAACCCAATACGTCCATGCGGTATAGACCAGCACGATCGGGATTACAAACAACAGCCCCAATAGCAGGAAGAGCTGGGATTCGTAAGCGGAAGCGGCCTCCCACAGGGTGTAATCAGGCGGCACCACGTACGGCCAGCGGCTGACCACCAGGCCCAGGTAGGTGGTAATAAACAGCCCCATAGTGGCTACGAAAGGCATGCCCTCGTACCGGTTTCGCACCGATCGGTAGATCTGGAAGGCGCACAGTAAGGTGAGCACCGGCAAAATCCAGATCACGCTGAGGTTCGCAAACCAGCGGTCCCGAACCAGCTCGTCCACGAATGGTGTCCAGATACTGATAACCCCAAACACCACTAGAACCGTGGCCAGCAACGGCAGGGTAAGACGATAAGCCCAGGCTTGCAGTTCGCCTTCGGTTTTCATGATCAGCCAGGTGGAACCGAGCAGGGCATAGCCGGCCAGCATACCCAGGCCAGTAAGCACCGAGAACGGCGTTAACCAATCCAGAGCTCCTCCCACATAAACGCCGTTTGAGGTTTCAAAGCCCTGGATATAGGCACCCACAACCGCGCCCTGGGCGAAGGACGCAATCGTGGAGCCGCCGGCAAAGGCCCAGTTCCAGAGGTACCGGGACGATCGGGCCTTGAACCGGAATTCAAAGGCTACGCCCCGGAAAATCAGGCCCGCCAACAGCAGAAATACCCCGATGTAGAGGGCAGGCAGGAATATCGTGTACACCAGGGGGAAGGCGGCCAGCAGACCGGCGCCACCAAGCACCAGCCAGGTCTCGTTGCCATCCCAGACCGGTGCAACCGAATTCATCATGACATCCCGCGCCTCCTCGTTCGGTGCGAACGGAAAAAGAATGCCAACGCCAAGATCGAAGCCGTCCATCAACACATACATGATGATGCCGAAGCCGATGATAAACGCCCAGATCAGGGGCAGATCGAAGAGTTCCATAATCAGTGACCCTCCTGAGACGCAGGGTTGCCAGTGTGGCCGTTCTGGTCAATCTCAAACGACACGTGGGCCGCAGAGAACGGCCGGCTTGGTCGCTCAGCTTCGTATTTATCGCCATCGTGGCTGTCTTCCATGCCCACGTAGAGCACTCGCAGCAGGTAATAGAGCCCGGCAGAGAAGACCAGGGCATAAACGATCATATAACCAAGCAGAGTGAACAGGGCCATGCCGCCGGTAAGGGACGGCGTGAGCGATTCGGCATGAGTCATCACCCCGTACACCAGCCAGGGCGCACGACCAGTTTCGGTGACAATCCAGCCGGCGAGAACCGCCAAGAACGGGGTGAAACTCATGAATCGAAGCCCGTGGAGGAACCAGGTGCTGCGCCAGTATCGGCCGCCGGCGCGCAGGATCAGGCCCGTTGCCGCGAAGAGAATCATCAGCATGCCCAGGCCCACCATTATTCGAAACGCCCAGAACACAATGGCAACAGGCGGCTGTTCTGCAATGGGTGCCTCGTTCAGGCCGGGAACCTCGCCATCCCACTCGTGGGTAAGGATCAGACTGGCGAGACCGGGCACGCCAATTTCATAGAGATTGCTCTGGTTTTCCTGATCGGGAATGGCGAACAGGAGCAGCGGAACATTTTTGGAGGTCTCCCAGTTACCCTCCATGGCCGCCACTTTTGTTGGCTGATGTTCCAGGGTGTTCAGGCCGTGATAATCGCCAACCACGGCTTGCGCCGGAGCTATGAACAGCAGCAACCACAGGCACATCGACAGAGCTTTTCGATTGGCCTCAATTTCGCGCCCGCGCAAGAGATACCAGGCGCTCACCCCGGCCACCACAAAACCGCCGGTAAGGAAGGAGGCGAGGGCCATGTGCAGGAACCGGTAAGGAAAGGAGGGGTTGAAGATGGCTTCACTCCAGGACGTTACGTGAAACACG
>Ga0207899_1000547_pt1 | contig 13502 bp, 10 predicted proteins | sample MalvirmetaMSP134_FD_184235 | JGI IMG/M metagenome (GOLD analysis project Ga0207899, IMG submission 184235) | Marine viral communities from the Deep Pacific Ocean - MSP-134 (SPAdes) | ecosystem: Environmental > Aquatic > Marine > Oceanic | place: Pacific Ocean | collected 2011-06-28
CCTTGCGGATCAGGGGATAGAACGTGTTGTCGCCCGACGCGATCTTCATGGCGTCGACGATGGTGCCGAGGAAATCCGCGCTTTCCAGGTCGAAGGGCGTGGACAGAAACAGCAGCCCCTTGGTCCGGGCCCGCGCGGCGAGGTCGGCGAACTGGTCATAGGTGAGGCGAAAGCGGTTCAGCGTCGCCATGCGCGCCTCATCACGGACGGAGCAGTAATGCTCGGGGATGAAGGTCTGGAATTTGACTGCATCGACACCGGTTCCGGCGGCCCGGTCGACCAGCTCGCAGGCGACCGAAAAGTCACCTTCGTGGTTGTTGCCCACTTCGGCGATGATCAACGTTCTGTCCAAGGTCTTGAACACAGCCGTGCTCCCGTTTCAGGCCGGATTTCCGGTCCGATGTTCATGACGCAGGCTAGGGTGCAAGGTTTAACAATCGATTGATGCGTAAGACCGCGCCACGCGCTTTACGCTTCCTTAAATAAACAAGGCAATAGTGCGGGAAGAAATATCCGGGCCTTGAACGGGTAGGCTGACATGAATAATACGCCATTGAAACGCGACGCACGGCCGATGGTCGTCGGTCGGGACGCCGCCGCGGTTTCGGCTTTTTCGGAGATGCTCTGAAATGAGCCAATCAGCGCCGACATGGGATGATCGAGGGCCTGAGATACTGAACACCACCGGCGATCTGTCCGGTGTCGGTGCAGCTTCATTCAACCGCCTTGTGGGCCGTATTTTCGAGAATGAGGCGCTCAAGGAATACCTTCGGGACACTGCGAAGGGCGAAACCGGACTGGTCAGTCAGGACGCGTTTGTCGAGTTCTGCACCAAAGCCATGAACGCCTTTTACGCCGAGACGAGTCGAGACGCTGACCACCAGCAGGAAAAGGCGCGTCTTGACGCCTATATCGGAAAAACCAACGCCGTCGGCATGCGGTTTCACACGGCGAACAAGCCAGATCCGAACGCTATTTACTGGCCTGATCCGCAACGCGGTGATCCTCTGTTGAAGGACGTGCTGCCTATTGTCGGGCGGGTTCCCATCATCGACCAGTCGACAGTGATATCCTCTGCCGGCAGCTGCTTTGCCATCGAGATCGCGCGGAACCTGATGTCGAGGGGTTTCAACTATCTATGCCTGGAGAATACGTTCGACCCGGAAACAAGAACCCTTGTCATGGGGTCGGATCCGCAAAACCCTGAGGTTCAGTACTCCTGCCGTTGGGGCATCTTGTTCAATACCCCGAGCTTTACGCAGATCGTCGAAAACGCTTTCGGTGTTCGCCCCCTGCCGCAAATTCTTATCGATCTGCAATTGCGGGATTCCAAATACTACATTGACCCGTTTCGTGAGGCGGTGATGTTTCCGTCACCCGAGGCCTACAGCATCGAGCGTGAGAAGCACTTGGCCAATACCCGCGAAGTCTTCTTGAAGTCCGAAGTTTTCGTGATGACGCTCGGCCTTAACGAAGCTTGGCGCTTGCTGCCGGACGGGCCCTATATCTCGCGTAACCCGCGCAACGCAGCCTTGACCGGCCTGCTTGACCATCGGACCCTGACCGTCGCGGAGAATGTCGATTATCTGCAGCGGTTCATCGACGTGGTGCGGGCGCATAATCCCAATCTGAAGATCATCGTGACCGTTTCGCCGGTGCCGCTCATGGCCACGGGTCGGGCGGATAAATACCATGTGATCGCGGCCAACACCCATTCTAAGTCGGTGCTGCGCATCGCGGCGGAGGAGATCGTCGAGCGCAATGACGGGGTCTATTACTTTCCCAGCTACGAAGTCGTTACCGTATGTTCACCGGAAAGCTGGACCGAAGATCAGCGGCACATTCACCCCGATGCCGTCGCCCGGGTGATGAAGGCGTTCGACGCGATGTTCCTGACGAATGCGGCCAAAACCTTGAGCAAGCTGGGATGATGGTGCGTAAAATGACCGATCATTCGCGGATGACGAAAATGCATCGTCGTGATCGCGGCGGATGCCTTGCCGTTGCTGGATTTCAGAGGAATATCGCGTGCCAGATACCCTGACCCCCAAGCTGCCAACTCTTCGGGAATTGACGGGGTTGCCGGCTAGTTTGGCCGATGATGACGGCAATTCGGTATTTCCGGGACTGCTGCTGCCCAGCGCCGAAAACAAGGCATCGCTGTGGCGCCTCATGGAAACCCTGTTTCCCATCTACCGGTCGCTGCTGGGGCCTGGCTATAAGCAGTCCTTGGATGTTATCGCAGACTGGCTGCCTATTACGACCGCCGAGTTTCCGACTGGTGAGCAGGTTCTCGACTGGACCATTCCCCAGGAGTTCAAGGTTAACGAAGCCTGGGTCGAGGATCCGGACGGCAACCGCATTATCGATTTCGCCGAGCATCCCTATGCGGTCTGGATTTACAGCCGGCCGTTCGAGGGTGTGATCGATAAGGACGAGTTGCTCGAACACCTGACGACCGACCCGAACCAGCCAGACATCATTCCCATGCGGCAGTCCTATTACCGGGACGCCTGGGGCTTGTCGTGCCCGCACAATCTTTTGCAGCGCATGAAACCCGGGCGTTACAAGGTCAAGATCGACACGGAATTGTTCGACGGTTTTCTGCGGATCGGCGAAATGTACCTGCCGGGCGAGGTCGAGGATGAAATTCTGATTTCCAGTTATCTGTGCCACCCGCTGGGGGCCAATGACAATTTGTCAGGTGTCGTCGTCGCGGTCGAATTGTTCCGTCTGCTGCAATCCCTGCCGAAACGCCACTATTCCTACCGCCTGGCCCTGTGGCCGGAAACCATCGGCGCCATGACCTACATCGCCAAATATCCGGATCGCATCGCCAAGACGATCGGCGGCTACCAGTTCGGCATCTGTGGCGACGACAAGCCGGTCAGCATCGACCGCACCAAGCCTGGCGACACCATCATCGACCGGGCGTTTCATCACGCCATGGCACTTGTCACCGGTGCGGTCGAAAGCCGCCCGTTCAGCATCTACGGAACCGACGCCTGCCATTTCAATTCCGTCGGCGTCGAGGTTCCCACGGCCAACATTTGCCGGGCCGGATCACGGCCGGGCGGCTACATCGAATATCATTCGTCGGCGGATGACCTGAACCTAGTCAAGGCGGACAAGTTGTTCGAAACCCTGATGGCCGCCTGGGTCGCGTTGATGACCATCGAGCGGACCCACGTCTATCAAGGTACCTATACGGCCTCGCCATTCATGTCGCGCCATGGGGTTTATCCCTATCAGCACGGCGCCGGGGTCGGTGGCCGGGCATCGATCATCGGCGACGCCTACTACGCGATTATTCCTCATGCCGACGGCAAGCAGGACCTGCTGGAAATTGCTGAACGCTGCGAAATGCCGATTTTCGCCTTCGATGAATGCGTGTCCGAATTCCTGCGCGTCGGGCTTGTGACAAAAGAGGGACCATGACCGCGCATGAAACGCCGATAGCATCGACGGAACGACAAAGCGGGGAACCGCGACGGATCGCCTATTCGGTCGATGACGTTGGTTCTGTGCTCCTGGATGCAGCGACGGAAGCTTGGGTTGATAAGGAAACGTCCTGGCTCCGGTTCGGGCTCTATCATGCCATCTGCCGTGACTATTATCTGCGCATACAGGGCGGACCGCCACCGGTGCCGGAGGACGGCACCGCGCTTGAGCAGCTCGGCGCGCTGCAGGTCCCAGGGATGTTGTCCCGGGCAGACAGCGAAACGCTATCATTGTCCATCACGCAGGCATTCGAGCGTCTGCAGACGCCGCTTGATAAGGCAAGCGAGCATGTTTTCTGGGCGCCTTGGTCGATGCAACGGATATCGATGGTCCGTGGTCTCTTGCCGGAAATACTTTCCCCCGCCGTCACCAAGGAAATTGAGCATTACTTTGGATGCCATTTTCAGATCGTCTCCATGGTGCTGAACCGCTTGTTCGCCTCTGGGGACGAGCCGGGTGTTTCATTTCTTTGGCACCGCGATCATGTGCCGCCACAACAACTGCACATGATCGTTTACCTGACGGGCGCATCCGATGAATTCGGCCGCACCGAGGTCATGGACATGGATGCGACGCGGCGGGCGGCGGATACCGGATATAGCTATCCTCCCGAGGCCCAGAGAACTGGAGACCTGGCGGAGATATTCGGTGACGGCGCGTCGACGGTCTCGGTTCTGCAGCCCGAACTGGATCCTGGAGGAGGGCTGTTTCTGGCGGCACCTCGCGTCCTGCATCGAGGGATCGTCCCCAAGACCAAGTGGCGCGACACGATGATGTGCGTGTTGATTCCATGCCCCATACCTTTCGAGGCACGCGCGCAAGCTTTGTTTCCTCTGCAGTATCGGGATGATTCGAACCTGATTACGAATGCGTTCTCGCCTTTCGGGGCGTTTTCGACGATATCGATGGCTCAACACGGCGTGGCGCCGAATTGGGCCAAGAAAAGCAAAATGCGGGGAGATGACCGGTTTGAACTGGAGTACGTGGGGTCCTGATCTGATGCGACGAGAAAGATCGATCCATGGAACGGTGTCCAGCGCATGTACGACATTTTTCCTGGGAAAATGGCCGGTTAACGATTTTTACAGGCCCGCCCCCCATGATGCGCCCGGTTCTGCTGCCGACCGCAGGAAGGGCTGTGCCGCAGTGTCTAATCAAGAAGGAATCAGGACATGAGCAAGGAAATCCGCTGGGGCATGATCGGTTGCGGGGACGTAACCGAGGAGAAGAGCGGTGCGCCCGCGTTCAAGGTGGTGGATGGTGCGCGCTTGGTGACGGTGGTGTCGCGTTCGGACAACGAGGTCGCCGATTACGCCGCCCGTCACGACGTCCCCAACTGGACGACCGATGCGGAGAAAATGATCAACGATCCGGAGATCGATGCGATCTACATTGCGACGCCTCCGGATTCCCATCACATCTATACGGAAATGGTCGCCAAGGCGGGCAAGCCCGTGCTGACGGAAAAACCCATGGGCAGGTGGCTCAGCGAGGCCGAAGCCATGGTCGATGTCTGTGAGAAGGCCGGCGTGCCGCTTTTGGTGGCTTATTACCGGAGGCCTTTGCCGCGGTTCTTAAAGGTGAAGAAGTGGGTCGATGAAGGCCGTATCGGCATCCCCCGGTTTGTTCATATCCAACATACCCTGCGTCCCGAATCCCACCCCGTGGCGCCGGTGACGGAAGAAATGGCCGCGGCGGGAAACATCCCCTGGCGCTTCGATCCCGAAGTTGGTGGTGGCGGTAATTTCATCGATATGGGCACCCATATGCTGGACATGGTCGATTACATCCTTGGGCCCATTGTCGAGGTCGAGGGCAGGGCCGAGAACAAGGGGGGGCTCTACGCTGCCGAAGATACGGTTTCCGCCAGCTTTCTGTGTGAAGGCGGGGCACACGGCACGGGGCAGTGGTGCTACGTCGCGGGCACCAACGTCGACCGCATGGAGATCGTCGGCACGCAAGGCGCCGTGCGCTTCAGCTTCTTTGATGAGGAGCCGCTTGAACTGGAAACCAAGATCGACGGCATCCAGATGGTCGAAGCGAAGAACCCGACGCATTTCCACCAACCGATCCTGCAGGCAGCGACGGATCACCTGCTCGGCCGGGCGACCTGCCCCAGCGATTTCCGCAACGGCTTGAGGGCCATGCAGGTCCAGGACAAGATTCTTGGAAAATTTGTCGAGCCCTTCAAGCGCCAGACCGGTGTGCTTTAGGCTTTTGGGCGGCCCAGGCTGACACGCCATAGATTGGAAACTTTCCAATCTTACTGTTTTCTGCTAAATGTGGCTGGCGTGATGGTCTGCGAGAAGAGCAGGGAATCAACGCAAGCGCAAACACGAGGACAGAATGTATCGTAAGTTGTTTGTGTTCCGTAGGGCGGCGTGGCGCGTGGTCAGGCGCTTTGCGGAGCACGCTAAGCGCGCTTTCGACGGCTATTTCGTTGGCGTTGCAAGCTTAACAAATTATTTATCAGATCAATGCAGACTAAGCGCGTGCGGTCATGTGCGCGTGGTTGTTGCTGGCTGTCCTCATGATGCGACTTCTGGTATTTAGGCGCTGAATAATCAGAGCCAGATTAGGAAAGAACTTTACCCATGTTGGAAACTGCGACCGACAAGATGGAAGAAACCTTCGCTGGTGATGAAGAACTCGTCATCGGTGACGACCCCAAGCTGGGCGAGGAATTAAATCTCCGGCGCAAGCTCCTGCAGGAATCCGTGGTCAAGCGGATCCGTCAAATCAAGACCGACGGTAAGTCCAAAGCTCCCTGGGTGGTTGAGTTGGACCCCACGTCGGCCTGTAACCTAGTCTGCCCTGACTGTATCTCTAAAGACCTGTTGAACCAGGGCGGCTTCGAACGCCAGCGCCTGCGCGAACTGGCCGAGGAAATCGTCGAGGCGGGGGTCAAGGCCGTGATCCTGATTGGTGGCGGGGAACCGCTGGCCCATAAGGAAACGGGTTGGATCATCGATTACTTTGGCACGCACGGGGTTCACGTCGGTGTCACGACGAACGGAACCCTGATTGACCGCCATATGGATGTTTTGGCGCAGCATACGAAATGGGTCCGGGTATCGGTTGATGCAGGCACGCCGGAAACCTTCCAGCATTTCCGGCCGAGCCCCAACGGTATTTCCAAATTCAACGAAGTCATCGACAACATGCGCGAATTGGCCAAGCGCAAAACCGGCAAGCTCGGTTACTCGTTCCTGATGCTGTCGGACTTCGATCGGGACCGCAAAGTTCTGCGTTCCAACTTTGACGAAATCTACCAGGCTGGCGTTCTGGCCAAAGAGATCGGTTGCGACTATTTCGAAGTCAAGCCGTCCTACGATTTCGACCATTATCTGATCGGCCAACCTGAAGATCATCTGGCTAACGCCCGCCGCCTGATTGATCAAGCACGGACCCTGGCCGACAAGAACTTCCGTGTCGTCACTCCGGCGACTCTGGAGTTCGTTCTGAACAACGAACCGCTGGTACAGCCCAAGGATTATCATCGCTGCGTCGTGTCCGAGATGCGCACCCTGGTGACGCCTTCAGGCGCCTATGTATGCCCCTATTTCCGGGGCATGCCGAAGAAGGCCATCGGCGATGCAACGACCCAGTCGTTTTCGGAAATCTGGGAGGGCGCCAAGCGCCAAGCCGTCATGGACGCCACTGACCCGGCCAAGGATTGCCGTTTCCACTGCATCCGTCACCGTTCCAATCTGGTCATGGAAGAAATGATCGGGGGGTCCGATTTCGATACCGTCGAAGATTATGATTTCTTCGTCTAACCCCCGGTGGCTTGCCGCTGGTCAGTCTCATGACCTTGGACGATCTTGAACGCGACCTTCTGGCCCTGATCCCGGACAGCACTGATTCGGTTGTCATTCATAGTGGTCTTTGGGGCATTCTCCGCCACATTGAAGGCGCGTCCGAGGATTTTCCGGCGCGTATTGTCGATAGGTTGTTGGGCTGGGCCCGCGAGGGCCGGACCGTCGTACTTCCGACCTATGCCTTCGAGTTTCCAAGAACGCATGTTTTCGATTTGGTGCGGACAAAGGCGACGACCGGCATCATTGCTGAAACGTTTATGTCCCATCCCGATGTACTGCGCATGGCCCAGCCCATGAATAGCTACGCTGTCGCCGGGCCGCGTGCAGACGAACTTCTAGCCCTATCTTGCAAGACGTCCTGGGGTGCGGACAGCGCCATGGGCTGGTTCGAGGATAACAACACGACCTATGTCTCATTGGGTGTCAGCGTTTTGCTGTCATGTTCCTACTTTCACTTTGCCGAAGAGAAAGCGCGCGTGCCCTATCGCTATTTCAAGCGGTTCCTGGGAACGTTGTTTGATGATGGTCGCGAGGTTGGTCCTTGTTCCGAAACCATGTACGTCCGTCCCCTGGGCTTCGCTCACGAATTTCTGGGTACTGAGGTTGATCGGCGACTGGGTGCAGCCGGTCTGAAACGGCGTCCGGCCCGCGAAGATGGAGTGTTCATGGAAGCGATCTCGATGAATGACATCAATCGCATGACTTTGGATCTGATCGCAGAAGACGAGTATGCCCTGATTGTCGAGGACGGTCGCGAAGGCCTACGGAACTGGGTGGCGGAAGGCGGTCTTGAAGCGGAGAAGGCAGCTGTTCCTGACGAACAGAAGACCGATCTGTAGAAATATGTCCGGCGTCAGTCGGCGGTGCCCTGCCGGTCGATCAACTGCGACAGTCCGTTGATGGTGAAGACGTCGGCATGTTCGAACATGGCTTCCGTCAAGCTGATCGAGAATTCCTCTTCGATGGCGAGGATCAGTTCAACAATACCGAACGAATTGATGACGCCCGCAGCGATGAAATTGTCGTTTTCACCAAGCGCTGCGCCGTTGTTGCGTCCATTTAGATAGCTGGTTAGCCAGGGTTTGGAACTCACCGTATGGTCCTCCGTGGTGGGGGGGCTCAGGCCGGCGGTTGGGCCGACAATTCGGCCAGGACGCGGTCGCGCAGGGCGTGTTTCTGGATTTTTCCATTCATCGCACGAGGGAAGTCCTCGATGATCAGGGTCACGTCTGGTCGATGGATGGACGCTAAATTTTTGGCGCAATGATTCTGGATGGCCAGTTTCAGAGCACTCTTTGCATTGCTGTCCCTGGCCGTCACGCAGGCGACGATCACTTCGCCCCAGAATTCATGATCAACACCGATGACGGCGACATCTTCAACCTCGGGCAGATCGCTGATGACATTCTCAAGCGCGCGCGGCGCAATATTGATGCCGCCTTTAATGATCATGTCCTTGAGGCGGCCGGTGATCGTCAATTTTCCGTCTTCGAAGGTGGCGAGATCGCCGGTTGCGACAAACCCGTCCGACAGCAGGGGAGGGTCCAATCCTTCGCGATCCAGGTACCCAAGCATGGCGGCCGGGGTCTTGATCCAAAGTTCGCCTTCTGACGCGGTGCCGGAAAGAATCGAGATTTCGAGCTCGGGCAGGGGGCGGCCCACGTTGTCTTCGACCGCGGCATCTTCGCGGGACTGTAGAGTAAAGGGACCGCCGAGTTCTGTGACGCCGTAGCAATCCTGTAGCGGAATCCCGAATACCTCAAGGAACTGCTGGCGAATGCCGTGGGTCAATTGCCCCGCGGTGCATTGTACTGAAACCAATTGCGACGCTGCCTTCCGCGACGTATCGACATTGCGCGCGCCTAGGCGGCTTAGGGCCGATGCGATGGTCGGTGTCAGGGTCAGGAAATTGGCCTGTGTGGAGACGGGGCGCTGCCAGAAGGTGACTGCGCTGGCGGGTGAGAACGCCGGGCCCAGCACGATCGTTCCGCCGGCGAGAAGGGGGCAGAGCATGGTGTTTTGGAAGCCCGCCATATAGGCCATGGGAAGGATATGGTAGAGGCGTGTGCCTGCGTCCATTCCTGACAGGCGCGCGAACGAGGCAGCGTTATGGATGATGCCGCCGAGGCTGTGGCAAATGCCTTTGGGTTTGCCGGTAGTGCCGGATGTAAAGATGTTGAGGAACGGCTTGTCGTCCGAGCTGTCAAACCGGATGTCGGCATCCGCAGGTGTTGCTAGACCGGCGTTCAGTACGGGGGGCTCGCGCAACAACAGCTTCGGTTTGGCCAGTTCGGTAATGAATTGGACACTGGCCTGCGCTAATTCCGGGACGATAGGGTTGGCGACATGTCCGCCGATGATGCAGGCCAGATATGACACGAGATAACCGGGACAATTAGGTAGAAGGAAAGCGACCGTATCGCCTTGCGCCAAGCCATCGGCACGCCATTGATCGGCAAGCGTCTTGGCGTTGGTGTAAATCTGCCCATAGGTGAAGTCCTGCCCGTCAGGTGTCGAAAGCAAGACCGCATCGCGGCTTTCGACAAATCTGGTTCTCAGGATTTCTGCGGCATTTTCCGTCATTGGATGTCCTCGGGTGGTACGAAGTTGTGTCATATCCTATCCGCAATTCCTTTCCAATTCATGTAAGGGAAAATTTAGGGTTGTGATGGATCATCAGGCACTGCGGCAGGGAACGGGCTGCATATATCCGCGATGAGCCGGAACAGGATAGGGGTGGATGATGACCGATGGTTCGATTCCCTGGACGGGTGTCGAGGACGAGTTTTCAGCCGCTGGCGTCACGGTCCGACTGGGCGTGCCGGCGGGGCTTCTGCCGGCGGCCGAGCGGGAACTGGCCGATCATGCCGTTGCGTTGAAGGCGGGGCGACCGATTCCGGGCGGTGTCGGTTTTTCGCTTTACGACCTGGTGTTCTTTGAGGCTTTATCCCAAAATTTTTCGCCGCGACGGATCGCCGTGTGGTCGGACGACTTCGGCTGGAATGCAGCTTGCCTGCGCAAACTTTTCCCCGGCGCGTTGGTCGGTGGGCAGGAAGACATCGGCACGGCTGATCTGGTCGTGATCTCGGGTCCGACTGATGCCGAACTTCTGGAGGCGGAAATCGGTGCCATTGGCGGACGTGGCGACGCCCGCCCGACAGTTATCATTTGGAACGCGGCCAGGGACGGACATTGGCCAGCCTATCACGCGGCGGCACGGAGGTGGCCGGGCGAAGCGGTTGCGTTGTGGCGAACCAGCGGCTGTGCCGGCGTTCTGGTCGGTGCGGCGTTGCCGCCGGGGGCGCTGTTTGTTGTTCGGGCGTTTGCCGGGGCGGGGCCTTGGGCCGTCGACGGTCCGGTCGCGGACGGGCCGGAAGCCCCGCTGTTCCAGCAGCTGATCACGCTTTACCGGGCGCAGGGCTTTGACGTCATGGTTGGGATCGAGAACCGTAATCACGATCTGCGCAAGGACACAGAACTGGCGACCTTGTTCACGGGCGATCCGGCCGCGCCCCAGTACCTCGACATCGGCCAGGGAATCGCGGTGACGGAACTGTATTTCTTCGAATGCCTGGCCCGGGTCTACCAGCCCCGCAATATTCTTATCATCGGCAGCGGGTTCGGATGGAGCGTCTTGGGCATGGGGTTGATCTTTCCTGATGCGCGGGTCGTGGCGCTGGACAACCTGTCGCTGGGCGGCGACGTTGCCATGGGGTTCGACCTGACAGATCGCATCGCCCGGAGTGCTGGATTGAACGTGACCGTGGTCGAAGGTGCGTCGCCAGGTGACGTGACGGGTGCGGTCGCCGCTCATTTGGGCGGCCCCGTGGATCTGGCGTTCATTGACGGCTTGGATACGGAGGCCCAGCAGGCACTTGATTTTGCGGCTGTCCGGAACGTGTTGGCCGAGCCGGGCGTTATCGCGTTCCACCATGTTCTTTTGTTGAAGCTTCTGGGCGGGTTCCGCACCATTCAACAGGATTGGCAGGGCGGAGGGGGCTTGATGACCCGCACGCCGTCAGGAATGGGTTGCCTGTATTCCCCGGTGCTTGAAGACACCGTCGGCAAGGTGGTGTCCGCGTTCACGGACCCGACAGTCGATTTCTCCCTTCAGAGGTGACCGGAGTCGCCGGTAAAAAGGGCGGCTGTCCCGAGACCGCGGGCCTTGGTGACGGACGGTGCGTATCCGTCAACCCGTATTCATCATGATCGGCGGCACACGCATGTCGCTTTCGTTCATGATCGGGGAGTCCAGATCGGTAATACTGATGTCCACCGCGTGATCGGGGGAAATGCCCTCGACCGTGACATCAGGCATCAGGTGTCCGTATTTGCGGTACAGTTTTTCCGCACTTGAATTGGTCTTGATCAGGTCGACGATCTTTTCGCGGGCGGCGCAGGCCTCATCATGTTCCTGGAGGCCTTCATGGGCCTGCATCAGGCAATGCCAAGCGAAGATGTGATAGGGGTAACCTGCGATGATCCCCTCGAATATCTGCTTCGCCCGGGCGAACTTTCCGTCCAGAAGGTTGGTGTTGTTGACGAAGTTCACTTCGATGTTGGTGCCGTAGAAGAAATCCTTGATCTCTTCGGCGCCGATCTCGGGAGTATCGAACATGCGTTCCTGGTAGAATGCCGATGACCAGCTTTCCATGTCGTCATTGATGTACCCGCGCTCCAGAAACTGGCTGTACATTTCCGATCCACGCAAGGGGGCTGCGACCCCGAAGGTGCACCAATCACTGTTGATGGTCTTTGCGTACTCACGGGTTTCGTTCAGCATCTCCTTGGTCTCGCCGGGGAAGCCGCCGATGAAATAGCACCGGGTAATGATGTCCCGTTCTCGCAGGTAGTCGACGACCTCGCGGGCGCGGGTCAGGTTGCAGTTCTTCTTGATGATGTTGTGCTGCACGTATTCAGAGCCGGATTCCACCGCGATGTTCGCGACCTTAGTACCGGCGGCGATCAGTTCGTCCATGACTTCGTCGAACAGGGTGTTGACGGAGAGCGCGCTGGGGAACTGCAACTCAAAATCCGGGATCTCCTTGCCGAGATCACGCATGGCCTGCAGAAGCGGCACGACTTTTTTCCGGTTGGCGGTGAAAAGGTCGTCCTCCATCAGATAGAGGTTGGTGCCGTAGCGTTCCCAGGTGGTGCGCATTTCTTCGATCACGTGCTCGACCGAGCGGTAGCGCACGCGTTTGCCCATGGTCGTGTGGACCGCGCAGAAGGTGCAGGAGAACGGACACCCCCGTGTCGTCAGCACGGAAATTTCGCGCTGTACGTTCTCTTCTTTTTTCCACGTCGCCGAGCGGCGGTAGTTCACGTAGGCTTCGATATCCAGCAGATCCCAATCGGGAAAACCGAGTTCGTCGAGATTGTCCACCGGGTCGGCCTTCGGCGTCGCCTTGCCGGCCTCGACATGGGCGCGGGAATAGATGCCGTTGATCTCGATCTCGTTACGGCGGTGGAAGTTGCGCACGAATTCCGCAAAGGCGACCTCGCATTCGCCTCGGGAGACGAAATCAATCTCCGGCGCTTCAAGGATCACATCGACACTATTGGAGGCATGGTTGCCGCCGGTCATGAATACGGCGTTTGGCCAGACCTTCCGTAGCTCCTGGGCGGACCGCAGGAAAAGCGGGTGACACGTCGAGAACATCATTGAAAATCCGACGATGTCCGGCTCGAAATCACTGCCCATTTCCAGGGCAGGGATACGCACCATCTCGTCGATCGTCGAGAATTTCCCGTGATCACAGACCAGTTCTTTGGCGTAGTCGATGATCCGAACATCAACCTTGTCGGCGCCGAGGCGAGACTTCAGGTTGGTCGATAGGTAGCAGATGCCCAGAGGAATCGCGAAGATGGGCATGTTGCTGCTATCTCCGCCGAGAATTTCTTCCAGGTCGCGATAGGGCTGAGGGGGGAAATTGACGAAAACGATCCGGATCGGTCGGTCGGGCGTCTCGGGTCCGGTGGTCGACAGCTTCTGCGCCGTGGCGGACATGGCCGTTCTCCTTGTCACAAACGTGATGCGCCATGATCTTCGAAAAGACTTACAAATCTCTTAAAGACCCTTCTGGGTCACCGAAACAGCGTGCGCACCTGTCAAGAACCCCAGACTACATGGTTTGCCATGTCGGAGAAAGTAGAGTCCGAACCAATTACCTGTCGTTG
>Ga0207899_1000550_pt1 | contig 13461 bp, 11 predicted proteins | sample MalvirmetaMSP134_FD_184235 | JGI IMG/M metagenome (GOLD analysis project Ga0207899, IMG submission 184235) | Marine viral communities from the Deep Pacific Ocean - MSP-134 (SPAdes) | ecosystem: Environmental > Aquatic > Marine > Oceanic | place: Pacific Ocean | collected 2011-06-28
ATCGACAAGGCCATCGAGAAATTCGGCTTTGCCATGGGCCCGCTGCGCATGGCCGACCTGGCCGGCGGCGACATCGGCTGGGCCATCCGCAAGCGCCAGTACGAGGAAAACCCGGACATGGTGAAGATGGTTCTGGCCGACCGCATCTGTGAGATGGGCCGCTACGGCCAGAAGACCGGTGCCGGTTTCTACCGCTACGAGCCGGGCAACCGCAACGCCCTGCACGATCCGGAAGTGGACAAGGTGGTAGACGAGGTTCGCGCCGAACTGGGCATCACCCCGCGCAAGATCAGCAACCAGGAAATCGTTGAGCGTTGCGTCTATGCGCTGGTGAACGAAGGCGCCCAGATTCTGGACGAAGGCATCGCCCAGCGCGCCTCCGACATCGACATGGTCTACCTGACCGGTTACGGCTTCCCCGTGTTCCGCGGTGGCCCCATGCACTACGCCGAAGAAGTCGGGCTGCCCAATGTGGTTCGCGCCATGCAGGCCTTCACCGAAGACCGTCACACCCAGCCTGGTTTCTGGGAACCGGCAGCCCTGCTGGCCAAGCGTGCCGAAGACGGCAAGGGTTTCGATAGCAAATAACCGGTCCACGAATTGATACGGGGCTGCTTACAAAACGCAGCTCCGACCTGAGGAGAATTGTTATGTCCAATGATGTTGTCATCGTATCCACCGCCCGCACGCCCCTGGCTAAATCCTGGCGCGGCGGCCTGAACATGACCCACGGCGCCACCTTGGCCGGCCATGCCATCCAGCACGCGGTCGAGCGTTCCAAAGTCGACCCCAACGAAATCGAAGACGTGCTGATGGGCTGCGCCCTGCCCGAAGGCTCCACCGGTAACGACGTCGCCCGCATGGGTGCGATTCGCGCCGGGCTGCCGGTCACCGTTGGCGGCGCCACCATCAACCGCTTCTGCTCGTCCGGCCTGCAGGCCATCGCCATGGCCGCCCACCACATTGCCGTAGATCGGGTGCCCGTGATGGTCGCCGGCGGTGTGGAGTCCATCTCCACCGTGCAGGCCAACGTCAACCAGAACTACTTCATGGAACCCTGGCTGGCAAAGAATAAGCCGGAGCTCTACTGGTCCATGCTGGACACCGCTGAGACCGTGGCCAAGCGTTACGGCATCAAGAAAGAAGACATGGACGAATACGGCGTACGCAGCCAGAACCTGGCCACCAAGGGCCGTGAAGAAGGAAAATTCGACGACGAAATCGTGCCCATCACCACCACCATGGGCGTGGCGGATAAAGCCACTGGCCAACTCAGCAGCCAGGAAGTCACCATCAGCCAGGACGAAGGCATCCGCCCGGACACCAACCTGGAAGGCGTCAGCAAGATCCGCTCGGCAATGGAAGGCGGCGTCGTCACCGCCGGCAACGCCAGCCAGTTCTCTGATGGCGCTTCTGCCTGCGTGCTGATGGACAGCAAAATCGCCGAACAACGCGGCGCCACGCCACTGGGCATCTTCCGCGGCTTCGCCGTTGCCGGTTGCGAACCCGACGAAATGGGCATCGGCCCGGTCTTCGCGGTTCCCAAACTGCTCAAGCGCGCCGGCCTGACCGTCGACGACATCGGCCTGTGGGAACTCAACGAAGCCTTCGCCGTCCAGGTTCTGTACTGTCAGCGCAAACTGGGCATCCCGATGGACCGCCTGAACGTCAACGGCGGCGCCATCGCAGTCGGCCACCCCTACGGCACCACCGGCTCACGCCTGGTCGGCCACGCCCTGATCGAAGGCAAGCGCCGCGGTGTTAAGTACGTCGTCGTTACCATGTGTGTCGGTACTGGTATGGGTGCGGCTGGCTTGTTCGAGGTTGCCTAAGGCTTTGTTGCCTTCGACTTGGGTGGAGGGCACCTGTCAGGTAGAGGTGTCCAAAACGCGCTCCTTCGGCACCCCTGCGGGGTCCGGCCCGCAATCATAGATTGCGGTCGTTCGGCTGTCGCATGAAGCTTCGCTTCATAAGCGCTCGGCCGAACCCATGTGACGCTTGGGCTCCGCCATCCATGGCTCCGCACGGTTTTGGACACTCCTATCGGCCAGCCGCCCTGAGCTTTGTGCAATGGCCAACAGGTGCAGCATTAGAAAGCTGAGCCAAGACCGTGAAACAGATTTTGTTAAAGCAGGCACGGACAGACTCGAAGCGTCGGATGGGTATCCCCTTTCAAAACTGTGCGGAGCCAAGGATGGCGGAGCCCAAGCGCCCCAGGGATGGGCCGAAGGAGCGTGTTTTGAAAGGGGATACCCATTCGGCGCCACCCCAAAGCTAGCAGGCCCGGCACTACAAACTCCCAGGCCACTCACAAGTTAACCTCAGCCACCAGACAAGAGGTGCAACATGGATCTGAATTACACCCCCGAACAAGAGGCCTTCCGCGCCGAGGTTCGCCAGTTTCTGAACGACAACCTCCCGGACGACATCCGCGAGCGCGTTCAGAAACGCCTGCGCCACGACAAAGAAATGACCCAGCGTTGGCAGAAAATTCTGTTCGACAAAGGCTGGGGCGCCTCCACCTGGCCGAAAGAATTCGGCGGCACCGGCTGGAGCCCCATTGAGCAGATCATCTTTGAAGAAGAGTGTGCCCTCGCCGGCGCCCCGCGCCAGCTCGATTTTGGCCTGCGCATGGTCGCCCCGGTGATCATGACCTTCGGCAACGAAGAACAGAAAAGGCGCTTCCTGCCGGGCATCCTCAGCGGGGAAGACTGGTGGTGTCAGGGTTATTCCGAACCCGGCGCCGGTTCCGATCTGGCGTCACTGCGGTGCTCTGCCAAGCGCGAGGGCGATCACTACATCGTCAACGGCCAGAAAACCTGGACCACCCTCGGCCAGCACGCCGACTGGATCTTCTGCCTGGTGCGCACCAGCAACGAAGGCAAGCCGCAACAGGGCATCTCCTTCCTGCTGATCGACATGAACGACCCCGGCATCGATGTGAAGCCCATCATCATGCTGGACGGCGAGCACGAGATTAACGAAGTCTATTTTGACAACGTCAAAGTCCCCGCCGAAAACCTGATCGGTGAAGAAAACCAGGGCTGGACTTATGCCAAATTCCTGCTGGGCCACGAGCGCACCGGCCTGGCCAACGTCGGTCAGTGGAAGGCGATGATGAAGCGTCTGAAAGAAGTGGCGCATCAGGAACAGGACGGCCAGCGCCCGTTGATCGAGAACACCCGCTTCCGCGACCGCCTGGCGCAGCTGGACATCGAACTCCGCGCGCTGGAACTGACCGTGCTGCGCGTGCTCACCGACAAGCGCGGCCCCGGCCCCCAGGCGTCAATTCTGAAAATCCGCGGCACCGAGATCGGCCAGAAGCTGTTCGAGATGCTGATGGAAGCCGGCGGCCAGGATTCCATCGCCCACATTCCCGAGGCGCTGGAGCTGGACTATAACGGCCCCCGTGCAGGCTCAATGGAAGCCACGCCTTCGGCGGGCGACTACTTCAACATGCGCAAGCTGTCGATCTTTGGCGGGTCCAACGAGATCCAGCGCAACATCGTTGCCCAGCTTGTACTTGGTCTTTAAAGAGCCATCAGCCAAGAGAATTGGAGAGACGGTCTTATGAATTTCGATCTTACCGACGAACAGCAAATGCTGAACGACTCGTTGCGCCGCTTCGTGACTAACGAGTACAGCTTTGAAAAGCGCAGCACCTTCATCGAATCCGGCAAAGGCACGGACCCGAACACCTGGTCTGCCCTTGCAGATATGGGCCTGCTGGCCTTCACCTTCCCCGAAGCCTTTGGCGGCCTGGACGGCGACGCGGTGGACACCATGGTGGTGATGGAAAACTTTGGCCGTGGCCTGGTGGTTGAACCCTACCTGGCCACCGTGGTTCTGGCCGGTGGGCTGGTTCGCGATCTCGGCAACGACGCCCAGAAGGATGATTGTCTGCCTGCCATCGCCACCGGCGAACGCAAGATGGCGTTCGCCCACTACGAGCCGGGCGCCCGCTACCATATGGCGCAGGTTCAGACCACCGCCCGCAAAGACGGCGACCACTTCATGATCAGCGGCCAGAAGACCGCGGTGATTCACGGTGGCCAGGCGGACCAGCTGGTGGTGTCCACCCGCACCAGTGGCAATGCCAACGATGAGCAGGGCTTGTCGCTGTTTATTGTGGACGCCAATGCCAAAGGCGTGAAAATCGACGACTTCGCTGCCCACGATGGCTACCGCATCGCCGAGATCAGCTTCTCCAATGTAGCGGTCAGCGCCGACAATCTGCTGGGCGAGCTGGACCAGGCTTTTCCTCACATCGAAAAAGCCATGGACCTGGGCATCGCCGCAGTCTGTGCCGAAGCCGTGGGCGCCATGGAAGCCATGAACGCCGCGACCCTGGAATACATCAAGACGCGCAAGCAGTTCGGCGTGCCCATCGGCAAGTTCCAGGTGCTGCAGCATCGTATGGCGGACATGTTCATGCACGCCGAGCAGTCGAAATCCATGGCCATTCTGGCTGCCAACACCGCGGACTCCGAGGATCGGGCCAAGCGGCGGGAAGCCATTTCCATGGCGAAGACGCTGATTGGCCAGGGTGCCCGCTATGTGGCCCAGGAAGGCGTTCAGCTACATGGCGGTATGGGTGTTACCGACGAGATGTTCGCCGCGCATCTGTTCAAGCGCCTCACACTGATCAACCTGCTGTTCGGCGACGCCGATCACCACCTGGCCCAGGTCAGCGACAGCCTGCTGGCCGCCAGCGCCTGAACGGAAAAGGATTCGTACTATGAGCGTAAAACAGTTACTGGACCTGACTGGAAAGGTCGCCTTTATCACCGGCGGCTCCCGCGGCCTTGGCCTGCAGATGGCCGAAGCTCTGGGCGAGCTGGGGGCAAAAATCGCCATCAGCGCCCGCAAGCAGCATGAGCTTGATGCGGCCAAGGAACATCTGGAAGGCCTGGGTGTGACGGTTGTGACCGTCGCCGCCGATCTGGGCAATCTGGAAGGTATCCCCAAGGTGGTTGATCAGGTCGTTGATCAACTGGGCGACATCGATATCCTGGTCAATAATGCGGGCGCCACCTGGGGTGCCCCGGCGGAAGACTATCCACCCGAGGGCTGGATGAAGGTGATGAACCTGAACGTCAACGCCAGCTTCTTCCTCACCCAGACCGTGGGCAAGCGCTGCATGATCCCACGCAAGACCGGCAAAGTGATCAACATCGCCTCCATCGCCGGGCTGTCCGGCAACCCGGAAGGCATGCAGACCATTGCCTACAACACCAGCAAAGGCGCCATGGTGAACTTCACCCGCGCGCTGGCATCCGAGTGGGGTCACTACAACATTAACGTGAATGCGCTTTGCCCGGGCTTTTTCCCGTCGAAGATGTCCCAGGGCTTGCTGGATGCCCAGGGTGACAAAATGCTCGAGCGCATTCCGCTGAAACGCTTTGGTGGTGAAGAAGACCTGAAAGGCGCCGCGGTGTTGATGGCCACGGAAGCTGGCCGGCACATCACAGGCCAGTGCCTGGCAGTGGATGGTGGCACGCTGGTCAGTTGATCAGGCGGTTGCCGGCGATACGCCTGCAACCGGAACGCCGCTGGCCTCAATCCGGTAATGCCGTGCATCAAACCGCCGCGTCTGCTGACGGAACTGCCAGGTGAAACCGGGCCAGAGCGTGGTGTTCTTGCCGTTTTCGTTCACATACCAACTTTTGCAGCCGGTCTGCCAGACCGAGTCGCCCAGTTTGGCGTGGATGGAAGCGTTGTATTTGCTCAGCGCATCTTCCTTCACTTCCACGCTTTTCCAGCCATGCTTTTCCATCTTTTTCAGGGCGTCCAGCACGTACTGGATCTGGCTCTCGATCATGTAGACCATGGAGCTGTGGCCCAGACCGGTGTTCGGGCCCATGAGCATGAAGAAATTGGGGAAGCCGGCAATGGTCGTGCCTTTATAGGCCTCGGCACCCTCTTTCCAGGCATCCAGCAGATCCTGCCCGCCACGGCCCTTGACCATGCCCTTGGGAATCGGGTCCTGGGCCTTGAAGCCGGTGCCGTAAATGATGCAGTCCACTGCACGCTCCTCGCCGTTGCGTTCGACAATGGCGTTTTCCCGTACCTCGCGGATGCCGTTAGTCAGCACGTCCACATTGTCCTGGGCCAGGGCCGGATAATAGTTGTTCGAGATCAACACCCGCTTGCAGCCGAAATGGAAATCCGGGGTGACCTTTCTGCGCAGAACAGGGTCCTTGATCTGGTTGCGAATATGACGACGGGCCTGGAGCTCGCCAATCTTGAGGATGCGTGGGTCACCCACAAACCCCAGCACCCGTGCTTCCAACGTCCAGTAGATGCTCTGACGGAAAGCATTCAGCGATTGGGGAAAGCGTTTGAACAACGCCCGCTCCAGCGGACGGATTGGCCGATCCGGCTTGGGCACAATCCACGGCGGTGTGCGCTGGTAAAGGTCCAGGTGTGCGGCGTCTTTCGCCACCTCCGGCACGAACTGGATCGCAGACGCACCGGTACCAATCACCGCAACTCGCTTGCCCCGAAAATCATAATCGTGGTCCCAGTGCTGGGAATGAAACTGTTTGCCATTGAAGTTTTCCAGGCCGTCGATGGCCGGATAGGCCGGTGTACTCAACCCACCCATGCCCGAGACAACCACATCGGCACGCAGGGTTTTCACCTCGGGTAGAGCCTCGTCCGAACGATCCAGTTCATCGCCCGCCACCATGCCCCGTTCGGTCATGTAATCCCAGAGCGCAGGTGCGTCACAGGTTTCGACGGTCCAGCGATGTCGGCGTTCGTCAAACCTGGCACCGGCCACGTGGGTATTCAGCTGGATATGCTCCATCAGCCCGTACTTCTCGGCGCAATGCCGGAGATAGGCCTTGATCTCCTTTTGGCGTGCGTACATGCGTGTCCAGTTGGGGTTCTGCTCAAAAGAGAAGGAATAGAGGGCGGACTGGACATCGCAGGCACACCCCGGGTAATGGTTCTCGTGCCAGGTGCCGCCGACGTCATCGCTTTGTTCGAGAATGACAAAATCATCGTAACCGGCTTCCTTGAGCTTGATGCCCATGCCCAGGCCAGAGAACCCCGTGCCGATAATGGCAACTCGTACCGACGGTTTCATGTATTCCACCTCATTGTGTGCAAAACGCTTGGCCTGATGTTCTGTGGTAGCGACTTATCAGGCGGTATACGGTTGTATACACAATGAAATTGGCGGGAGTACATGGATTGGCTGCGAGTTGGCCTGCGCCAACCGATGGCTGTCCTGTTTGAACCAGATCACCGAGTTTCGCGACAGAAACTGTTCAGAAATCTCGTGTATGACTATTTGATATATAACCTATGGCTCCATGGAATACATTGATAAACCCTGCCAACACGGTAACATTCGCTTTGCAACCGAAAGGTTCGTCAATAGGCAGTTACGCGGAGCCATGCTGAATAGCATGACTGATAGCGAAGTGCAGGCTCTCATTGCCAGACAGAATCACTAACCCATAACCGGTGTATCCGGAGGACTCAGTGACAATGAAAATAGGTATTCCAAAGGAAATCTTTGAGGGGGAAAGGCGGGTCGCCGCCACACCTCCTTCGGTCAAGAAACTGACCGACCTTGGGTATGAGGTACTGATTGAAACCGGTGCCGGAGACGCCGCCGACTACGCAGATGACACCTACAAAGCTGCAGGCGCAACGATTATTGAGGACACCAAAGCCCTCTTCAAAGACTCGGACATTATTCTGAAAGTCCGTGCGCCAATGAAGAACAAAACGCTCAGGAAGCACGAAGCCGACCTGATGAAAGAAGGCAGTTTCCTGATCAGCTACCTGTGGCCCGCGCAGAACCCGGAGCTACTGGAGCACCTGGCAAAAAACAAAATCACCTCACTGGCGATCGATAGCCTGCCCCGCATCAGTCGGGCGCAGAAGATGGACGCACTGAGCGCCATGGCGAACATCGCTGGCTATCGTGCAGTGATCGAGGCAGCAAACCACTTCGGCCGTTTCTTTACCGGTCAGGTAACAGCCGCCGGCAAAGTACCGCCCGCGAAAGTCATGGTGATCGGCGCTGGCGTTGCCGGCCTGGCCGCCATCGGCGCCGCCAACAGCATGGGCGCGATCGTTCGAGCCTTCGATACCCGCCTGGAAGTACGCGAACAGGTAGAAAGCATGGGTGCTGAATTCCTGCAGCTGGACTTCGGTGAAGAAGAAGGCAGCGGCACCGGCGGCTATGCCAAGCAGATGAGCGACGAATTCATCAAGGCGGAAATGGCGCTGTTTGCCGAGCAGGCGAAAGAAGTGGATATCATCATCACCACCGCCCTGATCCCCGGCAAACCGGCACCCAAGCTGATCACCGAGGCAATGGTCAAATCCATGAAGCCTGGCAGCGTGGTGGTGGATCTGGCGTCCGAGCGCGGCGGCAACTGTGAAGCCACTGAGCCCGGCAAGGTAGCCCACAAGCACGGTGTCACCCTGATCGGCTACACCGACCTGCCCAGCCGCATGGCGAAGGTAGCCAGTGACCTCTACGCCACCAACCTGACTCACCTGATGACCGAGCTGACACCGGAGAAAGACGGCAAGCCGGTGGTGAATATGGAAGACCAGGTCATTCGTGGCCTGACGGTGGTGAAAGAGGATAGCGTGACCTGGCCGCCGCCCCAGCCCGAGGCTCCGGCCACGCCGCAGCACAAGCCCGGTACCGAGGAACCTTCGCCGGCCGACGTGCAGGCAGCAAAAGAGGCCGCCGAAGAAAAGGCCAGGAAAAAGAGCCTGATCGGCAAGGTGGCTTTGCTCGCTGTTACGGTGTTCGCCCTCTACGGCGTCGGCGCCCACGCCCCGGAAAGCTTCCTGAGCCACTTCACGGTCTTTGTGCTGTCGTGCTTTATTGGCTGGCAGGTCATCTGGAACGTAACACCGTCCCTGCACACACCTCTGATGAGTGTTACCAACGCCATCAGCGGCATTATCGTGATTGGCGCCATGCTCCATCTTGCCCAGGCGGGAAGCGTCGCCGTTGGCATCATGGCGTTCATCGCCGTACTGATTGCCAGCATCAACATCGGGGGCGGCTTCTACGTCACCCATCGCATGCTTAAAATGTTCCGCAAGTAGGAGACGCCCAACATGAGTACAGGAATGGTGAGCGTGGCCTACGTGGTCGCGAGTGTGTTGTTTATTCTCAGCCTGGGCGGCCTTAGCCACCAGGAATCCGCCCGCCGCGGTAATCTCTACGGCGTCGCGGGTATTATCATCGCCGTGGGAGCCACCCTGGCGAGCTTCGGCCCTGACGGCGGCATTATCGCCATCGCGATCGCGATACTGATTGGTGCCGGCATCGGCATCCCCATTGCCAATAAAGTCGAAATGACCCAGATGCCCCAGCTGGTCGCCCTGCTGCACAGCTTCGTGGGCCTGGCTGCGGTTCTGGTGGGCTTTTCCGGCTACATTGAACCACTGGTAGCCACCAGTGGCACCGAGCACACCATCCACTTGGTGGAAGTCTTTCTGGGCATCTTCATTGGTGCGGTGACCTTCACCGGCTCACTGGTAGCCTGTGGCAAGCTGGACGGACGCATCGACAGTAAAGCGCTGACACTGCCCGGTCGCCACTGGATGAACCTGGCCGCCATTATTGCCTGTGTGGTTCTCGGCAGCTGGTTCCTGGGTACGGACAGCATGGGCCTGGGTATCCTCTACCTGATCATCATGACGGCCATCGCTTGCGTACTGGGCGTGCACCTGATCATGGCCATCGGCGGCGCCGATATGCCAGTTGTCGTTTCCATGCTGAACAGCTATTCCGGCTGGGCGGCAGCGTCCATCGGTTTCATGCTGGGCAACGACCTGCTGATCGTCGTGGGTGCCCTGGTGGGTAGTAGCGGTGCGATCCTGAGTTACATCATGTGCAAAGCCATGAACCGCTCGTTCATCAGCGTCATTCTGGGTGGCTTCGGCCAGACCAGCAGCAGCTCCGCCGCCAGTGGTGAGGAACAGTCCGTCTATGAAACCAACGTAGATGAAGTCTGTGAAGAACTGCGCAATGCCCGCTCAGTGATCATTGTACCGGGCTACGGCATGGCGGTTGCCCAGGCGCAGAACGGCGTCAGCGACATGACCAAGTACCTTCGGGACAAGGGCGTCAATGTGCGCTTTGGCATTCACCCGGTCGCGGGTCGTCTGCCAGGCCACATGAACGTTCTGCTGGCCGAAGCACACGTACCTTATGACATCGTTCTGGAAATGGACGAAATCAACGAGGACTTCCCGGATACCGACGTGGTGCTGGTCATTGGTGCCAACGACACGGTGAACCCGGCGGCCGCCGAAGACCCCAGCAGCCCCATCGCCGGCATGCCCGTGCTTGAAGTCTGGAAGGCGGGGCAGGTTGTGGTGCTGAAACGTGGTATGGCGTCCGGCTATGCCGGTGTGGAGAACCCGCTGTTCTTCAAGGACAACACCCGCATGTTGTTCGGCGATGCCAAGGAAAGCGTCGACAAGCTGGTATCAGGCCTGCGAGGCTGATGCTCACTCCGATCGGGGGCCTGCGGCCCCCGACGGTGTCACGTCTGAGGCTGTGCCACCCCTGAAAAGAAACGTTCAATCTGCCGGGCCTGGCTCTGGCCATCCCGGTAGCCCAGATTAATCAGATCCTTACAGAAACGCGGGTCGAACAGCAGGAAGCTGGCGAGACTGGCGTTGCCCTCTGCCCCGATATCAGACGCCCCTGCCAACCGGCGCAGTATCAGCGGTAAACCATCCAGATACTTTGCAGCAATCTCGTCAATCGGTTGAGACGGTGATATTTCCAGAATATCCACCGGGCTCAGATCCAGACCGGCCTCTTTCAGTTTTTTCTGGGGTATCAGCTCCAGCAACTGGTTGATCATCCGGGACCGGTCAATGTCGTAATCCAGGGTATCGAGGAAAATACCGTTGAACACGTGCCCCAGTACCTGGGACATGGTCGGCATGCCAGGTTTGTCCGGCCGTTTGACCGTGCTCATCTGATTGGCACTGACCCCTACCACCAACACCTTTCGTGCGCCCAGACGCAGGGCCGGGCTGATATGGGCCATCTGGCGGGTTGCGCCGTCACCGAAGTATTCCCGGTTGATGCGCACCGGCGGAAAAAGCGTGGGTATCGCTGACGAGGCCATGATGTGATCCAGCCTCAATTCGGTTCTTGTGCCGGCTCGCTGCCCCACAGACCAGCCTTCCAGCCCCTCAACGCCCTCGAAAAAACAGATGTTCTGGCCGGTGCTATAGCCGCAGGCATTCAGACCCACCGCATCAATATGGCCTTCTCGAATCGTCTGGTGAATGTTCTCCAGATTGATTTCCCGCTCCAGCATCTTCCGCAACGGGGCATTATCCAGGAGTGACACCGGGCCGCTCTCGACCGGGCGGCTGATGAACTTGCGGGCTACGGAGCTCAAGTTACGCATCAGGCTGAAGGATCCGGCCCGGTAGACCCGGTCCATGGTCAACTCCGACCACACTCGCTCCAGATGATCAATGTTGTGCCGGAACAGACCGCGGCTGCCCGCCAGCGCCATAGCGTTAATGGCACCGGCAGAGGTGCCGATGATGACGTTGAAAGGGTAATGCCAGTCCGGATACATATCGGCGACGGCCCGCAGCACGCCCACCTGATAGGCCGCCCGCGCGCCGCCGCCAGTCAGAATGACACCGGTCCTGGTCATGCCGGCTTGATCTTCTGCTTGCGCCTGCTGGCAAAGGGATTGTTGATGCTGGAGTCCTTGCCCTGCAGCTCCGCTTCCGGATGGTTCTTGGTCATCAGCTCCTTGACCTTGGAGATGTACTGTTTCGGGGTATCCACCATGATCAGATACTTGCCCGCTTCGATATCCTTGTGGAACGGCTGTATACGGTAGTTTTCACTCTGGATACCACCGAATCCACCTACCCAGGCGCCTGCGACAATCACAAAGATGAACAGGGCGATCCAGGCCGCCGCTGGCATATTCACAACTTCCAGCAACGCCAGGGGCACAATAAACGCCAGTGCCAGCACTAGACCGGCAATAGCGCCGCGCTCTACAAAGCGGGGCAGATCGGTTCGGTCCAGAACCGAGGCCGTGTGCAATTGGTGGGTGTACAACCCCGCCTCATCCTTGCTGACGATGTGGAAACGCCAGTCGGTGACACCGTTCTGATGAAGGTCGTCGGAGATTTCCTTCGCACTGTCAATTGAAGAAACCAGATAGAATAAACGTACCATGGCGACTCTCCTTTTTAGCCAGCAAATAAGAGATCCTACTCCTGTAATCTAGCTCAAGATCACCGGTTTTACTTACTCTATCTCCACCTTCAACCCAGTAGGGGCGGTTCTTCAACCCCCCAGGTTGCGCAACAGCATGATTGGACCTGTGAGTGAAACTCCCCAGGCAAACAGTGCGAGAAGGCCGTCCCGGGAAATCATTGCCATTCCAAACGCCACCAGGGCCAGGCCGGCGATACTGGAGCTGAACGGAACCACCTCCGTGGCGGGCATAACGACGGAAATCACCATGCAGGCCAGAGCCATGGCATATAGTCCGGGGCCTTTCACCAGCAGCGTGAACCTCGCACGGGTCATGCGATCAATCTTTATGGCAAAAGGACGCAGCCACTTCAGACCCTTGAGCAGTCGTTGCCGGGGTATTTTTCGCCTGACAATCAGCTTCGGCAGCCAGAAATGTTTCAATCCCAGCAAGACCTGCCCGAGGGTGAGCAAAGTCAGCATCCCCATAAGCGTCGGAATACCGGGCACGCCACTAAGTGGCGTGACCAGAATGACACCCGCCAGAAGCACCATCGGACCGAAGGTTCTCCGCCCAACGGAATCCATCATCTCCCCGATGGACACAAAATCACGGCCCTGGGCGCCGGATTCGATCCGGTCCAGCAGTTGCTCCATATCCGCCGGATCCTGCTGCCGGTCTGTCGATTCCTGATTGGGGATAGCCGGCACCCTCACTCAGTGGTGTTGTAGACGTAGGAGGATACGGTGCCGTCTTCGTTAAAACGAACCACCAGATCCGTGGTTTCCGCGTCTCCGAAAGCAGACCAACGGTACTTGCCGTAGGTCCAGGTGCGCTTGCCATCTTCAATGCCGGTGCGCCAGGGGTCACCGAACATCGCCTGAATCTCGGTACGGGTGGTTTCGCCGATGGTGATTTCGTCCACCTTGTGTGTCGCGAAATCCTTGCCAACGGTCGCGCAACCTGCGCCCAGCACCAGTACAAAGGCCACCATAAGTGCCCGAATTGATTGAATCCGCGTCATGCCTTGCTCCTTGGAACGATCAGTGTGTACTGGCAGCATAACGCAAATGCTAGGTTCAATGGCTTACCCTCAGATTACGGAACCATTAATCCACGGAAATCGGGATAGGGGGGAGCCCGTAGGCTCCGCCCCTCCCACACCACCCGGCAAGCGGGTCCGCACCGGGCGGTTCGAGAAGTTGAGGTATCACGAGAG
>Ga0207899_1000553_pt1 | contig 13433 bp, 14 predicted proteins | sample MalvirmetaMSP134_FD_184235 | JGI IMG/M metagenome (GOLD analysis project Ga0207899, IMG submission 184235) | Marine viral communities from the Deep Pacific Ocean - MSP-134 (SPAdes) | ecosystem: Environmental > Aquatic > Marine > Oceanic | place: Pacific Ocean | collected 2011-06-28
GGTCTGTGACCAGTTTGCCGGCCAGCGGATAGGCGCCGTCCACCGCCTTCAACTCGGCCAGGGAGCGCCGGGCCTGGGGGTCGAGCGGCCGCGCCATGGTGCGCATTTCCACCGTGTCGGAGCGGGCGCGGGCATGGGCGTCGAGATAGGCCAGCTGCGCCGTGTCGGCGGCCCGGTGGGTCAGGCGCAGGTCGACGTCGCCGCCCAGCAGTTTCGTTCCGTCCCGGTCCAACCCGGCGACGAAGGAACGGGACAGGGAATTCACGGCGGCGATCGCCGCCACGCCCAGGACCAGACAGGCAAGGAAGATGCCCAGCCCGCGCAGAACCCCGCCGGGCCCGCCGGTCAGGTCGCGCCAGGCCAGACGCCAGGCAAGGGCGCCGCCCATGGGGGTCAGTCCCCCGCCAGGCGCAGGGCGGGCTGGTCGTCCGCGACCAGGCCGTCGCGGATGGTCAGCATGCGCCCGCAGCGTTCGGCCAGGGATTTTTGGTGGGTGACCAGCAGCAGGGTGGTGCCCAGGCGTTCGTGCATGCCGAACAGCAGGTCGATGATCTGGTCGCTGGTGTGTTCGTCCAGGTTGCCCGTGGGCTCGTCCGCCAGCAGCAATTTGGGCGCGCCGGCGAAGGCGCGGGCGAGCGCCACGCGCTGCTGTTCGCCGCCCGACAGCTGGCCCGGATAATGGCTGGTGCGGTGGCCCAGGCCGACGGCGGAAAGTTCCGCCGCCGCGCGCTCGAAGGCGTCGTCACGCCCGGCGAATTCCAACGCCACGGCGACGTTTTCCAGCGCCGTCATGGTCGGAATCAGGTGGAAGTCCTGGAACACGATGCCCAGATTGTCGCGGCGGAACCGGGCTAGGCCGTCCTCGTCTAGGGACGTCAGGTCATGGCCGGCGACGGCGACCTCGCCGTCCGTCGCCTGTTCCAGGCCGCCCAGAACCATCAGCAGCGACGTCTTGCCCGACCCGGAAGGTCCGACGATGCCCAGGGTCTCGCCCGCCCCGACGGTGAGGTCGATGCCTTTAAGGATATTGACCTCACCGGCTTCGCTCTCCAGGGTAAGGCGCAGGCCGCGCGTCCGTACCGCGGGCGTCGCCGGGCCGGTATTTCCATTCGGATGAGCATCCATGCAATCGTTCCGCCGCCGTTTGTTACTCATGGGATATGTGCCCGGGACCGCGAATGTCAACGCGGCGGTGATCATGCTCGTCATTCTGATGTGGTCCTGGACGCCGGCCGCGGCCTCGCCGCCGTTGCGTCTGCTGGTTCTGGGCGACAGCCTGACGGCGGGCTACGGCCTCAACGCCGAAGACGGGTTTACGGCGCGGCTACAGGCGGCGCTGACGGCCGAGGGTCGCGACGTCGTGGTCCTCAACGCGGGCGTGTCGGGCGATACCACGGCGGGTGGGCGCGCGCGCATCGGCTGGGCGTTGGGGGACAAGCCCGACGCGGTGATCGTCGAACTGGGGGCGAACGACGGCCTGCGCGGCCTCGATCCCAAGGCGACTTTCGACAACCTGGACGCCGTCATCACCGAGATCCGCCGGGCCGGTCTGCCCGTGCTGCTGACCGGCATGCTGGCCCCGCCCAACCTGGGCCGCGACTACGCTGGTGAATTCAACGCCGTCTTTCCGCGCCTCGCGGAAAAGCACGACGTGCTGTTCTATCCCTTCTTCCTGGCCGGGGTCGCGGCTAGGCCGGAATTGAACCAGGACGACGGCATCCACCCCAATCCCAAGGGGGTCGCGGCCGTCGTCGCGCGCATCCTGCCCTATGTGCTGGACCTTGTGGCGCGGGTGAAGACAAAGGCGGGGGCGTCGTGAGCGGCTTCAAGCATGCCCATGCGGGGGGATCGGACTGGGCCGAGGTCGCGCGCGACTGTGCCCGCCAACTGGACCCCGTGCCCGAGGGCGCCAATCTGGGCTTTCTCTATGTCACCGATGCCCTGGCCGACGACCTGACCTCGATCCTTACCTTTCTGCGCCAGACCTCGGGGATCGAGGACTGGGTCGGCACTGTCGGCATGGGCATCTGTGCGGGGGCCCAGGAATATCATGACGAGCCGGCGGCGGCGGTGCTGCTGGGGGCCTTTCCCAAGGATTCGTTCCGCGTGTTTCCGGTCCTGCGCGGCGGGCTCGGCGACATGCCGGCGGGGCTGCGCGGCTGGATCGACGGCGGGGCGGCGCCCTTCGCCGTGGTCCACGGCGATCCCTACAACCATCGCCTGCCGGAACTTTTGGAAGAAACCGCGAGCGGCCTGTCGTCGTTCCTGGTCGGCGGGCTGACGGCGTCGCGGGGCAGCGGCCCGCAGATCGCCGGCACGGTCGCCAAGGGCGGGGTCTCGGGTGCGCTGTTCGGGCCTCAGGTCCAGGTCGCGACGGGGCTCAGCCAGGGCTGCACGCCCGTGGGCGAGCCGCGCCAGGTGACCGAGGCCGAGGACAACATCATCATGTCCATCGACGGCAAGCGCGCACTTGACGTCATGAAGGCCGACATCGGCGAACTTCTGGCGCGCAATCTGGAACGGGTCGCGGGCTATATCCATGCCGCTTTCCCGGTGCAGGGCTCCGACACCCGGGATTATCTGGTGCGTTCGCTGCTGGGCATCGACGTGGACCGCGGCTGGGTCGCCGTCGGCGGCGAGGTTGCGGTCGGCGACCGCATCATGTTCGTGCGCCGCGACCCGATCTCCGCCGAACAGGATCTGGCCGACATGGTCAACGGCCTGAAGGCGCGCCTGCCGTCGCCGCCCCGGGGCGGGCTGTATTTTTCCTGCGTCGCGCGCGGACCCGGCATGTTCGGCGCACCCGGCAAGGAAATGGCCCTGATCGTCGAACGCCTGGGGGACATCCCCCTGGTCGGCTTCTACGGCAACGGCGAAATCTCCAATGCCCGGCTTTACGGCTATACGGGCGTGCTGGCGCTGTTTCTTTAGGCACGGGCCGCGCCCGCGAATCGGCGTGGTTTCGCTGCCGGTTTTTCCGCCGCCGCCACGATCCTGACGCATTTTCGTTTCAGCCTTCACCTCAAGGAATGCGGCGGCGCGCCCCGCGCTCCGGACAGCGGGGCGCATGCGGCTGGACATCCCCGGCCCCGCGCCATAGAAGCGAAGGCAAGGGAACGGCGCCGTCTGTTCCGGGAAGCCAACAGCCAAGGAGGCCGCGTCATGCGCCTTTTCGTCGGATTGGACCTACCCGAAGACCTTCGTCTCACCCTTGGCCTGCTGCGCGTCGGCATCAACGGGGCGCGCTGGGTTCCCCCGGAAAATTTCCACATCACCTTGCGCTTCATCGGCGAGGCCGACCGCCATCAGGCGGCCGATCTGGACGATGCCCTGGCCGACATCGACATGCCGGCCTTCGACCTGGCCTTCGACGGGGTCGGCAGCTTCGCTTCGCGCGGGCGGCTTCGCGCCATCTGGGCGGGGCTGGAGACGTCGGGCGCCCTGGCTCATCTGCATGACAAGGTGGAGCGCGCGTCGATCCGCGCCGGCTTCGCCGAGGAACAGCGCAAGTTCAAGCCCCATGTCACCCTGGCCCGGCTCAAGGGCACGCCGGAGGTTGCCGCGCAGCGGTTTCTTGAAGATCACGCCGGGTTCACCACGCGGTCCTTCACAGTGGCGCGCTTCGTGCTGTACGAAAGCACGCTGGGTGGCGAAGGGGCGCATTACACGCCGGTCTGCAGGTATCCGCTCGGTACGTTTGACTACGGCGATTTTGAGGACCTGGCCGCCGACTACGCCGACAGCGAGGCCTAGGCGCCTTTGATCAGATCGGGCAGGCACATCATGTCGTCGAACACGATCTCCGCCCCCGCCGCCATCAGGGTCTTCTCGTATCCCTGAACCTCACGCGCATGCGATCCGCCGGCGAACCCCAGCACGCGCATGCCCGCCCGCCGGGCTGCCGTGACGCCGGCCGTCGAATCCTCGATCACCAGACAGTCCGCGGGCGCGCGGCCCATGGCGTTGGCGGCATGCAGGAACAGGTCCGACTCGGGCTTGCCGCGCTTGACCATGGATGCGGAAAACAGGTGCGGCTTGAAGAACGGCAGCAGACCCGAAATGCCGAGCGTGGTTTCCATTTTGACGATCGGCCCCGACGACGCGACGCAACGGTCGTGGCGGAGCCCCCGCACCATGTCCAGCACCCCCGGCATGGGCTTCAACTCGCGCTTGAAGGCGTCCTGATCCTTTTCCTTGAGGGTCTGGATGAAGTCCTCGGGCAGGTCGACGCCGGCGTCGCGCACCATGCCGACCACGTCGGTCATCCATTTTCCGGTGAAGCGCTCGCGGCACTGCTTGGCGGTGATCGGATAGCCGTGGGCCGAAAGATGCGCCGCCAGCACGCGGGACGCGATCATCTCGCTGTCCACCAGCACGCCGTCGCAGTCGAAGATCAGAAGCATGGGGCACTCGCCGAAGAGATAAGGGGCCGCAGGTGTACGGGCAGCGGCCATCCCTTGTAAAGGATGCCGCGCGTCCGACGTCTTCGGATCAGCGCGCCAGATCGGTTGCGCGGATGTGGCCGAGCAGCCCTCGGGACGCGGCCTCGATCATGTCGAGCACGGTTTCGAACCCGTCGCCGGCGCCGTAATAGGGGTCGGGGACTTCCGCCAGGCCAAGCTGGGGGGCGAACGACAGGAACATGTACAGGCGGTCTTCCCGGCTCTGGGGGGCCAGTTGGGCGAGCGCCGTGTGGTTGCGCCGGTCCATGGCGAGGACGTAGTCGAAGTCGTCGAAATCCTCGGCCCGGGTCTGGCGGCCGCGCAGGTCCGACAGGTCGATGCCCCGGCGCCGGGCGGCGTCCCGGGCGCGGTCGTCCGGCGGCGCGCCGATGTGCCAGCCGCTGGTGCCGGCGGAATCGGTTTTGATGACGGCGTCCAGGCCCTCCTTGCGGACAAGGTCGCGGAACACGCCCTCGGCCGTGGGTGAGCGGCAGATGTTGCCAAGGCAGACGAACAGAACGTTGACCAGGGCGCTGCCCTCTCTCTTATAGTGCGGCGGTTAGATCAGGGGCGCAGTTTACGCGCGGCGGAGAGGCGCAACAACCATGGCCGGAGACGCAGCGGCGAAACACGGGCCGTCCATCGTCGTTCTGACGGGGGCGGGCATTTCCAAGGAATCGGGGCTCGCGACCTTCCGCGATGCGGACGGCATCTGGGCGCGCTACCGGATCGAGGACGTGGCCACGCCCGAAGCCTATGCCCGCGACCCGGAACGGGTGCTCGGCTTCTACAATGCCCGGCGCCAGGGGGCCGTTGCCGACGGTGTCGTGCCCAACGCGGCGCATCTGGCCCTGGCGCGGCTGGAGGCCGAATGGCCGGGCGGCGTTCTGCTCGTGACCCAGAACATCGACGACCTGCACGAGTGGGCGGGCTCGCAGAACCTGATCCACATGCATGGCGAGCTGCTGAAGGCGCGCTGCACGGCGTGCTCCGCCGTGCATCCCTGGCGGGACGACATCACCCTGGACCATGCCTGTCCGGCCTGCGCGTCCCTGGGCAGCCTGCGTCCCAACGTGGTGTGGTTCGGGGAAATGCCGCTCGGCCTCGACGACATCGATGCGGCCCTGGGGGCCTGCGCCCTGTTCGTTTCCATCGGCACGTCGGGCAATGTCTATCCGGCGGCGGGGTTCGTGCGGCATGTGCGGATGCGGGGCGGGGTTCCGACGGTGGAACTGAACCTGGAACCGAGCGAGGGGGCCTCCATGTTCGACCACGCCCGCTACGGCCCGGCATCGGCAATCGTGCCGGCCTTCGTCGATGATCTGTTGTCGGGGGGGCTCGCCGCCGCCGGAGGGCGGGGCTAGCTTTTGTTGACCAGACGCACGCCGTCGAAATCCTCGAGCTTCTCCGCGTCGATGATCTGGTGGATCAGGCTGCCGTAGGTCTTGGGGATTTCCGAATACTGGGTCAGCCGCGTCGCCAAGTGCCGCGCGTCGGGATCGCGGCCCTGGTCCCGCATCTGTCGGCGCGCCTGGCGGAATTCCAGATAGGCGGGATGAGTGTTCAGGTTCAGCATGTAATGGCCCATGCCCGTGCTCAGGTCGGCGTATTTCACGACCTTGAAGCCGTCGGCCTTTTCCGGCTCCAGCCCCGGGGTCTCCGGGTTATAGGTGCGGATGCCGAACAGGTTGTTGGCCTCGCGCGCGAAGCGCGAGGTGCCCCAGCCGCTTTCCAGCGCCGCCTGGGCCAGAACCATGGAGGCGGGGATGACGTCGACCCGCCGGCGCAGGGTCGTCATGTCGCCGGGCTTCACCTGGTACTTTTCCCAGATGTATTCCGGCACGTCCTCGGCCGGGCCGGCGGCGTGGCGGCGCTCGTCGCGGATGCGGGCGTTCTCGCGGGCGACCAGGGGCAGGGCGATTTTCAGGAAAGCCTGCTTCTTGGTGTCGAGGTCGAGGCTGTCCAGGTCGATCGCGATGCGTGCGGCGAACACCGGCGGCACCAGGCCTGTCGCGCGCACCTTGTCCAGGGACACGGCCTGCATCGGGTCATGGGGCAGGGCGGCCACGGATGCCGGCTGGTCCAGGTCCAGGGCCTGGCGGCGGACGTCGCGGTCGGCCATGTCGAAGGCGATCCCGGCGGCGGCCAGCAGAACGGCGGCAAGGCCGGCCGTGGCGGTCCAATGCGCCGGGGTCAGGCGCTGCAGGCATGCGGTCATGGTCATCTCTTTAAACTCTTTGCCGGTGCGGCCTGTGTGGCCAAGATGTGGTCGGCCCTTGGTGGTTGCAAGGGCTTATCGCCATTGTCATTGTTTGGGCGACCCTTGGGTGGATGCCCCTGAATGCCCCGCAATGGGTGCGGGATCAGGGCCGTATTGCGGCCATTCCGGGGCAATTTGTAACAGGGAGCGACATATCCCGTGATGCCACTCGACCGGCTTTTAAAGGATGTCCGCGCCTGCACCACCTGCGCGGACCATCTGCCGCTGGGCCCCCGGCCCGTGGTGCGGATGGCGCCCACGGCCCGCGTGTTGATGATCGGCCAGGCGCCGGGCACCAAGGTTCATGCCTCGGGCGTGCCCTGGGACGACGCCTCGGGCGCGCGCCTGCGCGACTGGTTGGGGGTGGATGCCGACGTGTTCTACGACGAATCCCGCTTCGCCATCATGCCCATGGGGTTCTGTTATCCGGGACGGGCACCCAAGGGCGGCGACAATCCGCCGCGCCCGGAATGCGCGCCGCAATGGCATGGGGCCTTGCGGGCGTTGCTGCCCGAGGTGCGCCTGACCCTGCTGATCGGGACCTACGCCCAGAAGTATCATCTGGGCGACCGCGCCCCTGCGACCATGACCGAAACCGTCACCCGCTGGCGCGACTTCTTGCCCGATTATCTGCCGACGCCGCATCCCAGCTGGCGCACTACCCATTGGATGAAAAAGAACCCCTGGTTCGAATCGGATCTGCTGCCTGATCTGCGCGGCGCCGTGGCCAAGGCCCTGGGCCGATCCCGCCTCCCCGCCTTCCCGGCGGCGTTCCGGCAGGACCCTTGACGCCAAGGGCAGGCGGCGCGATGCTTGTTTGATAAGCGCATCTTCTTGAGCTTGTTTTGCGAACACCCAGGGAACGGGACGGGTATTCCTTGGAACAGATCGCCGCATCGGACATCCTGCGCCGCCTGGAATTCGACAATCCCTGGTGGGCTTTCCGCTCGGGCACGCGGGTGCGCTTCCGCCACCCGCCGCAGCGGGGGTTCGCCCGCGATTTCGCGGCCCGTGCCCTGGACACCAAACTGGACGTGCCGCTGATCGCCGCCGGCCCTTCGGGGGCGGGCAAGACCATCGTCCTGCGCCAGACCCTGGCCGCCGTGGTCCGCGCCGGGGTGTCGCCCATGCGCATCGCCTATCTGTCCCTGGGCGCGCCTGTATTTTCCGGCGAGGACCTGGCGGCGCTCGCCGACCGGGTGCTCGACCGCTTCGCCTACGGCCGCGACGAAAAGGTGTTTCTGTTCATCGACGATCTGGATTACGCCGCCGACGGGGTCGCTCAGCTGGCGGCCCTGCAGGCGCGTTTGCCAAACGCGCGACTGATCGCCGGTCTGTCGTCGGGGGCGCCGCGCCTGACCCCGGGACTGACCGAGGTAGAGGGCGGGGCCATCGAGGTCCGCATCCTGCCGCCCTTGAGCTTTGCCGAATTCATGGGCTTCCGGCGCACGGACGCGGGCGGCGTGCTGCCCGAGGCGGGGGCATCCCTGCCGCTCGACGGGGGGCGGATCGCGGCCCTCAACGCCGAATTCGCGCGCTATGTCGCCTTCGGCGGGTTTCCGTCGGGCATCGCCGCCAAGCGCGAGGACGAGGCCCCCCCGGCCTTGGTCCGCGACGCTTTGCTGCACGATGTTCTGCACCGCGATTTGGCCGCCTTCGCCGGGGTGATCGAGCCCCGCGACCTGGGCCGCCTGTTCGCGGTCCTGGCCCGCAACACGGGCGGCGAGGCGGCCATCGAGGACCTGGCCAAGGCCACGGGCGTGGCCAAGAACACACTGCGCAAATACCTCGACTTCCTGGAAGGGGCGTTCCTGATCCGCCGGGTGCCGCGGCTCAACCGCGATGGCCGGCCGTTCCAGCGCCAGGTGCTGTTCAAGGTCTATCTGACCTCGCCGACCCTCTACACGGCCCTGTTCGGCCCCGTTGCCCCCGACAGCCCCGATTACCCGCGGTTGGTGGAAACGGCGGTCGCGGCGCAATGCTTCGCCACGGGGCTGGCCGACCGTCTGGCCTATGCCAGCTGGAAGGGCGGCATGGTCGATCTGGTGCTGCTCGACAAACCCGACGGAAGGCCGGAACAGCTGTTCCAGTTCGACTGGTCGGGGGCAGTGGCGGCGTCGGACAACGGACCCGACACCATGGTCAATTTCGCCGTCCGCACCAATCCGGACGCGCGCATGACGCTGTTGACGCAAAACCGGGGCGGGCCGGCGCGGCGGGGCGGCCTTGACCTGACCCTGGTGCCGGCGGCGCTCTACGCCTATTGGCTGGGCACGCGGAAGGGCTAGTCAGCGGCCCGCGACCGCCTCGGCCAACAGCCAGTCGCGGAACGCCTTGACCGGAACCTCGTCCCGCCGCGCCTCGCGGCTGACGAAATAGCACCCTTCGCCGCGCAAAAGGTCGCGCCGGAACGGGGCGGCCAGCCGTCCGGCCTCCAGCGCGTCACGGACCTGGGCCTCGCGGGTGATGGCGATGCCCATGCCCGCCTCGGCGGCGTCGAGGGCCATGGTGGTCAGGTCGAAAGTCTGTCCCTGGTCCGGGTCGACGGCCGACGCCGGCACCCCCGCCGCCTCCAGCCAGCGCGCCCAGTCGCCGCGCCGGTGATAAGTATGCAGCAGCGTGTGCCCGCGAAGGCCATGGGGGTCCGCCAGGGGCCGGTCGCCTTCCAGCAAACGCGGATGGCACACGGGAAACACGTCTTCCTTGAACAAAAGGTCCGCCGCCATGCCCGGCCAGGTGCCGCCGCCGAACTGGATCGCCGCGTAGACGTCGTCGCGCTCGAAATCGATGGGCCGCGCACTGGTCGCGATATGCACGGAAATGCCCGGATGCAGGGCCTGGAACCGGCCCAGGCGGGGCACCAGCCAGCGGATCGCGAAGGTCGGGGTGACGTGGATGTGCAACTCCGTCGACGCCTGGGTGCGCGACAACGCCCGGCAGGCCAGGTTGATCTGGCCGAAGGCGTCGCCCAATTGCTGGGCCAGGCGCTCGCCCTCGAAGGTCAGGCGCCGCGCCCCGCCCTCGACCTGAAACAGGCGGATGCCGAGCCAGTCCTCCAGGTTCTTGACCTGATGGCCGACCGCCGAGGGCGTCACGCACAACTCGTCCGCGGCCCGCGCCAGGGTGCCGAGGCGGGCCGTGACCTCGAAGGCGCGCAGCGCGTTCAGGGGCGGAATGGGATGCGCCATGGGCGGAGATTTCCTCAAATACTTCGATAGATTTGATCGTTTGCCGCGTTTCGGCGGCGGCGTACAATAGCGCTAAGGACCCGGAATGCAAACGGGCCAGAAAACGACGTAGAAAAACTAGGGACGCATCCGCCATGAACATGACCGTTGAACGGCTCGGGGGAAGTTTCGCCGCCCGGGTCTCCGGGATCGACGCCGGAAATCTCACCAATGCCCAGGCCGCCGATCTGCATCAGGCCTATCTCGACCACAAGGTGCTGGTCATCGAGGGACAGGACATGTCCGTCGCCCAGTTCGACGCCTTCGGCCAGCTGTTCGGCGAGACCGTGGAGCACCCGGTGAAGAACTTCCTGCACCCCGATTTTCCCAAGGTCATGGTGCTGTCCAATTCGACCCGCCTGGGCAAACCGCTGGGCGTCAAGGACGCGGGGTCGTTCTGGCATTCGGACCGCTCCTACATGGAGCGCGCGGCCGACGCGACGATCCTGTTCTCCATCGAAATCCCCGACCAGGGCGGCGACACCTTTTTCGGCGATATGGAAGCGATCTACGACGCCCTGCCGGAAAAGACCAAGGCGCGCATCGACGGGCGGCAGTACGTGTCGCAGTACCGCTGGTCAACCAACCGGGGCGATCCGGAATCGCGCTGGAACTTCCTGACGCCGGAAGAAATGGAAAAGACCCCGCCGGTCGTCCGCCCCCTCGTGCGCACCCATCCGGAAACCGGGCGCAAGGGCCTGTTCGTGTTCCCGGGGGCGTCGGCGGGGGTCAAGGGCATCGTCGGCATGGACGCCATCGAAAGCGCCGATCTGCTGGACGAACTGTTCGACCATCTGTCCAAGCCCGAATTCCATTTCCAGTTCAAATGGCGGGACGCGGGCACCATCGTTTTGTGGGACAACCGCTGCGTCATGCACCGGGCGACGACCAAGAACCTGCCGCCGGACAAGGTGCGGACCCTGCACCGCATTTCGACCCTGGGCGGCGTGCCCGCCTGATCACCTTTCGGACCGGAGACGAAGAACATGAGCGGCAAGATCGCCCTGATGGTGGAATTCGGCGTCAAGACAGCGCGGCGGGATGATTTCCTCGCCCTCATGCGCTCCCACGCCAGGATGACCCTGGACTCGGAGCCGGGTTGCGAACAGTTCGACGTGCTCGACCCCACGGAAGCCAGCGACAGCGTCTTTCTGTACGAACTCTACACCGACAAGGCGGCGGTCGACGCGCATATGAACTCGGCGCTGCTGGCGTCCACGCGCGGCAGCTACGACGACATGATCACGTCGAAACGCGTGGTTTGGTGCAAGGTGACGTAAGACCACCGGCCAAGGCAAAACGAAACGCCCCGGCCATCTTTGGCCGGGGCGTCTTTTTATGGGTATGTGGCGTCCGTGGTGGGGCGGCGCGCGGGCGTTATCCGCCGTTCCGCTTCAAGGTCATCAGGCGCAGGGCGTTCAGCTTGATGAAGCCCTGGGCGTCGCGCTGGTCGTAGACCTGGTCTTCCTCGAAAGTGACCAGGGCCTCGTCATACAGGCTGTTGGGGGACTTGCGGCCGGTGACCATGACGTTGCCCTTGTAGAGCTTCAGGCGCACCGTGCCGGTCACGCGCTCCGCCGCCTTGTCGATGGCGGCCTGCAGCATCTGGCGCTCGGGCGCGAACCAGAAGCCGTTGTAGATCAGTTCCGCATAGCGCGGCATCAGCTCGTCGCGCTGATGCATGGCGCCGCGGTCCAGCGTGATGCTTTCCATGGCGCGGCGCGCGGCGAACAGCACGGTGCCGCCCGGGGTCTCGTACACGCCGCGCGACTTCATGCCGACGAAGCGGTTTTCCACGATGTCCAGGATGCCGATGCCGTTGGCCCCGCCCAGCTCGTTCAGCTTGGTCAGCAGGGTGGCCGGCGACATCTTCTCACCGTTCACGGCGACGGCGTCGCCGCGCTCGAAATCGATGGTGATTTCCGTGACCTTGTCCGGCGCGTCCCAGGGGGCGACGACGCGGGTGTAGATGCTGTCGTCGGCCTCGATCCAGGGGTCTTCCAGCACCTTGCCTTCCGAGGAAATGTGCAGAAGGTTGGCGTCCTGGGAATAGGGGGCTTCGCCGCGCTTGTCCTTGGGGATCGGGATCTGGTGCTTTTCCGCGTATTCGATCAGCCGCGTGCGCGAGGTCAGGTCCCATTCGCGCCAGGGGGCGATGACGCGGATCGAGGGGTTGAGGGCGTAATAGCCCAGTTCGAACCGCACCTGGTCGTTGCCCTTGCCGGTGGCGCCGTGGGACACGGCGTCGGCACCCGTTTCGGCGGCGATCTCGATCTGCCGTTTGGCGATCAGCGGCCGGGCGATGGAGGTGCCCAGCAGATAGGTGCCTTCGTACAGGGCGGCCCCCCGGAACATAGGGAACACGTAGTCGCGCACGAATTCCTCGCGCAGGTCCTCGACGAAGATCTGCTTGATGCCCAGCATCTCGGCCTTCTTGCGCGCCGGCTCCAACTCGCCGCCCTGGCCAAGGTCGGCGGTAAAGGTCACGACCTCGGCACCGTAGGCGTCCTGCAGCCAGCGCAGGATGACCGAGGTATCCAGGCCGCCCGAATAGGCGAGCACGACTTTTTTCACGTCTTTGGTCATGGCGGTTTCCCTGATGCGGCGCGGGCGGCAAGGGGCCCGGCGGAAAGACGGCGCAGTATAGGGATTTCGCTTGCCGCCGCAATACGCAGGCCGGCAAAAATGCGTTGTCGGAGGGGGTCAGAAATTATACAGGACGCTGGCCGCGAACATGTTGGAATAGGCGGTGTCGGACAGGATGTAGATCTCCCACTCGCCGCGCAGGGAGAGGCGGTCGGAAAAGCGGTAGTCCGCCCCCAGGCCAAGCACGGCGCCGGTGCCCGTCTCCTCGGTGCGCACGGCGGAAGCCGCGCTGTCGGCGCTTTCCCACCACAAACTCAATCCGGCGCGGACAAAGGGCGTCAGGTTGGTGTTCAAGGGCAGGGACATCAGAGCACTTGCCGTCACGGCGTAGAACTGGCTTTCCGCCGACGTGCCGTTGGCGAAGATTTCGTCGAACCCGCCGACCTTGCCGTAAGACAGTTCAAGCGCCAGGACATCGTTGGGGCGGAATCCGCCGACCAGTTTCCAGGACAAAAGGTGCTCATCCAGGGTCGAATTGTTGAGGTCGGATTCGTAATCGAACATGCCCATGCCCAGGCCGAAGCCGCCGTAAAACCGCCGCCGAGGGGCAAGGGTTTGGTCCTCGGCCGGCACGGACTGCTTTTGGCTGGCGTAGCGGGCGGCGGGGCCGTCTTCCGTGCCGCGCGCGTCGTCTGACTGTCCGCGCGGCGGCGGGGCCCAGGTGGGGGCCGGTTGCGGCGTCCGGTATCCCGGGTGGGACGGATGAGTCTGTGCGGCCGGTTGCGCCGTATAAGCGGGTGGCGGCGCATGGGGCCGGAAGGGGGCATAGGCGGGAGCGCCCTGCGCCGGCGCGGGCCGGGCGGGATATTGCTGAACCGGGACCCGGTAGACCGGCGCCGCCGGATAGGCGGGGGGGGC
>Ga0207899_1000560_pt1 | contig 13311 bp, 11 predicted proteins | sample MalvirmetaMSP134_FD_184235 | JGI IMG/M metagenome (GOLD analysis project Ga0207899, IMG submission 184235) | Marine viral communities from the Deep Pacific Ocean - MSP-134 (SPAdes) | ecosystem: Environmental > Aquatic > Marine > Oceanic | place: Pacific Ocean | collected 2011-06-28
GGACCGGTATCGCTCAACCCTAGCAAATTGCAGGAAGTTGAGCGCAATAAACTGGCCGCTTAAAAACGGTCATTTGGACAACTAGGTTGAAAATCGCCGTGTGAGACCAACCCGATCATGCTCGAACCGTTCATTGGTCTTCTGATACCATTCAAATCTCGGTCGCTACGCATACATACGATGCAGCCGCATCGATGGTCGTTAGCAAGGTCGCTGAAGACTTAGGGTACAAATAACATGGAAAGGAAAAAGCTATTTTGGCTGTCGCACCTAGTGCCATACCCACCAAAGGGAGGCGTTCTTCAAAGATCGTTCAATTTATTGCGCGAAATTTCGAAGGATTTTGACGTATACCTATTTTGCTTTAATCAAGAAGGATTTCTTAAAAGCAGCTTCCCCGATAGTGGTGACCCACTTTCCGAGGCTTTAAAAGGTCTGGCGCCGTATACCCGTAAAATTCAGGTAGCCGACATTCCGTACAGTCAGCATCGTTTTGGAAAGCACTACGTTGCCTTGAAATCCCTACTCGCCAACCAGTCCTACACTCAAAACTGGTTACGAAGTACGGAGGCAGAGAGCCAGATAAAAACCTTTATCGAAGATCAGGATTTTGACGCCGTACACTTCGATACTATAAGTTTGGGTGTTTACAGGCATTTGGTGACTGATATCCCAGCGGTTCTAAACCACCATAATATCGAATCCAGAATGTTGCTGGACCGAAGCAAAAAAGAAAAAAATCTGGTCAAAAAGCTATATTTTCAAATGGAAGGCCAAAGAGTTTTATCAGCTGAGAAAGAGCTCTGCCCCACGTTTGACCTGAATATCACCTGCTCGGAAGATGATGCGAGGGATCTCAATACGATTTCTCCCAAAGGCAGTGTCGACGTAGTGCCCAACGGTGTCGACATTAACTACTTCTATCCTCGCCCCGATGACCGGCCAGTCCCTTCAAATCCCTGCCTGGTGTTCGCAGGCGGGTTATCCTGGTATCCAAATTTAGACGCCATGAATTATTTCGTTGATGAGATATGGCCAGAGATCAAATCCCGGATACCAGATATTCGAATGTCGCTCGTAGGGCGAGCCCCCCCAAAGAAATTCATTGACCTAAGCGAAAGAGACCCCAATTTCGTAGTACATGGCTTTGTTGACGATGTTCGCCCTTACCTCTGGGATGCAACTTCGTATATCTGCCCGATCAGAGATGGTGGTGGTACAAAGTTAAAAATACTCGACGCCCTTGCGGTTGGTGTCCCCCTTATTGCGGATACTTTTTCATGCAAAGGGATTGCTGTAGAGGCAGATAAACATGTGTTATTCGCAGGTTCACCACAAGAGTACGTTGACCAGGTCGAAAAAATCATCAACGACAGAGACCTACGAGACAGTTTGACCATTAACGGGCCCCAATTTATAAAAGACAACTTCTCGTATGAGAATATCGGTCGAAACTATTCAAAATTAATTTCCGGAATATTAGAAGAGAAACAAGTCGATGGATAGCAAACTAGCCAGGATTATATTTGAAAATGCAGCACGGATTCGAAATCCGTCTCTGTGGTCAAATTATGAGGCACTAAAGCAGACTGAGTGGGCCTCTAAGCGTGAATTGGAAGAACTACAGTTTAAGAATTGCCAGACTTTTTTGAGCTATACCAAGCAGAATTCTGATTACTACGCCAGAGTATTCCGGCACATTGACTTTGATCCAAAAAAAATACAAGACATATCCGAAATTGAAATAATTCCAGAAATTGACAAAGAAATACTTATTACCCACAACAGGGAAATACACGCCAATGATAGCTCCCTAAAGTCGTTTATTGCTGAGACCTCGGGAACCTCCGGTGCGGCATTGAGTTTTAAAAGAAATGAACAGTGGGACTCTTTAAATCGTGCGACAATGCTAAGATCTTATGATTGGTATGATGTGAAACCGTGGGATAAAAATGGATATCTCTGGGGTTATAATATTGCAAAGTCGAAGGCGCTAAAAGTAAAACTTGTTGACGCTCTACAGAATCGCTTTCGACTTTTCAGCTACAGCACTGAAGAAATAGAAGGCTTCGCCAAGCGATTGACGAACGCTAGCTTTTTAAGCGGTTACTCTTCCATGATATATCAGGTCGCGAAAGTGATTAATCAAAATGATTTTCAACGACCGAAACTCAAAATGGTCAAGGGAACATCGGAAATGATACTGGACGTGTATCAGAAGGAATGCATCAATGCATTTGGTTCGAAAATGATAAGCGAGTATGGCGCCGCTGAATCTGGCTTAATAGCTTTTGAATGCCCCTATGGCAACATGCATATTAACATCGAAAATCTACACATAAATACAAACAGTAAAGGCGAAGCAATCGTAACTAATTTTGCATCATATTCCTTTCCCGTAATACGATACAATTTAGGCGATTCCATAATCCTCGACCGTAAACTGTGTGACTGTGGACGATCACACCCTGTACTGAAAGACATACAAGGGCGAAGAGGTACAACCGTTATAGGCCACTCAAAAGACTTCCCGGCACTGACGTTTTATTACGTTTTCAAAAATCTAGCACTAGAAAAAAACTTATTGATGAATTACAAGGCAATTCAGGAACAAAAAGGCCATGTCGTAATTTATATCGAGGGGATAACAAATCGCCAACATGAGAGTCTAATTCGACTCCAGTTGGAAAGATACTTTGGGGGAGAACTATCATTCGATATAGAGTATATGACACAGTTCGAGCCGATCAGAAAGAAACAACAATATTTTGAATCAAAAATAAATAGTTAGTTGATTTGGCAGTTCATCGTAAACCTCTTTATTAAGGCGCTTTGATTCTGCCAAATTCTCGTCAGGCGCTTAAAATCGAATTGGTCTTATTCAATTGTCAGTTCTGGCGCTTTAGGTGATGCGACTTCATCAGTCTTAATCGATGTTCGAGGCCCAATCTGTTTTACTTCTTGGGTATAAGCTCCCATATACCCGCCATTTTTTCCAGATCCTGCAGCCGGTGAAGCACTGTCTAGCCGATAATTTCTAGCATTCTGATCTACAAACAGCGGGTTTATTTCCATACTGTGCTGATCCGGGCCTGGAGCATCAACGTTAAGCGTAAAAGGCGTACCTCCATAGCCGACGCTTTGCCACTCTGAAAGTGACCCCACTTTCACTTCATTTCCACTGTACACACCGAGCGCGCCACTGAACCCAGGGTAGAAAATATTGTGGTCAGTATATGCAATCGATGGAGCCCTTCTGACCGAACTCGTAAATACTTCACTTTGGTATACAGTCGCAATTCCATTTATCTTGAAGAAAATATTATTGTATATTTCAACATCTGCAAAACCACGAATACCAAAATTCCCGCCGTCAATCGTATTATTATAAACCTTTAACCCTTGATTCTGACCTACCGATTGATGAGTATTATCATACAAAAAGGCATCTACCGCATACACGACATTATTTCTAATCTCTGTATTAAAATGAATTCCCTGTTCCGGCCAGGTTTCATTGGTATTAAAGTAAAAGGCAATCGTTGTGTCATGAATAAGATTTCTTTGGAAAACTCCACCTTTACGCCCCTGACGATCAGGCATCTTATGGAAAATTCCCGAATAAGCGTCATGAATTTCATTATTAGTAATAGTGACTTCGTACATCCCATAAGATAAAACGCCTGCTGCATTTCCATTATCGACGCCCGCGACTTTTATATTATGCATGATATTATCTTGAATTTTAGAATTACCAACATCATCCATTCTTACAGCCGCTACATTTTGCCCGGAACCTCCATCGATTCGGTGGATAAGATTATTTGAAATAAAAATATCCGAATTATCTCTACCACTCCCACTCATCACCCAAACACCAGCCTGCACACAGCTTCTTAATTCGAATCCGCTTACTTCAATATGCTTTCGGCCATACAGAACTATACATGGCGCCTTCATCTCCATATCAATTACCGGTCTTTCTCCCGGATAAGCCAAAAACCTTATCCTATCACCGGCAGCCCCATCATTAGCGGGACGAATCCCCCAGTATTTTGTGGACCCCTCAATGGGTTCAGGCTCGGTGTAAATGCCTTCTCTTATGTAGACCGTTTGTCCTGCGCTGATTGTTTGGGCGGCATGCTGAATGGTACGCCATGGGCCACTTCCCCCTTCGCCGATTGCACGGCCATCGTTAGAATCGGCCCCCAACTCCTTATCAACGTAAAAAGCACCGGAAACAAGTTCTTGTGAATTTGCGGGAGTGCCAAACACAAGGAAAACGATCGAAAATACGATCATGTAGATTTTGTTTACAGACTTCATAGCAACCTCTACTCGTCATAGCTCTAGAAGCGACCAGTTTAAATCAGGATAATGAACAAACCTGTAAAAAATTGTAAATTGATCGAACAAGCATCTGCTCTGAACACTTAACCTGCGTGCATGTTTTTTACTAACTAAAAAGCGTAAAGCCTTAAATTATATACTATTGTAAAAATTAGCCAGCTTTTCGAAATAGACTGACGGTTGAAACTCAGACTGATAGCGCTGTGCTGCATTCAATCCCAGCTTTTCACGCAAGCGCGCATCACTCATGAGCATCCCCAATTTATTAGCAAGATCTTCTACATTCTCGGACTCGAAAAGAAGGCCATCTACTTTGTCGTTAATTACCGTTGGTATGCCGCCAACATCCGACCCGAGGCGTGGCTTGCCAGCCGCCATAGACTCTACTAGAACCCGTCCCATAGCCTCAGTCCGGGATGGCAGTACAAATATACCGCAATGACCAATGTGGTGAGGCATTAAATCAGGATCAACAGGAAGATGATGAAAAATGTTCTTCTTGTCACCTATCAGGTCTCTAAGTTCTGAAGCGTTGGGATAATAACCCAGTATTTTAAGGGTCCAATCTGGATATAGGTCGGAAATGCGCGAAAATGCCTCTACCAACAAATCCAAACCCTTGACATACATTGGAAATCCAGCAAATAGTATTTCTTTATTTTCCCTGTAATTTATGAATCTCGAGCCATTTACATAATCAGGAAACACTCTGACAATGGGCTTAGCCAGCGGTTTGAAGAAATCTACCTGATTTTCATAGAGCAATTTAACTCCATCTGCATTTTTTAATACAAGCTTTTCCACAAAAAGCATCGCTTTCTTTTTAAAAGCTCTTTTAAATGGGGATTTGATCTCAGCATAATTCCAGTCACTTGTATAATCACCATTTACTTCAACGACTAGTCTGGTCCCTGTTAACTTAGCGACCAAAAGACCAATGAGTCCGGTTTTCAAAGGATCGTATGTAACTACAATATCGTATTTCTGCGTCGCTCGAGCGGCCATCAAATATCTAAGTGCAAGATAAATAAATCCTACGGTACTAAAAAGTGATTTGCCAAACGGGTCTTTTACACAATCGATCAGAAAATCACTATAGCGGACCTTCGTTTTTATAGGACTGCTAGTCAATATTGTACCGCAGAACAATTTGCTTAAGTTGAAGCATCTATCCTCAAATGCATTCGATAAATTATATTTAGGCCCTGGAGTGATTATTAAAATCCGCTTTTTTACTTTCTCTTCCATTTATCCATACCTGTGTCTTCGAGGAAGGTAAATATTTCGTTTCTATTTGATGAAACGCCAAACCTACAAAAATTAGATGCCAAAATATCGGATAATATAAGACAGATATAAAAGCCCCGGCCGCCAAAAACCCAACGAGTGAGGCGTATATTGCCTTCGCAAGTGATCGACTGCCTGCCTCATTCGTCTTTAAAATAATTTCTCGGGCGTTAGATCTATGTCTAAAAATTAACAAAAAGAAAGTGATAATTCCAACCAAGCCTAATTCGGGTATCAGAGTAAAATAAAGAGAATGTGCTTGACGACCTGCGCGAAACCTTGCTCCTTCTTTGAAATACGGACTCAGGTGAAGATACTTATTTGATGTCCAAGGATAATTTTCCGGACCAACTCCTAAAACTGGATTATCTTTGAAAATTTCAAGGGCAGTTGTCCAATGTAGTAATCTTAAATTTCTCGTGCCATCCTCTTTGTTTGTAATTGTACTCATGTCATCTACGTAGTCTTGTGGTAATAGTGCGAGCGAAATTCCTCCCGATAATGATAAAATAAGCATTGACACGAAGATATTTCTCCACCTTTTCCTTGAGAGCCAGATCATAAATCCTATTACAGCCACTAACCCAACTAACCCGCCTCTGGAATAGGTAACGACGACTGCTACCAAAATAGAAAACAGTCCTAGCACCAAGAAATTTCGAAAGATCCGGCTTGCCACATGGAAAATCCTATAAAAAACCAGAGGCAAAGCACATACCATAATGAGGGCTGCATCATTTTCATCACGAAGGAACCCGCCTGGCCCATTCCCTCCTGAGTAAATAATCCAAAAAGAAAGGACAATGAGAAATATGGTTAATGAATTAAAAAATATCCTGAACTTTTCTCTGCTATCAACAATGAGGATTGTTGCCAAGCAAGAGAAAAAGACCATCGACATTGACTTCGCTGTCTGAAAAGCATGGTGATTATTGGTTGCGAAAGGAACCCAACTTACAATCAAAATCCAGAATATAAGTATACAAAATAGACTTTTACTGGATTGCAAATGCTTCAGATTAACGAGAACATATCCTGTTAAAATGAGGGTTAAAAGCATTGGAATTTTAAGAGGGGACAGAAAAGGAAAAAAGCTATCTTGTAACCTCAAATACTCGAATCCATAATAGGCTATCAAAATATATAGCCACTTATGACTTTCAGCAGACCGGGAATTTTCTAATCCCACTCTCTCCCTATCCGCACTAGCGCCTTTAGACTGCATCGTCAATAACCGCCGTATATTTTTTGTTTTGATTCTCTCGCGAGTACTCTTCTTTACCATCTTTTTTCGGAAGGTCAATCAGTGCGTCACTTGACTTGATTTCGGATATGGTTGCTGCCAATTTTTGCTTTATCTCTGCCTTTGTCACTCCCGCCACGACTCCAAAATCATTTTCTGACAAAAACCTTGAAATATCGGAATCAGGCTCTGCTACTAGAAACTGCACCGCCCTGAATTTAAGATACTCAAAGGTCTTAGCTGGAATCTGTTTTTTTTGGCCTTGGGCCAAGTTTAAAAGTATGTCCGCGTTATGAAGGTGAGGATCAAGCTCTTCAGCTGATACATTTCCGTGAAAGCAGATTATATCTTCAAGGCCGTTATCCCTAACCCAACCCACTAAATCGTGACCCTTCCAGGTCTCACAATCACCAAAAAGATCAAGAATAATCGATTCCTTTCGAATCGTCCCCTCGGCGATCAGTTCTTTAATTGCTTCAAACACAGGAAATGGGTTCCTATTCAGGTAAATAGCACCCGCGTAGATCATTTGTATTTGATCATTCCATTCAGAGCGCTGGCTTTTTAACTTGCCATCATAGCCATTGTAAATTAAGTGTACTTTTGTTGGGTCAATATCGAGGGAGTCACACAACTCTGATTTCAGACTTGGACTTGTAACGACGATTAAATCGGCCGCTCTGTAATACTTTTTCTCAAGGTAATTCTCAATTCTGAACCTGAACGCGGATCTGCAGACTGGCGAAACTTCACTCCACATGGTTATTGGATCTCGAATGTCTGCTATCCATCTTGCATGGAATAGTGTCTTTGCTGCCAGGCCTATCAAGTGTGCCGAGGAAATGGGGCTTGAACTAAGGACGGCGTCGTATTTTCGACGTTTAACTTTGAGGTAGAGCAACAGTAACAGCGAAACCCATACCCAGGATTTCGACGCATCCAGGATCGACTGGGCAGATATTATGTAGCGTTTCAGCCTGAATTTGAGAGACTCTGCTGACCTGGTTTCGGGTTCACTTAGGCCGCCTTCTGTCATCTGGCCACTGGCCTTGTCAGTTCCTCTAAAGCGCTTTAAGGTCATCCATATGGGATTGATGATCCCAGGGTGCTGATAAAGCGAATAAATTTTCCCGAATGATTTATCGTTTTTCCGTTTTTCTCGTGCAGCGCTACCAATATATTTCGTAAAAACATCTACCTCCCACCCTTCCTGTTTCAGCGTTTTCGCAAGCTCCGTCGGTCGCTTGGCACCAACAGCTGGGTCCGGAAAGAAATGGTAGGAAATTACTAATATTCTCTTGCTCATTAAGACTGAATCTCATCCATGGTCGCGTGCTTTCCGTCCTGGGACGAACTCCGGAACGTCTTTAACCGATCCGAGTTCACATTTGCGAGAGAGTGTGCACTGGAGAGCGCCTTCATCATAGCTTAAGTCCTGTCCTTCGCCGGGAAGGCAGTTTCTTGCTTTGGCCCGCCTAGCCCTCTTCACGGTGCAGCATATCAATAAAGCCCTCGCGGTTACCATTCATCGCGATCATGTTTCTGCAGGCTGCTTTGTCTGACCGGCCTTTCAAATCTACTTTCAATCGCGTCATCGATCAATGCCCTGCTACAATGATTTCCAGTGCCTGCAAAGGTGTTTTGAAAAGGAACTTCTCCGCATGAAAGGAACTGGATCAGTCTGGGCTGGCTATATCCACCTGTTATCTTTGCTCTTCTTCGGGATTGTGTTTTTTCCTGAATGGGAAGCCTATTTTGAGCTGTGGAACACGTCCATTGTGTACGCTCATGGTTTCGTCGTTTTTGGGGCAATTCTCTTCCTGCTGATCTGGAACCGAACCGCAATACTTGAATTGCGTCCGGATCCTTCCTTTATTGGCCTCTTGGGGCTTATCGCTCTTTGCATCATTATGCTTTTCGCAAAAGCAGCAGACATTAAAACCATAAAGTTGCTGGCTGTGCCGTTTATCATCGCCAGTTGGGGCTGGTCGATCTGGGGGTTCGATCATATGCGGAAAGTCGGTGTCCCGGTGCTTCTGTTGATTTTTGCAGCCCCGATATGGGATGACATGTCACCGCTGTTTCAGGCCATCACGGTGTTCTTCAACCGCATTCTTCTGGACTCGACGAACATCCCTGCAGAAATCCGCGAGTTTTATATCACCATCCCCGAGGGCACCTTTTATGTAGCTGGAGGTTGCAGTGGCGTTCGTTACCTTATGGTCGCGCTATTCCTTGCACCTTTTTATGGCTATTTGTATTACAAAAACTTTAGCCGCACCTTGGCTCTTACCGTCATCGCAGGGTTCCTGTCGATGTTCGCAAACTGGGTTCGGGTCTTTGGGATAATCGTGGCAGGTCATGTCACAGACATGGAAAGTTCTTTGATCGAGGATCACGAGTTGTTTGGCTGGTTTACTTTTGTGGTGTTATGCCTTGTGCCGCTGTTTTTTATTGCGCAAGCCCTTGAACCTACGGAAAGCACTGCATCAAACCGCGGAAAAGCATCCAGTTCTGATCAAAACAATACGTCAAGTAAAAGAAGCAGCGTTTTTGCTGCGCTTGCTTCCGGATTGGTATTTGCCGTTCCTGTTATTTTCTATTCCCAGACTGTGCTTTTTGAAAACAAAAATAAGGGGTGGCATCCCGGCATCCCCACCAGCACCAACCAGTGGCGTGGCCCTTTACGCTTCGCAGAGGTCTGGACCCCTTCCTTCGTCAATGCAGACATTTCTGAAAACCTTATGTTTGTCTCTGATGATCTCAAACGTGTGCAATTCTCGATTGTCGGGTACCGCACACAAGATCGGAATAAGGAGCTGGTTTACTATCGGAATAGACTTTTTAGAGATGGATGGCGGCAACTCGCCTCGTCTACCCAAGCTTTAGAACAGCCTAATGCGTTCGATATTGGAGAGGTCAGGGAAACGTTGCTCCTTGACGAATCCAGCCGTCAGGCCGTTCTGGTTTGGTCGTGGTATGAGCTTGACGGCTATGCAAGCCCTTCAAGACTGAAAATAAAGCTGATGGGTGGCCTGCAGGCGCTTACCGGCGATTCGACGGGTGCTTTTCTGGCACTTGCAGGCCAGTGCGAAGGCTTTACCCTTGAGACATGCTCCGATCAGAGGGAGGCATTCAGGGATTTTATTGTTTCTGTTGATCGCTCTTAATGAGAACACGTGCAATATGTTCAATATCTGAAGAGGTCACATCCTCGTGAACTGGCAAAGTTATCAGCCGGGATGCAAAGTCTCTTGCACATTCCAGTTCCTCATTGCCTGCCAGGGCACCGGTCACTCCGGGGATGGCCGGCAATACTTCACCGTAAAAGGCGTTTGCCCCAACACCGGCCCGGTTCAGGGCCCGAACCGCCTGGTCCCTTTTAGCTTTATCAGGTGCCAATAGCCCATACCTTAGCAGCCTGGTGTTACTTTTATCAGTATGGTTTTGTGTTTCAGGAAGACGTATCCAGCCGAACTGATCCAGCGCCTTCAGGTTCTGACCCAGCTCGCATCGGTAATCGGTAGCTCGCTCGAACCGTGATAGACCGGAAGCCAGCAAACCCGGTATCGGATTCTTGAGGGTAATCCGTTCAAGTGGGTGAAAGCGGGTTTCCCCAAGACGAAGCAAGGGCATTTTCTCAAGTAATCCAAAGAAGGTCCGCGACACTAACAGATTGAATATCTGCCGCTTGAGCCTCCACTTTATTGTCGCTCGGTCACTATCCACTGGAAATCCGGATAGAGATTTTCGGGCCTGACCTTCAAGGGCGTGGCTCACTAGCAGTGCCCCACCCCCCATCAGGTTAACCGGCTTACCCCTTCCGAAGCTCAATACCACAAGGTCTGCCCTGTTGCTTTGTGCTGATGAGGACGGCATTCGCTGTGCTGAATCCTCGATGAGTAACAAGCCGGCGCGCCGGGCCAATTCTGCAAGCTCGTCCAGCGGAGATGCCAGACCAAGAAAATTCACAGCTACGATTGCGATAGTGTTTTCGGAGAGTTTACTGCTGACCAGGGCGGTATTCATCCACGGTGAATCGGCCTCAAGGTCAACCAATATCGGCGTAACACCCTGTGCATAGGCCGCCGCAATCAAATCCGGACAACCATAGCCGGGCAATATAACCTCTGGTTGCCGGACCGACGGCTTCGCCTCCCGTGCAATCCGGATAGCCAGGGACAAGGCAGACGTTCCCGAATCAACAAACGTGGTTCCATAGAACCCTTCCCAGGGTAATGCCGGTTCACAGGCCTTATCCGGGAGCGGAACCCGGTTTCCAACTGGCCTGATTTTGCCAAAAGAAGCCATGATGGTTATCGCTGTGACGGTGTCCAGACCGTCATTCGTGTACCGGAAAGGAACCTCAGGGTGGCGTGGGCAATGGCGACGTTAACCTGGACAAAGAACAGGGGAATCTTTACAAAGTGGCTGGACTGCAAAGCAGGCCTCAGATACCCGATGCCAACGACGCCATAGAAGATTATTTGAGCCAGAAGAGCCAATGAATAAATGCCCCCCTGGTGATTCATCATCAATGTTGTAATAAAAAGCAGAAGCAAGAACCAGGGCACGGACCAACGTAATACTTTGTGGCTGATCACCTGAAACGTGAACCAGCCATACTGAAAAGGGTTGAGAACTTCCGGGTGCCGTTCGAGCGCGGTCAGTCCCCTGATGATCGTTCGTAGTTTCCTTTCATACTCTTTCTTTTTGTCCGCCACATCCTGATAGTAACCATGCACGTCGGGTGCCGTCACGGCAACATAGCCGCCACTGGCGCAATTCAGTGCGGTGTTGAAGTCACTGGGCGAGGCGATATCCCAGTTCTGGCAAACCTCTTTTCGGGCAGCGAAAAACGAACCACTGAGACCTACCAGCCCTGCCCTTTCTGACTCCAACCGCCGTAGCCACATTTCGTATCGCACGTAGGCACCCTCACCTACTACTTTGCCGTCTCTGGTGAGGAACCTGTCCTCACTGGAAACCGCGCCCACTGCCGGGTCCATGAAGTAAACTGAAAGCTTTTCTAGCGCGTCTTCCGGGATTCGTGTGGCCACATCAGAAAAAACCAGAATTTCACCGTCTGCTTTGTTAATGGCCTGCAACTGGGCGTATTCCTTGCCTTTGCGTTCATTGGCTCGAGCAACACTGACACCCCTGGCTGCATATTCCTGAACGATTTCGTCTGTCCCATCAGTTGAAGCATCGGAGGCCACGATGATCTCAATATTTGAATAATCGACTGCCAGGCAGTTTTCGATTTTCTCACGAATTCTTTTGGCTTCATTATGGGCAGTGACGATCAGCGAAATCCGCGGATTATGATCATCCTGCACATTACTTGTTTTCGGCCTACGAGGCATGAGCTGCAGCAGCACTGGGTATAGAAAGTAACTATAAATGGCGCCCAGTAAAGACACCCAGAAGATTGTTTCAAGCATGGCTATCCGATTTCCTTTTCCCGGGGAAGGTTCCGTTTGCTAACGAAAATACCTGCTCGTTGTTCAATATATGCACCTGCGGCATAGCCTGGTCCCTCTTCACGACTACCGAAAGAGCGTAACTCTCCTCTGAACTATGAAATGCGGCCGCATCGCCTTTGTCAGAAACCCAACGCCCATCTTTCATTGGTAGCTGCAGGTTCATCAAATCAAACATATCAGTATTTTCAATATCACCAAGTCCGCGCCCAGTGTACTTCAGATAAGCTTCCTTTAACGTCCAGATCTGGTAAAAACGTTGCTCCAACGAACCAGGCCCGTAGATCAGGAACTCTTTTTCACGGGCAGAAAAGATATCTGACTTCGACATTTGTTTTAGGTCTGGCTGCCGTTTGTCACCTGAAAAGGTTTCAACATCAATACCGCACTGCCCTGAATCGGTGGCGACAAACGCAACCCGGTTACCTGAAGATGAAACATTAAAATTCCATTTTTCGGCTGACCAATGACTCCCGCCATAGATAGGATAAGGCTTACCAAAACGGTTTGTGGCAAAAAGGATCTCATCCTTCGGCACACCAGTGAGCTTTGAAAGCAGTGCCCTACGGAGAAAATGCGAACACAGATAACGCTTTCGGTCTTTTTCCCAGAACAGCCTGTCATAGCGCTCAAATGCAGGCCTATCCAGAGTTTTCCCAACAACTGCGTACAAACTTTCCAGTGGCTCTTCACCAATCTCCCATATTACGCAGATTGCATTAGAACCCCTGTTACGGTTGGCGAATTCGGACAGGTCCGGCAGCATAATCGTTAGGCGCTCAAAAACTATGGCTAATAGAGACTACATTAAAGGATGAATCATTTCGCTACCAGGTCGGGCGTAGTATTTGAGGTGGACCCAATCAGTTGGACAACCTGATGGTGTCCCTAAGCTATGATCCAGTTGTTTCCCTGGCTCAGGCGGCCAAGGCTATGGGTTGCCCGTAG
>Ga0207899_1000561_pt1 | contig 13306 bp, 12 predicted proteins | sample MalvirmetaMSP134_FD_184235 | JGI IMG/M metagenome (GOLD analysis project Ga0207899, IMG submission 184235) | Marine viral communities from the Deep Pacific Ocean - MSP-134 (SPAdes) | ecosystem: Environmental > Aquatic > Marine > Oceanic | place: Pacific Ocean | collected 2011-06-28
GCCGTTACTTCATGATTTCGAATTATCTAGTGCACCCCATGGCGCAGAACAACCACAGTTTAAGTAGTGTTACAGTCCACGATTATCCTGGCCCCGAGGCCCCGGCGGGCCATATTTAAGACCAGCACCCCTTCAGTCCCCACAACCAAGACGGAACATCATGACCGCCACAGGCAATATTATCGACCGGCTTCAATCACTTATCGGCAAGGCTGAGGCGCTGGGCGCCGATGCGGCGGACGCGGTTTTCGTCCGCTCGGCGTCGCTGTCGCTGTCGCAGCGGCTGGGAAATCCCGAAGATTTGATGCGTTCGGAGGACAATGATCTGGGTCTCCGCGTATTCGTCGGCAAGCGCCAGGCGGTGGTTTCGTCCTCAGATATGTCCGATTCGGCCCTTGATGAACTGGCCGAGCGCGCCGTCGCCATGGCCCGAAACGTGCCCGAGGACGCCTTCTGCGGCCTCGCCGATCCGGACCAGTTGGCAACCGAACTTGCCGACATCGACGACTTCGATCCGACGGAGCCCACGGCAGAACATCTGATCGCGCTGGCCGCCCGGACAGAGGACGCGGCCCGCGCCGTGCCCGGCGTGACCAATTCGGAAGGGGCCAGCGCCAGTTGGAGTTCGAGCGAAATCGCCCTGGTGACCTCCACCGGATTCGCGCAGACGCGCCAGGCGTCCCGCCACAGCATCGGCGTCTCGGTCCTGGCCGGCACCGGCACGGCGATGGAGCGGGATTATGATTACGACACCAAGGTCTATGCCGCCGACCTGGCCGACGCCGAAGCCATCGGCCGCTCGGCCGGGGAAAAGACGGTCAAACGGCTTAATCCGCAGAAGGTCTCGACCCAGCAGGTGCCGGTGATTTTCGATCCGCGCGTCGCAAATACGATCCCGGGGCACATGTCGTCGGCGATCAACGGGTCGTCCGTGGCCCGCGGTACGACGTTTTTGAAAGATGCCATGGGCACGCAGATCTTCGCTGACGGGGTGACCATCGTCGACGACCCGCACCGCCGCCGGGGCCTGCGCTCCAAACCGTTCGACGGCGAGGGCGTGGCGACACGGCGCATGAACGTGGTCGAGGACGGCCGCCTGACGACCTGGATTCTCGACTGCCGCTCGGCCCGGCAACTGAAGCTCGTGACCACGGGCCATGCGTCGCGCGGCACGTCGTCGCCGCCGTCGCCGGGGGCATCGAACCTGTACATGGCGGCGGGCACGATCTCGCCCCGGGACCTGATCGGCGGGATCAAGCAGGGCCTGTATGTGACGGAACTGATCGGCATGGGGGTGAACGGCGTGACCGGCGATTATTCCCGGGGCTGTTCCGGGTTCTGGATCGAGAACGGCGAACTGACCTTTCCGGTCAGCGAATTGACCATCGCCGGCAACCTGAAGGACATGTTCAAGGCCGTCACCCCGGCCGACGACCTGGAATTCAAGTACGGCACCAACGCGCCGACCCTGCGCATCGACGGCATGACCGTGGCCGGCAAGTGACGGGGACGGGACCATGACCACCAACCGCCAGATCATCTTCACGTCCCGGCCCGAGGGCTGGGTCACCCTGGACAATTTCGCCGCCCGCGACGCGGTTCTGCCCGATGTGGGCGACGGCGACGTCCTGGTGCGCGCGATCTACATGTCCTTGGACCCCTACATGCGGGGGCGCATGGACGCGGCCAAGTCCTATGCCGCCGGGTTCCAAATCGGCGAACCCCTGCAGGCCCGCGTGATCGGCCGCGTCGCGACGTCCCGGAACGCCGATTATCCGGAAGGCACCCTGGTGTTCGGCACGCTCGACTGGGCCGATGTCACCCTGGTGCCGGGCGGCAAGGGGCTGAAGAAGATCGACCCCGCCGCCGCCGACGTGCCGCTGACCTGGCATCTGGGGGCGCTCGGCATGCCGGGGATGACCGCCTGGGTCGGGCTCGGCTTCACCGACCCGAAGCCGGGCGACACCCTGTTCGTTTCCGCCGCCTCGGGCGCGGTCGGCCAGATCGTCGGCCAGATCGGCCGCCTGCGCGGCTGCCGCGTCGTCGGCACGGCGGGCACGGATGCCAAGGTGGCCTATCTCACGGACGACCTCGGCTTCGATGCAGCCTTCAACTACCGCGCCGCCGGTGACGATATTCTGGGCGCCCTCCAGGCCGCGGCGCCGGACGGCATCGACATCTATTTCGACAATGTCGGCGGCAAGGTGCTGGAGGCCGCCCTCGACGCCGCCAATCGGTTCGCCCGCTTCGTCGAATGCGGCATGATCTCGCAGTACAACCTGACCCGCGAGGAGACGCCCGGCATCCGCAACATGACCCATGTGGTGCGCAAGGCGATCCGCATGCAGGGCTTCATCGTTTCCGACCACGCCGCCCGGCGCGCCGAATTCGACGCGGAGATGATTGATTGGCTGAGGGCGGGAAAGATCAAATACCGGATCGATGTGGCAGAGGGCCTGGACGCCGCCCCCGCCGCCTTCATCGCCATGCTGAAGGGAGAGAACTTCGGCAAGCAGGTGGTGAAGATTTCGGACGAGGGCTGATCCCTAGATCAGTTTCGGGAAATCCGTGACGCCGACATCATGGCCCATCTGGGTGAGTATCGTTGTCAACTGCCCCCGATGATGGGTCTGATGGTTGAACATGTGGCTGACCAGGATCCAGCGCGGTTGGCTGAACGTCAGGTTGTCGGTGCGCGAGGTCCATTCCACCGTTTCCGACAGCCAGGCATCGGTCAGGGCCGCTGCCCAGGCACTGATCTCATCGTCCAAGGTTTCCCGCGCGGCCCGCATTTCGTCGAAGTCGGAAAACAGGTCCACGCCCGTGCCCGGGGCCGGGCGGTTGCCGCCGTCGAACCGGTTCATCCAGGCGTTATCGCCGAACATCAGGTGGTTCAGCATGCCGTGCACGGATTTGAAGAAGGCCCCCCGGTCGGCCTTGCGCAGGGCGTCCGGGATCTCGGCGCAGACGGCATAAACGGCCTGGTTCATGGCGCGGTTATAGGTCGCGAAGGCCTGATACAGGGCGGGCGTAGTCATGGCGGGGGCTCCTTGGACGGCCAGAGGCAGTCTAAGGAGAAAAGGGGCCAGCGATAAAGGGCGGCGGAGGAACAGGCGTTATGCCGGCACCAGCATGTTCATGCGGTCGGCCGCGATGCGGGCGTCCAGCGGCAGGCGGGTGACGATGTCGCCGTCGCCCTGCACCGGCTCCCCGGCCATGCCCTCGATGATGATCGAGGTCGCGGGGATGACCTCGTAATCGGGCAGCTTGTCGAGCCGGCCCAGGATCATCCAGGCGGTGTAACGCAGGGCACTCCACGGCCCGACCGACTTGAACAGGCAGACATGCAGGCGGGGGTCGCTGAGCGCGGCATCCTTGGCGCAGACGAAGCGCCCGCCGTAGAAATGGCCGTTGGCGAACACGGCCGAGCCTACGTCATAAGGCCTGCCGTCGACGACCAGCCGGTAGGACCGGAACTTGTAGCGGAAGAAGCCCAGGAGTGTTTCCCACACATAGGCCGACTTGCCGATCAGGCGCTTCAGCCCGGCGTCGACCGAGGCCACGACATGGGCGTCGAAGCCGACCCCGGCCATCATCACGAAGCGCCGGCCGTTGACCTCGCCCAGATTGACGGGCCGGGTGCGGCCGAGCGCGATGGTGCGGGCCAGGCCGACATCATCCGTCGGCAGGTCCAGTTCGGCGGCCAGCACGTTGGCGGTGCCCAGCGGGATGATGCCGAGCGGCATCTGCCGCCCTGCCAGGCCGTTGATGACCTCGTTGATGGTGCCGTCGCCGCCGGCGGCGACGATCACGTCATAGTCCTCTGCCGGGGCCTCGCGGGCCGTGCGTTCCGCATCGCCCCGGGCCCGGGTTTCGTGCAGCGTGACGTCGGCGCCCAGGCTCCACATGATTTCGAGAATGCGGGTCAGGCGCGCGCGTCGGCGGGCGCCGGCGGTCGGGTTGAAAATCACAAGAACCTTGCGGGGAGCGGCCATCAGCGTGTCCGGCTCCCCCGGTAGGGTGTTTGAATCGGGCATGATGTGTCGTTTAGACCCAGGAATGTGGCACTTTTGTTGCGACTATAATTTCAAATTCATTTCGCGTGTGTGAAGTTTCGGTGACAGCACCTGAAAGTAATGGCGGACATATGGTCAATTACATAAAAGTCTCCACTAAATATAGGCCATGCGACTAAATATAGGCCATGCGACAACAACCGCCGTGGACGACATGAACGCTGTAAACCCGAAGACATCTTACAAGTTCCGCTCGATCTGGATTTCCGACATCCATCTGGGCACCCGGGGATGTCAGGCGGAAATGCTCCTCGACTTCCTCAAGCATACGGAATCGAAATACCTCTATCTCGTCGGCGACATCATCGACGGCTGGCGCATGCGCCGGGCCTGGTACTGGCGCCAGGCCCATAACGACGTGATCCAGAAGATCCTGCGCAAGGCGCGCAAGGGTACCCGCGTCGTCTATGTGCCGGGCAACCACGATGAAAATTTCCGGGATTTCTCCAACCACCGGTTCGGGCGGGTCGCCGTGCTCAACGAGGCCTATCACACCATGGCCGACGGGCGGCGCTTCCTGGTCATCCACGGCGACCAGTTCGACGGCGTCGTCAAATACGCCAAGTGGTTGGCCTTCCTCGGCGACAATGCCTACAACGCGGCCTTGATGCTGAACCTGTGGCTGAACATCGTCCGGCGCAAGATGGGGTTTTCCTACTGGTCGCTGTCGGCCTATCTCAAGCACAAGGTCAAGAACGCGGTCGAATTCGTATCCAGCTACGAGGCCGCCGTGGTCGGCGAGGCGCGCAAGCGCGGCGTGCAGGGTGTCATCTGCGGCCATATCCACACCGCCGAAATGCGCGACATGGACGGCATCCTCTACTGCAACGACGGCGACTGGGTCGAAAGCTGCACGGCCCTGGTCGAACACGAGGACGGCCACCTGGAAATTCTCAAATGGGCGGAACTGCGCGGCCTATCTTTTCTAAGGGACGAAGACGCATGCGACTCCTCATCGTCACCGATGCCTGGCTTCCCCAAATCAATGGTGTCGTCCGAACCCTCGACACGCTGAGGCAGGGGTTGGAGAAGCGCGGCCACCAGGTCCGTCTGGTGACGCCGGACCTGTTCCGCACCATACCCTGCCCGACCTATCCGGAAATCCGCCTGGCCCTGTTGCCCGGCCGCAAGGTCGCGGCCATGATCGAGGATTTCCAGCCCCAGGCGATCCATATCGCGACCGAGGGGCCCTTGGGCATCGCCGCGCGCGCCCATTGCCTGAAACAGGGATACCCCTTCACCACGGCCTATCACACGCGGTTCCCCGAATACATCAACGCCCGGGTGCCGCTGCCGCTCAGCTGGCTCTACGCCGTGATGAAGTGGTTCCACGGGCCGTCGTCGGCGATCATGGTGGCGACCCAGACCATCGAGGACGACCTGAAATCCCGGGGCTTCCGCCCGCCCGTCCGGCGCTGGTCGCGCGGCGTGTGGACGGACCTGTTCAAGCCCCGTGACAAGGCGTTCCTGGACGCGCCCCGGCCGATCAGCCTGTTCACCGGGCGGGTCGCCGTGGAAAAAAACATCGAGGCCTTTCTCAAGCTCGACCTGCCAGGCACCAAATACGTGGTCGGCGACGGCCCGCAGCTGGACGAACTCAAACGCAAGTACCCCGCCGTGCGCTTCGCTGGCGTGAAGGAGGGGGAGGAACTGGCGAAATACTTCGCCGCCGCCGACGTCTTCGTGTTTCCGTCCCGGACCGACACCTTCGGCCTGGTCCTGCTGGAGGCCATGGCGTCCGGCGTGCCCGTCGCCGCATATCCCGTGCCGGGGCCCTTGGACGTGGTCAACCAGTCGGGGGCCGGGGTGCTGTCGAATGATCTGGCGGCGGCGGTCAAGGCGGCCCTTGCCATCCCCGCCGAGGCCTGCCGCAATCACGCGCTGAAGTATTCCTGGGACGCCAGTTTCGACCAGTTCGAAGGCAATCTGCACGTGTTTCGCTGAGGCCTTTAGAACTCGCTTATAAATCCCTGAAATCACGCGGGATTCTTGGCCTTTCAAAGGCTACGTGGTAAAAGGTCCGACCCTGTCCCAGGAACCTTCGGAAGGACCCGAGGCCCGTGGCGTCCGCCATCGATACCCATTCCCCCGTCCACGCCTCCTCGGCGAGCCTTCTCGGCCGACTGTTCCGCGAAAGCATGCGCGGTTACGCGCGCTGGTTCTTCGCGGCGCTTGCCTGCATGGCGCTGATGGCGATGGCGACGGCGGCCAGCGCCTGGCTGATGGAGCCGGTGGTCAACGACATCTTCGTCAATCGTGACGAAACCATGCTGATGCCCGTGGGCCTGGCCGTGTTCGTCGTCTTCATCATCAAGGGCCTGGCCAATTATGGGCAGGCGACGCTGATGGCCTACGTCGGCCTGCGCATCGTCACCGACAACCAGAACCGTCTGTTCGACAAACTGTCGCGCATGGACGTGAAATTCTTCCAGGATTCCAATACGGGCGGGCTGATCTCGCGGTTCCTGGTCGATATCAACCAGATCCGGGGTGCGGTGTCCAACGCCTGGGTCTCACTCGGCAAGGACGCTATGACCCTGATCGGCCTGATCGGCGTCACCTTCTATCAGGACTGGCAATTGGCGCTCATCGCCTTCTTCATTTTCCCCGCCGCTCTGTTGCCGATCGTCAAGCTGGGCCGCCGCATGCGCAAGGTGACGGCCAACACCCAGCGCGAAATGGGCCTGTTCACGACGGTGCTGGAACAGACCATTCAGGGCATCCGGGTGGTCAAGGCCTACTCGATGGAAGCCTACGAGCGCGCCCGCGTCGGCGAGATCGTGGAGCGCGTGTTCAACCTGACCATGAAGGCCGAACGCACCCGGGCACTCTCCAGCCCGATCATGGAAACGCTCGGCGGCGTCGCCGTCGGCACCGTCATTTTCTATGGCGGCTACCGGGTGATCCACGGCAACACGGACGCGGGATCGTTCTTTTCCTTCATCACGGCGCTGCTGCTGGCTTATGAGCCCATGAAGCGGCTGGCCAACCTGAACGCGGCCCTGCAGCAGGGCTTGGCCGGCGCCGACCGCCTGTTCCAGATGCTCGACATGGAGCCGGCGATCCAGGAAGCGTCCGACGCCCGTGACCTGCCCACGCCGGTCAAGGGCGCAGTCGAATTCCGGGGCGTGCATTTCGCCTATACGCCGGACCGGCCGACCCTCAATGATCTTTCTCTCACCGTGCCGGCGGGCAAGACCGTGGCCCTGGTCGGCCCTTCGGGGGCGGGCAAGTCGACGATCCTCAACCTGATTCCCCGGTTCTATGACGTCACCGAAGGGGCGGTTCTGGTCGACGGCGAAGACGTGCGCGGCCTGACGTTCGGATCCCTGCGCGGCGCCACGGCCCTGGTCAGTCAAGAGGTCACCCTGTTCGATGACACGGTGCGCGCCAACATCGCCTACGGGCGGGCGGGCGCCACCGAGGACGAAATTGTCGAGGCGGCGAAAAACGCCGCCGCCCATGACTTCATCGCGGCCCTGCCCGAAGGCTACGACACCCTGGTCGGCGAACAGGGGGTCAAGCTTTCCGGCGGCCAGCGCCAGCGCCTGGCGATCGCCCGGGCCATGCTGAAGAATGCGCCGATCCTGCTGCTCGACGAGGCGACCTCGGCCCTCGACACGGAATCGGAACGTCAGGTGCAGGCGGCGCTCGACGCGCTGATGACCGACCGCACGACCTTGGTCATCGCCCACCGCCTGTCGACCGTGGTGCGCGCCGACCTGATCTGCGTCATCGTCGACGGCCGCGTCGCCGAGCAGGGCAGCCACGCGGAACTGCTGGCGCGGGGCGGCCATTACAAGCACCTCTACGAACTGCAGTTCGCCGGCGATGCCCCGGGGAACGGTCCGGACGCCGCCCGCCAGGCGGCGGGATGGTAACCGGCCCGGGCCGGTGATCCCGCCATGCTGAAACGGCTCCTGAAAAGCGATGGACTGCGCCGGGTGTTGTGCTGGCTGGGCTCGCTCTATATTCGTCTGGTTCATGCCACGGGCCGCTGGCAGGTCATCGGCGGCGGCGCGGCGCAAGACTACTGGGCGGCGGGTAAGCCCTTCATCCTGTGTTTCTGGCACGGCCGTCTTCTCATGATGCCTTATTGCTGGCCCCGCGATAAGACGATCCACATGCTGATTTCCCAACACCGCGACGGTCAGATCATCGCCCGCACCGTCGGCCATTTCGGCATCCGGACCGTGGCGGGCTCGTCCTCCCGGGGCGGCGCGCAGGCGCTGCGCGCCATGGTCAAGGCGATCAAGGCCGGCGACTGCGTCGGCATCACCCCCGATGGCCCACGCGGCCCGCGCATGCGGGCCTCGGACGGGGCCGTGGCCCTGGCCCGGCTTACCGGTGTGCCGATCATCCCGGCAACCTTTGGTGCGGCGCGGGGCAAGGTGCTGCAAAGCTGGGACCGGTTTCTGATTGCCTGGCCCTTCGGGCGCGGTGTGATCGTCTGGGGCGATCCCATCGAGGTCGCCCGCGACGCTGATGCCGATCAATTGAACGCGGCCCGAACCCGGGTCGAAGCCGCGCTCAACGCCATCACCGCCGAAGCCGACCGACTGACCGGCCGCCCCCCGGTCGAACCGGCCCCGGCACAGAACACGGATTCTGCGGAGGGTGCTCGATGATGCTCGGCCTCTACCGCGTCTTGACGACCCTGGGGGCGCCGGTGATTCAGGTCTATCTTGGCCGCCGACTCAAGGCCGGAAAGGAAGACCCCCACCGCTTCAACGAACGGCTGGGCCGGGCCGCCTTGGCCCGACCCGACGGCCCTCTGATCTGGCTGCACGGCGCCAGCGTCGGCGAGGCCATGTCGCTGCTGACTCTGATCGACCGCCTGAAGACGGCGGTGCCCGCGGCCAACATTTTGGTTACAACGGGAACGGTGACCTCGGCCCGCATGCTGGCCGACCGCCTGCCGAAGGGAGCGGTCCATCAATACGTGCCCGTCGACCGAGTGGCCTACGTGCGCCGCTTCCTTGATCATTGGCGGCCGGATTTGACGCTGTGGGCGGAATCGGAATTCTGGCCCAATCTGCTTGTTGAAACGGCGGCGCGCGGCAATCCCTTGATCCTGGTCAATGGACGTATCTCGCCCAACTCGTTCACGGGCTGGTCGCGCGCGCCTAAATTCATCGCCGGGCTGCTCGGCGGCTTCGCGCTTTGCTTCGGCCAGACCGAAGGCGATGCGGAGCGTCTGCGCGCCCTGGGGGCCACGGGGGCGCGCAGCGTCGGGAACCTCAAATTCGCGGCCGACCCGCTGCCGGCCGCCGCCGGACGGCTGGCGGATCTGCGCGCCGCCACGGCAGGCCGTCCCCTGTGGCTTGCCGCCAGCACCTGGGCCGGCGAGGAAGACATCGCCTGGCGTGTCCACCAGGACCAGGCGGCGGCCCATCCGGGGCTTCTGACCATCATCGTGCCGCGCCATCCGAACCGGGGGGCGGAGATCGCGGCCCGGCTCGCCGGTCAGGGGGCGCGGGTTAAACGCCGTGCGGCGGGGGATATGCCCGGCGCGGGGACCGACATCTACATTGCCGACACCATGGGCGAACTGGGCCTGTTCTTCACCCTGGCCCCGGTCGTGTTCATGGGCAAGTCGCTGTCGGCCGAGGGCGGGCAGAACCTGTTGGAGCCGGCGCGCCTCGGCTGCGCCGTGCTGCACGGCCCGCGCATGACCAACTTCGCCGACATGGGGGCCCGCATGGCGGCGGCCGGCGCCTCCCTGCCCGTCGCCGACGGGACGGGCTTGAGCGCCGCCGTGGGCCGCCTTCTGGGCGACGCCGGAGAAGCCCAGGTCTTCGCCGCCCGAGCCCGCACCTTCGCCCAGGCGGAAGCCGGGGTCATCGACCGGTTGATGGCGGAACTCTCTCCCTATCTGCAGCGCCTGGACGGCGGGAAGGGGGCGGGATGAAGGCCCCCGGATTTTGGTACGCCGAGGCTCCCTCAATGCTGGGGGCCCTATTATCGCCGCTTGGCCTGATCTATGGCGGGGCGACGGCGCTGCGACAGCGTGCGGGACAACCGGTCGATGCGGGCGTGCCCGTGGTCTGTGTCGGTAACCTGACCGCCGGCGGGGCGGGCAAGACGCCGGTGGTGATCGATATCGCGCGCCGTTTGGCGGCGGCCGGACGGCAGCCCCATGTGATCAGCCGCGGATATGGCGGCCAGGCCGGCACCACACCCCGGCGCGTGGACCCGGCTATGGATACGGCGGACAAGGTCGGGGACGAGCCCCTGATGATCGCCAGGGCCGCGCCGGTCTGGGTTGGCGGCGACCGGGCCCAGGCGGCCCGCGCCGCCGCGGACGCCGGGGCGGGGGCTCTGGTGCTGGATGACGGCTTTCAGGATCCGTCCCTCGCCAAGGATTTGTCCATCGTCGTTGCCGACGGCCGCTACGGTTTCGGCAACGGCTTTCTGATTCCAGCCGGACCGCTTCGTGAAACGTTGCGGGCGGGGTTGGCGCGGGCGGATGCGCTGGTCGTGATCGGGGACGATGTCTGGGGTGTAGGGGATGCGGCGCGCCGCTTCGGCCCGAAAAACCTGCCCGTGTTGACGGCCCGGATCGTGCCCGGACCTGAGGTTGAGAAAATTTCAAAAACTCTGGGCCTTGCCTTCGCCGGGATCGGGCATCCGGAAAAATTCTTCCAAACTCTGCGCGATCACGGCTGCCGCCTTGCGGAAACGAAAGCCTTTCCCGACCATCATCCCTTCAGCTCTGCCGATCTGGCCGCCTTGAAACACCGTGCGGAGGCCCTGAAGGGGGTTTTGATAACCACGGAAAAGGACGTCCAGCGGATCCCCGCCGGCGACCGCTCGGGCATTGAAGTCTTGACAATCACCCTGCAATGGGACGACGAAGCGGCCCTTGACCGATTGTTGCAAACCGTCAAATCCTGACCAGGCTTTCGATTCCATGGCCCACGTGCCGGCTCCGCTGAACAAATACGTTCTTCACCCCGTCCAGGCGGCGGTGGCGTTTGCCGTGTACATGTTCTTCCGCATGTTGCCGCTTGATTGGGCGTCGGGGCTGGGCGGGCTTCTGGCGCGGACCATCGGGCCGCGCCTGCGTCTGTCGGAGCGGGCGCGCAAAAACCTGCGCGCAGTGTTTCCCGACATGGCGGCGGCCGAGGTTGAACGCATCGTCCGCGGCATGTGGGACAACCTGGGCCGCCTCGGCGCCGAGTTTCCCCATTTGCAGGAAATCGACGTCTATGCCGGAAACGGCCGGGTGACGGTCGAAGGCGGCGAATACGTGGATCATCTTCGCGACGACAACGAGGCGGGTATTTTCTATTCCGCCCATATCGGCAACTGGGAAATTCTGGCCTTGGGCGCGACACAGCGGGGCCTGCCGCTCGATCGTGTCTACCGCGAGGCCAACAACCGCCTGGTCGAATGGCTGTACCGCCACGGCCGCGCCGCCGTCGAAGGGGCCTTGATCCCCAAGGGCCCGCAGGGCGTGCGTCAGCTTCTCAACGCCTTTCGCTCGGGCAGCCACTTGGCCATGCTGGTCGATCAAAAAATGAACGACGGCATCGCCGTGCCGTTCTTTGGTCGCCCGGCCATGACCGCCCCGGCGCTCGCCGAACTGGCGCTGCGCCATGACTGCCCCGTGGTGGCGGCCAGGGTGACGCGGGTCAAGGGGGCGACCTTCAAGATGACGGCCCTGCCGCCCGTCCATTTCAAGAAGACCGGTGACCACAAGGCCGACGTGCTGGCCGCGATGACGCAAATCAACGAGCAGGTCGAACAATGGGTCCGCGACACGCCGGAACAGTGGCTGTGGCTGCACAACCGCTGGCCGAACGGCGGAGAATAAGAAAGCCTTTTATTTGCTCGCCTTCTGCGGGCCGACCAGCAGCGCCGGGTCCAGGGGGGTGTTGAACCAACTGACCCCCCAATGCAGGTGCGGTCCGGTGACCCGGCCGGTCGCCCCCACGGTGCCGATCTGCATGCCCTTGGTGACGAAATCGCCGTTTTTCACGGTGATCTTGTCCATGTGGATGTAGACCGAGGTCAGGCCCAGGCCGTGGTCGATCATCACTGTCTTGCCCGTGAAGAACATGTCCTGGTTGACCAGGGCGACGATACCGTCGCCCATGGTCTTGACCGGCGTGCCCCGGGGGGCGGCGACGTCGACGCCGTTGTGCGGGCTGCGCGGCTTGCCGTTGAGAATGCGCTGACTTCCGTAGACGCCGGAAATGCGGCCTTCGACCGGCCACATGAAGCCGGTGTCGAAAAAGGTCTTCAGGGTCGTCCGCTTGCGCACCTCGGCGATTTGGATCCGGTCGTTCTTGATCCGCGCCAGGTCTTCCGGCTTGGTCGGGCTGACCTTGCGTTCCGGCAGACCGTCGATGCGCTGAATTTTGTATTTGCGTGTTTCGATCGCGAACTCCCGTGTCACCGGCAGGCCTTCCGGCGGCTCCGCCCGCAGCACGATCTTGGGCTTGGCCTTGCGCCCGAAACCGATGATGAAGCTGCCGTCCGGGGCCACAGCCACGGGCTTGCCGTCGAGCATCAGGTTGGTGCCCGGCGCAACCTTGCCGGTGACCAGGCCGCCCTGGACGAACTGGCCGGAAAGCTCCAGCGCGCGCGCCGGATAAGCCCCCGCCGCGACGAGGGCCGCCGCGGCCAGAAAAACACGAAGAAGGAATGTCACAGTAGCCGCCCCTGCCGGTCGTCGCCGGGCTTGTTGGTCTTGGGTTTCGCGGGAGTATCCTCGTCGGGTTCGGACGTTGCCGTCTTGGCTGGGGCCGCGCCGCCGGCAACGACCACCGGCTGTGTCCCGTCGCGAAGCCTGAGGTCCAGCCGGTCGCCGGTCTTGAGGATTTTGGCCGAAGTCACGGGCGCGCCCGCTGGGTCAGTGACCAGAGCGAACCCGCGGTCGAGCACGCGCTGGTAGGAATAGCTTTCGAGCAGGGCCGATGCCTGGCCCAGGCGGCCCCGCGCCCGGTCCACGGCAGCCCGGCCGGCGGTCTTCAGGGCGCGCACTTCGGAACTCAGGCGCCGTGCCTCCATCTCGATGATTTTGTCGGGGCGGGTCAGCCCGGCGGCGGCATTGGCGAGGCGCGCGCGGCGGCGCTCCAGCCCGCTGCCGAGTGAATGGCCCAGGCGGTCGGTCCAATCGTCGAGCCGCTGCGCCTGTTCCTGCAGCATGCGCGCCGGGTTGGGCAGGGCCCGGGCCGTGGCATCCAGGTTGCGGCGGTGGTCGGCCAGCCGCCGGGACACGG
>Ga0207899_1000573_pt1 | contig 13201 bp, 12 predicted proteins | sample MalvirmetaMSP134_FD_184235 | JGI IMG/M metagenome (GOLD analysis project Ga0207899, IMG submission 184235) | Marine viral communities from the Deep Pacific Ocean - MSP-134 (SPAdes) | ecosystem: Environmental > Aquatic > Marine > Oceanic | place: Pacific Ocean | collected 2011-06-28
CATGGGGACCAGCGGCGTGATGGCGATGGCGCCGATCACGTGGACGATCAGGATGGTGAAATAGATGGGCCGTATCATGCCTTCGCCGCCGAACTTGGCGAAGCCGGAATTGAGCTTGTAGATCACGTAGACGACCAGGAAGGCGACCGAGGCGGCGGCGGCGCAGAGCATCATGGCGCGGTGTTTGTCCTTCGCACCCTGCTGGATGAACACGTAACCGATGGTCATGAATGCCACGGACAGCGCGTTGAAGGCGGCGATCAGGTGGGGCAGGTCTTGAACGGTCATGACGGCGGAGGGGCTAGCGGGTCGTCATGTTGAGCCAGAAAAGCAGGTACATCGTCACCGCCACGACGGCCAGGATGGCGCCCAACTGCCAGTTCTTCATCATCTTGCATTCCTTACTCAATTCGCGCCGCAGGCCTGTCGGGGCGGAGAGGCGCCGTGTCGTCGGGGGCAAGGGGCCGCCCGCCCCAGATTGGACCTTGAGCGCGGAAAATCAAGGCTATTAGGCCGTTTGTCCAGGGTAAAAAAGCCTTTGCAATGCCGCCGGGGGATGGTAGCTAAGACCTCTCGTCTCCCCGGCGGCGAGGCGCCATCGCGCGCGGCCGGGCGTAGGCAGAATGGGTTAAGAAACAAGGGCCTAACGGATTAACGTTTTTTGAGTGTAAATCCCAATGCCCGGTAATTTCGGATGAGGACCATGACCTTGAGATTGCACGCCCTGATCACAGGTGCCGCACTTTTCCTTCTTTCCTTCGGCGGCAGCGCCCTGGCGGACGGCATCGCAAAGCCCTGGCAGATGACTTTCCAGGAAGCCGCATCCCCGGTCATGGAGCAGATCGAGGATTTCCATACCTTGCTGTTCTGGATCATCACGATCATCACGCTGTTCGTGATGTTTCTGCTGATCTACGTGATCGTCAAGTTCAACGAAAAGGCCAACCCGGTCCCGTCGAAGACGACTCACAACACCTTCATCGAGGTGGTGTGGACCGTGGTGCCGATCATCATTCTGGTGGTGATCGCGGTGCCGTCGTTCAAGTTGCTGTTTTTCCAGGACAAGTATGAAAACCCGGACATGACCCTGAAGGTCGTCGGACGGCAGTGGTACTGGTCCTATAAATATCCGGATCAGGGCGATTTCGGCTTTGACAGCCAGATGGTCCAGACAGAGGACCTGAAGCCCGGCCAGCCGCGCCTGCTGACCGTGGACAACACGGTGGTCCTGCCGATCGACACGAACATCCGCGTGCTGCAGACGGCCGACGACGTGATCCACAACTGGGCCATGCCGGCCTTCGGCCTGAAACTGGATGCGGTGCCCGGTCGGACCAACGAAAACTGGGTGCGCATCACCAAGCCAGGCGACTATTACGGCCAGTGCTCCGAACTCTGCGGCGTCGGCCATGCCTACATGCCGATCCACGTCAAAGCGGTCTCGAAGGAAGAATTTGCGGCCTGGGTGACGACGGCGAAGGCGAAATACGCCGACTCCATGCCGGCCCCGGCGGCCGGAGAGGCCCGGGTTAAGGTCGCCCAGGTTAAAGACTGACCGGGCGGTTTGTTCGGCATTTCAGCAATTCACGGCACGCCGCGGCGGCCGCAATATAACGGAACGAGAAGAGGTTGACCCATGGCCAGTGAAGTGAGCGCCCACGACGGACACGGCGGGCACGACGATCACAACCACGCTCCTAAGGGCATTGGGCGGTGGCTTTATTCCACCAACCACAAGGACATCGGGACCATGTACATGGTGGTCGCGATTTTCGCCGCGATCCTGGGCGGGGCGGCGTCCTGGCTGATCCGCCTGGAGTTGGCCGAACCGGGCATCCAATTCATCACCGACGCGCACTTCTATAACGTCTTGGTCACGGCGCACGGCTTCCTCATGGTGTTCTTCGTGGTCATGCCGGCGCTGATCGGCGGATTCGGCAACTGGTTCGTGCCGATGATGATCGGCGCCCCCGACATGGCGTTCCCGCGCATGAACAACATTTCGTTCTGGCTGTTGGTTGCCTCCACGGTGCTGCTGATCTTCTCGGGCGTCATCGGCGGCGGCGCCGGCACGGGCTGGACCGTCTATCCGCCGCTTTCCAGCATCGACTTCCATCCGACCATGGCCGTCGACTTCGCGATCCTGTCGCTGCACGTGGCCGGGGCCTCGTCGATCCTGGGCGCCATCAACTTCATCGTCACGATCCTGAACATGCGCGCCCCCGGCATGACGCTTCACCGCATGCCGCTGTTCGTGTGGTCGATCCTGATCACGGCCTTCCTGCTTCTGCTGGCCCTGCCGGTGCTGGCGGGCTGCCTGACCATGCTGCTGACCGACCGCAACTTCGGCACCACCTTCTTCGTGCCGTCCGGCGGCGGCGACCCGATCCTGTGGCAGCACCTGTTCTGGTTCTTCGGCCACCCCGAGGTCTACATCATGATCGTGCCGGCCTTCGGCATCATCTCGCAGATCGTCTCGACCTTCTCCAAGAAGCCTGTGTTCGGCTATCTCGGCATGGCCTACGCTATGGTCTCGATCGGTGTCATCGGCTTCGTCGTGTGGGCCCACCACATGTATACGGTTGGCCTGAACGTGGAAACACGGGCCTATTTCGTGGCCGCCACGATGGTCATCGCCGTGCCCACGGGGGTTAAGATCTTCTCGTGGATTGCGACCATGTGGGGCGGGTCGATCCGCTTCGACACGCCCATGCTGTGGTCCATCGGCTTTATCTTCCTGTTCGTGGTCGGCGGCGTGACCGGCGTGGTTCTCGCCAACTCGGGCGTCGATCTGGCCTTCCACGACACCTATTACGTGGTCGCCCACTTCCACTACGTGCTGTCGCTCGGCGCCGTGTTCGCCATCTTCGCCGGCTGGTACTACTGGATTGGCAAGATGTCCGGCCGTCAGTATCCGGAAGGCCTGGGCCGCCTGCACTTCTGGGTGACCTTCATCGGCGTCAACATCCTGTTCTTCCCGCAGCACTTCCTGGGCATGGCCGGCATGCCGCGCCGTATCCAGGATTATCCCGACGTCTATTCGGGCTGGAACATGGTGTCGTCGATCGGCGCCCTGGTGACCATCGCCGGCACGTTGCTGTTCTTCATCGTCGTGTGGCGTACGTTGTCGGCGGGCAAGCCGGCGGAAGCCAACCCCTGGGGCGTCGGCGCCACGACCTTGGAATGGACCGTCGCCAGCCCGGCGCCGTTCCACACCTTCGAGGACGTGCCCGACATGACCGGCAAGGCCGAGGCCCACTAAGGCCCGGCTCCGGAACTGGCAACGAGGACCCCGCCCGTGTCACGGCAACCCCGCAATTCCAACAACCGGCGGACGGCGCTTGCGCTGTTCGCCGTTGTCGGCGGCATGGTCGGCCTGTCCTATGCGTCGGTCCCGTTGTATCAGCTGTTCTGTCAGGTCACCGGCTACGGCGGCACGACCCAGGTATCGGAAGTTGCCGGCAAGCCTGTCCCGGCGGCCATGCAGGGCAAGACGGTCTCCATCGTTTTCGACGCCAATGTGGCGCGCGATCTGAACTGGGAGTTTCGCCCGGAACAGCGCCGGGTGACGCTTCATGCCGGGGAACAGGCGCTTGCCTTCTATTCCGCGAAGAATGACGAAAGCACACCGGTTACCGGCACGGCCAGCTTCAACGTGACGCCGTACAAGGCGGGCATCTATTTCACCAAGATCGAATGCTTCTGCTTTACCGAACAGACCTTGCAGGCCGGCCAGCAGGTCGACATGCCGGTGCAGTTCTATGTCGATCCGGAGTTTTTCACGGATCCCAACACCAAGGACGTGCGCGAAATCGTGCTGTCCTACACGTTTCACCGGGCGGCCGATGCCGCCCCCGCCGTTCAAAAGACCAGCGCCGTCACCACGGGTGACGCGCGCCCGGGCGGCTGACCGGTTTCATCTGACAGGCTTACGGGAACCCCGGTTCCCCCTACGAACGACCAAAGGGAGTAAAAAGAATGGCGAGTGGCGGTAATCATCCCTTCCACATGGTGGAGCCCTCCAAGTGGCCCCTCGTGGGATCGGTGGCGGCCCTGTTGACGGCCTGCGGCAGCATCTGGTTCATGCACGGCGGCCCCTGGTATCTGATGGCGGCCGGTTTCGTCATCATGTTCTACACCTTCTACGGATGGTGGAAGGACGTGATCGCCGAAAGCCTGACCCGCAAGTACCATACGGACGTGGTCGCGCATGGCCTTCGCGTCGGCATGCTGCTGTTCATCGCTTCGGAAGTGATGTTCTTCTTCGCCTTCTTCTGGGCCTTCTTCCACGCCTCGGTGCCGTTCCTGTCGAACGTCGCCACCGTGCCGTGGCCGCCCAAGGACATCCTGCCCTTCAATCCCTGGAACATCCCGTTCCTGAACACGCTGATCCTGCTGACCTCGGGCGCCACCGTGACGGTCGCCCACCACGCGATCCGCCACGGCGACAACAAGATGTGCGCGCGCTGGCTGGTTTACACGGTCATCCTGGGCATGATCTTCACGGGCTTCCAGGCCTACGAATATCACCATGCGGCCTTCGGCCTGAAGGACGGCATCTATCCGTCGACCTTCTATCTGGCCACCGGCTTCCACGGCTTCCACGTCATCGTCGGAACGACCTTCCTGCTGGTCTGCCTGTTCCGCGCGTCGAAGGGGCATTTCACGGCGGAAAAGCACATCGGCTTCGAAGCCGCCGCCTGGTACTGGCACTTCGTCGACGTCGTGTGGCTGTTCCTGTTCATCGCGGTCTATTGGTGGGGCAAGGGGTCCGCGACCCAGCTTCTCTAAGACAGCTACGATCCTTTGGTTTTGGAAACGCTCCCCCTCGGGGGAGCGTTTTCTTTTTGCCCGCTTTTCGCCACCGGCCGCTGGTAATCGGGACATCACCGCCCTATCTTCATTTCACGCCTGGGGAATGTAGAATTATCAGGAGATGGCCATGAACGATCTTGCGAGCCCCCCGTCCCCTGACCACGGCCCCGATCAGGGCATGGCGTCGGTGATGCACGGTATCAAGGGCCGCTGCCCGCGCTGCGGTGAGGGCCGTCTGTTCAAGGGGTATCTCAGGGTTGCGGATACCTGCGGCGCCTGCGGCATGAGCTTCCAGGGCCACGACACGGGCGACGGTCCCGTGGTGCCGGTGCTGCTGATCATCGGCGGGATCATCGTCGGATTGGCGCTGGGGCTGGAGGTCGTCTACGAGCCCCCCGTCTGGGTCCATCTGCTGCTGTGGATTCCCCTCGGCACGTTGCTGACCCTCGGCATCATAGTGCCTTTGAAAGGCATGGCCGTGGGCCTGCAGTACAAGTACCGCTCGACCGAGGAAGACACCCGCCTGGGCGGAATCTAGGCTAGGGTCGGCCCGAGCGGGCCTGGGCCGGCGGGCAGGCGTTGGAGCCGTAGGAACAGAACACGCAGCAGTCGCCCGGTTCCGGCTTCAACAGGCTGCCGCATTCCATGCATTCGTAATAATAGATGCACTGGTCCGTCGGCATGACTTCCGTCGCCGTATGCCCGCACATCGGGCAGGTCAGGGTCGTGATCAGGGAAATCGGGCCGTCGATGCTCATGCCGGGGATCTTACGGCAGATAACCCAGGAATCGCCACCACAGGAAGCTGAGCGGCAACAGAAACACGATCGTCAGCGCCGCCAGCAGCAGCGTGAAGCCCCCGGCCTTGCGCAGGCTGACGCCGCCCAGTTGCAGCGCCACCACCAGCGGCGGCACCTGATAGGGCAGGAACATGGTGGAATATCCCAGCACGAAGGTCATCAGCACGGTCACCAGGGGAAAGCCGGTGGCCGTGGCCAGGTCCTGGGCGAAGGGCGGCAGCACGGCGGGCACGCTGGGCGCCGTCGCCAGAAGGCCGGTGACCGACCCCAGGCCGATCAGGGTCGCGAAGTTGGTCGCGGGTGTCGCGGGATCGAGCGGCAGCAGCGGCAGGATGCGGGCCGCCAGTTCCCGCCCCACCCCGGAATCGACGATGATCGCGGCGACGGACAGCACGGCGGCGATATAGATCACCGAGGCCGTGTTGAAGCGGGTCATGAAGTCGTCCTTGGTCACCAGATCAACGCCGGGCAGCAGACAGATGACCCCCGCCGACAGGGCGACCCAGGCCGGCGACACGCCGTGCCAGAAATCAAGGGCCCAAAGGGCCAACGTGACCGTCAGCACCCAGGCCAGGACTTTTTCGTCGTGGCTCATGGGTTTGGCCGTCTCGGCCCGGGCGGCGGATCCGTCGGCGCGGTCGGGAAACAGCATCAGCACGGCGAAATAGATGGCGATGGCCTTGAGCACCCCGGTGATCGGAAAGTGCAGCAGCAGATAGGCGCCGTAGGTGAAATGCAGGCCGTAGAGCGTTTCCGCCGTGCCGGCCAGGACCATGTTGGGCACGTTGGCGGGCAGGATGGCGACGGCCGGCATCCAGGTGCCGCAGGCCACGGCCATGACCAGGCCGTAACGCCCGTTGCGGCCTTCTCCGAAGCCCAGGCGATCGGCCAAGGCCAGGGCGATGGGCACCAAAAGGATCACCCGCCCCATGGTCGAGGGCATGAGGAACGACAGCGCCACGCCGACCAGCACCATGGCCGCGATCTGGGCCCGGTAGGTTTCGCCGAACAGGCCGGTCAGGCGCGCGGCCAGGCGGCTGCCCAGGCCCGTGCGGGTCACCGCGATGCCGACGATCAGGCCGCCGAAGGTCAGCCACAGGGCGGTCGACGACCAGCCGGCGAAGATCACTTCGGCGGGGGCCACGGCGATCAGCGAGGCGACGGCGAAGAAGGCCAGGCCGGTCACGAATTCGGGCATCACCCCGGTGGCGAAAAAGCCCATGGCGAACAGCACCAGCGCCGCCCCGCGCAGCACCTTGGGCTCCCAGCCTTCGGGGGTGGGGGCAAGCAGCAGCAGGACCGCCAGGGAGAACACGGCAAGCGCCGTCCACCTGGGCAGGGTCATGGTCATGGGCAATGCAGGCATGGGTCCTCCGTTGTCCCCTATGGGCGTCCCCCGTCATGCTTGTAGCCGCCGGACCTGCGCGGGAAAAGCGCTCAATGGCCTGCGATTCACAAGGTCAGCCCGTGACGCGGCCCGGCAAAGGGCGGTACACTGATATCAGCCGTCGCCGTCCATTGCTGGAATCTGGCCGCATGACCAAGACATCCGAGAAGTCTCCGCCCCGCATCGAAGCCACGGAAGCCCAAGCCGGGCCGGAAACGCCGTTTCCCGACGCCGAGGCGGCGCAGCGTGCCGCCCAGGCGCTGAACGAGCGCTGCCAACGGATCATGCAGCAATTTTGGGACCGCCAGGCGGAACAGCAGGGCTTTCAGATTCCCGACCCGCTGGTGGTCGGCAAGGCGTTCTTCGAACTGGGGGCGGCCATGCTGCAGGACCCGGCCAAACTGGCCGAGGCCCAGTCCCGCCTGTGGCAGGGCTATGCGGACCTGTTCGACGCCGCATCCAAGCGCCTGAACGGCGAGGCCGCCGCCCCGGTGGCCGTGCCGGCCCCGGACGACAAGCGGTTCAAGGACGATGCCTGGTCGGAAAACGTCTTGTTCGACACCTTGAAGCAATCCTATCTTCTGACGTCGAACTGGATCCGCGACGCGGTCAGCGACGTCGACGGTCTGGATGCCAAGACCCGGGACAAGGTCAATTTCTATACCCGCCAATGGGTCAATGCCCTGGCTCCGACGAATTTCGCGACGACCAATCCCAAGGTCATTCAGCACACTCTCGACACCAAGGGAGAGAACCTGGTCAAGGGCCTGGACCATCTGCTGACGGACCTGGAACGCGGCGAGGGACAACTGCGCATTTCCATGACCGACGAAACGGCCTTCACCCTGGGCCGGAACATCGCCGTCAGCCCGGGCAAGGTGGTGTTCCAGAACGACCTGATGCAGTTGATCCAATACGCGCCGACCACGGAAAAGGTGGCCAGGCGGCCGCTGTTGATCGTGCCGCCCTGGATCAACAAGTTCTATATCCTGGATCTGCAGCCCAAGAATTCGTTCATCAAATGGGCGGTCGACCAGGGGCATACGGTGTTCGTCGTGTCCTGGGTCAATCCGGACGAAAGCCTGGCCGAGAAGTCTTTCGAGGATTACATGCTCGAAGGGCCGTTGGCGGCCATGGACGCGATCCAGGACGCCACCGGCGAGGACAGCGTCAACATCATCGGTTACTGCATCGGCGGCACCCTGACGGCGGCGACGCTCGCCTATCTGGCGGCGCAACCGGCGGGCGCTACCCACACCGCCAACCGGGTGGCGTCTGCGACCTTCTTCACGACCATGACGGATTTCTCGGAGCCCGGGGAACTGGGCGTGTTCATCGACGACGAGCAACTGCTGCTGCTCGAGCAGCACATGGCGGACAAGGGCTACCTGGAAGGCAGCTACATGAGCCAGGTGTTCAACATGATGCGGGACAACGACCTGATCTGGTCCTTCGTCGTGAACAATTACCTTCTGGGCCGCGAGCCCATGGCCTTCGACCTGCTGTACTGGAATGCCGACAACACCCGCATGCCCGCCATGATGCACGGCATGTACCTGCGCAAGATGTACCTGGAAAACCGGCTGGTGACGCCGGGCGGCATCACGCTTGCCGGAACGCCCATCGATCTGACGAAGATCACCACGCCGGTCTACATGCTGTCGACCTCCGACGACCATATCGCGCCGTGGAAATCGACCTATGCGGCGACCCAGCTCTATGCCGGGCCGGTGCGCTTCGTGTTGTCCGCTTCGGGCCATATCGCGGGCGTCATCAATCCGCCGGCGGCGAACAAGTACTGCCATTGGACCAACGCCAAGGCGCCCAAGGACCCGGATGCCTGGCTTGGCGCGGCGGCGCGTCACGACGGGTCCTGGTGGCCCGATTGGCAGAAGTGGATCGCGAAAAAATCCGGCGGCAAGGTCGCCGCGCGCCACCCGGGCGACGGCAAGCTTGCTGCCATCGAGGACGCGCCGGGGTCTTACGCGGCGGTGCGTCTGGGCTGAGACGGATCAGCCCACGGCGCCGACGGCGATCCCGTCGTCTGCGCGTTTCGATTCCTTCTTCGTAATGGCGATCTGCTGCGCCAGATCGTCGGGCGTGATGCCGCTACGCCCCGGTTTCAGATGCATGACGGCGATGGACACGGACAGCAGGGGAAAGGTCCGCTCAACGCCGCTGCGGTCCTTGGCGACGATGCCGCCGGCATCGCGGGCGGCCTTGTCGTAGAAGGTCTCGACCTGATGGCGGAAAGACTCGCGCAAGTTCGCCAAGCGTTCCCGCGCCAGATTAAGGCCGATGCCGCGCCAGCCGGCGAAGAAATCGTCGCCGCCGATATGGCCCAGGAAGGCTCCGTCGGCGATGAAGGATTTTTTCAATAACTCCGCGAACAGAAGGATCGCCCGGTCGCCCTGGCGGAACCCGTAGGTATCGTTGAACGGCTTGAAGTTGTCGAAATCGAAGTAGGCGATGACGGCTTCCGTTTCGTCGTCGGTGACCAGGTCGGTCACGTATTCGACAACCATGTGGTTGCCCGGAAGCTTGCTCAAAGGGTTGGCGTCCCGCGCCATGGCCAGATGCTTTTCATTGACGACCTGAAGTAGCGACGCGGCGGTCAGGAAGCCGACGTAACGCAGGTTCTCGACAACGATGATCCCCTCCTGCGTGCCGGACAGGGAGTATTTCTCCAGCACTCTTTCCGCATTGTCGTGGATGTCGGCCACGGGGCAGGGGCGGATGAACTCGTTTAGGTGGCGTTTGTAGGACACGTTGGCCAACAGGTCCTTGCCGTAGCGCGAATAGGTGAAGTCCTTCAGATCTTCCTCGCGGATGATGCCCAGCGGTTCATCCATGTCGTCGACTACGGGAAAGAAGGTCATGTTCTTGTTTTCGCGGAAATGCTCGAAGGTTGCCATGATGTCGCTGTTGCTGCGGATGGGGGCCGGCATGGACAGTTCCTGGTCGATGAAGCGGCGGTCCGTCTCGCCCTTGCGCAGGTCGCGCACGCGGGGATAGGCGCCCCGCAGGTCGGCGCCCATGATCAGCGGCCGTTCGATGAAATAGCCCTGAATCAGGTTGCAGCCCATTTCCTTGCAGGTCAGCAGTTCCTTTTCCGTTTCCACGCCTTCGGCGATCACCGTGATGCCCAGGGTCTGGGCCAGACTGACGATTTGCGACACGAACAGTTTCTTCATGCGGTCGGTCTCGATGCCGGAAATGAAGAAACGGTCGATCTTGATGTAATCGGGGTTCTGGTCGTACAGCAGTTTCAGCCCCGCGAAGCCGGTGCCGAAATCGTCGATGGCGATGCGGAACTGCCGGCGCCGGTAGATCTGCGCCAGGGTTTCGGTGTTGGAGACGTTGCGGTCGATCTGGTGGCGTTCGGACACTTCCAGGGTCACGCGCGATGGTGTCAGATTCGCGGCCCGGGCGGCCTCGACCGTGTCGGCGGCGCGATGGTCGTCTGTCAGCAGTACGCGATTATCGATGTTCAGGAACAGGCGCACGGACGGCCCCAGGTCGAGCGCCGAAAATTGCTTCATGGCGCGTCCGCGCAGCAGGACCTCGATCTCCTGCAGAATGCCCATGCGGAAGGAGAAGTCGAAAAAGGCGTGGATCGACGTGAAATCCAGGTCCTCCTGCCCCCGCATCAGGGCTTCGACGCCGTAGAGATGCCCCGTATAGGGATCGATGATCGGCTGAAAGGCGAACCGGACTTCCTCCCGCGCCCAGGTCAGAAACCGGGGGGTGGGATCGCTGGAGGGGTGGCGAGGTTTGGTGGTGAGGGTGTCGATGGCGGGGTCGGCGGGGTTCATGGCGCTTCCGGTTGGTTGACGGCCCATGATGTTCGGGCGGGATATGGTTGAATGCGTCCCGATTTGTCGACAATTTTCGGTATAGGTCGGGAAATGTCCATGGCTATCACCGCCTGCAATCAAAACTTCATCTGGGGTTCATGGAGTGAGGGCGGCTTGTGCCGCGACGGTGCCGGTGGCGAAAATGAGCCGAAATGCGACCGGACTATTTACCGATGTGATTGAATACGGGCATAGTTCCGGCATGTCTAATGCTCCTGCCTTGAACATTCGTGACGCCGCCGCGGAGGATGCCCGCCGGTTCCAGGCCAACCTGGAACTGCTGGCCGAAATGTCGCAGGATTTCGCCGCCTCGCGCGACCTGGACGCGGCCCTGCTCAAGGCCGTCGGGCATATCACGGATTCGGTGAATGCGGAGGGCGGGGCCCTGTTCCTGCTCGACGATGCGGGGGAAAACCTGCGCTGTCATGCCTGCGTCGGGGCCACGGAAATCACCGGCCTGGTGATTGCCGCCGATAAGGGCATCGTCGGGCGTTCGGTGCAGAACAACCTGGGCGAGATCGTCCGCGACGTATCCAAGGACCCGAACTTCTTCGGCGGCGTCGACGAAAAGACCGGCTATACGACCAAGTCCATCCTCTGCGCGCCGTTGACGGTCAAGGACGAGCGCATCGGCGCCATCGAACTGATCAACAAACGGGGCGGCGACGGGTTGTTCAGCCCCGACGACCTGCATTTTCTCGAAGCTCTGGCGGCCTCTGCGGCACTGGCCATTCTCAACGCCCGCCAGGCGGACGCGCTGCTGGAACAGGAACGCATCAAGCGCGAACTGGAACTGGCGCGCGAGATTCAAAGCTCCCTCCTGCCCCGGCCCGCCGGTGACGATGCGCCCATCGGCGGCGTCAATCAGCCCGCGCGCGAGGTTTCCGGCGACTTTTTCGACCATTTCCCGCTTGAAGACGGGCGCATCTGCTTTTGCCTGGGCGACGTGTCGGGCAAGGGCGTGAACGCGGCCCTGCTGATGGCCAAGACGGCCAGTCTCTACCGCTGCCTGGGCAAGGCGATCCTGTCGCCGGGCCGCCTGTTGGCCCTGGTCAACCGCGAGATTTGTGAAACCGCGGCGCGCGGCATGTTCGTGACCATGGTCGGCGGTATCTACGATCCGCGCACGGGCGTGGTGACGCTGTCCAACGCGGGGCACGAACCGGCCCTGCTGCTGACGCCGGAGGGTGATTTCCAGGCCTTCGAGGCCGAAGGCCCGCCACTCGGCATTCTTGCCGATCCGCCGACCAAGGACGGCTATCCGGAAACGGCGGTCGATCTGAAGGGCGGCAGCCTGTGGGTGTTCACTGACGGGGTGACGGAAGGCTATGTCGACGACGCCGGAACGGAACTGGGCGTCGAGGGCGTGAAAAGAATTCTCCTGGAAACCCGGGACCAGACGCTGCGGGCGCGTCTCGATGCCGTGGTCGGGGTCATCAAGCCGGGCGAGGGCGGCATGCGTGACGACGTCACCCTGTTGGGCGTCAGCGATACGGCGGCCGCGCGGCCGGCGGCCCTGGCCGCCGCCGAACGGGGGATCGGCGGGTCGGAATCGATCATGTCCATGCGCCTGCCGGCACGAGCCGACCGGCTGCGTGTCATCCGCCAGGCCGTGCGCGCGGCGTTGGATTTCCTGACCTGCGAGGACGAAATGACCGAGCAGGTCATCCTGGCCGTGGACGAGGCCTGCCAGAACGTGGTCCGCCATGCCTATGGCGGGCGCGCCGACGGCGAGATTGCCGTGGAACTGCGCCGTGACGGCGAAGACTTCGTGGTCGAACTGCAGGATTTCGCCGCCCCGGTCGATAGGGACAGGGTCAAGGGCCGCGATCTCGACGACATCAAGCCGGGCGGACTCGGCGTTCATCTGATCCACGAGATCATGGACGACGTTCAATTCGTGACGCCTCCCGCCGGGGTAGGTAATCTGTTACAACTGCGAAAGCGGCTTCAAACAAAAGCCGGCGCATCTTGAGGGGACTGGACATGAAGCACGAAGTCAAAGACGTGGGCGAATCCGTCGTGATCGCCTTCGAAGGCGACGTCGACCTGCAAACGTCGCCGAAGGCGCGCGAAGCCCTGTTGGCCACCGTCGGTCAAGGCAAGCCCGTGGTCGTCGATCTGGCCAAGGTCGGCTATATCGATTCATCGGGCGTGGCCTCGCTGGTCGAAGCCCTGCAGACGGCCAAGAAGGGCGGGCAGACCCTGGCCCTGGCGGCGGTCAGTGAAGGCGCGCTCCGGGTTCTCAAGCTGGCCCGCCTCGACGCCGTATTCGCCATCCATGAAAACGTCGACGACGCCGTTTAGCCCCTGCCTCGCCCCCGCTGACCGGAGAAACCGCG
>Ga0207899_1000579_pt1 | contig 13118 bp, 12 predicted proteins | sample MalvirmetaMSP134_FD_184235 | JGI IMG/M metagenome (GOLD analysis project Ga0207899, IMG submission 184235) | Marine viral communities from the Deep Pacific Ocean - MSP-134 (SPAdes) | ecosystem: Environmental > Aquatic > Marine > Oceanic | place: Pacific Ocean | collected 2011-06-28
GGTCCGCGAGAACACCAGGCCCTGGCCGTTGTCCCAGGTCAGGGTGACGGGGGTTTCCGGGGTCAGGGTCGACGACGACGGCGTCCATACGGTGTCGGCGTCCGGCACCTTGGTGGTCGGGGCGCCGTTCTTGGCGGCAGCGGCGATCCAGCCGAATTCGGCGAAATAGGCATCCTTCACGCCGCGCGGGTTGAACAGCGTGATGGGCGGGCTGTCCTTTTTCAGGGTCTCGCGGTAGTCGGCCAGGATCAGGTCGTCGATGCGCCCGCCCTTGAGGGTGATCGAGCCCTGAAGGCGCGGTGTTGCAATGGCGACGCGGGGGTTGGCGGCCAGGACCTGGGCGCGGCTTGCCTGCGGCGACATTTCCGGGCCTTGGGAGGCGCCCGGCGCCTGGGGCAGCGCCGTCGCGTCACCCGGAGTGCCGGTCGATTGACCGGGAGCCTGACCCTGCGCCTGCCCCGGGGCCGGCGTGGCGGTCGCGGAGGTTTCGGCGACCTGCGGGGTTGGCCGGGTATTCTTGAAATACAGCTCGAAACCCAACAGCACGGCCACCGAAAGGACCACGGCGAGGATCAGGTTCTTGTTGTCGATCATTGTTCTTTAGGACCCGTGCGGTTGGGGGAAATGGGAATGATCACGGCCGTGGTCATGGCCATGCGTGTGACAGGCGGGGGGCACCGGATCGACGCCGCCCCGGTTCCAGGGGTTGCAGCGCAGGATGCGCAGGATGGAAAGGCACAGTCCGCGGACGAGGCCGTGGGCCGCCAGCGCGTCCCGGGCATATTCGGAACAGGTGGGATGGAAACGGCAGGATGCCGGGAACAGCGGCGACAGGAAAAGCTGATAGCCCCGGATCAGGGCGCGGGCGAGGCGGGCCGGAAGAGCGGCAATCGTCGGCGCCATCATCTCACTTCTCCGCTTTCTCCCTGCGGTCCCGGCCATTGCGGCTGATCCCGCCCCCATTCTGGCGCGTGCCGACCCGCTCCAGGGCCTTACGCAGATCGCCGATCAGGGCCGGAAAATCCCGGTCCAGGGTGCCCTGGCGCCCGATCAGGACGTAGTCATGCCCTGCTTTGCCGCTTTCGGGCAAGACCTGTTCGGCGGCGGCCTTAAGGCGCCTGCGGGCGCGGTTGCGCACCACGGCATTGCCGACCTTGCGGGTCACCGTAAATCCGGCCCGGACATCCGGGCCGAAGGCTTCTCCGTCACCGTTGCCGGCGGCCGTGCGGTCAAATGCCTGCAGCACCAGTCCCGGTGCCGCCCACTTATGTCCTTTTCGCGCGACCTTTAGAAAGTCGGCGCGGCGTTTCAGCCTCGGCACCGTGGGTGACATGGCGGGCTCGCTTCCGACCGGCTTGCGGGAACAGGCGCTGTTAAGCGGACAGGCGCTTGCGGCCCTTGGCACGCCGCGCCGCCAGCACACGCCGGCCGCCCGGGGTCGCCATGCGGCTACGGAAACCGTGGCGGCGCTTGCGAATAAGCCTGCTCGGCTGATAGGTGCGTTTCACGCGACGTCTCCTTAGAAAAATGAGTGCGCTTTTTAAGGCCTTGGTTCCATGAAGTCAACGGGCCTGGGAGGTTTACCCATAATAGCCGAAAAACCCCGGATTTCCGCGACCTTCACTTGGCGTTCACGGTCTATTGACCCGAGCGTGAGGCACATTCCCTTGTGCCCTTTGCCGCCCAGGGGATAGAAACCGGAAACCCGCGGCCCTTCGCGGCCCCCTTCCGGAACAAGGCTCAAGCCATGGGCAAGGTGCTCGATCATGACGGACAGGACGCTGCCGACGCGGCCGACGGTCCTGAATCCGGCCCTGAAACGGGGCGGTTTTCCGTGAAGCGGCTGGTTCCCGTCCTGGTCCTGGCCCTGGCGACAGTGCTGTTCTTTGTGTTCGACCTGCACAGCTATGTGTCGCTCGACGCCCTCAAGACCCACCGCGCGGCCGTGCTCGACTATTATGCGGCCCATCAGGTGCTGACGGCGCTGCTGTTCGGCGCCGGCTATACGGTGGTGGTCGCCCTGTCGATCCCGGGCGCCATCTGGATGACCCTTCTGGCCGGGTTCGTGTTCGGCACGGTCGCCGGGGCGGCGATCGTCATCGTCGCGGCGACCCTGGGTTCGTTCATCGTGTTTCTCGCCGCGCGCTACGCCATCGGCGACCTTCTTTATAAGAAGGCCGGGCCCTTCGTGCGGCGCATGGAGGACGGCTTCCGCAAGAACGCCTTTTCCTACCTGATGTTTCTGCGCCTGGTGCCGGTATTTCCGTTCTGGCTGGTCAATCTGGTGCCGGCCTTCCTCAACGTCGGCGCCGCCGCCTTCGTGGTCGCCACGATCCTCGGCATCGCGCCGGCGACATTCGTGTTCGCCAGCGTCGGCAGCGGCCTCGGCGCCGTGTTGGACCAAGGCGGCACGCCGGACCTTTCCATCGTGTTCGAGCCGCACATCATGGGCCCGCTTTTGGGTCTGGCCGTGCTGGCCCTGATCCCGGTGTTCCTGCGCCGGATCAAGGAACGCCGCGAGGAAACGTCATGAGCGACACGCCCCCGGCCCGCATCGATACCGACATCTGCGTCATCGGCGGCGGCTCGGGCGGTCTGTCCGTCGCCGCCGGGGCGTCGCAGATGGGGGCCCGGGTCGTGCTGATCGAAAAGGGCGAAATGGGCGGCGACTGCCTGAATTACGGCTGCGTGCCGTCCAAGGCCCTGTTGGCCGCCGGCCACGCGGCCCAGGCCGTGCGTGGCGCCGGACGGTTCGGTGTCCGGGCGACCCTCGACGGGATCGACGGCAAGGCCGTTTACGATCATGTCGAAGGGGTGATCGACGCGATCCGGCCCATGGACAGCCAGGAACGCTTCGAAGGCCTGGGCGTCACCGTGATCCGCGAGCATGCCCGCTTCATCGGCCCGGACCGGGTGCAGGCGGGGGCCACGGAAATCCGCGCCAAGCGTTTCGTTGTCGCCACGGGATCAAGCGCCGCCGTGCCGCCCATCCCGGGCCTGGACGGGGTGCCCTTCCTGACCAACGAAACCGTGTTCGGTCGGGATGCCCTGCCGGACCACCTGATCGTCATCGGCGGCGGGCCGATCGGCGTCGAAATGGCCCAGGCCCACGCCCAGTTGGGCTGCAAGGTCACGCTGCTTGAGATGTTTTCCATCATGGCCAACGATGATGGGGAACTGGTCGACGTGGTGCGCCGGGCGCTTGCCGACGGCGGCATCGACTTGCGCGAAGGGATCAAGATCGTCTCCGTCGAAAAGACGGACACGGGCGTCGCCGTGACCATTGAGGACGGTGGCGAAACCCGGCGCATTGAGGGCAGCCATCTTCTGGTCGCCGCCGGGCGGCGGGCCAACGTCGCGGGTCTGGACCTGGAAAAGGCCGGGATCGACCACACGCCCAAGGGCATCATCGTCGATGCCCGCCTGCGCAGCACCAACAAGAAGGTGTTCGCGATCGGCGATGTCGCGGGCGGCCTGCAGTTCACCCATGTCGCGGGCTATCACGCGGGCGTGGTGATCAAGAACGCCCTGTTCCGCATCCCCGCCAAGGCCGACCATTCGGCAGTGCCTTGGGTGACCTATACGGCGCCGGAACTGGCCCAGGTCGGCCTGACGGAAAAGAAGGCGCGGGACGCCGGCATCGCATTCAACGTCCTGCGCTGGCCGTTCCATGAAAACGACCGCGCCCAGGCGGAGCGCGAGACCGAGGGCCTGATCAAGGCCATCGTCACGCCCAAGGGCAAGGTTCTCGGCTGCGGCATCGTCGGGCCGCATGCCGGTGAGCATATTCATCTTTGGGTGCTGGCGCTGGCCAAGGGCATGAAGGTGGGCGACCTGGCGACCATGATCGCCCCCTATCCGACCCTGGGCGAGGTCTCGAAACGCGCCGCCGGCAGCTTCTTCACGCCCAAGCTGTTCACCGACCGCACCCGGGCCATTGTCCGGTTCCTCTTGAAGCTGTGCTGATTGGCTGCTTAACCTCAACATATGTCCGATCTCAACCCGCTCCCGCCCCGGGCCCACCAGAGCCTGTCCGCCCGTCTTCTCGTGCTGACGGTGGTGTTTGTCATGCTGGCCGAACTGTTCATTTACACGCCGTCGGTCGCGCGCTTCCGCAAGAATTATCTTGAGGAACGCATCGTGCGCGCGCATCTGGCGACGCTTGCCATCGAGAACATGCCGGAGCAGGCCGCCGACGATAATTTGGGCCGCACGCTTTTGAAGACCACGGACACCTATGCCATCGCGCTGCGCCAGCACGACCAGCGCATCCTGATCGCCGGCGGCGAGATGCCGCCCCGTGTCGATGCGGTCTACGACCTGCGGATGAGCGGATTTCCCGGCTGGATCGAAGACGCCTTCGTGACGCTGGCGCAGACGGAAAACCGTATCCTCCGCGTGGTCGGCGAAACGCCCAAGCGACCCGGTGTGCAGGTCGAAATCTATATCGATGAAGCCCCCATGCGCGAAGAGATGCTGGCCTTCTCGCACCGCATCTTTCAACTGTCGCTGGCGATCTCGCTGTTCACGGCCGGGCTGCTGTATATCAGCCTGATGCTGATGTTCGTGCGCCCCATGCGGCGCATCACGGCGGGCATGGAAAGTTTCCGTCGTGCGCCCGAGGACGAAACCCGTATCTTCAAACCGTCCGACCGGCCCGACGAAATCGGCATCGCCCAGCGTGAACTGGCGGTCATGCAGCACGAACTGCGCCTGGCGCTGCGCCAGAAGGACCGCCTCGCCATGCTGGGGGCGGCGGTGACCAAGGTGAACCACGATCTGCGCAATTCGCTGGCCACGGCCATGCTGATCGGCGACCGCCTGGCGGCCAGCGACGATCCTGACGTACAGCGCCTGGTGCCGCGCATGTTCCGCGCCATGGACCGGGCCGTGAACCTGTGCGGCCAGACCCTCGACTATGCCTCGGCGACCATGCCGACCCTGAACGCGAAGCGGAACCGTCTGACCGAGATCGTCCACATGGCGGGCGAGACCCTGACCCAGGAACATCCGGACGGCGGCGGACAGCCCTTCCAGTGGCGGAACGAGGTGCCGGATGATCTCTGCCTGATGGCCGATGCGGCGCAGATGCTGCGGGTGTTTGAAAACCTGGGGCGCAATGCCCGCGAGGCCGGGGCATCCAGCGTGTGCGTCACGGCCTTCGAGGAGGGGGATGCGCTGATCGTTGAGGTCACCGACGACGGCCCCGGCATGCCCCAGCAGGCGACCGAACACCTGTTTCAGCCCTTCGCCGGATCGGCGCGGGAGGGCGGCACGGGTCTGGGGCTGGTCATCGCGCGGGAAGTCATTCATGCCCACGGCGGCGAGATCCAACTGGCGCGCACGGGGGCCGAGGGCACGGTGTTCCGCCTGCGCCTGAAGGCGGCATGATCGCCGTTGCGCCGGGCGCGGCCCCTGTCTAAAGTCCCCACCGGGGCTGGCATCGCAATCTGGTTATTCGTTTAAAGGATTTGCCGACATGTCCGCGCCCAACAAGCAACCCACCTGGAATCCCGGTCAGTATCTGAAATTCGCGGGCCACCGCATGCGTCCGGCCTTGGACCTGCTTAACCGCATCGCCCTGGACGATCCGGCCGTGGTTCATGACCTGGGCTGCGGGCCCGGCAACGTGACGCCGTTCCTCAAGGGCCGGTGGCCGGACGCGCGCCATGTCGGTATCGATTCATCGGAGGAAATGCTGACCAAGGCGCGGGCGGAACATCCGGACGGCGACTGGCAGCGCGCCGATGCCGCGACCTGGGCGCCCGATGCCCCGGCGGAGTTGATCTATTCCAACGCCGCCCTGCAGTGGATCGACAATCACGCGGCCCTGTTCCCGCGCCTGATGAATCAACTGGCGCCGGGCGGGGTGCTGGCCGTGCAGATGCCCCACAACCACGCCGCCCCCTCGCATATGGGCATGCGCCAGGTGGTCGAGGGCGGTCCCTGGCGGGCCAAGCTGGAACCGGTACTGCGCGAATTCCCGGTCCATGACCCGGATGCCTATTACGATTACATCGCCCCCCATGCGGCCGGCCTGGATATCTGGGAAACGGTCTATTCTCAGGTCATGGAGGGCGACAATCCTGTCGCCGAATGGACCAAGGGCTCGGCCCTCAAGCCACTGCTTGATGCGCTGCCCGACCCGGACGAAAACGCAGCATTCTTCGAAACCTATTCAAAGGCCATGCAGGCGGCCTATCCCAAACGCGCCGACGGCAAGACCCTGTTCCACTTTCGCCGGCTGTTCATCGTCGCGACGAAATAACGTACGGCCGGGACGGTCACCGGCCGTCGTCGCCCAGGACCACGCCCTCGCGCCGCCGGTCGGCGCCGCCGGTCAGGCCGTCTCGGGTGCGCAGAATCCCCTGCAGGCCGCTGATCATCCGTCCAACCTCGACCTGATGGCCCATGTCCTTCAACGCGGCGATGGCCGGGATCAGGTCCTCCTCGACCTCCGTCGCCCCGCCCCGGTTCATGACATGGGGCAGGTCCACGGCCCCCTGCATGTCCAGGTCCCAGGTCAGCACGCCCAGCACGGCCCGCGCCGTATAGCCGATGATGCGCGATCCGCCGGGCGAGCCCACGGCCATTTTGAACCGGCCGTCCTTGTCCAGCACGATGGTCGGCGACATGCTGGACCGCGGCCGTTTGCCGGGGGCGACCCGGTTGGGCGCCGGCCGGCCCCGCCATTCCGGGCGGAAGGAAAAATCCGTCAGCTGGTTGTTCAACAGAAAGCCCCGCACCATCAGACGCGAGCCGAAGGCGCTTTCCACGGTGGTGGTGAAGGAAACCGCGTTCCCGAAGCGGTCGACGATGCTCATATGCGCCGTCGACAGACCCTTGAGCGGGTCGCCCGGCCCGGGGTAGGCGGCCTCGGCCCCCGGCGGGTGGCCCGGATCGACCAGACCGTCCATGGCCTTCGCGGGGTTTATCAACTTCGCCCGCGCGGCGAGATAGCCCGGGTCGACCATGCCCGTTGTCGGGACCGAGACGAAATCACCGTCGCCCACATAGCCGGCGCGGTCGGCGAAGGCCAGGCGTTCGGCCTCGGCGATCAGGTGCAGCGCCTGGGGGCTGTTGGGGCCCGTGCCGGCGAGGGGGAAATGATCGAGCAGGCCCAGGGTCTGCGCCACCGCCAGCCCGCCCGACGACGGCGGCCCCATGCCGCAGACTTTGTAACCGCGGTAGGCGGCGCAGACGGCGGGGCGTTTCCTGGCTTGGTAGGACGATATGTCGGCCAGGGTCATCACGGCGGGATGAATGGGGGCGTTGGTCACGGCGTCGGCGATAGCGCGGGCGAGATCGCCGGAATAGAAGACGTCGGCCCCCTTTGCCGCGATCCGTTCCAGGGTGTCGGCCAGGTCCGGGTTCTTCAGGATCGTGCCGGCGGGCTTGGGCGCATCGCCATCGAAAAAATAGGCCTTGGTCGCGGGCGCCTTGCGCAGATGCCGGTCGCCCGCGATCTGCCGGGCCAGCCGGTCGGAAATCGGAAATCCGTCCCGCGCCAACCGGATCGCCGGCTGGAACAGGCGCGCCCAAGGCAGGCGGCCGTGTTCCCGATGCGCCAGTTCCAGCATGCGGACGGCGCCGGGCACGCCCACGGCGCGACCGCCCAGGATGGCGTCACGGTAGGGGATGGGGCCACCCCGGGCATCGAGGAACATGTCTTCCCGGGCGGATGCCGGGGCGGTTTCCCGCCCGTCGTAGGTTTCAATGGACTGTGTCTTGCCGTCGAAGCGCACCAGAAATCCGCCGCCGCCGATGCCCGATGACTGCGGTTCGACCAGGGTCATCACCATTTGCGCGGCGATGGCGGCATCGACGGCCCCACCGCCCTCGTTGAGCATGTCCAGCGCCGCCCGGGCGGCCAGGGGATGACTGACCGAAACGGCATGGCTGCGGTAGGTTTGGCCGATCCACGGCCGGGCCGGGTCAGGCGCCGTGGGCGGCGGGCCGGCAACGCAGCCGGCGAGCAGAAAAATCAGGGAAAGTGCGGAAAATCGGGGAAATCGCTGCATGACATCCTACATGTAGCCCACGGGCGCCGGGCGGTCCATCGCCGCTATTTGACCGGCTGCGCCGGTCTGTTAAAGTCCCGCGCTCCTTCCCAAACAACCTTGCCGAGGCTGGCATGGCGCGCATCACCGTCGAAGATATCAAGTCCCGCAAAGTGGCCAAGGGCGCGGCCCCTATAGTGTCGCTGACCGCCTATACCCAACCCATGGCCAAGTTCCTGGATCCGCACTGCGATTTCCTGCTGGTGGGGGATTCCCTCGCCATGGTCGTCTACGGCCTGGAAACCACGCGCGGGGTGACCATCGAAATCATGTGCGCCCACGGCCGCGCCGTGACCCGGGGGGCGAAACAGGCCCTGGTCGTGGTTGACCTGCCCCAGGGTACCTATGAGGATTCTCCGGCCCAGGCCGTCGCCTCGGCCAAGCGCGTGATCGACGAGACCGAGGCCCAGGCGGTAAAGCTGGAAGGCGGCGTCGAAATGGCCGAGACGGTGGCCGCCATCGTCGCCTCGGGCGTGCCCGTGCTGGGCCATGTCGGCCTGCTGCCGCAAAAGGCCGAACATCGGGGGGCGTTCAAGATTCAGGGCCGTGACGACGAGGGGGCCAAGAAGGTCATCGCCGACGCCCTGGCGATCGACGCCGCCGGCGCCTTCGCCATGGTCGTCGAAGGCACGGTCGAGCCCGTGGCCCGCGACCTGACGGAACAGGTATCGATCCCGACCATCGGCATCGGCGCCTCGCCGACCTGTGATGGGCAGATCCTGGTGACCGAGGACATGTTGGGCCTGTTCGCCGACTTCACGCCCAAGTTCGTGCGCAAATACGCCAAGCTGGGCGACGCCATCGAATTGGCGGTGAAGGAATACGCAAAGGACGTGCGCACGGGCGCCTTCCCAGGGCTGGAACACTGCTTCGGGGTTGAAAAGAAGTAGGCCATGAGCGCGGCATCCCCGCTCGACACCGTTCGCACCATATCCTCCCTGCGCGCCCGCATTAATGAATGGCGCGGGGCGGGACAGCGCATCGGTCTGGTGCCCACCATGGGCGCGCTGCATGCGGGCCATGTGTCGCTGGTCGAGAATTCGGTCACCCGTTGCGACAAGACCGTGGTCACCCTGTTCGTCAATCCGACCCAGTTCGGGCCCAAGGAAGATTTCTCCGTTTACCCCCGGGACGAGGCCCGCGACGCGGCTCTGGTTGCCGCCGAGGGAGCGGACCTTCTGTTCGCACCCGGCGTGGACGAGGTCTATCCCGGCGGCCATTCGACCAAGGTTCATGTCGGCGGGCTGGGCGACGTGCTGGAGGGCGAACACCGCCCCGGCTTCTTCACCGGGGTCGCCACGGTGGTCACCAAGCTTCTGCTGCAGGCCCTGCCCGACGAGGCGTTTTTCGGGGAAAAGGATTACCAGCAGCTGCAGGTCATCAAGAAGCTGATCCGCGATCTGGACATCCCGGTCACCGCGACGGGGGTGGCGACCGTGCGCGAGGCCGACGGTCTGGCCCTGTCGTCGCGCAACGCCTACCTGACCCCGGCCGAACGCGCCACCGCACCGGTGCTGCACGGCACCCTGGCCCAGGTCGCCGAACAGGTCGGCCGTGGTGAGAATCCGCGGGCGCAGGAAGCCTGGGCCCGCGGGCAACTGGAACGGGCCGGGTTCTGGCAGGTCGATTACGTCACCGTGCGCGATGCGGCGACCCTGGAGGAAGTGTCGGGTGCTTCACAGCCCGCCCGCGTGCTGGCCGCCGCCTGGCTGGGCAAGGCGCGGCTGATCGATAACGTGGCGGTGTGACGGGTTTTCGGCCCGCCCGTGGGGGTCAGTCGAAATCGTCCGGCCAGACAAAGCCGAAATGATAGGCGGAGATGATGTGCCGCACGCCCTCGCCGTCTCCCCATAACGGCAGGTGGACCAGTTCGAACGGCAGGTTTTTCTGTTCCGGCATGGTGGTAATGAAGCCGCGCACCATTTCCGGCTCCGAGGTCTTGACCAGGCGGTCATAACGGCGCTGCACCGTACGGCGCATCTGCGCCGGCTTATAGGCAGTGACGCGGGTGTATGTCCCGTCGAACCCCAGGCCTTCGGTCACGGCGGTTCCCCAGAAACGATTGATGTAGTCTTCACCGTTCCCGATCACGTCCTTGACCACAAGGTAATGGGCGATCTTGTAGAGATCCATCAGTTGAATATCGCGCCACAGGGGGCGGTTGTCGCTGCGGGCGGCGAGATCCTGCCAATAAGCGATCAATGCCAGGCAGACGGGAGAGCGGCACAGTTCGACATCCCCTTCGATACGGGCAACAGACAAGTCGGCATCCACGGGGATGCGGTCGTCAGGGATTTCGTTCATGTAATTACTATAGTGTAATGGATTTTCCGCCGGAAGATGGACCAAAGGTCAGGTTGCCATCGTACTCATGCTCGCGGGTGCAGGTATAAGGCAGATCATGCGGGCGTCCTGGGGCACGGTCTCGCTGCCTTTAACGATCACGGTGCGCTATTGCCCGTAGCGGGCGACAGTCAGGCCGTCAATCGGGATCTCGGGCGGTCGGTTCAGCACCAGATCGGCGACCAGCCGTCCCGACCCGCAGGCCATGGTCCAGCCCAGGGTTCCGTGCCCCGAATTGATGAACAGATTATCGTAGACCGTGGGTCCCAGGACCGGTGTGCCGTCGGGCGTCATGGGACGCAGGCCGGTCCAGCCCTCCGCCCGGGACACGTCGCCACCCTTGGGGATCAGGTCGGTCACGACATGGCGCACGGTATCTGTCGCATGTGATCCCAGATGCTTGTCGTAGCCGATGATTTCCGCCTGTCCGGCGACCCGGATGCGGTCGCCCAGGCGGGTGATCGCGACCTTGTGGGTCTCATCCATGATGGTCGACCGGGGGGCGGCGTCCGGATCGGTCACCGGCAAGGTGATGGAATAACCCTTAATCGGATAGATCGGCACTTTGATGCCGACGGTGTTCAAAACCACAGGGGCATAGGGGCCCAGTGCGCAGACGTAGCGGTCGGCGGTTTCGCGGCCGTCCGTCGTGTCGACGCCGACGATCCGCATGCGGTCGCGGGCCAGGCCGTCGATGGTCACGCCGTAGCGGAAGGTGACGCCGAGCTTCTCGGCCTCTTCGGCCAGGGCAAGGGTGAACATGCGGCAATCGCCGGTGCGGTCGGCGGTCAGACGCAGGCCGCCCACGAACTTGTCCGCGACATGGACCAGTCCCGGTTCGGCGGCGATGCAGCCGTCGCGATCAAGGATTTCGAACGGTGAATTGAATTCGGTGAGCACGTCGCGGTCCGCCGACGATGCCGCGACCTGCTTTTCCGTGCGGAACAGCTGCAGGGTGCCCATTTCCCGCTGGTCGAAGTTCAGGGTGAGGTCGGCCATCAACTCGGTCAGGGCGTCGCGGCTGTAGTTGGAGATGCGCACCATGCGGCTTTTGTTGATGCGGTAGTCGCGCGCGTTGCAGTTCATGATCAGGCGCGTGCACCATCCCCACATGGTCGGGCTGATCAAGGGGTGCAGGATCAGCGGCCGGTACTTCATCAGGATCCACTTGATGGCCTTGCGCGGCACGCCGGGGGCGGCCCAGGGCGAGGTCATGCCGTAGGACAGTTCGCCCGCATTGGCGAAACTGGTTTCCATTCCGGGGCCGGACTGGCGGTCGAGCACCAGAACCTCGGCGCCCTGCTTGGCCAGGTAATAGGCCGTGGTGACGCCGATGACGCCGGCGCCGAGGACGATGACCTTCATGGCGGAACCCTTGTCCTGCCTCTATGCCCGTAAGGATCATACGGCGTTTCGGTCCGGGACCTGAATAGCCAACGCTGTTGGATTTGCGGCACCAGACCCGCTGGGCATGGGCTCAGGCGTAATGGGCGGCGATGGCGCGGCGCATGATCAGGCAGAGCGGCAGGGGCAGCAGGATGGTCGCCGCCATGGCCAGCATGGCCGTGGTCAGGCCGTAGGTGTCGCCGACGACGCCGAAGGCCATGGGGCCCAGGATCATCGAGGCCGTGGCAATGGAATAGATCACCGCGAACCCGCGCGCCTGGCGTTGCGGCTCGATCAGGTCGCCGACGGCACCGTAGGTGATGGAGGAACTGCCCTGCAGCGCCATGCCCAGCACCGGCAGCAGGAAATAGGCGGGCAGCGTCGGCAGTATCAGAACGGCGACGATGCCCAGGGCGGTGAATATCTCGATCAGCACCAGGGAGCGGACGGCGCCCAGTTTTTCCGCCAGGAACCCGCAGCCGAACTTGCCGAAGGCCCCGCCGGCAAGGGTCAACACCACGGCGAAGGCGCCGAGCGCCGTCGGCAACTCCTTTTCGATCATCAGGAAGGCGATGAAGGTAAGGAACCCGCCCTGCACCACCGTATCCAGCAGCACGATGGCGCAAAGTGCGGCGAAGGCGCCCTTGTCGCGGATGCCCCAGCCGCCGATTGGGTTTTTTTCGCCGTCGCCATCGGCGGATTTCGGGCCCATGCCCGCGCCGGCGCGGCCAAGCACGGCGAAAATGATCAGCCCCGCCGCCATGGTGGCGGCGCCGAAAGCCAGCGTCATGTCCTGCCAAGCGACGCCCGCGCCGATCGACAGGGTGAACAGCCCGGCGAAGGTCAATTTGCCCACGTCGCCGAAGGAATTATAGATGCCCAGCGCCGCGCGCCGTCCCTGGTTACCGAACACGGTGCTGACCAGGGTGGAGCACAGCGTGTGCTGGAACCCGCCGCCGATCCCGGCGAACAAAAGGACGACGACCACGGCGGTGAAACCGTCGGCCCAGGCCAGGGCGATGTAGCCCGCCCCCGCGGCGAGCAGACCGAAGGCGATGGGGATGCGTTCGCCGATGCGTTCCGACAGCATGCCCGACGGCAATTCGAAGGCCGTCATGGCGGCGCGGTTGGCGGCGCGGATGATGCCGACCTGGGCATAGGTTAGGCCGAAGGACTGCGCCAGTACGGGGAGCAGCACATACAGCAGGTCGGTCAGGCCGTCCTGCAGGCTGTGCGCCGCGCAGCAGGATGCCAGGGTCGCGCGGCGGCGGGTTTTTTCCTTATGCGCCATGGGGCGGAAGGTCCAGACGCGCGACGATGCCCTTCAGG
>Ga0207899_1000581_pt1 | contig 13100 bp, 14 predicted proteins | sample MalvirmetaMSP134_FD_184235 | JGI IMG/M metagenome (GOLD analysis project Ga0207899, IMG submission 184235) | Marine viral communities from the Deep Pacific Ocean - MSP-134 (SPAdes) | ecosystem: Environmental > Aquatic > Marine > Oceanic | place: Pacific Ocean | collected 2011-06-28
GCGCGGTTACCTGTTCATGTGGAGACTCGGCCATGGAAGCGGGCTGCTTGGTTATTCTTCTGTATCGGCGGGTTTTTTCTTTTTGGGTTGATGATGGTCTATGTGGAAAGTCTTTTCGCGCCTACTGATGATGATTTGCGCCATCTGGATGTTTTCCTTGCGATCCTGTCAGGCACATTGATGGTAGCGGGTATATCTGCATGGAACCGTATCGACTCTGTTGAGCTTGGGTCGGAAAGCATACGGATTCAGCGTCGTGGACTTCTGGGAACGGATACACGTGTAGCCAAGATACGCTATTACCGGGGCATCCGTGCCGAGCATAAATACGTTGAAGACTATGAAGTTACGTCTGGTACCACGTACTGGGATGTGGAGCTTGTGCATGACGATCCCGCGCTGACCGTTTCACTGTTTGCCAAGTCCGTAGATAGCCCCAGCGACTATGGGTTCAAACCTGCGACCGTAGACCATACGGACTGGACCAGCGATATGAATGAACATGCAAAGCGGTGGAGCCACTTCTTCGGGCTCCCACTTCTTTTGGATAAAGCTGGGCATTGCCATCAGGACAGCTTATAGCAAAAGCTGTTGTTGACGCGTTGCGGCGGGAACCTTGGTTTCGTCGCTTTGCACCTACACGATGGCCCCAAAGCTTTGCTACATGGAGTCACCCCGCGGTCACCCTGATTGGCGAGGGTCCGGTTCCCTTAGCCGCTCATCCGCAGGCCCATTGAATTCGATGGCCTGCTGCACAGGAGCACAAAAGCTCTCGTATGCTACTGATCTGCTCTATAATAAAATTGTAGCAAGGGACTTACGCTACAAGGGGGCTGTATCGAACGCCTTTCATTTTCCCGCCGCGAGGCGCTCGATAAACACTTGGATCCTCTGTTCAGACGGGAGGAGGTGACAAAGCCATGCCAAAGTTTATCGATGTGCATTCCATGAAGCCGTTCACGGCTGATGAGTTGAAGAAGTTACAGAATGCGCCACCGGACGAATTCGGGGTTACACACCACGATATATTGTTCAGCGAGAAGGACGATAAGATCTATTGTGTGTTAGACGCTCCGAACGCAGAAGCAATCCACAAGCATCATGAGAAGGCCGGTATCAAGTGCGAGTGGGTCTCCGAAGTCGAGTCGACGCGCGTGTGACGGAAGCCCTTGGTTGGCCTCCGCCTAACAAACAGCATCAACACCGACCAACAAAGAGCGGGCCTGAGACCCCGCTTTTTGTTTGTCGGTTTCGCGCAGCGTTGCGACACGCGTAACCGACCAACAAGCAAGATGTGTAGCCAGGATCTTTTCCGTCTCGTCATTTTCAAGGAGCGATATGAACAAGGTTTGCATTGTGGGCGCATCAGGGAAGCTCGGGCGGTACATGATTCGGCACGCTCTGAATCGTGGCTATGAGGTGGTCGGCGTTTGCCGCGAGAAAAGCGTAAGCAAACTTGATGATTTCAAAGAGCGCATCACTATTATTCCGGGCGCCACGAATGACCGGGAGGTCATCAAAAAGGCCGTCTCGGGATGTGACGGTGTGCTGACCGTTCTGGTGCCCTGGGGAGTTCAGCAATACTCCTCGGGTACCGCACAGGCCGTGATGGACTTTGCGGATCCCGGGGCACGCCTGATCTTTTCGTGCGGTTGGCACATAAGCCTTGATGGCAAAGATGTCTATTCCTGGAAGCTGAAAGCACTCATTGCAGTCTTTGGCGGGTTAGCAAGGCTCTTCCGGCTGGTTGAGTTGGACGATCAGGTGGAGGCCTGCAGGCGAATTTTTGCCAGCGATACGAAATGGACAGTCGTACGTGGGAGCGACCTCGAAGAAGGGGAAAGTCAGGGTCTGCCGGTGTGGGCTCGACACGTTGGTGACCCAATCCTTGAGAGCAATCTCACGCGCCGCGTGGACTTTGCTCTTTTCATGGTGGAGGCGCTTGAGAACGACGAGCTGATCCATCAGGCCCCAGCGATTGTAGGCTGCCAGACGCCCTCGGCGTTAGCGCACGCCACTGTCAACAACAGTGAGCAACCAATTCAGTAATTGACAGTTATGCAGCCGACTCGCGGCTGCTATGGACCCACCCGCGCTTCGCTTCGGTACGTCGCAAGCCGAGCGTTCACGGCCGTGCTAGACTTTTCATAACACTCCGCGACTGCAAGGCCACCATGTTCATCAGTGTATTGGACCTGTTCAAAATAGGTGTCGGGCCGTCAAGTTCCCATACGGTCGGGCCAATGGTTGCCGCCCATGATTTTATCGAACGGATAAAAGAACAGACGTTCGATGCGGCAAGCCTGCAGGGTGCCACTATCCGCTGCACCCTCAAAGGATCATTGGCTTATACCGGCAAAGGTCATTCGACCGATCGGGCGGTTGCCCTGGGATTGCACGGCTACCTTCCTGCCAGGCTGGTCGATACCGACGTACAAGCGCTGGTCACTGAGCTCTGGCAAAGCGAGAGTGTCGAGCTGGAGCAGAATCGTTCCCTTTTATTCAGCCCGTCCCGCGATATTGTTTTTGATACCGGCAAGCCCCTGCCGCAGCACACCAACGGCATGGTGTTTGAACTGACGGGCGGTGAGGGCAAGCTCCTGTGCACCGAAACCTATTTCTCCATCGGTGGCGGTTTCATCAATACCCTGGCTGAAATTGACCAGTTGCAGGCCCCTCTGAAGTTCGCCGCAGTCGATTCCTCAACCTATCCCTTTGATTCGGCCAACGCCATGCTGGCGCTTGCTGACAAGAACCAGCTTTCCATCGCTCGCATGAAGTGGATTAACGAGCTTGAGCATCTGGATGAACATACGCTCGTTGAGGGCCTGGACAGCATCTGGCGCGCTATGCGGACCTGCATAGAGAGCGGTTTGGCGGCAGAGGGCGTACTGCCGGGTGGCCTGGAGATTCCCCGGCGGGCCAAAGGCCTTTACCAGGGCATAAAGAACAAGCCGGAGGCGGCGAATATTAATGACTGGCTGTGTGCCTATGCCATGGCGGTCAACGAGGAAAACGCCGCCGGCAATATGGTGGTGACGGCGCCCACCAACGGGGCGGCTGGGGTGATACCGGCGGTGCTGTATTACTTTATTACCCATGAACACGGCACGCAGGAACAGGTGAGGGATTTCCTGCTAACGGCCAGTGCCATTGGTGGCCTGATCAAACAACGCAGTTCCATATCCGGTGCCGAGGTGGGGTGCCAGGGCGAAGTCGGCTCGGCGGCCGCCATGGCTGCTGCCGGTTTGTGTGAAGTGCGGGGCGGTACCGCCCGGCAGGTGGAGAATGCCGCCGAGATCGCGCTGGAGCATCACCTGGGCATGACTTGCGATCCGGTTAAGGGGCTGGTGCAGGTGCCCTGTATCGAGCGTAACGGCTTTGGCGCCATCAAGGCGTATTCGGCCGCCTCGCTGGCGCTGCGGGGTGATGGAAAACACTTTATGCCGCTGGATAACTGTATTGAGGCGATGCGCCAAACCGGGCTGGAAATGTCCCACAAGTACAAGGAAACCTCCCTGGGCGGGCTTGCGGTCAGTATCACAGAATGTTGAGGTTGCGAACATCTACTAGACTGACACCAGACCAATGAAAGGGAGGACATAAAATGATCAGGATTGCAGCCACTCTATTATCAGCCGTAATGCTCGCACCTGTGAGCGCGCTCGCTGAAAGCATGGTGTCAGAGGCCCCCGCCAATGCCGAGGTCTACTTCGTGCAGCCAGGCGATGGCGACACCGTTCAAAGCCCCGTGACGGTGGTGTTTGGCCTGCGCAATATGGGCGTGGCACCGGCCGGTACGGATAAAGAAGGTACCGGTCATCACCATCTGTTGATCGATACCGATGTGCCGTCGGATTTGAGCAAGCCCCTGCCGGCCACCGATCAGATCAAGCACTTCGGCGGTGGTCAGACTGAAACCGAGATTATGCTGTCACCGGGCGAGCACACCCTGCAGCTGTTGCTGGGCAATTATGCCCACGTGCCCCACAGCGATCCGGTGATGTCGGAAAAGATCACCATTACAGTTGAATAAATAGGCTCAGGGCATGGTTTGCAAAAGGGGCAGACAACGGTATGGCTAGCTTTACTCTGAACTGGGGCCTGATCGGGCCAGGGCGGATAGCGGAGAAGTTTGCCGAGGCCATGCAGGCCGAGGGTGTGGGTAGGTTGATGGCCGTTGCCAGCCGCAAGCCCGAGCGTGGCTACGCCTTTGCCGACAAATACCAGATTGAAACGGTGCATCAGACTTACGAAGAACTCTTCCAGGACGAAAGCCTGGATGCCGTCTATATCGCGACACCCCACAACTTCCATCTTGAGCAGGCGCTGGCCGCTATAGATTGCGGTAAGCACTTGCTGGTGGAGAAGCCGTTAACCGTCACTGCTGCCGAATCCGAGCAGCTGTTCGAGGCCGCCAAGGCCAAGGGCGTGTTTGTGATGGAGGCCCTGTGGTCGCTGTTCCTGCCAGCGTATCAACAGGCCAATGCCTGGCTGGAGCAGGGCATGATTGGTGAGGTTGGCAGCGTGCGGTCGTCGTTTGGCTTCGTGGTGCCGAGGGATAATTCGGACCGCCTGCTGAACCCTGAGCTGGCCGGTGGGGTGGTACTGGATATGGGCATTTACACCATCGCCACGTCCCAGTGGTTTATGCAGGCTGAGCCGGACGACATCGTCGCCCAGGTGCATATAGGGCCGACCGGGGTGGATGAAACCTGCGCCCTGCAGCTGCATTACCCGAATGGCCGGGCCAGCCAGTTGCTGTGCAGTTTTGAGAACAAGTACGAGAACGAATTAACCCTATACGGCAGCAAGGGCCGCGTTGTGTTTCACAACATGTTCTGGGGATCGGAAAAGCTCAGCCTGATCGGCAACGACGACAAAGTGCAAGAGTTCGAGTGTCCGTTTGAGGTGAACGGCTTTGAATACCAGATCCGCCATGTTGTGCAGTGCGTGGCGCAGGGCAGGCTGGAAAGCGATCTCATGACCCATGAGCGGACGTTGTCCACCCAGTACATCATGGATGAGGTTCGGCGCCAGGCTGGGCTGTTGTAGGTGCGTGCTTGTATCCGATCATCCAGAGGCTGTGCGTCTAGAACCAAGTGACCCTAAATGTTGGTCGGCTGGAACATGCGACGATATTGGCTGGGTGAAAGTCCCGTTGAGCGCTTGAATAACCTACGAAAGAACGAAGTATCGTAATAGCTGACCGCCACACTGATTTCCTCGACGGGCATCTGCCCGGTTTCAAGCAGTCTTTTGGCTTCCTCAATTCGCAAGTTCTGCACGTATTCTATCAGTGTGACGCCGGTTGCCGCCTTAAATCGTCGCTTCAGGGTGCGCTCTGGAACGCCTGATAACTCCACCACTCGTTTGAGTGCATCGGGCTCCCGCAATTGTTCCCCCAGTCTTTTCTCGCAAGCCCGTACTGCTGCATCTGTATGGGGGTTTCTGCGCACCAGCATCGCGTAGGGTAACTGACCTTCACTGTGCCATTTAAGAAGATACACCTTGGCAATCCGCAAGGCCTCTCCAGGGCTGGCGTAACGAGAGATGATGTGGATCGCGAGATCATGCCAGGACGTGGTTCCACCTGCGGTCACGATTCGACCCTCTGCATCTGCAAAGATGAGGTTTGGTTCAGGGTGGAAGCGAACGTTCGGATATTGTTTCCGGAACAAATCCTGATAACCCCAGTGAGAAGTGGCTTCGCAACCGTCCAGCAATCCGGTTTCGGCCAACATTACGGCGCCGGAACAGGCGGAGTAAAGCGAGGAGCCTTCTCGGTACTTGCGGCGTATCCATTCCGTGAGTTCGGGGTAGCGGCCATGGATGTCCTCATCCGGAGCCAGCCAAATCTCGGGCAATATTATGATGGGGGCTATTGGATCATCTGCCACCGAGCAATCGGGAATAACCGGAATTCCGTTGCCACAGGTAAACGCATCCCTTTCCGGCGCAACGATGCGGACCCGAAACAACGTTTGCACCGATAGCTCACGAACCAGCGTTTGCCAGACGTTGCCGGCCGCCAGGAGCACGTCCAGCATGCCGTAGAGCGAGGAACCTGCGGTTTCCGCCACAGCGACGATCAAGACGTCCGTAGCGCCTTTCACTGAGTTGGTCATGACGATCACCCAAACTAGTGGCACAAATGCCCTGTTACTGGCAAACCTCCATCTTATTAGGTGGGCCCTATGGGCCTATCGTATACCTTAAGTTGCTTCCCGGCTGCCATACAGTCCAGGCAACTAATTTCGCAAAGCACACTGATGGGAGAACGATCATGACTAATCAAATGGCCGGCAAAGAGATGGGCGCAAGCGATGGGATGATTAATGGCATTCATATGGAAACACTGCTTGGAACGGTGAATGCCATCAGAGAGGAGCCTGACCTTGGGCAATGTAAGTTCCGCGCGCGCAATACTTGGGTGGGGGGAAGTCAAAATTGCACGACGGTGACCGGATTCTACGGCGCCGGGCAGGAAATCGCCCATAAACAGTCGTTCGAACTGCGTGCCGACGAACCACCAATTCTGGCGGGCAGTGATGAATACGCCAATCCGGTAGAGCATCTGCTGAACGCCCTTGCGGGGTGCGTAACCACGAGCATGGTGGCTCACGCTGCAGTTCGGGGGATTAATATTGAGGAACTGGAATCATCGCTTGAAGGTGACATTGACCTGCGTGGATTTCTGGGCCTCTCTGACGATGTACCGAAGGGTTTTACCCACATCCGCGTGGGCTTCAGGGTTAAGTCCGATGTCGACGATGTGGAAAAGCTGAAACAGTTGTGTAACTACTCACCAGTCCTCAACACACTCGCCCAGGGTGCAAGGGTTGATGTTCAGGTGAGCGCTAAGTAGGGGAGTGCAGCTAACCCGTCAGGACAGGCCCCGGTGGGGTGAGGGTTAGCTGCTCTTTTATGGTATACAGGTGTAATGGGAGTAGAGCTGATTTTGCAATGGAGAGGACCAGGGCGGCCAGGCCCACTCCAGGTGAAAATGGAGCCGATATATGCAGCCTAGGGATGTTGTGGAGCAGTTTATTGACGATACCCGAGCCCAGCGATTTGACGAGGCAAGGGCCTTGCTGGTTTCTGACGGGTTTGAGTATGTGGGGCCGAACATGCGCTTCCTCAGCCCCGATGACATGCTGTATTACCAGTTTGGTATGGCCGCCATTCAGAAAGACCTGATCGTGCGTCAGCTCAGTGCCGACGGTGAGCATGTGTTCGCGATTCTGGATTTCAGGACCAACTTTGAGCCCATAGGGGATGTTCGACTTGCGGTCTGGTTTGTAGTTCAGGGTGACAAGATCCAGAAGGTAGAGACTTTCTACAACGCGGCCGTGGTGGAGAATATGCTGGGCGGCAACCTGCCTTCGGTGGAGTAACGGTTGCCGGCCCCTGGAATGAAGTAATTCCCTTGATTTATTGTGTAATCCAGCCGAGAAAAAGCCGAGTAGATCGCTGGGCGTTCCGGTGCGCTATAGTGAGCTAGACTGCTTTTTTGCGACGAGATAACCCAAAACCGACCAGACTTATTCCGAGTAAGGCCAAGGTGCCCGGTTCCGGTACTTGGCTGATGCGGTCCAGAGTGACTTCGGCCTGAACCGTGGTGGTGTCGCCGAGACCGCCCGTCAGGATGTTCTCGAACGCAACGGTGTAAACGGTGCCGTCACCAAGATCTACGGAGACCGGGCCGTCCCATTGCAGGAATCCACCACTTAAAAATCCGATAACGGTTCCGAAGCCGCCTCCACCTGTGTCAGATGCGGAGCCGCCGGGGGATGCAAAAGCTAGCGTGGCAGTGATGTCGAAAAATGCCGCTCCAAGACCTCCGACAGTAATATCAAAAAAATCGAAGACTGCGGTCTGTCCCACCTCAAGCATAGCGGTTTGGGAATCCAGGTCTTTCAAGGTTGTTGAAATAGAACATCCAAAGCAGATTTCCAAACCTTTTGTCGCAGTGACTGAAGAGCCGGTATTCGTTGGATCAAACATTAATCCGGCTGAACTGCCAGCACTGAAAATCAGTGCAGCGGCTGCAATTACCCCTTTTAACGATCGAAACATCACAAATGTACCCCTGTGTTGAGTGATGCTTGATGCCCTTATTAGTTGGAGCTTCAAGCAGTTCTTCCTTGTCTTTCGACCTGGATTGGTGGTTTTAGCGATGTCACGTAGGCGTGACGTTCTTCGGAACTGCAAGAAATTGGCCAGAAAATTAAACCAACAACTGAATGAATGGATTAGACCAGTTGTGTAAATTTGGCGGGAAGGGAAGTGTAAAGTTTGCTGACTTCCATATAATGCCAGCCAAAAGGTTTTTTGAAGTTTATGCACCAAAGAGTTAACGCTATGTCTGTTGTTATGCCTTTGAGGCTGATTTCCGCGGTCGCACTGATTGCCCTTGCCGGTTGCTCAGCGCCCACGGTTTACCACGGCGGTGATCCTCTCTCGCCCCCGGCAAGCGCGCGGGCGCACTACATTGAGCACCGATGCGAGCACGAGACAGCGCGAAGCACCAAGGGCATCAATCATTGCCAGAATGCTGCCAGTAGAGATCAGTACCGGCGGGAGTACAGCGAGTACCAGCGGGAATACGAGAAGTCCCAGCAACAGAACTCCCAGAAACAATAGCTGCGCGGCATCAGGCTGCCCGCTGTAGGTAGTGCCGGAGCATGTCGAAGTATTTCAGGGCGTCTTCAGGCGAGAAAAGTTGCGGTTTGAATCCCCCGTAGAGCTTGTCGATATACCGGCCAGGCACGTCAGGTAGCTTGGCCAGGGCCATCGACCACTCGCTAAACCGGCGTTCTTCGATCTGCTGGTAAAGGATTAGCCGAATGTCGTAATGGCGGGGGTCTGCGGCAATGCTGAGGTAGAGGGTGTTTACGGCCTCGTCTTCGCCTTCCAGGATCTGCATGAAATGGAACGCATCATAGGCCAGCAAGCCGGTGATGCCGCATCTCCCATTCCGCCTTATCGCTTCTTCTAGGATGGCGTCCACATCGCTGTCCATGAGATGCGGGGAAGGGCTGCTGTAATAAATAAGCCGACAAAGCCTTAACTCTGATTTGTTCATAACGCACAACTCAAGAGCCAATTAACAATCCATTGTATCCTTTTTACTTCCTTTTCTAAGCGTACCGCAAATACGATTTCATGTATTGTGTTTGCGGGTTTTCTATGGTCATCGTTGGCTGACTGAATAAGGAAAAGGGGCGCGTGTTGTTCGTCTCTGCCTTGTTGTTTTTGCTATTCAGTAGTGGTTCCGCGTGAGGGTTTCAGGGCAGGACGAATCTCATCCCGTCTGCTATCCTCCCTAGCTTCCTATTTAGTTTGGCCGGGCGTTGCCTGGCTATTCACGTTGCAACTGGAGTGTGGTCTATGCCGGTGATGGTTCAGGCGCTGGTTCCGGTGTTTGTGTTGATTATGCTGGGGCATGTGTTCCGGCGCTGGAATTTTCCCGGCGGCGATTTCTGGCCCCAGGCGGAGCGCTTCACCTATTACGTGCTGTTCCCGGCCATGCTGGTGTTCAAGCTTGGGCAGGCCCGCCTGCCGGCATCGGCCTATGGCGACATCGCATTGCTGATCGTTGCCATGCTGGTGGCCATGACACTGGTGCTGGTGTTGGCGCAGCGGATCTGGCGCTGGTCCGGGCCGGTGTTTTCGTCGGTGTTTCAGGGGGCGATCCGGTTCAATTCCTACGTCGGGCTGGCGGCCGGGGGCATGTTGCTGGGCGATGAGGGGCTTTCGCTCACGGCCATAGCCGTGGCCATCATGGTGCCGCTGCTGAACCTGCTGTGTATCCTGATGTTTTCTTTGGTGGCCAGCCAGGAGTCGGTGCGGCTGAAGCCGGTGATGAAGGCCATTGCCACCAATCCACTGATTGTCGGTTCGGTGATCGGGGTGGTCTGGAGTTTCTTCGAAATCGGCTTTCACCCGCTGTTTGCGGCTATCCTCAAGCCCTTGAGTGAGCTGGCGTTGCCCATGGGTCTGATGTGTGTGGGCGCTGGTTTGCAACTGAAGGCGCTACGGGGCGCTTCCATGCCGTTCCTGGTATCGACGGTACTGAAGTTGTTGGCATTTCCGCTGATGGCGGCAGGGCTGGCCCTGCTGCTGGGTGTGGATGGCTTGCTGGTGCAGGTGGTGGTATTGCTGGCGGCGTTGCCCACTGCCACGTCTGCGTACATTCTGGCGCGTCAGCTCGGTGGCGACGCGCCGTTAATGGCGGGCATCATCAGTGGCCAGACGTTGCTGGCCATTGCCTCTATTCCGTTAATGCTCAGCCTGCTCTGGTAGGCAATTCAATACCGCATCGGCAATGCTGTGCTGGAATTCGAAATAGCCTTCCGGGCCTTCTTCCACATCGGTACCGAGCGGGTCCCAGACGCTGAAGGTGACATCAAGATCTTCCGTAATCACCTCCCAGATACCCGGATTGAACTGCGGCTCGGTCAGCAGGCAGGGGTGATGGCCCTGTCCCAGCTGATCCTGAATTCTCGCGATGTGGCGGGCACCGGGTGTCAGTTCCGGGTTGAGGGTTAGAACACCCTCAAGCTTCAGGCCGTAATGTTCGGCGAAGCGGACAAAGGCATCGTGGTAGGCGAACAGGCTGATGTCGCGGGCCGGCTCCAGCTTGGCCCGAATCTCGGCCTCGGTTGCCGCCATTCGGGTTTTGAATTGCTTCAGGTTTCGGCCCAGGGCGTCGGTGTCTGCGTCCGGCTGCCGAGCCATCGCCTTATGCATCTTTTCGACCATTTGCTCGGCCAGTGCCGGGTCCAGCCAGATATGCGGGTCTTCGCCTTCGCCGTGATCATGGTGACCGTGGCCTTCATCATGGTGGTCTTCATCTTCATGGCCATATTCGTCATGTTCGTCCGCATGGTCTGATTCCGCCATGGCCGGCTCGTCCAGTGCCAGGCTGATGGTGCGCTGCCGGAAATCGGCGCCGGCCAACAGACGGCTCAGGAAGGTTTCCATGTCCGGGCCTACCCAGAAAATCACATCGGCATCGTCCAGGGCGCGGCGCTGGGACGGCTTCATGTTGTAGTTGTGCGGGCTGGAGCCCGGCGGAACCAGGGTGGTGATAGTGGTGTCGGTGGTCGCGATACCCTGGGCCAACAGTGTCAGGGGCTTGAGCGAGGTAACAACGCGGATTTCCGCCAGGGCAGGGGCGGCGATAACGCAGAGGGCAGCGGCCAGAATGCGTGCCGGTTTGAATAGGGGCATGGAAGGTGGGTTCCTGATTTGCTAGTTATGAAACGTTATAATATAACGAAAACAGTGTGGCCAGCGCAAAAATTCTTGGTGTTTTGTACTTACCGCGCCTGCGGATCAGCTTTCACGCCCATGCGAAACCGATAGAGGGCCGGTATAATGCCGGGTTTATTCAATGGCCACCGACTTTTCAGGAAGGTTTATGACAGTACGTACCCGAATTGCTCCATCCCCAACCGGAGACCCGCACGTTGGTACCGCCTACGTGGCCCTGTTCAACCTGTGCTTTGCCCGCCAGCACGGCGGTCAGTTCATTCTGCGTATCGAAGATACCGATCAGGCCCGCAGCACCGCGGAATCTGAGCGCGACATTCTACAGGCGCTGCGCTGGCTTGGTCTGAACTGGGATGAGGGCCCCGATGTTGGTGGACCCCATGGCCCTTACCGTCAGTCGGAGCGCAAGGATTCGTACAAGCAGTACGCCGAGGATCTGGTCACGGCTGGCCACGCCTTCTATTGCTTCCGCACTCCTGAAGAACTGGAAGCCATCCGTGAAGAGCGCAAGGCCAGGGGGGAGAACCCGGGTATCAAGGGCAATCTGGAGCTGTCTGACGAAGAAGTGAAGCGTCGTCTGGATGCGGGTGAGTCCTATGTAATCCGTATGAAAGTGCCCGATGAAGGCGTCTGCGAAATCCAGGACATGCTCCGTGGCACCATCGAGATCGATTGGGCCCAGGTGGATTGCCAGATCCTGCTGAAATCGGACGGTATGCCCACTTACCACCTGGCCAACGTGGTCGATGACTACAAGATGGGCATCACCCATGTGTTGCGCGGTGAGGAGTGGATTAACTCGGCACCCAAGCACAAGCTGCTGTACCAGTACTTTGGCTGGGACATGCCGGAGCTGTGCCACCTGCCGCTGCTGCGTAACCCGGACAAGAGCAAGCTTTCTAAGCGCAAGAACCCCACCAGCATTAACTTCTATGAGCGCATGGGTTTCCTGCCGGAAGCGGTGACCAACTACCTGGGCCGCATGGGCTGGTCGATGCCTGACGAGCGGGAAAAGTTCACCCTGGACGAAATGATTGAGAACTTCGACATCCAGCGTGTATCCCTCGGTGGCCCGGTATTCGATGTGGAGAAGCTGCGCTGGCTCAATGGCCAGTGGCTGCGTGACGAGCTGACCGACGAGCAGTTCATGGCGCGTATGCGCCAGTGGTGGTTTAACGAGGATGCGCTGACCGATCTGGTGCCGCACATCAAGGGCAGGGCAGAGGTGTTCTCTGATGTGGCGCCCATGGCCCAGTTTATGTTCTCAGGCATGTTGAACCTGAAGCCGGAAGACTTCGCCCACAACAAGCTGGACGAGGCACAGATCAAACGGGTACTGCAGTTCACCTTGTGGAAGCTTGAGGCTCAGCGCCACTGGAGCAAGGAAAATATCTTTGCCGACGTGAAAGCCGTGGCCAAGGCCATGGACCTCAAGATGGGCGATTTCATGTTCTCGATCTTCGTGGCGGTAGCCGGTACACCTAATTCCTGGTCGGTAATGGACTCCATGGCATTGCTTGGTCCGGACATGACCCGGTCGCGTTTGCGCCACGCCCTGGAAGTGCTGGGTGGGTTTTCCAAGAAAGAAACCAAGAAAGTGGAGAAAGAGTACGCCGCATTGGGTGCTTAATAATCGCTTTGGTGAATAAATAAACGACCTGAACAGGGATGTTCAGAAAACTGAAAAAAAGTGGGTTTTTGCGGTTGACGGCCCAGGGGCGGATCCTTAATATACGCATCCGTTGAGGGGCCATAGCTCAGCTGGGAGAGCGCAACACTGGCAGTGTTGAGGTCGGCGGTTCGATCCCGCCTGGCTCCAC
>Ga0207899_1000602_pt1 | contig 12734 bp, 8 predicted proteins | sample MalvirmetaMSP134_FD_184235 | JGI IMG/M metagenome (GOLD analysis project Ga0207899, IMG submission 184235) | Marine viral communities from the Deep Pacific Ocean - MSP-134 (SPAdes) | ecosystem: Environmental > Aquatic > Marine > Oceanic | place: Pacific Ocean | collected 2011-06-28
CGACGAAGTCGGTCAAAGACAGTCCCATGGTTTCAAGCAAGACGGATGCGGCTCTATAAAATTCAGGTTGCCATGATGCCGGATTAACCCCATCGAATGGGGTTTCACCTGAATGGAGTTCGGCATTGCGATTGCCGATGTGGCGAACGCAAAACCCTTCGAGTTCCTTTGTGAACGTATCGGAAAAAAGACTGACAAGTCGCCTTAGGGCCTCGACCACTCCAATTGACATCGGCTTGATCACAGAGCCAGCAGGTTCAAACCCTAAAGCATGAAAGAGGTGGTCCGAGTTTTTCTGTGACACTTCGGCAAGGAGCGCCGGAGAGGCATTCGCCAAAGCGGCGCGGGCGAGGAATTCAAGTGCCAAGCTAGACCAAAGACCTTTCTGCCAGTCGTCGGTGTCGTTATCGACCATACATTCGGCATACCTGAGCGCCTTTGTCCAAAGTGCTTCAGCATCCCATGCTTGAGGCGTGGGCTTAGCTTTAAGAGTCTGTCTCAATGAATACCTCCGAGATAAGCCCGCTCAATGCAGCGAGATTCGCAGCCGGGCGGAATTTGTGATCTTGCGTGCAGCATTCGCCAGTTGTCGACGAGAAGCGTATCCCCCCGCCTTGCCAGTTTGACGGTTATTGGTCGCGTAGCGGAAATATTTTCTCTTACGGCTTGCATGCCTTGACTGCCGGATGTCCCGCAGGCTTGAAGGAATACGTCATCCCAACGAAAGAGCGCGGCGTCATCGCCAATTGTGCGAAAGATACGGAGCAGCGGCAGCCTGAGGTTGATTGGCCGGCGTGGTTTGACAAGGGCTCGACTTAACAACTCTCTGCCGGCCTGATCGACCAACTGGAACGCGTCGATCAATAATGTCGGGACTTCCTCGAAGCCTCTTAAGCAACGCAAAAGGAGAAAACGCGGAGGATGAACCCAGTGGGCGAGATCCGTATGAAACGGGAATTCACCATCTCCATAGATACCGCTGTAGGTATTCGGTGATGCATCGCTCGCCTTATTGATCACGAGTTGATGGACGGGTTCGCCGTCTCCTAGGCGAAGCAAATCACCCAAAGACTGCGCCAGTTCCGTTCCTGTCTCGGTGCAGCGATGCTCTGGCAAAAAGACAAATCCGTGCCTAAGAATTTGAGCCTTGAGAGAGATATCCACGCAACTACTCCTCATGTCCCATCTACCGTCAATCAGACAAAGGTTGCGGTACGAATTGACATTTCCCAATCCGCTCGACGCTACATTCGAGTTAAGCGGAGTGTAACACCGGCGATGAGCGCATGTCCGGAGATGGCTATACGCGGACAACCCCAACGGCCTACCCCCCCGCACCCCGCCGATCATCAATCACCTTGCCGTCGTTGGGCAGGCTGCCGGGGGCGACGAATTCGACTTGGCCTTTGAGCTTGCAGGTCGCCTGGATGGTGTCGGCGAGGGCGGTGGCGAGGCCGTCGGGGGCGGGTGCCGCGGTCTCGCACATCAGGGTCATGATGTCGGCGTCGTTTTCGCGCTCCACCACCAGGCGGGCGCGGGCGATTTCCGGATGGCGTTTCAGGATGTCGGCGATCTGGCGCGGATGCACGAACATGCCCTTGACCTTGGCGGCCTGGTCGGCGCGGCCCATCCAGCCCTTGATGCGGGTGTTGGTGCGCCCGCAGGGGCTGGCCCCCGGCATCACCGCCGACATGTCGCCCGTTGCGAAACGGATCAGCGGGTATTCCAAATTGAAGGGCATGGTCAGGACGATTTCGCCGACCTGACCCGGGGCGACGGGGTCGCCCGTGCCCGGGGTAACGATTTCCAGGATCAGGCCTTCGTCCAAAATCAGGCCCTCGCGGGCGGCTGATTCATAGGCGATCAGGCCGATGTCGGCGGAGGCGTAGAGGTTGTAGGCGTCGATCCCGGCGGCGTCGAAGGCGGCGCGCTGATCGGGCAGGAAGGGTTCGCCCGCGACGGAGGCCTTGGTGAGGGACGACAGGTCGGCCCCCGTTTCGGCCGCCTTGTCGAGAATGATCTTGAGGAACGACGGCGTGCCGCAATAGGCGGCCGGGCGGATGTCGGCCATGGCGCGGACCTGCAGGTCCGTGTTGCCGACCCCGGCGGGCACCACGGCGCAGCCGATGGTGCTGGCCCCGGCCTCCAGCATCGCGCCGGCCGGGGTCAGGTGATAGGAAAAGGAATTGTGCACCACGTCACCCCGGCGGAAGCCCGCGGCATAGAGCCCCCGCGCCGTGCGCCACCAGTCGTCGCCGAAGCCCTCGGCGTCATAGGTCGGCCCTGGGCTCTGGTAAATGCGGCGTAGCGCGCCGTCGGGCACGGCGGTGAGGCCGCCCAGCACGTTGCCGGGCGTCTGGATATCGACCAGATCGGATTTGCGGGTGACCGGCAGGCGGGCAAGCGCCGCGCGGTCGGTCACGCCGTCCGGATCGACGTCCGCCAGCAGGTCCCGGAAATAGGGGGAATTGGATTGGGCGTGGGCGATCTGCACGCGCAGGGCCTGGAACAGGGCATCCTCGCGGGCGTCCGCGGACCGGGTTTCCTGGTCGTCGTAATGCGGGTGGTCGGCCATCGTGCGCCTCTCGTTGTCGGTTTCACGCAAATGCGTCGTCGCAACCCGTTCCGGATTGCCCGGGATTTGCGTCAGAGCCAGCGCTTGCGGCGGCGATAGTGCTTCACGTCGCGGAAGCTTTTGCGGCTTTCCCCGGCCAGGCCCAGATAGAATTCCTTCACGTCCGGGTTTTCCCGCAGGCCCGCGGCATCCCCGTCCATGACCACGCGGCCGTTTTCCAGGATATAGCCGTAATCGGCGTATTTCAGCGCGATCATGGTGTTCTGTTCGGCGAGCAGGATCGACACGCCCTCCTTCTCGTTGAGGGTCTTCACGATCTCGAAGATTTCCTCGACCAGTTGGGGTGCCAGGCCCATGGAGGGCTCGTCCAGCAGGATGGTGTTGGGATTGGCCATCAGCGCCCGGCCGATGGCGGTCATCTGCTGTTCGCCGCCCGAGGTATAGCCCGCCTGCGAGGTGCGGCGTTCCTTCAGGCGCGGGAAATAGTGGTAGACCTTCTCCAGACTTTCGGCGACCGCGGCGGCGCCGTCCCGGCGGGTGTAGGAGCCGGTCATCAGGTTGTCTTCGACGGTCAGGTGTTCGAAGCAGTGGCGGCCTTCCATGACCTGGATGACGCCGCGCTTGACCAGTTCGTTGGGCGTCAGGCTGTCAACCCGCTCGCCCCGGAACAGAATCTCGCCCTTTGTCACTTCGCCGCGTTCGGCCCCCAGAAGGTTGGAAATGGCCTTCAGCGTCGTCGTCTTGCCGGCGCCGTTGGCCCCGAGGAGGGCGACGATGCCCCCCTCGGGAACCTCAAGCGATACCCCCTTCAACACCAGGATCACATGGTCGTAGATGACCTCGATGTTGTTGACCACGAGCGGCGATTTGGCGGCGGCCGTTGCGGCGGAAGCCGGTGCCTTTCGTTCAACAGCCTGTTCCATCAGTCTCGCCTTTCGTTTGTCGGCAGGGGACCCGACGTGACCACTTACTTGCAGTCGCGCGGGGTGATGTTGTTTTCCTTCGCATAGGCCGCGGCATCGGCCTCCACGATCGGGCGGACGATGTCGCGCATCGGCGTCAGCCATTCACTGGCGTAGGACCACTTGGCGCCGTCCCACTTCTGGATGATCACCGGACCCATGGTTTCGTGGTCTTCGCAGGTGATCTTGAGCGGGCTGACCATGCCCTTGAACCCGAGCTTGGCCAGGGTTTCATCGGTAATGTTCAGGTTTTCGAGACCCCAGCGGACCTGTTCACCGGTCAGGGACTTGTTGCCGAATTTGGCCTGGGCCGTGCGCACGGCTTCGGTGGCGAACATGGCGTTGACGACGCCGCGGTTGTACAGCACTTCGCCGACCTTGTTCTCCTTGGCCGCCGCCGCATCGCCGCCGTAGATGTGCTTGATGATGTCGGCATGAACGCTGAAGTCAGTGCCCGCACCGTGGAAGGTGGTCGACAGGTAACCCTTGGCGCCGTCACCGGCGGGCACCACGTCGGCGTCGGAACCGGACCACCAGTTGCCCACGAACTGATCCATGGGATAGCGGATGCCGGCGGCTTCCTTGATGGCGACCTGATTCATGACGCCCCAGCCGGACATGAAGATGAAGTCAGGCTTGATGCGGCGAATCTGGCGCCATTGCGAGGCCTGCTCCTGGCCCGGATGGTCGACCGGGATCAGGGTCAGCTTGTAGCCGTAGCGCTTGGCGAGAACCTCGAGGGTCGGATTGGCTTCCTTGCCGTAGGCGGAGTTGTGGTGCAGATGGACGATCTTCTTGTCCTTCAGCTTGTCGTATCCGCCGACCCGGCGCGAAAAATACTTGATGACCGCCGATGCCTGCGACCAGTAGGTCGCCGGCGGGTTGAACACCCATTCGAAGACCCGCCCGTCGGCGGCCGAGGTGCGGCCGTAGCCCATGGAGAGGATCGGAATCTTGTCGACGCTGGCCTTGGGAATCAGCTGATAGGTGATCCCGGTCGAATAGGGGTTGAACAGCGAGGCGCCCGTCGGGCCGTTGCCCTTGAGCTTCTCGTAGCATTCGACGCCCAGGTTGGTTTTGTACTGGGTTTCGCATTCTTCGAAGGTCACGGTGACGCCGTTGATGCCGCCGTCGCGCTTGTTGAGCAGGGTGTAGTAATCGCGGAACCCGTTCGCCACGGGAATCCCGGACGGCGCATAGGCGCCGGTGCGGTAGACGAGCATGGGGAAGAATTGTTCGTCCGCCTTGGCGGTCTCCGCCGCGGCGAACGTGCCGAGGCCAACCACGGTCGCAGCCGTGGCCAATACCAGTTTACGGAACTTCATGGTTGTGTCTCCCAGTTGCGGACGCCCCGGTTTTTTTTGGGCTTGGTCCTCCTGATTATCCCTCGGATCGTAGCACGGCGGGGCAGGAAGCCCCAACGCGCACAACCCGGTTTCCAACGTCGCTTGTTCTTGGTCTTGGCGGCATCGGGTGCCGCGTTACGTAAACGATTCAGCCCGTACCATCAGTACGGGAACGGCCATTTCCGAAGCTTCTCACGCAGGATCTGCCACAACCGGGCGAACCCTTCCGGCTCGATGATCAGGAAGGCGACGATCATCACGCCGAAGATGATTTCCTCCAGGTGCTTCTGCAGGGCGGTCGAGATATCCAGCCCGACCATGGGCGGGAAGTTGGTCAGGAAAATCGGCACCAGGATGATGAAGGCGGCGCCCAGGATCGAGCCGCCGATCGACCCCAGGCCGCCGATGATGATCATGAACAGCACGCGGAACGACACGTTAGCAAGGTCGAAGGCTTCCGTTTCGGCCGAACCCAACCAGCAGAAGATCATCAACGCTCCCGCCACGCCGATGTAGAAGGACGACACGGCGAAGGCCAGAAGCTTGGTCTGCAGTGGGCGGATGCCGATGATTTCGGCCGCGATGTCCATGTCGCGGATCGCCATCCAGTTTCGGCCGATGCGCCCGCGCACCAGGTTCGTGGCCGCCCAGGCGCCGATGATCAGGGCCGTCAGGCACACGATGTAGCGGGCTTCGGGCGAGGCCGAGGGGCCGGTGATCAGGACGCCGAAAACCTCGCGCGGCGGGGCCGTGATCGTGCCCGAGGGATTGTCGTTGTAGAACCAGCCGACCTTGTTGAACAGCCACAGGATGAAGAATTGCGCGGCCAGGGTCGCGACGGCCAGGTAGAAGCCCTTGATGCGCAGGCTCGGCAATCCGAACACGATGCCGACGGCGGCGGCGCAGCCGCCCGACAGCAGGATCGCGACGATCACGTTCATGCCTTCGATGTTCGTTGTCAGCTTGTAGCAGGCATAGGCGCCCACCGCGGCGAAGGCGCCGGTGCCGAGCGAAACCTGTCCCGCATAACCCATCAGGATGTTGAGGCCGATGGCCATCAGGGCGAACTCCAGAAACTGGATGAAGATCGCCTGCAGCCAGTATTCGTTGGCGAACAGTGGCACCGAATAGGCGGCGGCGATCACGATGAAGACCGCGATCTTATCCTGCAGGATCGGAAAGACCGCCTGATCGCCCTGATAGGTGGTCTTGAACTGCCCGGCTTCTCTGTAAAACATCTGTCCGGCCTCTCCCTACACGCGCTCGATGATTTTTTCGCCGAACAGCCCCTGCGGCCTGAACACCAGGAATGCGAGGGCCAGCATGTAGGCGAACCAGTTTTCAATGGCGCCGCCGAAGGCCGGGCCCCAGAAACCTTCCGCCACCTTTTCGCCGACGCCGATGATGAGGCCGCCGACGATGGCGCCGGGGACCGAGGTAAAGCCGCCCAGGATCAGCACCGGCAGGGCCTTGAGCGCAATCAGCGACAGCGAGAACTGCACCCCTGATTTCGCCCCCCAGACGATGCCGGCGACCAGCGCCACGATGCCGGCGATGGTCCACACGGCGATCCAGATGGTCTTCAAGGGAATGCCGACGCTGAGGGCCGCCTGATGGTCGTCGGCGACGGCGCGGAGTGCGCGGCCCATGGGCGTCTTCTGGAAGAACACGGCGAGCGAAATCACCAGGAGCGCACCGATGACGGCGGCGGTGACGTCGAAGGTGTTGAGCAGGATCTTGCCGCCGAGAATGTCGAACGGCTGGTCCGGGATGCCGATTTCCAACCGTTTGACGTCTGAGCCCCACATCAATTGGCCTGTGCCTTCCAGGATGAAATTAAGGCCGATGGTGGCCATGAACAGGATCAGGCCTTCCTGGTTGACCAGATGGCGCAGCATGAAGCGTTCGACCACGAAGGCGAGGGCGACCATGACCGCCATGGTCAGCAGCAGGGCCGCCCAAAGCGGCACCCCGTGCTCCATCAGGCCGACCAGGGTCAGGGCCGCGAACAGGACCATGGCGCCCTGGGCGAAGTTGAACATGCCCGATGCCTTGAAGATCAGCACGAAGCCGAGGGCGACGAGCGAATAGAGAACGCCCGTGGACAGCCCAACCAGCACCAGTTCCATGAAGAAGAACGGGCTTTCGTAGATCTCGATGAAAGGTGTGACGAAGACGGCGGTCAGGAAATCCATGGTTGCTGCTTCTCCCCCGGCCCTATTCGTGGCTCACGCCGAGATAGGCGTCGATCACGTCCTGGTTTCGTTTGACCTCGTCCGGTGTGCCGTCGGCCAGTTTCTTGCCATAATCCAGCACCACGACCCGGTCGGAAATGTCCATGACCACGCTCATGTCGTGTTCGATCAGGACGATGGTGGTGCCGAATTCGTCGTTCACGTCGAGGATGTAGCGGACCATGTCCTCTTTTTCCTCGTGGTTCATGCCGGCCATGGGCTCGTCGAGCAAAAGCAGGTCCGGCTCGGCCGCCAGGGCCCTGCCCAGTTCCACCCGCTTCTGCAGGCCGTAAGGCAGGCGACCCACGGGCGTCTTGCGGATCGCCTCGATTTCCAGAAAGTCGATAACCTCTTCCGCCTTGGCGCGATGCTCGAGTTCTTCCTTGAGTGCCGGTCCGTAATAAAGCGCCTGCCAGAGCAGGTTCTTTTTCATCTTCAGTCCGCGCCCGGTCATGATGTTGTCGAGCGTCGACATGCCCTTGAACAGGGCGATGTTCTGGAACGTGCGGGCGATGCCTTCCTCAGCCGCTTCGTAGGTCTTGGCCGTGTCGCGGCGCTTGCCCTTGTAGGTGATGGCGCCTTCCTGCGGGTGATAAAAGCCGTTGATGCAGTTCAGCATGGACGACTTGCCGGCCCCGTTGGGGCCGATGATGGCGAGAATTTCGTGCTCGCGCACCTCGAATGACACGTCGTCGAGCGCCCGCACGCCGCCGAACGACAGCGACACGTTCTCCACCTTCATGATGACGTCGCCGATGACGCGTCCGGTGGGTGTCTGGGGGCCGTCCGGCATTTAGATTCCTTTCGCTCCTACGCGCCGCGGGTGCCGCTCATGCCGCCTGTGCCGCGCCGGGCGGAATTACCTTGGCCTCGCGGATTTTCAAGTCGGCGTGAATGGTGTCCGTGCGGCCGTCCTCGAAGGTCACGGTCGCCGTGACCTCGCAATGGTCGCGGTCCGAATAGAGCGCCGCGATCAGATCGTCGTAGCGTTCCGACACGACGGACCGGCGCACCTTGCGCGTGCGCGTCAGCTCGCCGTCGTCGGCGTCCAATTCCTTGTGCAGGATCAGGAACCGTTTGATCTGCGATCCCGCCAGCTTGTCGTCCTGGGCCAGGTCGGCGTTGACCTTGTCGACGCAGTCGGCGATCAACTCCAGAACCTCGGGCCGGCCGGCCAAATCGGTGTAGCCCGTATAGGCGAGGCCCCGGCGTTCCGCCCAGTTTCCGACCGCTTCCAGGTCCATGTTGATGAACGCCGCGACATAATCCCGGCCATCACCGAAGGTCACGGCCTCGGACACATAGGGGAAAAATTTAAGTTTGTTTTCCAGGTACTTGGGCGCGAACAGAGTGCCGTCGGTCAGCTTGCCCACGTCCTTGGCCCGGTCGATGATCTTGAGGTGTCCGTCGGCATCCAGGAACCCGGCGTCGCCCGTATGGACCCAGCCGTCGGCGGTTTTGGTCTCGCGCGTTGCCTCATCGTTCTTGTAGTAGGCCTGAAACACGCCGGGACTTTTGAACAGCACCTCGCCCGTGTCGGCGACGCGGATGTCGACGCCGGGCGCCGGCACACCCACGGAGTCGGAGCGGATGTCGCCGTTGGGCTGGATGGTGATGAACACCGAGGCCTCGGTCGAGCCGTACAACTGTTTCAGGTTGAGGCCGAGCGAACGGTAGAAATCGAAGATGTCGGGGCCGATGGCCTCACCCGCCGTATAGCCGAGCCGCATGCGCGTCAGGCCGAGAACGTTCTTCAAGGGGCCGTAGACCAGGAATTCGCCGAGCCTGTATTTCACGCGGTCCATGAAGGGAACGGGCTTGCCGTCCAGGATGTCGCGTCCGACCCGGCCCGCCAGACCCATGAAATAATGGAACATGCGCTGTTTCCAGGGGGCTGCGTCCTTGATCCGGATCATCATCGTGGTCAGGATGTTTTCGAAGATACGCGGCGGCGCGAAGAAATAGGTCGGTCCGATTTCGCGCAGGTCCTGCAGCACCGTTTCCGCGCTTTCCGGGCAGGCGACGCAGAACCCATGAGTAAACGCTTGGGCGACCGAGAAGATATGGTCGCCGACCCAGGCCATGGGCAGATAGGCCAGCATCTCGTCGTCGTCGGTCAACCCTTCCCAGTCGGCGGCGTTGCGCGCTGTTTGGATCAGGTTGTCGGCGCTCAGCATCACACCCTTGGGCCGTCCCGTGGTGCCCGAGGTATAGACCATGATGGCCAGGTCCCCGCCCGCCCCCTTGGCGACCTCGTCGTCATAGAAGCCGGGGTTGGCTGTGTCGAAGGCGCGGCCCTTGGCCTGCACGTCGGCGTAAAGATGGAGGAAATCCTGAGTGTAATGGCGCATGCCGCGGGGGAAATGATAGATGATCGTTTCCAGCAGGGGCAGGCGGTCCTTGATCTCCAGTAGCTTGTCGACCTGCTCTTGATTCTCGACCACGGCGAAACGGCATTCCGCGTGCGCCAGGACGTACTGCATCTCGTCGGCGACGGAATCCTGATAGACCGGCACGGGCACGCCACCCACGGCCTGGGCCGCGGGCATGGACCAGTACAGATGGGGCCGATTGTCGCCAATGATGGCCAGCCGGTCGCCCCGCTTGAACCCCAATGCCGCCAGACCGCAGGCGAGAGCGCGGACCTCGTCGGCAACCTCGGACCATGTCCAGGTCTGCCAGATCCCGTAATCTTTTTCGCGGCTTGCGGGTTTGCCCCCCCGGATGCGCGCGTTCGCGGCCAACAGTTTGGGAAAAGTGTCTAGGCCCGCCGCTTGATCGCCGGACATCGATGTCTCCCTGTAAATCCTCAGCCTTCTTTGTTCAGATGTGCTTTAGGATTTTTGTGTATTTGTCGCCTCTTGTCGGGCGGCTGTGTCTAAATAGGATGCAGATTGGCCGACAAGACGCAAGCCGAAAAGTCCTGAGCATGAACACGCATGTGTGAGGATTTCGGGTTGACGCTACGAAAACTTGGGCGTTTCCGGGCGGCGCTGTTCCGCCAGTCGAAACCACGAATCAAACTGTCCGAATAAAAGGCGCCGCATGGCGATGGACATGAAGGCGAATTGCGGCGCCCCTGCGCCTTATGCGCAGGCGGCCGCGCCGAATTCAGGGGGCGCCAGGTGAGATGCGTTTCAGGGGGGCGACGCATCTCACCGGGACTCAAACCGCCGCCCTAATCCTCGGCCAATAACGGTGCAGCGAACCTGACCAGCACTTACACGCGCGGTGGCGTGAACTTGGTCAAGTTGATGCCATCCACCGCGGACTTGTACTCGTCAACGCTGGGTGTCCGCCCGAGGATCGTCGACAACACCACGACCGGTGTCGAGGCCAGCAGCGACTCTCCTTTCTTTTCATCGGAGTCCGCCACAACCCGGCCCTGGAACAGGCGGGTCGACGTCGCCATGACCGTATCGCCCTTTTCCGCCTTTTCCTGGTTGCCCATGCAAAGGTTGCAACCGGGACGCTCCAGATAAAGGGTGTTCTCGTAAGACTTACGCGCCTCGGTCTTGGGCGACGTGTCGTCGAATTCGAACCCGGCGTATTTTTGCAGGATTTCCCAGTCGCCTTCCGCCTTCAACTCATCGACGATGTTGTAGGTCGGCGGTGCGACAACCAGGGGCGCATTGAACTCGATCTTGCCGTTTGCCTTTTCCAGGTTGCGGAACATCTGCGCGACGATGTTCAGGTCACCCTTGTGTACCATGCACGACCCGACAAAGCCCAAATCGACTTTCTTGTTGCCGCCGTAATAGGAAATCGGGCGGATGGTGTCGTGCGTATAGCGTTTCGCCACATCGATGTTGTCGACGTCGGGGTCGGCGATCATCGGCTCGTTGATCTGATCCAGATCGACGACGACTTCCGCGTGGTATTTGGCGTTGTCATCCGGCCGCAGCGCGGGCTGCTCTCCGGATTTGATTTGGGCGATGCGTGCGTCCGCCTTGTCGATCAGCCCCTGAAGCATCCCTGACGGGATTTCCATGCCCTTGTCGATCATGATCTGGATGCGGGACTTGGCGATTTCCAGGGACTCGATCAGGGTTTCATCGTTGGAAATACAGATCGATGCCTTGGCCTTCATCTCGGCGGTCCAGTCGGTGAAGGTGAAGGCCTGGTCCGCCAGCAGCGTCCCGATGTGCACTTCGATGATCCGGCCCTGGAACACGTTTTCCCCGTCGAACTGGGCCAGCATCTGGGCCTGGGTCGCGTGGACCACGTCACGGAAGTCCATGTGGTCGGCCATCTTGCCTTTGAAGGTCACTTTAACGGATTCGGGAACGGTGATGTTCGCCATGCCCAAGGCCAGGGCCAGCGCGACGGTGCCCGAGTCAGCGCCGAAGGCGACGCCTTTGGACATCCGGGTGTGCGAATCTCCGCCGATGATGATCGCCCGGTCATCGATGGTGATGTCGTTCAGGACCTTATGGATGACGTCCGTCATGGCCGGGTAGACGCCTTTCGGGTCGCGGCCCGTGACCAGCCCGAACTTGTTCATGAAGGCCATAAGCTTGGGCGTATTGGCCTGCGCCTTGTTGTCCCACACGGAAGCCGTGTGACAGCCGGATTGATAGGCGCCATCCAGAATCGGGGAGATCACGGTCGCGGCCATGGCCTCCAGTTCTTGGACGGTCATCGGACCGGTCGTGTCCTGGGAGCCGACGATGTTGACCTTCACCATGGCGTCGGAACCCGCGTGCAGAACGGTTCCTTCCGGAACGCCCACGGCATTGTTGTTGAAGATTTTCTCGACCGCCGTCAGGCCCTGGCCCGGATGGGAAACCACCCTGGCGGGCGCGAACACCGGTTTCGGCGCCACACCCAGGGTTTCGGCGGCGAAGATCTGGAGTTTCTTGCCGAAGTCGATGGCATAGGAGCCGCCGGCCTTCATGAATTCGATCGCCTGCGGCGAGAAGGCCTTCGAAACGTCGGCCAGTTCTTCGGAGCCGTCTTCGTTCAGAAGCTTCTTGGCTTTCGTATCGATGGTCAGGGTCGTGCCCGTGGCGACGGAGTATTTTTCCTCCAGGATCGGGCTGCCGTCGTTGTTGATGATGGCATTGCCGTCCGAGTCCACTTTCTTGACCCAGTTCTTGAGGTCCACGCCGATGCCGCCGGTGACGCCCACCGTGGTCTGGAAGATCGGCGAAATACCGTTGGTGCCGGCGACGATCGGCGCGATGTTGACGAACGGCACATAGGGGCTGGCCTGCTCACCCATCCAGAGCGCCACGTTATTGATCCCGGACATGCGCGACGAGCCGACGCCCATGGTGCCTTTCTCGGCGATCAGCATCAGGCGCTTGCCGGGATGCTGAAGCTTCAGCGCCTGGATCTCTTTCTGGGCTTTTTCCGAGATGAAGCTCTTGCCGTGCAGTTCCCGGTCGGCGCGGGAATGCGCCTCGGCGCCCGGGGACATCAGGTCGGTGGAGATATCGCCTTCCGCCGCGACATAGGTCACGACGTCGATTTTGTCCTCGATTTCCGGCAGTTTGGTGAAGAATTCGGCGTCCGCGTAGCTTCGCAGAATATCCTTGGCAATCGGGCTGCCGGCCTTGTAGGCCGCTTGCAGGCGGTCCGTGTCCGCGTCGTACAGGAAGACCTGCGTTTTCAG
>Ga0207899_1000609_pt1 | contig 12687 bp, 14 predicted proteins | sample MalvirmetaMSP134_FD_184235 | JGI IMG/M metagenome (GOLD analysis project Ga0207899, IMG submission 184235) | Marine viral communities from the Deep Pacific Ocean - MSP-134 (SPAdes) | ecosystem: Environmental > Aquatic > Marine > Oceanic | place: Pacific Ocean | collected 2011-06-28
TTTGCCTACAGCCACTACCACGAGGACGGGCATTGCGGGCTTTTCGCGGAGGAGGCGATATCGCTGAACATTCCGGAAGTGTCGGCCGTCTTTGCGGACCGCGCGCTGTTCTGGACAAAATTCACCGACATGAAACACTACGCCGACCGTCTCGAATATCTCGTGAACAAGCTGGACGCCCGCTACATCGCGCCCGCGCACGGTCTGCCGATCATCGACCCGGCGATAACCTTTCCAAAGATCAAGGATGGACTTCTTTACGGCAGTTCGGTTCCAGAAAGCGGAACAGAAACCGGGCCAATCAAGGCCGCATGATTTCAACGACAACGGGAGGACTATTATGACGAATACGAAAACTTCACGGCGCTCGCTTCTGATGGCTGGCGTGGTTGGCGCCGCCCTGCTGACGGGCGCTCCGCTTCACGCAGAATCGTTTCCAGCCAAGCCCATCACCTTCATCGTTCCGGGTTCACCCGGAGGCGGCATGGACGTCGTCACGCGCGTCGTTGCCGAGCGGATGAGCAAGGAACTCGGCCAGCCCATCGTGGTCGAGAACAAGCCCGGCGCGGCGGGCAGCATCGCCGCCGAATATGTCGCCCAGTCGGCGCCGGACGGCTACGTCATCCTGATGGGCCAGACGTCCCATTTCGCGATCAATCCGGGCCTCTACGCCACGCTGCCCTATGACCCGATCGAGAGCTTCATTCCCATCTCGCTGCTTGCGGATGCTCCCAACGTGGTGGTCGTGCCAAAGGACTCGCCGATCAAGAACATGACGGACCTGATCGAGGCAGCCCGCAAGGCCGACGGCGGCCTGACCCTGGCTGTGTCCAGCAACGGAACGGTGTCCCACCTGACCGGCGAACTTCTCGAGACCACGGCCGGCGTGACGTTCAACCACATCCCCTACAAGGGCGCTGCGCCCGCCATCGTCGACGTGGTCGGCGGCCGCATCGACTTCATGCTGTCGTCCATTCCGACCGCACTCGGCCAGATCAAGGCCGGCGGATTGCGCCCGATTGCGGTTTCGGCCGACAAGCGCAGCCCGACGCTGCCCGACGTTCCGACCATCGCCGAGCAGGGCTATCCGGGCTTCAATGCCGGGACCTGGTATGGGCTGTTCGCCCCTGCGGGTACTGACGCGGAGATCATCGACACGCTGACCGATGCCGCCCAGGCGGCGATTGCCGACCCGGACATCCGCAAGAAGCTCCAGGACGAAGGCGGCGACACGCTGATCGCCACCCGCGAAGAGTTCCGCGCCAAGATCAAGGCCGATCTCGAAAAATGGGGCGAGGTCATCAAGATCTCGGGCGCCACGGTCAACTGATTTATTGAAGTGCCGGATTGAGACGCTGCGTCTCATCCGGCACTTTGCTTTTTTGAACGTGGGGGAGATGATCGCTTGAAACAGAGTGCGCTTGGTCTGGGCCTGATCTATCTGACGCTCGGTGCGCTGGGTCTCATTATCGGCCTCGGCTACCCGATGGGGAGCATCGCGCGTATGGGGCCCGGCTTCCTGCCGATCGTGGTCTCCTGCCTGCTGCTGGTATTCGCAGCGATCAGCATCTTCAGGGGCATGGCCGCCGGGCGATCGAAACTGCCGTCGGTCCAACTGCTGGCCAAGGGGGCCGCGCCTATCCTGACAATCGTGATGTCGGTGGTGACCTTTGCTGCCGTGTGCCGTGTGCTCGGCCTGTTCCCCTCGACGCTGCTTCTCATCCTGATGTCGGCCACCGCCAGTCCCGAGTTTTCGCTGCAGCCGAAGGCGTTCGCCGGCGCGGTCATCATCGCGGGCACGTTTTCCTACATATTCGTGAAGCTTCTCGGCCTGCCGCTTCCCTACATCAACCTGCCAGGATGATCGTCTAATGTATTACATTGACAACGTCGTCCTCGGCCTGTCCACGGCGCTGAGCCTCGGCAATCTGTTCTACTGCTTCCTCGGCGTCTTTCTCGGAACCGCCATCGGCGTGCTTCCCGGCCTCGGCCCGGTGGCTACCATCGCAATGCTGTTGCCGATTACCTACGGTCTCGATCCGACCACCGCGCTGATCATGCTCGCCGGCATCTATTACGGCGCGCAGTATGGCGGCTCGACCACCGCGATCCTGATCAACCTGCCGGGCGAATCCTCCGCCGTCGTGGCAACGCTCGACGGCCACCAGATGGCACGCAACGGTCGCGCCGGGGTGGCGCTGGCGACCGCGGCAATTGGCTCCTTCGTCGCCGGGACGATAGCCACATGCGTGATCGTGCTCTTTGCGCCGATCCTTGCCGGCTTCGCCATCGAGTTCGGCGCGGCGGAGTATTTCGCCCTGATGGTGCTGGGCCTGATCGCCTCCGTGGTACTGGCGACCGGGTCGCTGTTTCATGCGCTCGCCATGATCCTGATCGGCATCCTACTCGGCTTCGTCGGAATCGACGTGAATTCGGGCCTGGCGCGCTACAGCTTCGGCAGCATGCAGCTGTCGGACGGCATCGACTTCGTGGTGATCGCGATGGGCGTGTTCGGGCTCGGCGAGATCATGGCCAACATCCATGAGCAGTCGAGGCAGATCACCACGCAGAAGGTCACGTCCCTGTGGCCGACGCGGGCGGACTACGGGAGAATGTGGAAGCCGATCCTGCGCGGGACCGGCATCGGGTCGGTGCTGGGCGTGCTGCCCGGCGGCGGTGCGCTGCTGTCTGCCTTCGCCGCCTACAGCATCGAGAAAAGGGTGTCCCCCAACAGCCACGAGTTCGGCCACGGCGCCATCGAGGGCATCGCGGCACCGGAATCCGCCAACAATGCCGGCGCCCAGACGTCGTTCATCCCGATGCTGACGCTCGGCATTCCAGGCTCAGGAACCACCGCGGTTCTGCTGGGCGCGCTCATGCTCTACAACATCACGCCCGGCCCCATGCTGTTTACGGAACGCCCGGAAGTGGCTGGCGGTCTGATTGCATCCCTCTATATCGGCAACCTGGTGCTGTTGGCGCTCAACCTTCCTCTTGCGGGCCTGTTTGCCAAGACCCTGACAATGCCCCGCTGGGTACTGGTGCCGGGAATTGCAATCCTGGCTTTTGTTGGTGTCTACCAGCTGCATTCCGATTTGATGGCCATCTACCTGATGCTGATCGTTGGAGTGTTTGGCTATGCGTTGCGTAAACTTGGCTTCTCGCTGGCGCCGGTGATCCTCGGGTACGTGCTGGGTGGATTGATGGAAGATAATCTGCGCCGGGCGCTTTCCATCAGCGGCGGGGAAGTCGGGATTCTCTGGGATTCGGCGATCTCTATCGGCCTGTGGATTGCTGCCGCCATACTGCTGGTATTGCCATGGCTGCTGTCCCGAGCGTTCTCGCGCAAGTCGCCGGTGACGGCGTGATGATCTGGGTGACTCAGCGTTGATTACTCTGATCAAAGAGCGTTGCATCGCGGGTGGCAAGCTGCTGCCCGCGCTTGCGATTGGCGCCGGAGGCGGCGGCCTTGCCTACGCCGTTCACACCCCTTTGCCCTGGTTGCTGGGTGCCTTGATTGCCACCACGGTGCTCAGCCTCGCTGGCGTCCGGCTGCAGGCGCCAACTTCATCGCGCAAAGCGGTGTTGGTGGTGATTGGTGTGATGCTGGGCGGTGCGTTCACACCGGATCTGGCGGCGAACCTCTCGCTCTGGGGGATCAGCCTGGCTATCATGTTTATCGCTACTGCGGTGATGATCGTGGTCTCGGTCTGGCTGAGCCGGCGAGTTGCCGGTAACTCGGTTGAAACCGCCATTTATTCAGGCGTTCCTGGTGGTATCTCCTCCGTTTCCCTGATGGCCGCCGACACCAGTGCTGATATGCGGATCGTTGGCCTGACTCACGGAGTTCGTATTCTGGTGGTGTTGTTGGTGATTCCACCGTTACTGCAGTGGGCTGAACACGTTAGCCTCCAGCAGCCCAGCATGACGTTGGCCCAGTGGCTGGCTTTCCCGGGGTTCGACGAGTCGTTGATGTTGGTGATTGCCGGTATTGCCGGTGCCTGGCTGGGCCAGTGCCTGCGCTTGCCGAATCCGCTGCTGTTTGGGCCGATTCTGTTGTCCGGCGCCTTGCACGTCAGTGGACTGAGCGAAGCGACGATTCCGCCCGTGATCATTGCTTTGGCCCAGGTTGTGATTGGTGTTTCAGTTGGCGTCAGGTTCGTGGGGGTGTCGCTGGCGTCGGTGGGATCCACTATCTTTATCGCTCTGGTTCAGGCCTTGGTGCTGCTGGTTATTGCTATAGGTGCCGCCTGGATTGCACACGTGACCACCGGGTTCTCACTGGCTGCGGTACTGTTGGCGTATATGCCGGGCGGCGCCCCCGAGCTCAGTCTGGTCGCGCTCTCCCTGGGCATTGAGCCGGCGTTCGTTACGTCACATCACCTGGCACGCATTACCATCTTGATTCTGTTGATGCCTGCGCTGGTGGCGTTTTTGAAACGTATTGGCAGTTGAATGAGTTGGGGAGCCCGCTGACCCCTCTCGGCGGGCTCCTTCACATCCCTGAATTGTCGCAGCTCAGTTACACTGACCCGCCTCGTAGAATCCTTCGCTGGTTTCCTTCACCCAGGTGTAAACCCCGGATACGGAACCGAGGAAGTCATCCCCGCCAGTCGAGTAATAGCCACCGGTATAGTAAGCGCGGCCTGCGTTGTCGTGGTTGAGGTTGGTGTCGTTCCAGTCCTGGCACACTGGTGGCTCACCGCCGCCTCCGTTACCACCACCACCGCTGCAGGCAGTCGGTACGCTGGCGTACCAGAGTCCCGGATCCCCTTCGTACAGGGTGACGCTGTTCCAGGTGTCATAGGACGCGCCGATGTCGACGTTGTCGCCATTGGCGAAGGTGCGGTAGTTGTAGGCTCCGCCGGCATAGGCGCGGCCCGCGGAGATGTGTGCGTTGGGCGAGGCCGTGGCTTGCTCACAGGTTTCGGTCGGGGCATTGGGGTCGTAAACCACTACCTCGCGGTCTTTCACGGTGGTATTGCTGTCACTATCCGTGGCTGAGTAGGTGCAGGTGTAGGATCCGACGGTGGAGGTATCCACCGCACTGCAATCGGCTGTGACAGTGACCGAGCCGTCTTCCGCGTCGTCGGCGGTGGCGCCCGGGTCGGTGAAGGTGGTGTTAATGGCCACCGTCATAGGATTGTCGCCAATCAATGTGATGACAGGGAATCCTTCAGGCTGGGAGCCGTCACGGCTATGACGATCAAAGAAATCCCAGATGATGTCTGGGTAGCTGGGGCCGACTTTCACAGACCATTTGCCGTTGTTGCCATTGGCCCCACCAACCCAGTAATGCCCGTGATTCGTGTCCTGGGTATTGGGGGTGGATAGAGGGCCATCGAGGTAAATGGTCTCCACTACAGAACGGGTGCCGACAGTACCGTCTTCGGTGTAGCGAATATGTTGGCAGCTGTAGTTGTTCTGGTAGTAAGGCGCACACGCGGTGGAAGACGCCTGAGCCGCAGTGGTGTGGTCGAAGGATGGAGTACCGAAGACCTTGAGGTGGGCATCTCGGGTGTTATCCGCAGCAGTTTTCAGCACGGTGCAGTCATTCTCGTTTTGCAGCACCATCAGCGGAATGGGATAGCTGTCGTCCAGTTCGCTCTGCATATCCGAAACCACACGGGACACACTGTGGAAGTTGGCGCTGCCCGGACACTGGCCTGACAGTGATACCGAGCCGGCATCTTCGCCGTAGGGCAAGCCAGCAGCGGGTGCGGCGGCGGCCCAGTATTCGTTATGAGTCACCGCGGCAACGATGGTCATGGCGCCGCCGGAAGACAAACCGGTGATGAATCGGCGGTTGGGATCGATGTTGTAATTGGCCTCAACGGCAAGACCAATCTGGTGCAGGTCTTCTGTCTCGCCTGCACCTTCGTGGCGATGATGATCGAACCAGAATCCCCAGCAGTTCTCGTTTCGTAGACCGTCGTAACTGGTGATGAACGGTGCTACCAGAATGAACCCATAGGTGTCGGCAGCGGCAGTCAGACCCCAGTCGTTGAGTACATCGTTGTTGGTCTGTTTGCAGCCATGCAGCGCCATCACCATGGGGGCAGGTGTGGTGATGTTATCTGGCACATACACTTTGTAATCCCGGGTGCGGGACTGGCTGTAGGGCTGTTGCGGCAGGGAATAAGAGTAGGTTTGGCCCGCAGAAGAGGGCGCGGCTGGCGCCATCAGCAGGGCTGACAGCATAAATGTCGACAGCGCGGTGCCAACGCGCAGTGATATGAATGAACCTGTGATCATCGAATGCTCCTTTTATTGGATTTATTGTTCGGCGGGTAATACCAAGGAAGTTTCGTGCCAGTCCGGTAACTGGTTGATCTTAATGGTTTTGGCCTATCGTGAGCGGGAAGGAGTGGCCGGGAATCCGGACGGGGTGTCTGGATTTCCTGACGAAAAGCATTACCAGAAATCCCCGGAAGCGTGCTAAAACTCGCGGCCTCGACAGCGGCCTGCGCATATCTTCGTGAGCCCTTTGTCTTTCTCAACCAATCGGGATGACGATATGTCAGACAAATTTTTCTACAAAGGCCGTCAGGATGCGCGTCAGCATCACACCACTTACGGCGGTTTTCAGACCAACGCAAGCCAGAGGAGCGGCACCCGGAAGTTCCCGTTGTCGCTGGTGGTTACCAATGAAGCCCGCAAACAGGAGATTGAAGCGCAGGTGGCCGAGGCTGGGCTGTACGCTGAGGTTGCTCTGGATACCCGCGAAGGCGCTACGGAATCTATCAGCGAGCTGACGGTGATTCTGAACAAGGGCAGTACAGTGACCGCGGAGAAACTGCCGTCCCGTAACGACCCGTGCACCTGCGGCAGCGGCCTTAAATTCAAGAAGTGCTGTGGCTGACGGCCATTGAGGTGATTTGATGATTATTTGCGGTGTTGAACTGAGCGGCAGCGATGCCGTGGTGTGTTTGCTGAACCTGGACTACGGACAGTTCAGTCTTCCCGAGTGCAAGGTGCGCAAGCTGACACTCAAGAAGAACCACACCCGAGCAGACCTGCAGGAATTCCAGGCCTCGTTCGCGAAGTTACTGTCTGACTATAGTGTGCAGAAAGTCGCGATCAAGGAGCGGATGCCGAAGGGAAAATTTGCGGGTGGCGCCATCAGTTTCAAACTGGAAGCGACTATTCAACTGATTGCAGAGGTGGACGTTGACGTGACGCTGTTGTCGCCAGCCCAGATCAAATCCACGCTGGCGGCAAATCCGCTGCCGATCACCTTTGCGGAGACCGGCTTGAAGGTGTTTCAGGAGACCGCATTTGTCGTTGCGTTCGTGGCGCACATGGCGAAGTAGCAGGTTGTAAGAACCTGGGAAAATGCTCAGAGCTCGGTTTAGGTTTTATCTGTTAGTATTCGGACAAGTTTAAATCGCCCATCTAATCGTGGAGTCTGTTGCCTGTGAAGCGTTCTTTCCTGTTTGCCACCGCCGCCACTGCGCTGTTGTCTGGCTGCCAAACCTCTACCTACATGTCGTCCGCGGCGACTGACGGCGATGGCGTAACCTGCAGTGAAATCTACCAGGCATTCAATGCCTACGATCGTGATCGCCAGTCCGCTGAGGCCCTGGCGCAGCTGAGCGCGCTTGTCAGTCCGAAAGCCGGTAGCTACGCCGAGATGGGTGTTAATTCTGCCTCGAAGTACTATGAGCAGATCGAAGCCAGCGCCAATATTGCACTGGCTATTCGAGGCTGTCAGCCGGTTGGATGAGGTGTCGCTCTAGCTCATTCCAGCCGCGCAAATTGGGGCTAGGATCGAGTGCCCCCTCATACAGTCAGCGCAAAGCTCAGCAGCCAGCGGTTGCCACGTTGGATTTTCTCGACGCGATGCTGGTAGAGGTCCGGGCGAAACAGGATGACTCGCCCTGCCAGATTCACTAGATTCCGTTCACAGACGAACTCCCCGCCCACTTTTGGTTTAACCAAAACACAGTTGAGTTTGTAAAGACGCCCCTCGGCAATCATATCCAGGTGGGGCCCCACCTTATGGCCTTCCGGGTAGCGCACCAGATAAATATTCAGTCGTTTAGACCGAAGGAGGATTCGGGTTTTTACATTCGCTGTCATAATGACAATAGTCTCACATTGAATTTTAAGGAACCAAACGCCGTATGCGATCTGTTGCCCTTCTTGATGGTGGTCTTGGCCAGGAAATTTACCGGCGCGCACGCGAGGTAAGCTCTCCTCTGTGGTCGGTCGCTGTCATGCTGGAACAGCCGGAGGTGGTGTCGAGTGTGCATGAAGACTTCATCCGGGCCGGGGCCAGAACTCTGTCGCTCAATACCTACGCGGCCACGCCGACCCGGTTGCTTGAGCAGGGCATGCTCGATCAGCTGGAAGCGATTCATCACCAGGCCTTCACTGTGCTGGAGAAGGCGATTGAGGCCGCCGGCGTTGACGTGGATATTGCTGGCTGTTTGGGGCCGTTGGTAGGAAGTTACCAAATCCAGCCAGATCGCTCTTTCGAGGATCTGAAGAAGGAATATGACACCCTCGCTCGTCTTCAGTCCCGTGCTGATGTTCTCCTTATCGAAACCATGGCCAACACTCTTGAAGCCAGAGCTTCCTGTGCTGCCGCTCAAGCTTCAGGCAAGCCCTTTGGCGTGGCCTTTCGCCTGGAAAAGGATGGCAAGCTGAAATCTGGAGAAAGCCTCGAGGAGGCTGTAGCGGCTGTCGAGAGTTACGAGCCCACGGCGGTGATGCTGAACTGCTGTGATCCTGAGGTGCTTACTTCAGCAATGCCCCGGTTAGCTGGCTTATACCCCGTCGTTGGTGGTTACGCCAATGCCTTTAAAACCGTTGAGCCTATGGAGCGAGGTAGATCCGTTGACGTTTTGGAGGCACGGATTGATATCTCTCCGAGCGCCCATACTGAGCATGTTCGTCACTGGCTGGCGGATGGTGCCAAGGTGGTCGGTGGTTGTTGCGAAATCACGCCCACACACATTCGCCATCTCGCTGACTCTCTGGCCGACAAGTTCACCTTTATTCGGTTTTCTCAGCTGCCAGGGCAGGACTGACAGTCAGTCGGCCCGGTTCTGCTGCTTCCGCTTTGATCGCCGGGCCTCAATGTACTGCATCGCATCGTTGTGAAGAGGCAGGTGTAGAGCGTCGAGCAGGTCGTAACGGTCGTAACCCAGGTCGGACAGTATCTCGTCCCTTTCCGCCAGAAGTGACCGAGCCATGCGCCGGAACTTCTGGCGCCGCGAATAACTCTCCATCCAGACGGTAAACGGCTGTTGAGGGGCAAATTGATGATGCTTCTTGAATGCCAGCATGTTCGTCACCTGCTTGTTAGTGATGGACTCATTAAGCGCACACGTTGTCTTGTACCTACCGTCCCACTCGTATTCTGTGACAATAGGATGGCGGTCATGATGGGTTCAATCAAACAAAAAGAATTTAAGTTTGCCTTCAGTTATGCTTAAGTGAAATTGCACTGTTCATCACGGGAGGCGAGACACGTGAACATGCCCCTGCTCGATAACGACGTACTCCGAACCTTTGTAGCGATCTCGGAATGCGGCACCTTTACCGAGGCCGCCAAGGTGGTTCACCGGACCCCTTCTGCACTGAGCATGCAGATCAAGCAGCTTGAACAGAACCTTGGGAAAAGCCTGTTTATCCGTGAGCCCCGGCAGGTCACCCTTACCACGGAAGGTGAGGTTCTGCTGGACTACAGTCGCCGATTGCTTCGCCTGAACCAGGAGGCGGTGCAACATTTCGTTGCTCCCTCACTCGAGGGCAAAGTGGGGATCGGTACCTCCGACGATGTGGGGACCCGAATTTTGCCGGAGGTTCTTGCTCAGTTCGCCCGCTCCTATCCCGCGGTTTTAGTGGATGTGGTGGTCGGCTCCAGCAAGCAGAACCTGGCCCGCCTGGATTCCGGGGATCTGGACATGGTTCTGGTTACCGTCGCGAATGAAGGTCGGAACATCCGTGGCGAGGTTGTTCACGATGAGCCATTGGTCTGGGCCGGTCGGGAAGGCAGTTCTGCATTTCTGCGGACGCCGCTGCCTATCGCGCTGGCCCACGAAGGCTGCGCCTGGCGTCAGATGACGCTCCGGGCTCTGGACCGCGTCGGGAAACCTTACCGCATTGCCTATACCTGTGAACATTGCTCAGGGCAGGAGGCCGCAATGGTGGCTGACCTGGCGGTGGCGCCGTTCCCCAGGAGCCTGGTTCGGCCTCCCTTGAAGCAGATAGTTAGCGATGACTTACCGGAAATTGGTTCCTACCAGCTGGCTCTGGTTCGTCGTGGCTCCAATCCTCTGAATGACGCCCTTGCCAGTCATGTAAAAGGCGCGTTTCAGAGCCTCAGGTAAGTCGGCCTAGTTTGTTGTGGCTAACGAATGGGTTGGGCGAAGAGTGCGCCCAGGCGTTGGTCGTCGTCGGATCGAAAATTTTCCAGACCAAAGCGAGCCGGGCAGGGCACCTGATCCGGTGAGAGGTAGGTTTTGAACAGGCGGTCCCAAAGGGTAAGGATCTGCCCGTAATTGCTGTCGGTTTCTGGTTGCCAGGCGGAATGGTGGATCTGGTGCACCCTTGGGGTGACAAATACTATGGCGAGCTGTCGTTCCAGGCCCTCAGGCAGACGGACGTTCGAATGCGACCAGAGCGCAAAACACCTGTGCAAGAGCACATACGTCAGCAGGTGGGCGGGTGTGAAGCCAAGCAGACCAATAAACCCGGACATCAGGATCAGTGTAAGGCCAACTTCGCCGGGGTGGTGCCGGAAAGTGGTGGTAACGTCCATATCCAGGTCGCTATGGTGAGTGCGATGCAGGCGCCACAACCAGCGCAGTTCGTGACTGAAGCGGTGAACCCAGTACAGACTGAGGTCCATGACGATAAATGCCAGAAGTGTGCCCCAAAGCAGTCCAAGGGAGCTGGCATTAAAGGCCCGCCATGGCCCGTCGAACGCGACCAGCGCCAAAGCCAGCGGTAAAAAGAAGCGTATTAGCTCGTTGGTGAAGGCGAGCCCGATGTTATTGCTCCAGCGGGCCAAGCGGGAATAATGCAGCGGATTCCTGGCGAGGATGGGCTCAAGCGCCAGCAGCAAAACGACTCCGACCAGTGTTACCAGCCCATAGATTCCCATGAGGCCCCTCGCCGAACAGGCTCAATGACCCGCGGAATACGATACAGCCAAAGCTCGCACCCCGCAGCACTGATCTACTTGCGAAACTTCCTTGCAAGAAACAGCATGACACCGGCGGTGGCGAACAGGCCGAGAATGCCGGGTTCAGGTACGGATGCAGGCGGCTGAAACTCTCCACCAACACCACCTGCCATTGCTGCGGCAGAGATTAGAGATAAAAGTACGAAGGCAATTGTTGTCTTCACGGAAAGAACTCCTTTTCGTGGGTTCTCGGATACCTAAGCAACATTCGCACCTTATTCATAAGGCTTATAAAATCAGCATATTAAGATTATTGGAAAGCCATGGTGTAAAAAAAGCTGACTATCTGGCAGGACGTTTTTTCTTGGCGCGGATTGGAAGCGGGGGAGCCCATGCAGGCGAGCTCCCTCATACATCAGGCATGGGCCTTACTTCCTGAAAAAGGTCAGGAACGCGCCGGCTGCAGCGGCGGCGGCACCGCCGATCAGGAACCACATGGTTTTGTCTGTATATTGGCCTGTGAAGGTTTCGGTAATTTGACCGCCCACCGACTGGGTGGACTGATAGCCGAAGAAGAGCAGAGCAATACCTACCACGAGCAATACCACACCTACGAGTTTCGAGCTTCCCATTTCGTGTTCCTTTTCAGGTGCTTGTTGGATGTATCTTCTGGAAACCCTCGGAGCTTGGCATCTCAACGATTGTCCGGCAAGAACATTGTCTGTGAGTTCTTTTGATTCGGCTCTTTCGATCAATTTGCCACCAGATTTTGGTAGTGCCCGGTATCAGGGGCTCCAAGCCACCTATCCTTCATGTGCTAACACAGTTATCCACAGATGTTGTGGGTAATTTGGCGCGCCGAAGGGGAGTTAAGGGCAAAGGCGAGAAAGGCCTACGAAGCTTGTTTGGCCTGATAAAACTGACGGATGGCTGTTAGCAACCGGTCCACATCCTGGCGGTTAACATCACGATGGGTGACAAAGCGAAGCGGGTTGCCAGCGGTGATCAGGATGCCTTGTTCAGCCAGGTGATCTCGCAAGTCCGTCGCCTGGCCAACCCGGCAGCGGGCATAGACGATGTTGGTTTGTGTGCTAGCGAGATCAACTTCCAGCTGGCGAATTTCGGCAAGACCGGCGGTCAGCGCCTGGGCGTTGTCGTGGTCCTCTTGCAGCCGTCGCGGCCCCTGGCCGAGTGCGATCTTGCCGGCTGCGGCAAGGATGCCGGCCTGGCGCATGCCGCCACCCACCATCTTGCGCAGCCGTCTGGCGCGTTTAATGACGTCCTCTGAACCCAACAGCAGTGAGCCTACTGGAGCGCCGAGACCTTTCGATAAACAAACACTGACCGAGTGATAGTGCCGGGTGATCTCGGTGATGTCGCAATGGCAAGCGACCGCTGCGTTGAATACCCGGGCACCGTCCAGGTGCAGTTGCAGCCCATGCTCATCACAGAAGGCACGAGCCTGGCGTTGGTAGTCCAGGGAAAGCACCTTGCCGCCGATGGTATTTTCCAGTGACAGCAGGCGGGTCATGGCGAAATGGAAATCGTCG
>Ga0207899_1000621_pt1 | contig 12468 bp, 11 predicted proteins | sample MalvirmetaMSP134_FD_184235 | JGI IMG/M metagenome (GOLD analysis project Ga0207899, IMG submission 184235) | Marine viral communities from the Deep Pacific Ocean - MSP-134 (SPAdes) | ecosystem: Environmental > Aquatic > Marine > Oceanic | place: Pacific Ocean | collected 2011-06-28
CCCAGCCAAGGGATCGCGGCGGCGCAGCAGGTCCGTCAGGCGGCGGGCGATTTCCCAGATGGCGGCGGCCTCCATGCCCAGGCGGCGGCTGTGCATACCGCCTGCGATGGGGCGGGCTTCGTCCAACAGAAGGTCGGTGGCGTCCAGGCAGCGGTCAAGCACGCGGCGCAGCGCCGGGGTACAGGCCGGGCGGTCGAGGTCTTCGACCATGGCCCCTTCCGCGGCCAGCCAGTCGCCGGGCAGATAGACCCGGTCGAGGCTGCGGTAGTCGTCCTGACAGTCCTGCAGATGGTTGATGACCTGCAGCGCGTTGCACAGGGCGTCCGACGGGCCGTAGCCCAGGGACGAGCCGCCGTGCAGGTCGATCAGGTAGCGGCCCACGGGGGCGGCGGACCTGATGCAGTAATGCATTAGGTCGTCCCAGTCCTGATAGCGGCCCTTGACCGCGTCCTGCTTGAAGACGTCGATCAGGTCCTGGCAATGGCGCGGCGTGATATCCGTTTCTGCCAGGCTGTCGCGCATGGCAAGGGCGGTGGCGTAATCGGGATCGCCGGAGCGCTGACCCAAAAGGGCCGCCTCGAAGCCGGCCAGGCGGCGGACCTTGGTGTCCGCGTCCAAGGCCGTATTGTCGGCGATGTCATCAATGGCGCGGGCGAAACGGTAGAAGCGCGCGACATGCGGGCGCACACGGGCCGGCAGCAGAAACGAGCCGACGGGAAAGTTTTCGTATGATTGGTTCTTGCCCGACGGTGTTTCCACACCGGAAGCGGCATCGGCGCGAGGCCCCGGCGTCGGTTCAAGAGAATCGGCGGGCTGCCTCATGACCGGAAAACACCTTCGCTCGGTTCAGCCGGCGGGTTTGGCCATTTCCCGCATTTTCTCCAGCAGGCTGTCGACGGAATTCCCGTTGTTCGAGATGACGGAATTGAATTCCTTCTGCTGGGTCAGGGCCATGGACAGGCCGTTCACGATGATGTCCACGATCTTGAAGATGTGCTTGCCGTCGCGCTCGCCCACGCCGACGCGCCAGCTGACCTCAACCGGCTGTCCGCCGGGACGTTTCAGCATGGTATGGACGATGAAGTCGTTTTCCTGGCGCTTTTCGGCGCGGCTGATTTCCAGGGATTCGCCGGAATAGTCCTTGAAGCCGTCGACATAGCGTTCCAGCAGCATGTTTTCGAACAGCTTCAGGTATTCCTCGCGCTGTTCCGGGGTGGCGCGGCGCCAATGGCGGCCCAGCACCCATTTGCCGATGGATTTGATGGCGAAGAAGTCGTTCACCAGATTGCGGAAGCGCTCCTTGCGCACCTCGCGGGCGATGTCCTTCCCGGTCAGGGAATTGATCGCCGAGGACGCCATGGAATTGACGAAGGATTTGACCTCGTCCGTGGACACCTCGGCCCGCGCGGTCTGCGGCGCGATCGCCAGCAGGACGGCAACCAGGATAGCAGCAAGTATATGACGCCTATGCATTCCGAACGTCTCCTTTAGGCGCGTTGCATACACCGGGCCGTGCGGTAAGTTCAAGTGCCGCATGGGGTAAACAAAAGTTCATCTGACTGACATCAGACCAATATGATAAAATTGATGGATTCCCGGAACAGCATCGCCCCAGTCCCGTCCAGTGGGCCTGATTCAGTTTACAGGAACCTGACCATGACGAAAAATCCTCTCTCCGAGGCTCTGGATATTTACCTTGATTTAGGCCGCCGCCCCTATACCGAGGTCGTGTCGCAGCTTGAGCACGCCCTGCAATGCGCCTGGCTGGCGGAACGGGAATCGGGCGATGGGGACCTGATCGCCGCCGCCTTCCTGCACGACATCGGCCACATGATGCAGAAACACGGCCAGGGGGCTGCCGACCGCGGCATCGACGACAAGCACGAGGACATCGCCCGCGGCTGGGCCGGCCGCCATTTCAACGCCCGCGTGGCCCAGGCCGTGGGCCTGCACGTGGAGGCCAAGCGTTATCTCTGCGCCACCCAGACGGGCTATTTCGACACCTTGTCCCCGGCCTCGGTCAAATCCCTGGAACTGCAGGGCGGGCCGATGAGTGCGGACGAAGTGACGGCCTTCGAGGCCCTGCCCCATTACGAGGACGCGGTGAAGGTCCGCGAATGGGATGACCGGGCCAAGATCGCCGGCCTGGACACGCCGGACATCGACCACTTCCGCCCCTACCTGAAAAGCGCCCTCGCCGCCTGAATCCTAATTGATTCGCGCAAATGCGTCGTCGCGGGCCTGGGTTCGGCCCGCTCGGGATTTGCGTCTAGAACCTGTCCGCCCGGAACGGCGTCAGATCCACATTCGGCGCCTCGCCCTTCAACAGCCGCGCGATCACGCGCCCCGTCGCCGGGCCGCAGGTCAGGCCCACGTGCTGATGGCCGAAGGCATGGAACAGCCCGGGCGCCGTCGTTGAGGGGCCGACCACGGGCAGGCTGTCCGGCAGGGTCGGGCGGAAGCCCATCCATTGCGTCGATACCTCCGTCTTCACGCCGGGCAGCAACTTGGGCACCAGGTCGGTCATGACCTTTACCCGGGCGTAATCGGGCGGCGGCTCCAGCCCGGCCAGCTCGACCGTGCCGGCAAGCCGCAGCCCCATCTCCATGGGCGAGGCATAGAACGCGCGGGCCTTCCAGCCGACGGCGTGGTTCACCTGCACCCCCGGGTCGGCCAGGATGGCGTGATAGCCGCGCTCGGTCCCCAGCGGGATATTCTCGCCCAGGAGGGCCGCCAGCTTGTGGGAAAAGGCGCCGGCGGCAAGCACGATGCGATCCGCCTCGATCACCCCTTCCGAAGTCTCGATCCGGAACCCGCCGTCGGGCTTCCGGGTAAGCCCCCGCACCTCGCCCTGTTTCAGGGTTCCGCCGCGCTTAACAAACGCCTCGGCCAGAACCTTGGTCAGGCGGCCCGGATTGGTCGTGGTGCCGCCGCCCAGCAGCGCATGGGCCCATTTGAAATCGGGGCCGAGGGCCGGCTCCATGTCCGTCAGTTCCTTGCGGTCCAGGGCCTGATACTTGATGCCGTAGGTCGCGCGGAAGGCCAGGTCGGCGTCCGCCTTCCTGAAATCCGTCTCGTTGTCGTAGACCTGCAGCACCGGGTCGCGGCGCACCAGTTCGGGCGCCCCGGCCTCCGCCGCAAGCGCCGCATAGGCTTCGGAGCAGCCGATGGTCAGATGGCGCAGGGCGTCGGCGGCGCGGCGTTGGTGGCCGGCACTGGCGAAGCGCAACATGCGCAGCAGCCAGGGCAGGATATGCGGCAGCCGCGACCAGCGGATGGTCAGCGGCCCCTTGGGGTCGAGCAGGTAGCCCGGCACATTGCGCAGGACCTCCGGCCCGAAGGTCGGCACGAAGGACCATTCGGCCAGGATGCCCGCGTTGCCGAAGGAGCAGGCCTCGCCCGGCTCGATCCGGTCGATCAGGGTGACCTTGAAGCCTTCCTTCACCGCCGCCAGGGCGCAGTTGACGCCGACAATGCCCGCACCAATGACGCAGACCGTGGTTTCCCCCGGCGTACCGCCTTGCGGGACGGTTTTGGAATTCTCGGGCTTGGGTTGAGAATTTGTCGCGGACATGGGCAGGGCTCCGGCTTGTCGTTGGGCGGCCTTCGTGCCAAATATGGCCGGAAACACGCTTTCAGACCAACGAATTCAAGGAACAGTACCATGGCCGACGGCGCCCATATGCCCCCCCTTCCCGAACCCGTGCGCCAGGCGCTGAAAGCTGCCGTGGGCGACAAGGGCTGGTACGAGACCGAGGCCGACATGGCCCCCTATCTGGCGGAGGAGCGCAACTACTACCACGGCCAAAGCCCGCTGGTGCTGCGCCCCGCGAATACGGACGAGGTCTCCAAGATCGTCACCATCTGCGCCGAACACGGCGTGACCATCACGCCTCAGGGCGGCAATACGGGCCTGTGCGGCGGCGCCGTCGCCCAGGGCGGCGTGCTGATCAACATGGGCCGCATGAATACGGTGCGCGAGATCGACCCCGTCAATGCGACCATGACGGTCGAAGCCGGCTGCATCCTCAAGGATATCCAGGACAAGGCCGAGGGTGCCGGGCTGCTGTTCCCCCTGTCGCTGGCCGCCGAGGGGACCTGCCAGATCGGCGGGAACCTCTCGACCAACGCCGGCGGCATCCAGGTGCTGCGCTACGGCAACGCGCGCGATTTGGTGCTGGGGCTGGAGGTCGTCACGGCCGACGGCTGCGTGTGGAACGGGCTGCGCGGCATCCGCAAGAACAACACGGGCTATGACCTGAAGCATGTGTTCATGGGGGCCGAGGGCACGCTCGGCATCATCACCGCCGCCGTCCTGAAACTGTTCCCCCGCCCGGCGGAAACCACCACCGCCATGGTCGCCGCGGAAACGCCGTCGCATCTTTCGTCCCTGCTCACGCGCTTGAAGGCCGCGACGGGCGATCAGGTCACCAGCTTCGAATACATCTGCCGCGCCCCCATGGACGCCGTGTTCGAACACATCCCGGGCAGCCAGGACCCGTTCACGGAACGCTATGAACACCACGCGCTGATCGAATTGGCGTCGGGGCAGAAAGGCGTGATCCGCGACCTCGCCGAAACGGCGCTGGGCGAAGCGTTTGAGGCGGGCGAGATCATCGACGCCGTGCTGGCGGAATCAGGCGAGCAGGCGGCACGGCTCTGGAACATCCGCGAAAGCATTCCCGAGGCGCTGAAGCACTGCGGCCCCTCGGCCAAGCACGACATTTCCGTGCCCGTCTCCAAGATCCCCGAATTCCTCGCCCTGGCCGACCCGCACGCGGAAAAGGTCATCCCCGGCGTCACCATCATGGCCTTCGGCCACATGGGCGACGGCAATCTGCACTACAACCTGGTGATGCCCAAGGACACGACGCCGGAAGACGCTGAACGCCTGCGCAACGAAGTGCCCCCCGGCGTCCACGACATCGCGGACAGCCTCGGCGGCTCCTTCTCCGCCGAACACGGCATCGGGCTGCTCAAGGTGCACGAAATGGAGCGCTATAAATCGGACGTGGAGAAACATCTGCTCCGCAGCATCAAGGCCGCGCTCGACCCCAAGGGCATCATGAATCCGGGGAAGGTGGTGCCTTAAATCCGGTTATGTAAGAGTCGGGGATCTGTCGGTCAGAGGGGAAGGCAAACCCGATGTTGGAGGACCTGTTCGCTCACGCAAGAGCGTCGATAGAAATTTTCGCGCCTGAGGTGGGTATTAGCTTAATTGCGGCATTCGTTGTTGGCGTGGCAAGTGCCACTGGGAACATCGTTTATAAGCATGCGAAGATACTCGCAAAAAAATACAACAGATATACTGGCGACTATTATCTCTATCATTTCAGTGCGGAAAAGCATCGGCGAGACGCCTTTGGCGTCTTCAAAGCAAAGATACGAATTTCTCCATTTGGAAATTTGAAGATCAGCCTTTTCAGGGATAGCCGTCGGATGATGTCAGGTAACATCAAGATTGAATCCGAAAATTTATATGTCTGGCTTCAAGCGACCGAAACCAGCGAAAAAAATCTGATCATTTTCAACGCACCTATGATGTGGGACACAGCTTCGTTGGAAATATGCTTAGGGACAAGCGCAACAATCACCACTGATTACGAACCATCTGCCGTGAAACGGATACTGTCGAAATATGAATTGACCGTTGAACAGGCAACAGAAATTCTCGGATCTGGTTGCAAAAACATGTACATCGACGATGACGCGATCCGATGCGCACGCACATTTGTCGATGCGACTCGTGCTTCCCGCTCTAAAGCCCGGAACGGTTAATTTGCTCCCCTAACTCTCCCCCCTCCTCTGTGATCTCTGTGTCTCCTCTGTGCGCTCTGTGACCCATTAATAAGGGGCTCCCGGACAGGCTGGTGCCGGGGTTTGACCGAGTAACGAGACACAGAGCGCACAGAGACTGGCACGGAGATCACAGAGCGGCAGCCATCGGCCCGCCCCACATCGTGACCCCCGGGCGTGACCCGGGGGGCCGGGCAATCAGTAGGCGTGGCTGCCCGTGTCACGCACGGGCATGACGGTTTCGTGTGTTGTTTTGGGATTACCCCGCCGCGCGGGCTTCCAGATCGGCCAGCAGCTTGTCCGCCACCTCCACGCCCTCGGCGTTGGCCTTGGCGCGGTTGGCCCAGCGGTCGACGCCGGGGAGCCAGGCGCCGTCCTGCTCGGTGATGGCCTGGACCAGGGTTCCGATGCGTTCGATGAAGCGGTTGTCGGCGGTTTCCTCGTCTTCATGGGCGAAGGCCGAGGGGTCGATCAGGATGAAGAACTGGCCGACCTTGGGCGGCTCGCCGTCGGCGGCGAAGAAGCTGGAGGCTTCGAAACCGTGGTTGGAGCCCGTGAGCGTCGCCGCCAGGATTTCCACCATCAGCACCAGGGCCGCCCCCTTGGCGTCGCCCATGGGGATCATCAGGCCGCCATCGAGGGCTTCCTTGGCATCCGTGGTCGGCTTGCCGTGCTTGTCCGTGGACCAGCCCTCGGGGATCGGCTCGCCCTTGTTGGCGGCCATCATGATCTTGCCGCGCGCGACCTTGCTGAGCGCCAGATCGACCAGGATGGGATCGCCCCAGTCCGTGCCGTCGGCGTTGCGCCGCGGGCAGGCGAAGGCGATGGGGTTGGTGCCGTAAAGGGCGCGGTTGCCGTTCCAGGGGGCGATGGCCGCGGGCGCGTTGAGGAAGCCCATGGCGATCAGGCCCTTGCGGGCGGCGGCTTCGACCGGATGGCCGCCGACGCCGCCGTGGTGGGAATTGCCGATGGCGAGGCCGACGATGCCCGCTTCCTGGGCCAGGGTGATGGCGCGGCCCAGGCCCAGATGAATGGCCGGATAGGCATAGCCGCCGTTGGCGTCGACCCGCAGGGCCGCCGTCGCCGTCTGTTCCAGGCGGGCGATGGCATGGCCGTTGACCTTGCCCGACTTGGCCTGATCGGCATAGCTGGGCACGCGGGACAGGCCGTGGGACGGCACGCCGTCGGCTTCGGCCTGCACCAGGGCGCGGACGACATGGGCCGCGTTGTTTTCCGACACATTCGAATTCAGGAAGACCTTGAAGGCCAGCTGTTCGAGTTCGTCCAGGGTCTTGATCGCCATCGTGTTTAGTTCCCGTTCAGGCAGTTGAGGACCGCGTCGGCGGTCACGGTGGATACCTTGCCCTCGCCCTCTTCCGTGCGCGGGCCGACATGGGGCGTGCAGTACAGGTTGGGCACGCCGTCGAAGATGTTGGGATGGGTCAGGGGTTCCTCGACGAACACGTCGGTGAAACCGCCCCACAGCTTGCCGGATTTCAGCGCGTCGACCAGGGCCTGTTCGTCGACGATGCCGCCGCGCGACAGGTTCAACAGCAGGGCGCGGTCCTTCATCTTGGCGATGGTCTGGGCGTTGAACAGGCCGCGCGTGTCGTCGGTCAGCGGCACATGGATGGAGACCGCGTCGCATTGCGGCAGCAGTTCATCCAGCGTTTCCGCGCGCTCCACCTTGCAGTCGGCCCAGCGCGGATCGTCCTTCTTGACCCAGGGGTCGTAGGCGACGCGCAGCATGCCGTTGCCGCGCGCCCGCCAGGCGAGCGCCTGGCCGGTCCAGCCCATGCCGATGATGCCCAGGGTCTTGCCCTGAACCTCGCGGCCCATCAGCTCGATGCGCGGCCATTTTCCGGCGATGACGTCGGGCGTCGCCAGGTAGGAGCGGCGGAACATCACGTAGATGGCACCCATGGCCAGTTCGGCCACGGAATCGGAATTGGCGCCGGTGGCGGGAAACACCTTAATGCCCCGAGCCTTGCAGGCCTCCATGTCGATGTTGTCGAGGCCGACGCCGAGCCGCCCGACGCATTCCAGCTTGTCGGCGGCGTCCAGCACCGCACCCCGCACCTGGGTCGCGTTGCGCACGATCAGGCCGCGCACGCCGGGCATCAGGGCCGGGATCTTGTCCTGCGCGGCCACCAGGTCCGGCTGATAGGACACGTCATAGCTTTCGGCCAGACGGGCGACCTGGGACTCTTCCATGAATTCGGTGATGAGGATGTCGGCCATGTGGAAAATCACTCCAGGGGCTGCGGCGGCCGGGCGGCCGCCCAAGAAAAAGCCGGGAGACCTTAACCGCCCCCGAAGGACCCGCCAAGGGCGGGCGCGCACGGCGGTGGTTGCCGGCGCGGCCCGCCCCTGGCCGGGAGGACATCGTACTTAAGGGGCTTTAAGCGTTGGCCGCTTCAAGCGCCTTCATGAAGCGGTCGCGGATCACGACCTGGTCCATGGTGATGTTGGGAACCGGGATGTTGCCCGATTCACATTTGCAGACGATGACCGTCATCTTCTTGGACGCGATGGCGTCCTTCATGACCTGGGCCGTGTCTTCGGCCTTGCACTCGATCACGTTGTCGCAACCGCAGGCCTCGGCGACCTTGGTCAGCGAGGTCTTCTTGCCGGCATAGGTCGGCTGGTCGCCGGTGGAGCCGTAGGAGCCGTTGTCGATGATCAACAGGATGTAGTTGTCGGCCACGTTGTTGCCGATGGTCGGCAGGGTGCCCAGGTTGGTCAGGACCGAGCCGTCACCATCGATGGCGATGATGGTCTGCTTCTGCGCCAGGGCCAATCCTAAGCCGATGGACGACGACAGGCCCATGGTGCCGAGCATGTAGAAGTTGGTCGGCTGGTCGTCCAGCAGGTGGAGTTCCTGGCTGGGCAGGCCGATGTTGCAGACCACGAACTGATCGGAAATGACCGGGATCAGGCTTTTCAGAACTTCGGAGCGGATCATGGTCATTCCCCTTTCCAGAAGGTGGCGTCGGTCAGAATGGCCACCGGCTTGTTGCACATGAAGGTGTACTTGAGAATCTTGTCGAGCTCGTTGGCGTCTTCCCGCTTGTGGAAGTGGTAGGTCGGGATCAGCATCTGGTTCAACAGCGCCTTGGTGTGCAGGGCCATTTCAACCTGGCAGGCCACCGGCTCGCCCAGTTCGCCGCGGTAGCTGATCAGCATGGGCAGCGGGATGTGGTAGAACTGGATCAGCGTCGCCAGGGAATTGAGCGTCACGCCCAGCGCCGTGTTCTGCATGATGATGGCCGACCGCTTGCCGCCCATGAAGGCGCCGGCACAGAGGCCCATGCCTTCGTCTTCCTTGTTGCACGGCACGTGCATGATGCTGGGGTTGTTTTCGGCTTCTTCGATCACGCCGCCGAGCTGCTTGCACGGAACAGTGGTGATGAACTCGATTTTGTTGTTCACCATGTCCGTGACGATCTGTTTATGAATCGACAAGACTTGTCCTCCGGGTCCAGGTTCCGCGCAAAACGCTGCCCCCTGCCGCCGCCGCAGACGGATGCCTGAGACGAGGTCGGGGTGGCGGCCTTGCGCCGAACGGTATGGGTTCAGGGTGCGCCCTGGGTTTCCTCAAATGCTTTACGTGCGGGCCGGGATTGATGCTCCCTTTGTTGGTCGCCCGTATCCGCAATAGTCCTTGGCTCTTGCCGCCGTCAAGCAAGTCTTATAACTCTTATAGAAGATTTTGTGTTTTTTTGACGAAAGGGCCGCGAATGCCTGAAACCTGGGGGGACCGGCCCCGTTCCGGCGATGGGCCGCTGTACCGGCAGGTGCGCGAAGCCCTGCTGCGCGAGATCGCCCAGGGCCGCCATCCGGTGACGGAACCTCTGCCGTCCGAACAGAAACTGGCCGCCCGTTTCGGCGTCGCCCAGGGCACGGTGCGCCGCGCCCTCGACGAAATGGCGCGGGAGAACCTGGTGATCCGCCATCAGGGGCGCGGCACCTTCGTCCATGCCCATGGCCCGGACCGCGACCGCTTCCACTTCTTCCACCTGCTGGCGGCGGATGGTGAACGGCGCCTGCCGACCTCGCGGGTATTGTCGATGACGCAGCGGCGCGTGACGCAGACCGAGGCCCTGGCCCTCAAAATCTTCCCCCAGGCGCGGGTGGTCGAGATCAAGCGCGTGCGCGAACTGATGGCGCGGCGGGCGATCCTGGAACTCATCATCCTGCCCGACGATCTGTTCCCCGGCCTGGGCGACCTCAACAAGACGCAAGTGCCCAACACGCTCTATCAGCTTTACCAGGACCGCTTCGCCGTGATCGTCCACCGCGCAGTCGAAAAGCTCACCGCCGAGGCCGCCGGCCCCGACGACGTCACCCATCTGGGCCTGGACCGGGGGGCGCCGCTGCTGCGTATCGAGCGCATCGCCCAAACCCTCGACGGCACGCCGGTGGAACTGCGCATCTCGCGCTGCGACACCACGCACTTAGCCTATTTCAGCGATCTAGTGTAAGTTTAACTCAGAAAATCATCCAGATTGTTTTGAATTGTTCGGCAATAGGGGAAGTTCTTGGTAGACACGGACTGCATCAACCCGAATGAGAATTGGGACAACATTTATGTTGTTTAATACAGTAGCTTTCTTCCCCCAGTGCAATGAATAAATTTTATTATTAGTACCAGAAATGTCATTAGTAGTGTGATTACCCTCTCCAGTATACAAAAAAATCCAATCTCCAGGATTTAACACCCCATCACCAAACCAAAACAAATTATCCTTAATCGGTATAGCCGCATCATCAAAATGCTTAATACCTAAAAAAACCCCATACTGACCAATATTTATTTGTTGATTTATATAAAAAGCAATCCTCTCCTGATTTGACACTCCTCGGTCCAAAATATTAACGACTGAAATTTCCCAAATTTCTCCCACATACATTATTTTCGCTCCCAGTCTGGCCAGAACCACCCCACACTGATGAGCGCACATCCAATAGCCACCAAAACCCCTGGAATAATTGGGTTACTCTTAGTGAAAAGCGTAAAACCAATCCCAACAAGCAATGATCCCGCAGTTATTGCCACATTCCCCAAATGACGTCCTCGGCGGGCGGATTGAACTTTCTCAGCTAACACCGCCTCACGAATTTTTGTATCTGAAAGTTGAGAAAGCGAACTTTCGAGCTTTATGCGTGTTATTGAAAGCTCGTTTTTGGATTGGGCCAATTCTCTAGTCAATTGGCTATACATGCTTGCAAAAAGATTAGCCGCTCCCTCATTCCCTAAACCACGCGGGTGAGTTGATAACAATCCACGCACCTAGCCTATTTTAGCGGTCTGCTTTGACGAAGGTTCGCCCGCGTTGACAGCCGCCCGCAAATCCTCCCCTATCGCGCCATGACAGGACGCATATCCGCAGCCCTTTCGGCGCCGTTCAAGGCCGCCCGTCCGCTCGGCGGTCTGGCCCTGGCCGGGACCGCCGCGTTGCTCGGCCTCGGCATCCGTTACGGTTTCATCGAACCGGAACGCATCGGCGCCGCTTGTGAGCAGGCCGGCCTCTGGTGGTGCATGCTGCGTCGGGGCCTGATGTCCGCCCTGGGCTGGAACGCCCTTGGTCTGGCGGCGCTTGTCTGCGCCCTTCTGGGTTTTCTTCCCAATCCCCGCCGCCATGCCCTGGCCGCCCACGGCGCGCTGATCCTCGGCGGGGCCGGGCTGGTTCTCTACAACGCCACGGCGGCGTCAGCGGCGGTGGTGCTGGCCCTGATCGCCCTGGCCCTGCGCCGCAACGGCCCGGGCGAGAAACCATAATTCCCCAAGCACCGCCCGCAAGCCGGGCACGGCGAGCAGCAGGCATGTTCCGGCCCAGGCCAGGGCCTCCAGGTTGCCCGGCGCATCCACGGCAAGCGGCCCGGCAATGGCCAGCAGCAGCGCGATCCAGGCGTCTTCCGGACGGCCCGCCTCGGCGTGGTCCCGGGTCCGCCAGGCAAGCAGGGCCAGGGCCAGCCCCGGCAGGATGAAAGCCAGGGGCAGGAAATCACGGTGGCGGCCATCGGCGGCCAGGGCCAGGGCGAGAACGCCCGCCGGGAACACCACCGCCCAGCGCATCAGCCCCAATACCCGGTCCCGCGACAGACGGCGCCGGCGAAGGCCGTCCAGCACATCGCCCAGGGGGGCCGGACGCAGCCCCTCCAGCAGCGGCAGACGGGCAAGCTGCGCCGCCAGCAGCACCCCGCCCCCGGCCGTCAGCACCAGCAGATAGACGCCGCCCAGCCAGTCCAGGGCCCCAATGGCGGCGGCCTCGACCTGGGCGGCCAGCATCCACAGGCAGGTTCCCGTCGCCCCGCCTGTGATGCCGATGCCGAGAACGGCGGCGGCGCCGGCCTGCCGCCTGACCACGGCCAGGCCGCACAGGAACAAAAGGCCAAGCGCGGATGAAAACCCGGCGGCCAGGAACCAATCCGGCCATTCGCGGACCGGGCCCACCAAGGGAAACTTGGCCGCGCGGTCCGCGTCCAACACGCCCCAGAAACCGCCCACGGTGCCCTCCGGCGCACGCTTCCACGGCTGGTCCACGGCCTCGACCACGTTATAGGGCACGCCGAGACTGTCCGCCTGGGCCGCGAACTCGCGCAGGAACCGCGCCTGATTGACGCGGCTGGGCACGCCCTGGCCGCGCGTGCGTCCGGCGCTGGGCCAGC
>Ga0207899_1000624_pt1 | contig 12446 bp, 12 predicted proteins | sample MalvirmetaMSP134_FD_184235 | JGI IMG/M metagenome (GOLD analysis project Ga0207899, IMG submission 184235) | Marine viral communities from the Deep Pacific Ocean - MSP-134 (SPAdes) | ecosystem: Environmental > Aquatic > Marine > Oceanic | place: Pacific Ocean | collected 2011-06-28
TGGAGGTCGGCCGGAAGGTCTTGCAAGGGGCGGCTCGACAGCTCCGCCAGGACATCGGCGTGATAATCCCTCGGGTCCAAGCCATCGCCGCTGGCCGATTCGATGGCCTCAAGTAGTTGGTGGCGCTGTTCGGCACTGCGCCAGGCCCGCTTATAGCCATTGGCGGCGTAAAAGTTGGAAAGTGCTTGCCGTGCCAGAAGGCGGTTACCTAACACCTCCACGGTAAATCCCGCGTCCAGCGCCTCAATTCGAGCAACAAGGGATTCGTTGGCTTTGGCAGATGAAGAAAACCAGGGGCAAAGGGCAACAACGAGCACCAACGCCAGAGCATTGGTGGCGGCTTTCAGTCCGGGCATGGGGCCCCTCCGATTCTTCCCTGAACAACATCAGATGACTACAAACGACTTGGATATTGGACGTTACCAGAGCCCCATTTGTTCCCCCGCCGGGCGGCGGAACAGGTCATTTCGCAGGGGTTCGGCCTGGTGAAGGTTCAGTCCAAGCCGTTTCGCCTTGTTCGAGAAGCGCTGGCGGATCAGGTCAGCGTAGGGGCCGATACCAGTCATCCGGCGCCCGAAGGCCGAATCGTAGCTCTTGCCGCCTCGTAAATCACGGATTCGATTCATCACGTGTTCGGCCCGCTGGGGGAAGTGTCGAGTGAGCCACTCTTGGAACAGCTCATCAATTTCCAGCGGCAGGCGCAGCATGATCCAGCTGGCACGGGAGGCACCCGCTGAGGCGGCGGCCTCCAGTATGGCCTCAATCTCCTGATCGTTGATAAAGGGAATCACCGGGCCGAGGATGATGCCGGTGGGAATCCCTGCGTCGGAGAGTTGTTCAATCATCTTGAGCCGGGTGGCCGGTGCCGCAGTACGTGGCTCCATCCGGCGTTTCAGATCGTTGCTCAGGGTGGTCAGGCTGATGCGCACGGAACAGAGGCCTTGCTCGGCCAGTTCGGTCAGCAGATCAAGGTCCCTGAGGATTAGCGCGCCCTTGGTGATGATGGACACCGGGTGTCGGTACTCCAGCATGACTTCCAACAACTCGCGGGTGATGCGACGCTCCCGCTCCAATGGCTGGTAGGCGTCGGTGTTCACGCCCAGCGCAATGGGGGAGACGGCGTAGGCTGGTTTGTCGAATTCTTCCCGGAGCCTGCACGCGGCGTTGGGTTTGGCGATAAGCCGGGTCTCAAAATCCATACCCGGAGACATGTCCCAATAGGCGTGTGTGGGGCGGGCAAAGCAGTAGATGCAGGCGTGCTCGCAGCCCCGGTACGGATTGATGGATTGATCAAAGGGCACATCCGGCGATGTGTTGCGACTGATGATGGATCTGACCGACTCGTTGACCACTTCCGTTGCCACCGAGTCCGGGTTGAAATCGTCCTCGGGAGCCTGATACCAGCCGTCATCCTGATCGCGGTCGGTGACGATAGGCTGAAAGCGGTTGTGAGGGTTGAGTCCGGTAGCGCGGGTTTTCATGGTGAGCACCAATACTGTTTATATGTACAGTATTGGTCATGCTACCCCTGCAGCCATACGGCTGCAAGGGACACGGAGTAGGTTTGCAATTAGAGTCGGAATTTCTGAGATGCTTCGGTCAGCGACGTAGTCTGAGCGGAAAGTCGTTCAATATGGGTGGTCAGGTGTTTTCGGATTTCGGCTGTCTCTCGGGTATGGCCGTGGATTTGCTCGACTTTTTGGGCAATCTCCTCCGTCGTCGTCGAGATGCCCTCAACAGAAGTAACCACTTGATTCATATCACCGGCCAATTGGTTAATGGAACCAGTAATCTGATCAATAGCTTCGGCAGCCTCGTTGGCGCTTTTTTCCCCTTCACCTGCGGATTGCAGACCCTCTTTCATCATGGTGGTGATGGCAGCGGTCTCCCGGTTAAGGGAATTGACGATGTCGGCAATGCCGTCGGTCGCTGATACTGTTTTCTCCGCTAGCGACCTGACTTCGTCCGCTACCACAGAGAAGCCTCGACCGGCCTCACCAGCGCGCGCGGCTTCGATGGCAGCGTTCAGGGCCAGGAGGTTGGTTTGTTCAGCCAAGCCATTGATTACATCAACGATGGAGTTGACCTGTTCTCCGGTTTTGCTCAGTAGCCCGATCTGGGTGTGGGTCTGCTGAATTCGCTCCGCAAGGGCGCTCATGCTGTCGGAGCTACGCTTGACCACCTGAGCGCCCGATTGCGCCGCGCTATTTGCCTGTTGAGTGGCTGTGTTTACCGATTGAGTGTGTTGAGCTATGTCGACTGCTGTGTGTGAAATTTCTTGGACGGCAGTCGCCGTTTGTTCCGTTTGGCCTTCAACCTCCTCGCCCTTGCGCCCCATTTGCCCGATCAGCGTATCAAGCTCTTCCTGCAGGCTGGCCAGCGTCTTGTTGCCTTCAATAACCTGGCCAAGGACTCCAGAGACATCATCCAACATCTTGTTTGCGGCATGGCCCAGTTGGTTGAACTCATCCTTTGCGTTTTGGCCCAATTTCAGGCGCTGGCTCAGATCGCCCGAGGCTACATGGCTCAAAAGTTGGACGACTGCATTCAAACGCCTGACCAGGGTTCGCGAGGCGCCGGTCAGAGTCAGAATCAACACAATCAGTACCGCCGCGGAGGTGATGACGATGAGCCAGGTTGAGGATGTTCGGGCTTGCTCGGCCTGTTGGCTTGTTGTCTGAATCAGGCCGGTATTGATAGCGTCGATCTGGTTATCGATCAGATTACGCAGTGCCGCGCCGCTGGTCTTTAACTGTGCCTCGAGCCTGGCGAGTTCACTGACAACGCCTTCGGCCTCGGAAAAAGCACTCGCCAAGCCCTGTATTGCCTGGCCGATATCGATATCCTGCCATTCCATATCGATGACCACGCCATGCATTCGGCTTATCGCCTGGTTTGTTCGTTCGGCGTAGGTTGGGTCGAAGCTGTCGAGGTAATCACGGTAGTTCGACGCGACCGTATTGATGTCGTCATTAAATATGGAGATGCTAATGGCTCGGAGGTCGTCAGCGACATAGCCTGACAGTGTAGCTTTAAGGCCATCATTATGAGTAAACCCGAGGGCCTGGCTCGTTGCCAGCCATTGCTCTCGGAGTTCGGTATACTCTTGGACCCTGTTGCGAATTTCGAGAGCAGTGGCTTCGACCTGCGCCTCCTTTGGGAGCTGTTGGGCGAGTAGTGCCAAGTCATCCCCTTGCTCAAGCAGCGAGCCAAGCCTCTCCTGAAAACGATCGGTCATATCCGTCGTCAGGTCCTCGCTGAGCCTTTCCAGAGCTAACCAGTCGTTAAGTAAATTCAACGAAGCGGCTCCGTAGGCTCGGGCCTGGCCCCGGGCTTCATAGGCTTCGGATACCTTGGCCAGTCCGCTTAATGACGTGAGCATGGCGATCGCCAGGCCGATGAAGGTGGCGGCGATCAGTAGTGAGAATTTCTGTTTCCAGGACAGGGCCATTTTGGTTCTCCATTTTATTATGCATCCAGTATAGTCATTAACGGCCTCAGATTACTTTTCTGGAGCTCTCTTTTCTGAAAAAGGTTTTGTATGTCGGAACTCAGTATCGCTCAATACTCTCTGATTGCACTGATTTTTGTCTGGAGTGGGTTCGTGCGCTCAGGTCTTGGCTTTGGTGGTGCCGTGTTGTCATTACCGTTTCTCTTGCTGGTGCTGGATGAGCCCTTGGTGTTTTTGCCGATTATTGCGGTCCACCTGCTGGTTTTTTCCTCGCTCACCATATGGTTGAACAATCGCAAACGACGGCCGCTGCAGGCCACGGATGCGGCAGCCGGGAACGAAGCGGGGGATTCGGTAGAGAAACTGGTAGAGAGCGCGACAGAGAGCACAGTAGATTGGCGCTACCTGTGGCGCATTCTGGGCATCATGATCGTGCCCAAGCTGATTGGCGTGTTTGGCCTGATCACCATGCCTGGCAATGTGCTTAGCGCCATCATTTTCGTGATCGTGGCGCTGTATTCTGTCTCCTACATCATCAACAAGCCGTTCCGCAGTGGCAGCAAAACGGTGGATGCTGTGTTCCTGATGGTCGGTGGTTATATTAGTGGTACCTCGTTGATCGGCGCACCGCTGATCATCGCAGTTGTGGCTCAGCACCTGCCGAAGGAAAAACTGCGGGATACCCTGTTCGCGCTCTGGTTCATCCTGGTGTTGATCAAGATGGCGGCGTTCGTGTGGGTAGGGGTAGATCTGCAGCTGATCCACCACCTGTGGCTGCTGCCTTGTGCCGCGGTTGGTCACGTTATTGGCCTCAAGGTGCATGATCGGATGTTGCGGGCAGAAACGCCGGTGTTCTTTCAGGTGCTGGGCGTCGTACTGCTGATTGTCAGCAGTATCGGTATGGTCAGCGTGCTGGGGTGAGGAGCAGCCGGGGATGAGAAACGAGCCCGTTAACTGGCTCGTCCGAACACTCGCTCAAAGAATCCGGCTGGCTTCACGTCGGCCACCGGCAGGGCGTCGACTTCTTCCATGGCCCTACGCCAGAATCGCTCGGGATCGTCCAGATCAGTCACCAGCGCACGTTCGTCCTGGCTGTAATGATTGTGGTCGCCGCTCAGCCCCCTGGCCATCAATTCCTGAGCCCACAGATAGATAGTGCCGCGAATGGTCCGCAGCAGTTTGCTGTAAACGTCGCGACTCAGGTTAATTGCCAGTTCTGCGCTCAGGTTAATTTGCTTCTGCAAGGCGACCATATCGTCCTGGCTCAACAGAACCCGGTTGCCGTCTCCTTTTCGGCTGGTCAGGCAGATTTTTTCCAGTGATTTGGCGGCGTCAAGCACATCAAGGTGGCCAAACTCCTGCTTCTGCTGTTCGTTTACCGGTGCCGGGATCCAGCCATACTGAGGGGAACGGGCAACAATGTGGCCCGGTAGATCACGCCGATAGGGTGGCGCCTGTTCCCGGTCCTGGTGGCCCTCGAACTCGGCTCTTAGCCAGGCTGCCATTTTCTTGTGGCGGAGCATCAGAGCTAGTGTGATAGCCGACGGCAGGATATGCCCGAGCAGTTCGGATGGGTCTTGGGTGCGTTCTTCGAGATGATTTACCGATGCAGACATAGGGTCCTCCGTGGCAACGCAAACCAGTCGTGGCCAGTTCCGTTTGCCAGCGTTATTGTTGTTGTGTATAGCCCAGCGGCCATTAGTGCTGATGGGCGCGAATAAAAAGTAGACAGCTCCGGTGGCACCTGCCGTTGTAAATACGTTATAGCTTTGTAACGGTGAGTAAACGCTGGTCTGGGAGGGCGTTATGAACCAGTATCAGGATTTTGCTTCACGTCGCGCCTGGATGGTTGAGAATCAGATTCTTGGCCGCGGGATTACTGCAGTTCCGGTAGTGACGGCGATGAGTCGGGTGCCTCGGGAAAAATTTGTCAGACCCGATCTGATTGACTGCGCCTACGATGATGGCCCTTTGCCGATTGGTTTCGGGCAGACCATTTCCCAACCGTACATCGTGGCTTTAATGGTGGATGCGATGGATTTGACCGGCGGGGAAGTGGTACTGGATATCGGCACCGGTTCGGGTTATGCGGCTGCGGTTATTGCCTCGATTGCCGCCCGGGTGTTCAGTATCGAGCGGGTGCCGGAACTGGCCGAATCAGCGGCGCAGATATTGGCGGCCGAAGGTTACGATCACGTGGTGGTGCGTTGCGGCGATGGCACATTGGGCTGGCCCGAACAGGCGCCCTTCGATGGTATCTGTGTGGCGGCCGGGGCGCCGGTGGTGCCGGAGGCACTGAAGCAGCAGCTGCGGGTGGGTTGCCACCTGGTGATCCCGGTCGGATCCGCGCACACGGTGCAGTCTTTGCGCCGAATCACCCGGCTATCGGAGACGGAATTCCGTGACGAGAGTCTTTGTGATGTCCGCTTCGTGCCGTTGCTAGGCGAGCAAGGATGGTCCTGAGCCATCCCGCTCCCGGATCTGTTCGGCTTAGCCGCCGGCGTTGGTGCTTTCGAAGATCTTGTCGGCCGAGGCCGCGACAAAGCCGCTGTACAGCTCACCGTCGGCTTTCGGGTACCGCAGCGCGAACTCGTAGAAGCAGCTGGGGATGGTTTCCTCCCGATCCGAAAACTGCACGGGTATCCGGTCGGCCATGGTGGAGGATTGTTCCAGCAACTCAGCCGGGGAGCCTTTCACTTCGCCACCCGAGGCATTCACCGCATAGCCGTTGTCTTTCAGTAGCTGGTTGATTTCCGGCACGGTCTGGAACTGCATCAGGTGGTTGATACTCACCGTAAAGTGGTTGGCGCGATAGCCCCAGGCTGCCATCCAGGCCGCGTACTCGCTCTCTTCCAGCAGGGTGCGGTAGGTCTGGTAGTCCACCTCCCAGTGACGACCGGAATACAGGAAGTCGTCTGCCTCGACCCGATCCGGATCAACCTGTGCCACCAGATCCTTGACGATGGCCTGCAGCTTTGGCGAGCACTGCTCCACCAATAACTCCGAAATGAACACTTTGGGCGCATCTGGATCCGGATGTTCGTAATGCCGGGCGTAGAGTTTCTTGGCTTCAAAATGATACTCGCCACCCTGAACGTAGCCGAGGCTCAGGAAATGCTCGGCCAGGGCATCCAGCCCGACCGGGGCCAGGTTGAAGGTGCGCAGGGCGATGTGATCGTTAATGATGGCCTGCCCCTCTTCGGCGCCCAGGATGCGGTGAATCTCCTCGGCTGAGGGGGTGACCTCCTGGTAGTTGCGCCAGAGCTGCTGGAACAGGGCATTGCGATCAGTGTGCATGAACGATCTCCGGACGAAGGTGATAAGTGTTGGGTGCCGCGTCGCGCTGACTACTGGCCAGGGGCAGGGCGCGGCAGGTTTGGCCCGGCTTCAGCCCCATCTGGTCGGCCAGGGCCGGGCTCAGGCACAGAGTGTCAGAGCCCGGCCGGGTGTCTGCCCCGGTCAGCACCGTGGCCCTGAATCCTGCGGTGTCAGTATTGGTGATCAGCAACGGCATGGCAATGCGCTCGCGGCTTCGTTTCTGGAATTCGGTGGCTGGCACGGCATCCACTTCAACCTGCCACGCCTGGCACTCCCGCACGCTGCGGATCGATGCCAGCGGGCATTCAACCGTTGGTCCGGCATCAAACAGGTCCACCAATCCCTTGTGCTGGAAACCTTCGGCCTCGAGCAGGCGCAGCGCTGGCCGGGTGCGCTCGTGGACCTGACTGATCACCGCCCGGGCTTCAGCGCTCATCAGGCAGGTGTACAGGGGGTGCGACGGCATCAGCTCGTCAATGAAATGGGTATAGCCGGATCCCACTAAGCGGGTGGCCGAGGCAAAATCCATATCGACAAAATGGGTCTTCAGCCACGACCAGAACGGAGACTGGCCGGCGTCGTCGGACACTCCGCGCATCTCGGCGATGACGGTGTCGGAGAACCGCTCCGGGTGGAGTGCCATAAACAGGAACCGAACCCGGGATAGCAGCTTGCCGGCATTGGCGCGGCGGAATTCCGGGCGCAGGTACAGGGAGCAGATCTCGGTGCAGCCGGTGTAGTGGTTGCAGCGGGTCAGGGTTTCCACATTGCGTCGCAGGCCCAGATCCCGGGAATGGTGGGTAACAGTACTGCGGCGGAAATGGTGAAGCGGGCGGGTGCGACCGGCGGCGGCTTCAATGCCGGTGGTGCCCATGATTTCACCGGTGCTCTCATCCTCCAGCACAAACAGGTAATGCTCGTCACCGGGCTGAGTCACCTCGCGCTCAAAACTGGCAATGGAATGCTCGATCTTGCGGGCCAGGGCGTCGCGATCGGGCATCAGGGACGTAAATCCGGGGCCGGATTCAACGGCAATCTGATACAGGGTATCCAGATCCGTGACTGCAATCGGGCGAATGAACATGGCCAGCATCCTGAAGTAATTTGGCACAGTATGAACAGTAGAACTGCCAGATTGCAGATGCAGTTTGAGCGAAATGATCTATGATTAGGACAATATGATTGCTTAGGTCGACAAAATGATAGGAAAACAGGATCAGAAACTGCTGATGCTGCTGCGCCACAACGCTCGGGCCAGTATTACCGAGCTTGCCCGAACCCTGCATGTGTCCCGGTCAACGGTGCAAAATCGCATTGCCCGTTTGGAGGCCAGCGGTGTTATCCGGGGCTATTCGGTATTGTTGGGTGGAGAGTTTTCAGCCAAGCAGGTGGAGGCACACGTGTCGATCAAGGTGCTGCAGAAACTGACTTCCCGAACCAACGCCGCGCTGGAGGGCATCGCCCAGGTCTCGCAGCTGTTCTCTGTCAGTGGGGAGTACGACCTGATTGCCATCGTGCAGGCCCAGTCCCTGGAAGAACTGAGCGCCGTGCTCGACGATATTGGCAACCTGGAAGGGGTGGAGCGCACCAACTCGGCGGTGGTGCTAGAGACTCGATTCCGACGCTAGCTTAATGAAAGGGCGTGCACGGGGATTGCTCAGGTGCCCAGCAGACCCAATGAAGCGCAATAGATAAAGGCACCAGAGCCCATCAGGATGAGGCCCCAGGCGGGGAAGATCAGAGCCGAGCGAGACGATGTTTTCATGCGCACCTCCTGTTGTTCGGAAAGGGTTGAGCAAGTGTTGAGCAAGCTGATACGCCTGCCCTGTCACTCTAGACCATTGCCCCGGTCTGTCACGGGTCTTTTGTGATCGGGTGCTCATCTGTGAGCGTTTTTGTCATCCGAGAAGACTATGCTGGCTATTGAGAGGTGGCGGAATCCGACTACTATGAATACGTTTAACCTCAACTAAAAAGAATGATAACAACAACTAGGAGCCATAAATGGCCATTGATCCGCGCAAGCAGACGTCGTTGCACTGTCTTTATTTTTGGGCCGAGACCACCCCCGATGCGATTTATCTGACCCAGCCCTACCCCGACGGGCGGGTGGAAGAGCTAACGTGGAAAGAGGCGGCCGATCAGGTCGCCAGGATGGCCACCTATCTCAATGGCCTAAATCTGCCGGCGCACAGCAACATCGCGTTGTTGGGTAAGAACAGCGCGCACTGGATCCTTGCCGATTTGGCCATTTGGGCGGCCGGCCACGCCTCGGTACCCCTGTACCCGACCCTGAATGGCGAAACTGCGGCCTACGTGCTGGAGCACAGCGAGGCGAAGCTGATGTTCCTGGGCAAGATGGACGGAACGGCAGACGGCTGGAACGACATCAAGGGGCGTATCCCGGACGACCTGCCGTTGGTTTCGCTGCCAATGTCGCCCCGGGACGACACGCCCCATTGGCTTGAGTTGGTGGCCCAGAACGAACCAGCGGAACCCCGAATGCCCGACCCCGATTCCCTGGCAACACTGATTTACACCTCCGGCAGCACGGGCCGGCCGAAGGGGGTCATGCACAGCTTCCGCACCATGATTTCCGTTGCGGACGGCTTGCAGCAGATATTCCCGGTGTCGTCCGATGAACGCATGCTGTCCTATTTGCCGCTGGCCCATGTGGCTGAGCGGGCCGCGGTAGAGACCCAGTCGCTGTATTACGGTTTTCACCTGTACTTTGCCAACTCCCTGGATACCTTCCAGGAAGACCTGCAACGGGCGCGTCCAACCCTGTTCTTCTCGGTGCCACGCCTGTGGATGAAGTTCTACCTAGGGGTGAATGCCAAGTTGCCGCCAAAGAAACAGAAGCTGCTGTTCAGTATCCCGGTGGTTCGGTCGTTGGTAAGAAAGAAAGTGCTGAAACAGCTCGGCCTGGATCATTGCCGCGCCGCACTTACCGGTGCCGCGCCTTTATCCGGAGAGATTATCGCGTGGTACCGCAATCTCGGGCTGGAACTGCTCGAGGTGTACGGCATGTCTGAGAACTTCGGCTATTCCCACGCCAACCGGCCCGGGCAGGCCAAGGTGGGCACGGTGGGTAATGCCAACCCCGGTGTTGAGCATCGCATCGCCGATGGTGGCGAGGTTGAGGTTAAAAGCCCGGGACAGATGCTCGGCTATTACAAGAACGAAGAGAAAACCCGGGAGGACATCACCGACGACGGGTTTCTGAAAACCGGCGATATGGGTGAGATCGACAGCGATGGCTGCCTGCGGATCACCGGCCGGGTCAAGGATCTGTTCAAGACCTCAAAGGGCAAGTACGTGGTGCCGGTGCCCATCGAAAGCCGTTTCAATCATCCGCAGGCGGAAGTGGTGTGTGTTGCCGGTGCCAATCAGCCCCAGCCGTGCCTGATGGTATTGCTGTCCGAGGAGGCCCGGGACCAGCTGGAAGCGGGTGGTCATCGGGCAGAACTTGAGCAGGAACTGGCCGAGCAACTGGATGCGGTGAATGCCGAATGCGAGGCCCACGAAAAACTGGCCTTCGTAGTAGTGGTCAAAGAGCCGTGGACCATGGAGAACGGCATGCTGACACCCACCATGAAGATCAAGCGGAACGTGATCGAAGACTTCTATACCCGAAAGATGGACGATTGGTTCGGGCAGAAAAAGAAAGTGGTCTGGGAGTTCTAAACCCCGAAAGCAAAAACGCCGGTGGCCCCTTGCGGGAACACCGGCGTTTACAAATCCTTCTGCGCTGTTACCAGCCCTGTGGCCCCCACACCTTTTCAGACTGGGTTCAGTGACCGCCCTGCATCTGGGTCATGTCGGGAGCAACGGCTCCTGCCTTGCTCTTCCAGGACCGAATCTTCCGGCTTATAAACTGAACCGCCTGCCTGGAAGCAGCACGGGTGTACTGGCGCCTGACCTCATCACTGTTGTGGAGGATACTGGACGGCAGCGGTTGAACGGTTGCGATATGGTTCTGAGTCATAGCGCCTTCCTCCTTTTGTCTGGCGTATTAGTTAGCGATCTATCTTTAATTTACGGCAAATTATAAGGGTTCTTTTTTGCAGTAGTAATACGTTAAAATCCGTACTCACGTTGCAAATATGCAGTCATTATGGATTGGGATTATCTTCGATATATACGCGCCCTGGCAATAGGCGGAACCCTCGCCAAAGCAGGCGAATTGCTGGGTGTGCATCAAACCACGGTGCTACGTCGACTGGACCAGATGGAAGAGTCGATGGGAGTGCAGTTTTTCGAACGGAACCGCGATGGTTTGCAACTGACCCCGGTGGGCGAAACCGCCTTCCGTGAGGCCGATCGGCTGGCGATCGCCATGGAAAACCTGGAGCGCAAGCTGGTGGGCCAGGATTCAGCTCCGGTGGGTAAGGTCAGACTGGCCGCGGAAGACGCCATCCTGAACACCTTGCTCAGCCCGATCCTGGCGGACCTGGTTCGAGAGTTCCCGGATATCGAGCTGGAAGTGCTGACCGACAACGATGTCGCGAACCTCAGCCATCGGGAAGCCGATCTGACCCTGCGCTGTGATAACAAGCCCCAGGCAACGCTGGACGGCGAACGCATCGCCGCCGTCGAATCGGCGGTCTATGGCGCAGCCCTTTATTGTCGCCGGAACCGTCAGATGGACATTGAGAATGATCCCGAGGCCTGTGTCTGGATTGTGCCCGATGAAACCTTCAGTCACTTGGCCACCGGACGCTGGTATCGCAAGCATCTGAAGAACGCCCAGTCGCTGATTCGGTGCAATAGCCTGCAGTCTATGCACGCACTGGCCTGTGCTGGGGCTGGGCTGGCGGTACTGCCGTGTTACTTGGGCGAGGGCGCCAAGGAGCTGCGCCGGCTGACGGATCCGCTAGAAGGTGAGAGCGTTGACCTCTGGCTGCACGTCAGCCAGGACACTCAGCAGATGGCCCGGGTACGGATCGTGATGGAGTTCCTGGTGGACCGGCTTCAGGCGCTGGAATCGACCATCGAAATCAGCGCTTCGCTCTAAAAACCAGTCAGCCACAGAAAGGCCAGAACTGGTACCAGCGCCAGCATTGGAATTCCTGTTCGCACGCCTGAAGCTGATTGTCGTAGCGGAAGGCCCGGGTCTGTACTCGGCCGGCCAGGGCGGTGATGTCTGGTTTCCGGTCGAACGTTCTGCGCTGGTAGCCGCCGCGACCCTCGTGGTACGCCAGATAGAGGTGGCGGGGGTTGTAGAAGTTGATGCCTAGCTGCCGGTTAGTCAGGTGGTTGTACCAGCCCACAAAGTCCAGGGCGTATTCCATGTCGGTGCGAACGGTAAACCAGCCGTCGCCGTTGGCGGCCAGGTATTCGCGCCAGGCCGGGTCCAGGGCCTGGGCATAGCCGTAGGCTGAGGTCGGCCGGGTCCATGGAATCAGCCCCCAGAGCAGTGTCCTGGGCGGGCGGGCATGGCTGCGAAACGACGATTCGTAGTACACAAACGCCATCTGGGTGGCAATGGGCGTGCCCCAGCGGTGTTCGGATTCGCGGGCGTAGTCGTACCACACCGGATGTTCCCGGAGGATTTCACAAAGATCGTCGGGATTGGCGGGCGGGTCCGGCGCCAGCAGGCTAAACCTTAGCGTGGCCCATACACCCATCAGCAAGCCGAGCACTGGCAATCCGTACCACTTCACCCGTGACCGCC
>Ga0207899_1000629_pt1 | contig 12371 bp, 18 predicted proteins | sample MalvirmetaMSP134_FD_184235 | JGI IMG/M metagenome (GOLD analysis project Ga0207899, IMG submission 184235) | Marine viral communities from the Deep Pacific Ocean - MSP-134 (SPAdes) | ecosystem: Environmental > Aquatic > Marine > Oceanic | place: Pacific Ocean | collected 2011-06-28
AAGAAGAAGGAGGAGATGAAAGTAACGAGATAGCATCGAGGACATACGAATACCGCTGTGATAAGCACGGTACATTCTTTGATACTCGTCATACATGGGAGCCAGTCACCGAGGTGGGAAGGGAATGTGTCAGATGCCCACGAGAAAATTGTGGTATGTCAGCATGGATTATACGACCAGTACCGGACACACTAACCAGATAGGTGAAGCCATCAGGGGTTAGCACCTGTTCCAGCGTGTGATGCAAACGCACGCTGGCACGGCTGAGTTGCTAACTTGGGTACTTCCCGAGCGCAGTGACCAGTAAGCATTGACGTGGTAGCTAAGGCATGTTAGGATATTAGATGCCACGCTATGCAATATATGAGGAGGTGGCGAATGGTAACAAATCCTGGTTCGAGTCCTGAGTGGGCTACGGCCCGTCAGCATGGGCATACCCGTGTGCTCTGGCTTTCACGACACGAGATTACCGAGAAAGAACGTACTGCATTAACCGATGCCCTCGGTCCTTGTGTTATCCAGAGACACGATGCTCCCATTCACCACCCGGAAGAGTTGCATACGCTTATGGCAGTATATGACCCTGACCGGGTTGTCTCAGTCTTGCCAATGGTATTGCAGGAATCGCTAGTAAATATTGCTTTCATGCGGCAGATGGAACCAGTCATTAGACCACGGTGGCATCACCGACAGGACGGCGATATAGGCCAGGTAACTGCACTCACCTTTAATGGCTTCGATGAGATTCTGGAATTAGTTTTCAAGAAACGGCGACTTATACCTACCTGGTTACCTAACGCGCTACATATTGAACAGATGGAGGAGGTTAATAATGGGGACATATTTGAGTTCGACTCAACAAACCAAGAAAACGAGGATAACTAGGAAAACAAGGACATATCTTACGACACCAGAAATGCTCGAGGTCCTCGATGCCACCGTATCTCAGCCCAATGTCGGCCTACAAAAGATAGGCCCGCAGTTCGGCCTTGGTGGTAGCACTATCAATGGCTGGCTTTTCCCACAGTTTAGCCGAGGTGGGAAATTACAACCCGTAGTAATCCGATGGTTCGAGGAACACGGCAAACAATTCGTGTATGTGAGGCCCAACGTCAATATAGCCCCTGAGTTATTAGCACTATCCGTAAAGGAGGAGGTGGTTGGCCCACTAGATATAGGCCCGGCCCCAGTAATGCCAGAACCCCCGGTAGATAAGCCGGAGGGCTTCGTCAGTCTGCGTCACTACCCTAGCCTGGAGTTCACACCCCAAGCAACGGGTGACCTGCTTGTACTTAAGACGGACATTGACCGCCTGCTTGAACAAGCGGAGAAAGCGGTAGCCGAACTTACAGGCACCCGTGATTCGCTTGCTGTGGTCATAGCATGGCAAGGTGATAGCAAGGCACTTGCAGATGCCAAGACTAGAATTGCTGAACTAGAACACCAGGTTAGGCTAGCCGATTCCAAGACGGAAGTGGAAAGGAGTAAGTCCCTAAGCGACCGGCTGGTTGAAAGGTTCAAGAAATGACCGACAGAGAAGCAATAGAAATAGTACTGAATATATGCAAGGAATGGTTGCAAGATGCTGCCGAGTCTACGGGCTGGCAGCGTGACGGCTTAACAGATTCGTCCTTCTCGGAAGCCGAAGAACGGATAGGCCAGAGGTGGTCGGCTATCGAGGAAGCCATCGAACGAGTGATGGAATTTGTGCCACCAACCAAACAGGATAACGGCGAAGCTAATAACTCCGCCGTCTATACCGTGAACGAAGCTGCCAAACTGCTAGGGATTGGTAGGAACCTAGCTTATGAGGCCATTCAACGGGGCGAGATACCTAGCTTCAAGGTAGGTAGGCGTCTCCTGGTTCCAAGGCTAGCACTGGAAAAGATTATGACCAAGTTTGAGGAGGCAAGCACATGACAATAGAGATAGAACACTTCGTAGACGGGGGGGTCAGCTCTTCGGAGCTGGCCCCTATCGCGCCGTCTGATATATCCGCCGCAGATTTTGACCACATGGTAAAGGAAGCAGCGGCAAAGGCAAAGACACTGACCAATATAATTAACCAGCAATCCAAGGCTTACGTTGTAGATGTTCACGGCCACCAGTTCCTGAAGTACGAGGCATGGGCCACCATCGCCGCTGGCTTTGGCGCGCAGGCTGGCGTAGATAGCTATGAAGTATTAAAGAACGCCGAGGGCCACGACATAGGGGTAAGGGCCACTGCTATCGTTCGGAATCTCAGGGGCGAGCAAATCGGTAGTGCCCCCGGTTTCTGCATGATGAACGAGCCGGGGTGGTCGGGCCGCACGCTGGCGCAGGTCGCAAGCATGGCGGGAACCCGGGCCGCATCAAAAGCGTTGAGGCTCGCCTTCTCATGGGTCGTGGTGATGGCCGGTTACGACCCCACTCCCTATGAAGAGATAGACGACGAGGCAATGAAGGCAAAGATAGGAAATCAGTCACGCCCAAGTGCCCCCATTCGCACAGAGAACACCGTACAGGCCCCTGTTGCAGCCCAGGTAGTGTCGGGGTCGGCTGACCCATCTAAATCGGGGGAGATTTGCCCACTCCACGGCGTTGCATGGGGCGCGCCAAAGACTAAGGATGGTCGGACTTGGTATTCGCACCAATACACTGGCGACAATGACGAGGCAGCATGGTGTAACGAAGGTAGTGTAAGGAAAGCGATGGCCGCTGCTACCGTCACCAGGCCGGAACCAATACCTGAACCCGAACCAGAACCGGAACCGGAGCCTGTCCCGGCAGATGTTACCGCCGAAGGCAAGTCTGAATTTCTTGAAGAAGAACTAACCAGGAGTCTAGCCGAGAAAGCTGGCATGTCTTGGGAAGAATTTGTCAGCGAAATACTGCACACGGATAGTTGGGAACAATTCGAGGCATTGGGTGGCACCGCCATGATAGCTGCTACGAGGCTGAAGAAGATTAAGGAAGGGAAGTGATGTCTGAAAAAATCCAAACCAACGAGCAAGACCATATTCTTGAGGGCAGGATTAAATTCCTGCCCGAACACCAGGGGCGCACGGTCACACGCATCGACACCAACCGGGGGAACGCTCGCACCTACGATATAGCAGGGGTTGGGGAGTATCGGTCCGTTACCAGTTCCGTGGGGATACTAAACAAGCCAGCCATTCCAGCCTGGGCAACCAAGATAGCCGTGTTGAATCTTCGTGGCACACTTGAGAGTCGAGACTCGCTTGAAGCCCTGGGAAAGGAAGCGGATAAAAAGAACGCTGCCTTTGAGAAGAAGGGGAAGGACACTCGAGTATCTTGGATGGACCTTGCTGCCAAGCAAGCCAGTAGCGCACCAGGTAAAGTCACGAAAGCAGCCCGTGACTTCGGCGAACACTCTCACACACTGGTAGAAAAGATAGTCACTGACGAACCGTATTCTATTGAGGAATGGGCAGACTACGCTCACATCGCTGAAGGGTTCAAGATGTGGGCACGGGACGCTGGCATGACACTTGTAGCCAGTGAACTGATGGTGTGGCACCCAGAGTATGAATACGGTGGAACCATTGATTTAGTGGGGCGGCTCAATGACGGGTCACTCGCTGTTATAGATGTTAAGACAGGGGGTGTGTATAACGAGGCGGCGTACCAACTAGCTGCGTATGCCACGGCCCTTGAATATCTAACGGGCGAGTGGGTAACCGAGGCATGGGCGTTGCAACTACCACGGGAGAGGGATGAAGCCAACCCCGACAATTACTACAACGCCATGCAACTCGATAGCATTGTGTACTGGTTTAGCCAGTTCGAACTTATGCACAAGCTGGCACCAAGTATACAACACTCTGCCTTTACTTCCAGCGAGAATAGCGAGGAGGCATAATGCCCCGACCCGTCAAACCTGGTCCATTCCAGGAAACTGTTACCGTCATGGAAGCTGCTAACATTATCGGCATATCACGACGGATGGCCTACGAACTGGCACGAAAGGGAGAACTTCCCGGTGTCCGTAAACTAGGGAGCCGCTACGTGGTAAGCAAGAAACTGCTAGAGGACTGGCTACAAGGCAAGACCGTACACCTGCCAATAACCTAGCGTGACACCGTACTATCAGCATGGTGGCATAACAATTTATCACGGTGACTGCCAGGCCATTCTACCCATACTAGATGTGGTAGACCTTGTAGTCACCGACCCACCATACGGTATCAGCTATCACAGTAACCACTACGTCGGGGATAACCCGTTCGAGCCTATCGAGGGTGACGACGCCTTCCCCAACGTGGTGGTGCAGTGGTGTATTAAGCGCGCCCAGTCCGGAACGCTTGTGTTCCTACCCATTGAGGCCCTGTCACTACTGCCATCCGCCAAGTCACACATCGTGTGGGTCAAGAACAACTGGACGGCTGGCGACCTAGAACATGGCTATGCCCATATGTGGGAGCTAGCCGCCTTCTGGCCGGGACCAACCCACGAGTTTGCAATGGGCCGACCTGTGGATGTTATCGAATCACCCCGTGTGGCACCTACCAGCTTAGTTCATCCAACCGAGAAGCCGGTAGAACTTATCAAGAAACTGCTATTGCATCACAAGTGTGAGCAAGTCATAGACCCCTACATGGGTAGCGGCAGTACGCTACGGGCAGCTAAAGACCTTGGTATTCCAGCTATAGGTATAGAAATCAACGAACTATACTGCCGTCGAACGGTGCATCGTCTAGCACAGGAGGTGTTGTTATGAGTGTTATGGCTATGACGTGGGCATGGGAACAGAATATACCGGCCCCATCCAAGTTGGTGCTTATGGCACTGGCCGACCACGCAGATGACAGTGGCCGAGGGTGGCCCGGCATCAACCGAATAGCAAGTAAGTGCGGCATGTCCCGACGCACGGTTCAGCGTCACATCACTGCGCTATCCGAACAGCAACTGATAGCTGTCGATAGGCAGCGTCGTCGTGACAACGGCAGCCAAACTTCCAACATCTACCAACTACCCATAGGGGGGGTGTCATTTTGTCACGGGGGGGATGTCACTGGTGACACCGGGGGGGTGTCACAGCTGTCACCCCCAGAACCATCATTAGAACCATCAGTTGAAACTACTACTATACCGTTACCGGAATGGTTGGAAGTTCTTGGCAAGGTTCAGCCCTTAACGGACGCACAAGTGGAGCGTCTGTTGAAGTGGGCCGCACCCCATGACCCCGTGATTCTTCGGGAGACAGCCTACATCGTGGTGGAGAAGTGGCCGGAATACTTCAAGAAGAACAAGAGCATCTTTGGCACGTTTCAGAACTGGGTGCGTCGGTCGCCTGAACGAAGTGACTATGTACCGTCACGGTATCTAAAGCCTACGCGCCTGTTCAATAGCCAGAAGCCGGTCAACTACACCATCGAGGCGTACATCAAACAACAGGGACTACACCCGGCCTCACCGGAGGCACAACGGATAAGGGAGGAGGGATGATGGATGAATTATCAGGATTATTCCAGACATACCTGCATAGGCTGGACCACATACCCGAAGAAGTGCGGCACATCCCAGACGATGGGATATGCGGGGAATGTGACAGGCTGCTCAAGCATCATCCCGGGGTCAACCGGGTGCTGGCTGCCCGTGGCTACCAGTACTACGACCCCGATACCGGCAAGCTGGTTATCAAGGTGGGCATACCCTATTGCAGGTGTAGCGAGCTAGCACAAGAGCAAGCAAGCGCGCAGATGACAGAGGATTTGAAGCGCACGCAAAGGAGCAACTTGCCCCAGTCAGTGCCCGGTTCGTATCCCCGTAGCTTTCTGGATGCTACGTTCGAGAACTTCCATACCGTAGCAGGCACAGACGAAGCGGTATCTGCGGCCCTAGACTTTACCGTGGGAACTACACCGCCTATCTTGTTACTGGTAGGCGGCACGGGCACGGGGAAGACCCACTTACTGGAAGCTATAGGGAGGCAATACCTATACCAGGGTCACACTGTGCGCTACGAGCTGGTTGCCCATCTACTGAATAAGCTGCGCGAATCCATACGCATAAGCGCAGAAGAAAGTGTACTGAAACCATCCTATGACGCCGACGTATTACTCCTTGACGACATAGGACTGGAGAAGCCTAGCGTGTGGGTAGTGGAACAACTGACAGCTTTGATAGACCACCGATACCGTAATGGTTATTTGTTAGTCATCGCTACTAATGAAACTCACGAGGTGCTTACTGAAAATCTAGGGCAACGCCTTGCATCACGCTTGTTTGATACAACGTCGGGCAAGACTATGCAGGTGTACCTAACAGCGGAGGATTACCGTGCAAAAAGCCCAAGCCGAGAGGACTGATGTTAATCTAATCAAAGGTCTTGATGTGATAGACGCAAAGGTATGGTGTTGGGAGAAGTACCTACCAGGCATGTTCGTTGGTAATAGGTCGTGCGTGGTGACGGAGCCGCCCCGTATCCATGAACTAGATTTGCGCTTATATATCAGGGCTGACAAGAAACGCTTGTGCGTTGACTTGGTGCATCTGGTTAATCAAGCCATCCCAGAAAATATAGAACTAGATGTTATTGCGCGAGCAATATATAGATTGATGCGAACCAAATATCCCACACGCTTTATAGCGAGGCCAACATCTGATGTCATCGACCCGCAACCGTTATACAGGTTCAACTAAGGAAATCAGCGACCAGATTTGGATGGTCCGCGTGACCGGGGACCCCGCACCGTGGACAGTGTATACCAGACAATCGGCCCCTAGCACCGGCTGGTATAACATGCAAGCATATCAAGCAGCTATCCGAGCTACTGCCCGCACGCTTTGGGGGTCCCGCCCGCTACTTGATGGTCCTGTCCAACTGAGTTTTATCTTCGCTAGAAAGATACCTGTCACGGCAGGCAAGCGACCCAGGACGCGAAGGAATTGGGTAGAGAAACACGTACTAATCAGACCAGACCTAACCAATTATATTAAGGCGGCTGAAGATGGATTGACAAATATAATCTTGAAGGACGATTCCCAAGTAATAATCTGCAATGCTACTAAGGTGTATACTGAGGGAGAGGGATATACGTGCATAATTATTACCGCTCTCCCCAAGAAGTTGGAGGAATTATGAGCCCTGGTCACTTCTTGGCTTTTTGCCAACCCGTCAAGATGCAGTACAACGAACGCACGGTCACCCCTATATGGCTGACCCCCGATGGCATTGGATGTCGGTGGGTTATTAGAGACAAAGCGCAGCGTCTGCGTATGCGTGACGCCATAGCCAAAGACATCCATGTGCTTGAGACAGAAGTATTCCCCAATGGCATCCAGCGTATTGAAGTATTGGATATGGTGGATTCCTACCTGTACACCATATCAGTGGACGACTTCATAGAGAATAAAGAAGTGCTCACCGCTAATGCCGGTGACCAATATTTGGTGGAACGGAAGTACTGGAGTAAGCAGCGGGTGGGGAACCCACTGCCAGAACAAGGCGAGCTATTCTCGTTTGCGTAGTCAGTCGTTTTCTAGGACTTTCATTCCGAGCGCGACCAGACCTCCGATGGTGCCGGTGGCAATCTCCACCATATCCGCATAGACTGCATAGCCTGTAATACAGCCCAACATTAACAGCGCAAGGAAGATTTGTGGCCGTATTCTGTTCATATTAAGTACTGCTAACCAGTCCGTAGATTACTAGCCCTATCAACACGCTGAGTATAGACAACATGAGCGTCACCTTGGCGTCTAGGCTGGCAACCCGACGTTCCATGTGCACCCAGTCATTCATCAGAAATGCGAAGAATCGCTTCTCGAATTCCTCTTGTGGGAGTGGCATGGCTAACGCCTTTTAGTTGGCTTCCAGCCGTGTTTGATACCCCTAAGTAGATTCACTTGGCGTTGCGCCTTGCTCTTGCTCGTTGCCTTTGACTTGGTGCCGTGCGGTGACGTGACTCGGTAGCCCCCGGCTGTCTTACGGATACCGTAAGGCATTAGATGTAGCGGCGACTAGGGCGGCGCATACGTCCGACACCAGGCCGGGCAGCCGCGCCCAACCGTGGCCGTCTACGCACTACTGGACGAGCAGCCCCAGGCATCGCACGCCTTGGTCGCCTGGGTAGGTTGTGTGGGTTACCTGGTGGGCCGTGTCTAGGCATGATTATACCTCCGCTAGTGTGAACGTAACTTGGTACTCCGCTGTACGCCCAGGCTCGTGGTGGGCTTCCTGTTCTTTCAAGCTGCCTGGCATGAAGATAACTGATTTGGCTGCTTGCTTATCGGGGGTGCCGAACACTAGGTCAGCTGGTGATGCGTCCCATATACGGAGTTGTTTCAGGTCAGCCTTCGGGTTGCCCGATATGCTGCCGTTCAAAGTCTGTTGCCTACCTGCCAGGTAAACAGTGATAGGGTACAACTTGGTAGCATCTGGACGCAACTGTGCCTGCAACCTGAACGACCGTATCTCAGGGGCTGTCGTACCTACGGCAGTAAGGGCAGGTATGAAACGAAGCTCGATGGTCTTTCCAGTTGTACCCAGTGGGAAGGCTAGTGGTTGAAGGGGACTTTCCGTCACGGTATTAAGGGTGGTCCAAGCGGTTTCGTTGTCCAGCTTATACTGAACGGTGATTTGACGTCCACCTTCACCCAGGTTCCGTGTCTCTAATTCTATGGATTCGTACCGCTTGCTAACACGAGGCAGGTTGGCATCCCACACGACCGTGTCGGCGTAAGCCGTCGTGTCGTTGGTGTAGCCGTCATCTCCGTCATCTCCAGTATCACCGAAGGCGAAGTAGTAGGGCATGGAACTGACGTTGGCTTCTGTGTAGCCTACCCATACCCTGCGCCCGGATGTGCGTGACGTGTCCACCATCAGGTTCGCCTGGCTTGCGTCGATGTCATCGGTGCCCGCTAGCTTCGCAAGTACGTGCCACCGGAAGTGAGTCATCCCGTCTGTCTCAACTTCTTGTGCTTGCATCAAGTAGTAGTTCTCGGGGTCAGTGCTAGTGTCATGCAGTAGGGCGAACAAGTTTACCGGGTCACCGTGCATGGCTACGATTTGCCCGTGCATCACAGTCTGGTCAGGGGCTACCTTGCTCAGGCTTATGTCCTTGATGGTGGCGGCAGCGTAGTTAAAGTCCAGCAGCCCACCACCACCAAGGGGCAGCAATATATGACCGTTCCACACATAGGCTCCACGGAAGTTGTTGGGGTGTCCGAACTGCCTAAACAGGATGGTCAAGTTTCTAACCTGGCCGTCCGTTGTGTAGCTGTAGATACCGTTAGTCTTGGTAACTAGGATGGTATCGGTATCCCCGTCCACCACGATGCCTGTGATGGGCGCGTCATCAGTACCTATCTCGACAGCGGTGGACCACGACCCCGCGTTGCTAGGGTCGGTAGAACTCTTAATGACATGGGGCTGATACAGGCTAATGATGGCACCCGAACTGTGTGCTCTAGCCGTGCTGCCATAGCCCCGGACAACGGTAAGGTCGGAACCAGATACGGCAGTCACAAGCATGGTTTCCTGGCCCGCTAGCGCACCCACCAAGATGATGTCGTCTGCTGCTATGTGACCAGATACGGAAGCATCACAAGTAAGTGTCGTATCAGAGTCAGTGAAGGTTTCGTTCACGGTACGCGCAGTCTTGAAGATATGGTTGGCACCCCACAGTATCTCATTGCCGCTACTGTTTCGGCCTACCGTCATGTACTTGAAGCGGCCCGAAGTAATGGTACTGCTAATCCAGTTGGTATCGGTGGATGCCTTGTATACATAGGCAGCACCGCTATCCGTTACATCTGACCCTGCGTACCAACCGGGGGCAATGGCTGTTGTGCCGAAGATGACAGCGTTTTTATAAAAAACATCGGCGTTTAATGGTTCGTTTTCCCGTGACCAATTCTTATTTGTTGCGTCCCATTTATATGCGTGACTACCTAAGAACATCCAAAGGTCAAAGTCAATAGCGGCGGCGGCGGTAGTCATTGGCACGACCGCAAAGCCCGTCGGTCGGTAGTTATCAGGCGTCTCCCCACTTTGTACTGCCGTTAGTTGTGGCTCCCGTGCGGGTTTCAGCACACCTGGTACGCTTGCGTCCATTTGATTAGCGAAAGCCAACCGCTTCGGGTCAAGCCTATCGTTGATGCCGCCAATGCCTAGCGACCAGTCTTCCTGAAACCAAATGAGTTCTAGTTCAGGTGGTAGTTCTGAGTGGGTTACTTCACCCATGCTCAGGATACGAGGGCTAATCGTTTGGGAATCTTGCGTACTCCAGTTACGACGCTGGTTAATACGATTCAGCATGAAGCCTCGTCGGTTGGTCCCTCCCGCGTCTTCAATGGTTATATCGTGGGTCACGCCTGCTGTGGGCATTACACCCTTAGCCTGTCAAACTCGATGTACCGACCCGAGGAATCTTCCTCGATATGCCATATGTTCCTAGTGTGCTGTGCGCCCAAGCGGGGCATACGCATACCGGACTGATTAGACATACGCACGGCATCACGGCTGAAGTTGGCTGCCATATCACCGTACCGGCGTGCCTCATCTACCGCATTGCCAGCCCCCTGGGTACGGAAGAAGTACATGGCAGCGTAGGCCGTGACTATGTTGGTGCGTGGCTCCCCTACTTCCACCGTAGCCGAATCGCTAGTGGGGCGGGACAACAACCCCATACCCTCCAGACGCAGCCGTCGTCCCGCCGTCGGGTTCCCCCGTATGGGGTGATATTCTCCCGTAGGATTAAGCTCGTCACCCTGTTCGGTGACGTAGTGGGGTCCGGTGATGATACTGGTAGGTATGGTGTACTTCTGAATAGACCCAACAGTCATCCAGCAAGCATCGAAGTAGGCCGTGCCGCTGGCTACTACTTCCAGAATAGCTTTAATCTGGGTCGCGCTTGTAGGCACGCTTGCCGATACATCCAGTAGTTCCCACTCGTTCTGTCCTTTGTGGTAACTGGAACTATCTATATCAGACCCATCCCAGTCTAACCTGATACGCGCGGTATCGGCTGCCGACGCCCATACCCAGCATTTAAGGTTGACTGTCTTGTTGGTAATCTCATTGATGGCAATGGTGGGAGCCTGTGTCAGCTGCCCCGCCGCCCCGCTAGCCGCAACCACTTTAGCTGATTGGCTCCCATGTATGACGGTGGTGGTTTCGGCAGTAACCGTCGGGGAACCTACCTCCGTCCAGCCAGTGAAGCCACCACTGAATGTCTCGAAGTCCGAGTTACTAAGCCTGTCGTCCACGACAATCGTTTCATCACGGACGGGTAGGTATAAGAAGGGGTAGAGTTCTTCAATGGCCCTATTGATAGCCTGGTGCTTCTGTGAAGGGTCATAGCGGTGGAGTTCGTAGGTCACCGTGCTTTGCACCGCCCCACCAGAGAACGCTTCTTGTGTGACAAGCGTGGTCGTATTGGCAACGTAGTTTCTAATGCGCTTAGACTCCCCGGTATTGGCCCCTGACGTGATAAGGGCGAACCAACCCTCAAAGGCATCGTCGTCGGAACCACCAGATAGGTTCTTCAGGCCCGTATCCACAACGGATGTGCCCGCTGAGTTACCGTCACTGGTAGTAGTCAGGGACTGATAGTCGCCCATAGTCTCAGACAGTCGTTGCCGTAGGGTAGCCCGCGTTGTAGTTGTCACTACTCCACATCGTCCTTTATATCAACCAGAAGATAGCTGTCATTGGGGAAGGTCTGTATGCTTGAGTCAGCGTAGGTCACTTGGAACTCCGCCTCATAAACGTCAGCCGTGTTGGTGTTCGCAGCAGTCCAGTCGTATTGTATATCGCCTGCGCTTGCGTCGTTCACGGTCACCGATGCCTTGTCTACCTTGGTGGTCCCAGTAGGCTGTACTCGCATACTGAATACCACCGACGCGCCCGTCACATCAGCGGGAAGGCCGTCACTGTCTAGTAGCTGTACTCGCAGCGGGGGCTTGGTGTCATTCTGTTTTATCTTGAATGATTTAGAAGGGGGCAATTTCTGTGTTCGTCGCTCCTTCGGTAAACAATGTTACCTGAGTTGGGGCAGTTACTGAAGTGGCATTGGCCGGGAAGATGGGTGGTGCCAACTGCATGAACACGAATGGCAGTGCGTACTTAATAACTTTAGGCTGGGTGAACTCCATAGGTTGCCGGTTCGCTTCGGGCATTATAACAGGCGCATCAAAGATGGCAGGAAATGTAATAGGGAACGAGGGTGCTAGGCCCGCAGCTAGAAAGAACATCAGGCACTATCCATCGCTTTATGCAGCATGTAACGACGTTCGTGTCGCTCCAGTTTCCTCATAAACGGTACACATTCTACGCAAGCCTTCTTACCACAGGTAGGGGCATTACACAGGGAACAGTAACCACGCGTGGTCCCACTTCCGGGGCGCACTATCTGTACACTGTT
>Ga0207899_1000630_pt1 | contig 12371 bp, 15 predicted proteins | sample MalvirmetaMSP134_FD_184235 | JGI IMG/M metagenome (GOLD analysis project Ga0207899, IMG submission 184235) | Marine viral communities from the Deep Pacific Ocean - MSP-134 (SPAdes) | ecosystem: Environmental > Aquatic > Marine > Oceanic | place: Pacific Ocean | collected 2011-06-28
TTTGTTTGGAAAAGGATTCAAGCTGACCTTGTTCAAGGTCTAGTACACTATCCAAAACCTCGAAGAGACTATCGTTTTCGTTTGATACTAAGAGCCTGTCTATAAGTCTTATAAGAACTTTAGTCTGCTTTTCATTTAAGCTTGAAAACAGCTTCGGGTCAGAAATATATATATCTCTTATAACCGATTTGGTGTTTTCTTTCTGCCATTCTGAAAATCTAGAGTTTGTTCTTGAGTGTAATGGAAAGAATCCCTTTTCATCAAAAGCCTCTATTTGTTGATCGACGAATCTTCTAAGAAAATCCTGATATATTCTGGACTGAAATTCTAAGATTTTTGGTTTAAGTTGGTTTAATACCTCTGCTTTTGCAAGCACTTTTGGGTCAATTTCGATTTCTCTTGGGTCATAGTCCATCAAAAATTCGGATGAGATGAACGTGCTTGAATAAAATTTCAACTTATTATTGAATTTACTTAGGTCCTTCTTTATTGTTATTTGGTTGGGGCCAAGTAAATAGTTATAAGACTTTTCAGAAGATGGTTTCTTTTCCCATCTGATCAAGGTTAGGTCAAAGTAAATGTCCCCAACATTTATCGTTTCATGATATATTTCGTGTTCGGGTATGGGTATCTCTTTTCCTTGCAAGAATAGTTTAAGAGATGGGTTGATTGCCAGTCTCCACCCAAACTCTTCACTAAGTAGTTTTCTTAATTCAAGTTCCACCGGAAGTGTTTTTCCATTGAAGTGTGATAGTTCTACGCAGGTTCCGGTTTTAAAATTCCTCAAAGATTTGTGGCATTGTTCTTTGTTCGTAAATGTGTACTCGAAATTTTTTGTATCCAGAGCATCGATTTTGATATGTGCACTGTAGTCGTTCCGTTTTGTATGCCAAGTGGCAGAGCTGCTCAGTTTGTGGAAGGAGAGTCTTCCTTTTCCGTGAGACCCATGTTTATCTGCATCGGCTTTCTTTGATGACTCGTTAAATTTTCCGAAGTTATTCTTGGTGTTCTTTACATCAATTCCTATTCCATTGTCTATTATCTCTACTAGCTCTAGGCCTCCCAGTGGAGTTTCAATAATATTTATATTTATTTCTGTTGCTTCTGCATCAAACCCATTCCAAGTGAGTTCAAATAAACACTTATACGGTTCGAATTTTTTGAAGAGGTTTTTGATGCCGTGGTCGGTTATATCTGCAAAACCTTGATAAACTTTACTTTCAACTATGTTTTCCATAACCAAGCTTGCTCCCTATAAGTCCTTTCCAACCCAAACTACTTTGCCAATCACTTCCAAGCTTTCCAAGTTAGTTTTAGAGATCTCCTGTGGCGGGTACTCCCTGTTATCACTCAATAGTTGAACTCCGTCGTTCCAAAGCGTTTGAATGCGCTTAACCAACAAATGATCTCCGTTACGTATCACGTAGATGTGTCCGTCTCTAACCTTCTTTTCGCTGGTATCCACCATTACGGTCTCGTTGTCTGAGATCGTGGGCTCCATTGAATCGCCTTTGGCAAAGACTAAGGCGAGATCATTTTCGTTGAATCCGCGAAACCTAAGCCACTTCCTTCGAAAAGCCAATTCCCTGGTCGGCGCTTGGTCTCCAGCAATCGAACCATGTCCAGCTGCCACCTGGACGTTATATCCAGGGATCAGAGCGAATTCCTCTTCAAATTGCGAATCGGGTTTCGTGGGTTCTTTGCCTGTTGCAAGCCACTCTATTGAAACGTTAGCTGCCGCTGCGATGCGCAATAGATTGTCTAATCTAGGCATAGCACCATTGAGTATTGCTCTCAGAGTGCTATCTCCCATACCTGCTTTTTGCGCAAAGCTGCGTGCCGACTGAGTCCCTATCAGCGTTTTTAACCTTTCCGAGAAGCCAGTTTCGACAATGTTTTCTTCAGAACTCATGTTTTGCCGCCTAAAAAATTACGCATTTAACAATTAATTGCTCTTTATGCGCAAAATAACGTTTCTAACTATTGCATCCATACGATATTCTGCTTGGCAAGCAATTAAATGCTCGATAATGAGCGTATAAATGTGCAAATCAGTGTAGCAGAGTGCAAAACGGTGGACGAGCAGAAACCAATCATATTGCTAGCAACCCCGGTCATGACTCAGGACTGCTACGCCCAACCGACCGGCCTCACGGAAGGACAGGTCGGGGGCCAGATCGAGAAGGGCCACCTGCCATCCCTGAAGATTGGCCGGGTCCGCATGGTGAACATCGCCGCACTGTCGCAAAAGGCAATGGATAAGGAGGACTGGCAATGAAGCGCCTTAACCGTGTAGGCCAGATCAGAGCCGAATACCTGGAATTCAGCGCCTCTACTGGTATTGACTGGGGCAAGGTCTTCTTTTTCGACGGCACTAAGTGCGTAGCTCGTGCTGACCGCCTTGACCCAGCCCGCATGATCGCCCCGGCACAGTCGCCGTCAGCGCCTCAGGCCGCCAATGGATGGCCGTAGGCGGTGATCGCATCAACGGCGCCGCCGTCCGCTTTAACGACAATCCGAAGGCCTTGAAGATCCGTGCCAAGCTGGACGCCTACCTGGACTACTTTCAAGGCGTAAAAGGCACCCTCCCGGACTTTGTGGTTCTTCGACGCGAACAGTTGGCTACCTGCGGCGCGATACCAGGGCAACGTTATAAAGGCATCCGCCTGGAGGCTTTCGTATGACTCCGGCTATTCGTCAACGCAAGCAGCAAAGCATCCAGTCCGTCGTCCACCTCTACAGCACCGGCGAGTGGGCACACGAAAACCCGTTGAAGAAACTGCGGAAGCTCAAACTGGACGAGCAAGAGCTGGCGTTTCTTTCCCAGGAACAAATTACCCGACTCCTTGAAGAGTGCAAGGCATCGTCGAATCCGAGTCTTTATCACGTTACCCGATTAGCCCTGGCAACTGGCGCCAGGTGGTCCGAAGCGGAAGGCGTAACCAGGTCAAACTTCACGCCTCACCGGGTCACGTACAACTAAACAAAGTCTGGCAAGTCCAGGAGCGTTCCGATTTCAAAGCAGCTCTATGACGAGTTAATAGAGGAAGTGCCATTCGTCAGCTGCAGCGCCGCATTCCGTAAAGCGATCGAAAGAGCAGGGATCAAGCTGCCTAAAGGCCAGCTCACTCATGTATGCCGTCATACTTTCGCTAGCCATTTTGTGATGAGAGGAGGAGACATCGTAACGCTTCAAAAATACTCGGTCACTCTGACATTAAGCTCACGATGCGGTATGCTCATTTTTCTCCTGATCACTTCGAGCAAGCTATTAATTTATCTCCAATTTAGGGCGATTTATGGATTTTAAGGGCTTTACGATTTTGACTCCGAAAGAATATTTCTCTGATCTGCAAGAGAGTATTCGGTCACACGAAACATCTATTCACCCTGACGTCGTGTTGGTGTTTGAAGGTGGCAAGTATTTAGGTGCTTTTTTATCGCTTGAGGAAGCGCAGGCGTTTGTAGATAAACTTTTGAAGTTTCGCAATGAAAATTCAAAAGGTAATTCGCCGTACATTGAATATCGGAAAAGCTTAAAAGGTGAGGACCTGGAACGCATTAATCAGGCAAATAAGGTGCTGAATCAAATTAAATGGGGAAAGAATGGACAGGATCCCGCCGACGATCTCCTACCATCCTGACAGATAAGTTTCTGCGTGGACACTTCGTGGACACCAGAAACAACAAAGCCCGCACAAGGCGGGCTAAGTTATTGAATTCGTGGTGCCCGGAGGCGGAATCGAACCACCGACACGGGGATTTTCAATCCCCTGCTCTACCAACTGAGCTATCCGGGCAAGTTGCGCTACTGCTGTGCAACGGGGCGCTATTAAACCGGTTTCAATGTATTGAGTCAAGGCCGGTCCGGAAAAATTTCCGAATCTTTTCAGTGTTGATCAGGCTTTGATCAATTGCTGTTATTGCTCGGGCGGAACATAGCCTTCGGCCTGGTCGAACGGCTCGTTGTCGAAGAAGTGTTCCATCTGTGCCTGCAGGTATTTGCGGGTGTTTGGATCCATCAGGCTGAGGTGCTTTTCATTGATCAGCATGGTCTGCTCGGCCTGCCACTCTTCCCAGGCCTGCTTGGACACGGTCTCGTAGAGTTCCTGGCCTTTTTTTCCGGGCATGGGCGGGAAGGCCAGGCCGTCGAGTTCTTTCTGGTACTTACGGCAGAATACGGTTCGGCTCATGGTGGCTCCTGTTGGCGAAGTGAATCTGCCGGCATGATAACAGATCAGGCTGGGCCGGGCTGAAGCTAAGTGCCCGCCGGCGTCAGAGCAGGGCAGTCTGTTCCGGTTGGGTCAGCAGGCTGCGTATCGGCGCTGGCAAACCAAGCGCTAGGGCTTCGTCCCGGTGGAACCAGCTCAGGTGGTCGTCGTCGGCTACGCGCTGGGTGTTGTGAGGGGCGTTGTGGACAGCGTTGTGGACAGAGAGCCGGGCAGGCTGGATGTGCAGATGGTAGTGGCTGAAGGTGTGACGAAAGCCGCTAATCAGCTCCGGGTCGCCGCAATTCAGACCCATTTGCTGCTCACAAGTCTCCTGCAGTTCATCCGGCCCCAGCGCCGGGTCCAGTTCCGGCAGGCTCCACAACCCGCCCCAGATACCGCTGGGCGGCCGTCGCTCCAGCAGGATGCGGCCGTCACTGTCTTCAAGTATCACCATCCAGGTGGTTTTTTCCGGTTTGGCTTTCTTGGGCTTGGAGCCCGGGTAAAGCGTTTCTTCGCCTTCGGCATGGGCAGTGCAGCCTGATTGCAGCGGGCAAGCGTCGCACTTTGGCCGGCTGCGGGTGCACACCATGGCACCCAAATCCATGATCGCCTGGGTATAGTCCCGTGCCCGTGCATTGGGGGTATGCTCCTCGGCATGGTGCCAGAGCTGTTTCAGGGCGGCAGTCTGTCCGGGCCAGCCGGGTACGGCGTGGTAGCGGGCCAGGACTCGCTTAACATTGCCATCAAGAATGGCGGCCCTTTTGCCAAAGGCCTGGGCGACAATGGCCGCCGCGGTAGAGCGCCCGATGCCGGTGAGGGTTTCCAGTTGTTCGGGATCATCCGGAAATTCGCCGCCAAACTCCTCAACCACGGTCTTCGCCGCCTTCTGCAGGTTACGGGCCCGGGCGTAATAGCCCAGGCCGGACCAATGGCTGAGTACCTCGTCCACCGGGGCATCGGCCAGCGCCTGCACGTTTGGGAACCGATCCATGAAGGCGTTGAAGTAGGGGATCACCGTGGCGACCTGGGTCTGCTGCAGCATGATCTCAGAAACCCAGACTCGGTAGGCATTCTGGTTCTCGTGCCACGGCAGGTCATGCCTGCCGTGCTTATCGAACCAGTTGAGCAGTCGTTCGGCGAAACGGTCAGGCATTAGTTGAACAGGCCTTTCAGTTTGTCGCCGAGCTTTTCCTGTAGTTTCTCTTCGACTTTCTCTTTCGCCTTGGTTTTGGCTTTATCCACTTCTTCCTTGGCCCTGGCCTTGGCAGCGTTGGCCGCGATGGTCTTCAGGGTATCGCGGAAGCGGGAGCCGTCGAAGGAGCACAGGCCGGCCGGGTCCTCGGCGAAGTTGCCACGGCATTCCACCGGAATAACCACGTTCTCGACGATCTCGGTTACCCGGCAGGCTTCGTCGCGGTGAATCTCGCCGACGATGCGCAGGCCGGCTTCATAATCCAGCGTGCTCTGCTTCAGGTCGATGGTGCCATCGCCTTCCAGCTTCATACCGGCCAGGGCTGCCACCAGGTCGGTGTTCTTCAGGGTGTTGCCGTTGATGTCGAGGGTGCCGCGCATGTCGTTAAACGGAGTGGCGGCGCCCCAGTCGCTGGTGCTCAGACTGTCCTGGTTCACCAGGGCGATGCCTTGGCAGGCCATACGGGTCAGGTTCATCTTGCGGAACTGGCCCTCGGCCAGGTTGAACGTGATCTGGCCATTGGCGTTCTCGCGCAATACCGAAATCCGGTTACCCGAGGTGGTCACGTCCACATTCAGGTTGGCGCCACCGGACAACATGTCCACTTCCGCCAGGTCAGTGAGCAGGGGCAGGGTCTGCACGTTGTTGACCTTGGAGCCGATCTTCCACTTCGGGTTGTCGCTGCGGGCATCCAGTGTCACTTGGGCGTCGAAGCCACCCTCGTAGAGTTTGCCGCTGAATTCGTCGACCTTGATCAGGCCTTTTTCGGCGGTGGTGCTGGCGGTGATTTCCTTAATGGTCAGATTGCTTACGATCAGTTCGGCCAGGCCGAAATCAATGTCCAGCAGCAGGGTGCGCAGGGTATCCAGTGGCAGCAAATCGCTCTCCGGTGCGTCCTGGGCGGCTGCTGTTTGCTGGCCAGAGGCGCTGTCGCCATTCTCTTGCGCGGCCTCTTCTTCACCTTCAGCCTTCGGTGGCAGGTAGCGGTCGGCATTCAGCGTGTCGCCTTGCAATCGGAACACCACGCCGGTGTTGGCGAGGTTGTAGCTGCCAGAGCCGTTGAAGGTGGTGTCGTCCAGCTTCAGGGTCAGGTCGGAGAGCTCAACCTTGCCGGCGGGGCCGCCAATGTTGGTTGAGAAGGCCAGAGCCTCGAGCACCTCAGGATCGCTGGTTTCCACGGCCGGTTGGCCCAGGTTGCTGAGCAGTTCTTTCAGGGAGAATTCATTGATGTTCAGTTTGCCGTTCAGGGCGGGCTTGTCGCCAAAGCCCTTGACCTCCAGATCGGTGGTCATGGACAGATTGGCGAGGCTGGCGGTGAAGCCACTGAGCGTTGCGGTCTCGTTCTCGAGGTCGGCACGGGCGGAGCCCGCCAGTTCTGCGGTTACCGATTGTCCGCCGAAGGGCTCGCCGTTCATGTCAAAGACCGCCGACAGACCGGATACGGCAAATTCGTTGAGTGCTTCGTTCGCGGCCAGGCGGGCGCTGATGCTGCCGTCCACCTCAAACTTGGGCTTGGCGGTCTCGATCCGGAAGCTTATGTCGAGTGGGAATTCCGAGCCCAGGGTGATTTCGCTGGCGGTTACGGTGAAGTTTTCCAGGGTGGCGGCCTGTCCGGTGCTCTTGTCGGTGTAGTGCACCTGAGCATTGCTGATCTCAACGTTACTCACGTTAAAGTTCAGCGGTTCGCCACTTCCTTCCTGGGCGGTAGTGTCAGCCGGTGCCTGCTCTTCGGCTTGGTCCGTTTTGGGCTGCTCGCCCTCGGCTGGCTCCGGCATGATCCGGGTCCAATTGCCCTGGCCCTGTTCGTTCACTTCAAGGTTGGCATCCAGGCCGCTCAGCACAAAGGTGTCTACCTGCGGCGCCATGGCGATCAGCGACCAGAAATCGATCTGCGCGACCAGTTGTTCCAGCGCCACAAAGCGGTCGCCTTCCAGATTGGCCTGCACGTTATTCAATTCCAGGCCAAGGGGGATGAACGACCAGCCAATGTCGCCCTCCAGCACAAGATCCAGGTTGGTCTGTTTTTCGACCGCTTGCTCAATCTGCGGCTTGTAGTCATTGGGGTTGATCACGGCCATGGCGATGGCGATTGCCATAACCACCAGCAAGATCACGGCAACAATCGCAATCAGCAGATAACGAACAGCTTTCATTGGTCAAATTTCCTTATTCCGGGGAGCCTGGAAAGTTTCGGAACGATTTCGGATGCTTACACGTCAAAGGATAACGCAGGGTATCCAAATTAAAAGCGTGGCAGTATGACAATGCCGTAGTGTTGGGCCAGAATACACTTTCTTTGGCTTCAAACTGTATTAATGCTTATAACCATAACAAGGAGTAAACCGTGGCAATAACTGTTTCGATTGAGTTGAACCGGGAATTGGACCTTCCGGGCAGCTATGATGAAGTCTTCGAGTTATTGGCGGATGTGCCACGTTCTGCAAGTCACTTTCCAAAAGTGAACCAGCTGACGGATCTGGGCGACAACACCTATCGTTGGGAAATGGAGAAGGTCGGTGTGGACAAGCACGCGATCCAGTCCATTTACGCCTGCAAATACCATTCGGACAAAGACGCTGGCCGGATCACCTGGGAGCCGGTGAAGGGCGAGGGTAACGGTGTCGTGCGCGGCTCCTGGACACTGAAGTCCAAGGGCGATTCGGTCACCTCAGCCAAGTTCCAGACCCACGCCGAGCTGACTGTGCCGCTGCCCAGCCTGTTGAAGCTGGCTATCAGCCCGGTTATCAAGCACGAGTTCAACAGTCTCGTGGACACCTATATGAAGAATCTCAAGACGGCAGTCTGATCCGGTTTCGGCTATCACGCTGATAAACGCGGTTGTGGGACTCCGGCGGGCAGAAAAGGTATAATCCGCGAATTGAATATTTGCGGCATTGTGCCGCCTAACTGCTACGGAGTCCCCATGGCCGAACGTAAGGCTCGGGTAGAACGAAATACCCTGGAAACTCAGATTACCGTCGAGATTGATCTCGATGGCACCGGCAAGTCCACTTTTGACACCGGCGTTCCCTTTCTCGAACACATGATGGACCAGATCGCCCGCCATGGCCTCGTGGATCTGAATATCGTCTCCAAAGGCGACCTGCACATCGATGACCACCACACCGTTGAAGACATCGGCATAACCTTGGGGCAGGCGTTCAAGCAGGCGGTTGGCGACAAGAAAGGCATCCGTCGTTATGGCCACGCTTACGTGCCGCTGGACGAAGCCCTGTCCCGCGTTGTTATCGATCTTTCCGGTCGTCCTGGCCTGATGATGGACGTGCCCTACACTCGCGGTTCCGTGGGTGGCTTCGATGTTGACCTGTTTGAAGAGTTTTTCCACGGTTTCGTGAACCACTCCATGGTGACCCTGCACATCGATAACCTGAAGGGCAAGAACACCCATCACCAGATCGAGACCGTCTTCAAGGCCTTCGGCCGCGCCTTGCGCATGGCGATCGAAATGGATGAGCGGATGGCGGGTATGACCCCGTCTACCAAAGGCTCTCTGTAAAACTCGCCACTGAACAGGAAAACGAACTCCTTATGAAGACCGTTGCCATTATCGACTACGGCATGGGAAACCTGCATTCGGCGCGCAAGGCAGTTGAGCACGTGGCGCCGGATGTTCGCGTTCTGGTGACCGACAACGCCGACCAGATTCGCGAGGCTGACCACGTCATTCTTCCCGGCGTTGGCGCCATCCGCGACTGCATGCACGAGATCCGTCGTTTAGAGGTGGATACCCTGGTGCGCGAAGTCTCCCGGGACCGGCCGTTCCTGGGTATCTGTGTGGGCATGCAGGCACTGATGTCCCGCAGTGAGGAGAACGGGGGCATTGATGGCATTAACCTGTTCCCGGCCCAGGTTCGCTTTTTCGGTGACAACCTGGTGGAAAACGGTGAGCGATTGAAAGTGCCGCACATGGGTTGGAACGAGGTCTACCAGAGCGTTGATCACCCCATGTGGCATAACATTCCAGAAGGTGACCGTTTCTACTTCGTGCACAGTTATTACGCCGAGGCTGAAGGCAATGCCGATATTGCCGGCCGCAGCCACTATGGTGTCGACCTGGCCGCCGCCGTTGCCCGCGATAACATCTTTGCGGTGCAGTTCCACCCGGAGAAGAGTGCCCGTGCTGGCCTGCAGCTCCTGAAAAATTTTGTTGACTGGTCCGGTAAATAACACCGGGGCATCTGAACGATTAACACGGACTTTGCTTTATGCTGATTATTCCTGCCATTGATCTGAAAGACGGCAAGTGTGTACGCCTGCGCCAGGGCCGGATGGACGATTCCACCGTCTTTGGTGACGACCCGGTCGATATGGCCACCCGCTGGGTGGAAGCCGGCGCCCGTCGCCTGCATCTGGTCGATCTCAATGGTGCCTTCGCCGGTGAGCCGGTGAACGGCGAGATCGTTCAGGCGATTGCCCGCAAGTATCCGGATCTGCCGATTCAGATTGGCGGCGGTATCCGCTCCGCGGAAACCATCGAAGCCTATCTGAAGGCCGGCGTGCAGTGGGTCATCATCGGCACCAAGGCCGTAAAAGAGCCGGATTTTGTCACCGACATGTGCAAGCGGTTCCCGGGCCACATTATCGTCGGCCTGGATGCCAAAGACGGTCGCGTTGCCACCGATGGCTGGGCCGAGGTGTCTGAAGTGATGGCCACCGATCTGGCCAAGCGTTTTGCCAACGACGGCGTCGACTCCATCGTATACACCGACATCAGCCGCGACGGCATGATGCAGGGCGTGAACGTTGAGGCCACAGTGGCGCTGGCAGAAGAGGGCGGCATTCCGGTGATCGCCTCCGGCGGTGTTACCAACATGGATGACCTGAAGCGCCTGGCGCCGATGGCTGACCGGGGTATTTTGGGCGCCATCACCGGCCGTGCTATCTACGAGGGTACGCTGGATGTGGCCGAAGCGCAGGCATTCTGCGACAGCCTGAAGGCGTAAGGGGACAACCATGGGTCTGGCAAAACGCATTATTCCGTGCCTCGATGTCGACAAGGGTCGGGTGGTCAAAGGCGTCAATTTTGTTGATATCCGCGACGCCGGCGATCCGGTCGAGGTAGCGCGCCGCTACAACGAGCAGGGTGCCGATGAGATTACCTTTCTGGACATCACGGCCAGCCACGAGAGTCGCGACACCACCTATGAAACCGTTGAGCGTATGGCGGCAGAGGTATTCATCCCGCTGACGGTCGGTGGCGGTGTGCGTACCGTGGACGATATCCGCAAGTTGCTGAACGCCGGCGCCGATAAGGTGTCGATCAACACGGCGGCGGTATTCAACCCCGAGTTCGTCCACGAAGCGGCCGAGCGCTTTGGCAGCCAGTGCATCGTGGTGGCCATTGATGCCAAGCAGGTCAGTGCCGAGGGCGAGACGCCGCGCTGGGAAATCTTCACCCACGGTGGTCGCAAGCCGACCGGCCTGGATGCGGTGGACTGGGCCCGGAAGATGGTCGAGATGGGTGCGGGCGAATTGCTGCTGACCAGCATGGATCGCGACGGCACCAAGGTTGGTTTTGACTTGGGGCTGACCCGGGCCATCAGTGATGCGGTCAGTGTTCCGGTAATTGCTTCAGGCGGGGTTGGCGAGTTGCAGCATCTGGCCGATGGCGTTACCCAGGGCGGCGCCGATGCGGTATTGGCGGCTTCCATCTTCCACTTCGGTCAGCACACCATCCCTGAAGCCAAGGCCTTTATGAAAGACCAGGGCATTGAAGTCCGGGACTAGAGCCCGGGGCTACCAATCAGAGCTAAGAGCCCTGAGCTGAAGCCTCAGGGCTTTCTGGCAAAGGCAGGTCGGATGGCCTGCTTTTCCCCCTCCACGAACATCTCACGATTGCTGTTGCGAATGGCCCACAGGCCACTAACGGTCGCAATCGCCACTCCCTGAGCGTCCAGCTCTGGCAGGTGCTTTTCCAGATAGTCCACGGTGACCTTGTGCGGGTGGCCAATGCCAATGGCGCTGCCATTTTTCCTGGCGCGCTGGATCAGTAGCTTGAACTGACGGTCGACAAATTCTTCGGTCTGCTCGTGATCCAGGAACACGTCCCGGGTCAGGCTGGGAATCTGGTAGGCCTCGGCGACTTCTCCCGCCACCGATGAGGCGATGGTGCGGCTGTCCACGAAGTACAGCGGGTACTGGCGCAGCTCTCTCATTACCCAGTCCATGGGTTGCAGTTTCTGGGTCAGCAGGCTGCCCATGTGGTTGTTAACGCCCTGCACATAGGGGATGGACTGCAGCGCCCGGCGTAGGGTCAGGGTCATGCTGTTTTCGTCCATATCGGAGGTCAGGCCGCCGGGGCCCAGGGCAAAGTCACGGGTGTTGGCCATGGGCGCGTGCAGCATGATTTCCTTGTGCTGTCGGTGCGCCAGTTTTGCCAGGCCAACGGTATGGCGACGGTAGGGCAGGAAAGCCAGTGTGAGCGGCTGCTCGATCCGGGCCAGCCGTTCACCTTCTTCCAGGTTGTGTCCCATGTCATCGATGATGATGGCGATGGTCGGCGGCAGCGAGCCGGCGGCTCCCGTGCTGCCTGGCTCCGCCTTGGCAAGGGGCGTGGCGACCAGGGCTGCCACCAGTACAGAGAGCCGAAACAATATCACTGGGCCGAATCCTGTCCCTCGGTGCTGACGTTGGCTTTACCCTTGCGGTTGAGGATGTGCAGGCCCTTCAGCAGATTGAGCGCAGAGCGGAGCTGGTAGTCCCGGTCTGCCAGTGAGGCTGTTGAATCTTCGCCCTCGACATCTTCCCCTGCTGGCTGCTGGTCTTCGTTCTGTCCTTCCAGGTGGCCGCTCAGGTCAGCTTCGGTAAAGAACGGCTGGCTATCCAGTTCGGTGAGCTCCGCCGGGCGCACCTCGATGTCGGGCTTGATGCCAGTAGCCTGGATGGAGCGGCCGTCCGGAGTGTAATAGCGGGCGGTGGTCATCTTGATAGCGTGGGTCTCGTCCAGG
>Ga0207899_1000653_pt1 | contig 12138 bp, 10 predicted proteins | sample MalvirmetaMSP134_FD_184235 | JGI IMG/M metagenome (GOLD analysis project Ga0207899, IMG submission 184235) | Marine viral communities from the Deep Pacific Ocean - MSP-134 (SPAdes) | ecosystem: Environmental > Aquatic > Marine > Oceanic | place: Pacific Ocean | collected 2011-06-28
GATACGACACCATCGTCCGCGCGGCCCTGGCCGCCGCCGAGGCCATGCGCGGGGGGATCAAGGCATGAGCTCGACCGCCTTCGTCGGCCAGCGTGTGAAGCGCCTCGAAGACCCGGACCTTCTGACCGGCCGTGGACAGTTCCTGGACGACCTGAAACTGCCGGGCCTGCTCGAAGCCGCCTTCGTGCGCAGCCCCTTCGCCCATGCCACCTTCACCGAAATCGACGCGGACGAGGCCCGCACCCTGCCCGGAGTGGTCGCCGTGCTGACGGCCAAGGACCTGCCGCCCGAGATGCGGGACAAGCGCATTCTGCTGCAGGTGCCCCATCCGGAAATCACCTATGCGGTGACGCAGGAGCCGCTGGCCACGTCGGAAGTCTGCTTCGTCGGCGAGGCGGTGGCCGTGGTCATCGCCGAGAGCCGCCATCTGGCCGAGGACGCGGCGGAGCGGGTGATCGTGGATTGGGAGCCCCTACCCGCCGCCGCCCATTGCGATGCGGCCCTGAAACCGGGCGCACCCGCCGTCCATTCCTCCATGACCGACAATATCGCGGGGCGGCTGAACCTGGGTTTCGGCGACGTGGACGCGGCGTTCCGCAATGCCGCCCATGTGATCCGCGAACGCTATGAGCCCCACCGGGGCACCGGCCACCCCATGGAATGCCGGGGCGTGGCGGCGGTTTATGATCTTGTCAGCGACGCCTTCCGCATCTGGTCTTCGACCCAAACCCCCCACAACACCCAGCGCGCCGTGATCGACATGTTCGGCCTACCTGAAGACCGTGTACGGGTCATCACTCCCGATGTGGGCGGCGGTTTCGGGCCCAAGAACCAGGTCTATCCCGAAGAACTGGTCATCCCGGCGGCGGCCCGCCTGCTGGGACGGCCCGTGAAATGGGCCGAAGACCGGCGCGAGCATTTCCTGACCACCACCCAGGAACGGGACCAGGTCTGGGACGTCGCCGCCGCCGTCGATGGCGACGGGCGTCTTCTGGGCGTCAAGGGTACACTGATCCACGACGCCGGGGCCTATCTGCCCTGGGGCATCATCATGCCCTATATCTCGGCCACCACCCTGCCCGGGCCCTACAAACTGCCCGCCTATCGCATGGCGGTGACCATCGCCTTCACCAACCTGGTGCCGACCACACCGCTGCGGGGGGCCGGGCGGCCGCAGGCCGTGTTCGCCATGGAACGGCTGATGGATGCGGTGGCGCAAAAACTGAACCTCGACCCGGCAGAAGTACGCCGGCGCAATTTCATCCAGCCGTCGGACATGCCCTACGACATGGGCCTGACCTACCGCGACGGCGCGCCGGTGATGTACGACACCGGCGACTATCCGGACGCCCAGGCCAAGGCCCTAGCCGTCGCAGGATATGACGATTTTCCGGCCCGCCAGAAGGCGGCCCTGGCCGAGGGCCGGCACATCGGCATCGGCATCGGCAATTACGTGGAGGGCACGGGCCTGGGCCCCTTCGAGGGGGCGACCATCCGCATCCTGACCAACGGGCGCATCGCCATCTACACCGGCGCGGCGGCGGCGGGCCAGGCCCACCGCACGACCCTGGCGCAGATCTGCGCGGATGAATTGAACGTGGACATGGGCGACATCGACGTGGTCGGCGGCGACACGGGCCTCATGCCGCGGGGTGCGGGGACGTATGCTTCCAGGATTACCGTCAACGCCGGGTCGTCCGTGCGCATGGCCTCCGCCGAACTGCGCGGCAAGGCCCTGGCGCTCGCCGCCGCCAAATTCGACGTGAAGCCGGAGGATGTGGAACTGACCCATGGCGCCGTGCGCATCAAGGGCGAACAGGGCGACAGCATCACCTTCGAGGAACTGGCCAAGATGACCAGCGGCATGCCGGGCTATGCCCTGCCCAAGGGCGTGAAGCCGGATCTGGAAGCGTCGGGATACTTCACCCCGCCGCAGGCGACCTATTCCAACGGCAGCCACGTCGCCGAGGTCGAGGTCGATGCCGACACCGGCCAGGTCACGATCCTGAAATATACCGTGGTCCACGACTGCGGCACGGTCATCAACCCCATGCTGGTCGACGGCCAGATCCAGGGCGGGGTTGCCCACGGCATCGGCAATGCCCTGCTGGAACGCATGGTGTTCGACGCCGACGCCAATCCCCTGACCACGACCTTCGCCGACTACCTGATGCCGACGGCGGAAATCGTGCCCAATTGCGACATCGTGCATATGGAAAGCCCCACACCCCTCAATCCGCTGGGCGCCAAGGGAGCCGGCGAAGGCGGCACCATCCCCGCCCCCGCCGCCATCGTCGCGGCGGTGGAGAACGCCTTGTCGCCCTTCGGCATCCGCATCACCGATTGCCCCATCACCCCGCAGCGGATTATCGAGTTGATCCAAGCAGCGCAAGAAACCACCCAGGAGGACCGCTGATGAGCACCAGCGACCGTTTCCGCGTTTCCCGCGACGGCCCCGTCGCCCGCGTCACCCTGTGCCAGGGGGCGGAAGGCAACACCCTGGCCCCGCCCGACATGCAGGCCATTGGTGCGGCCATCCGCGCGGAAGGGTCGGACAAGACCGTGAAGCTGGTGGTGGTGACCGGCGAAGGTGCAGATTTCTGCCTGGGCCGGCGCATCGTCGCGGGCATCACGCCGCCCGCCAATGCGCGGGAATTTCGGGAGCGGGTCGCCGATGCCATCCTGGGCGTGTACGAAAATCTACGCATGACGCCGGTGCCCGTGCTGACCGCCGTGCAGGGCCGGGCCAAGGGGTTCGGCTGCGCCTTCGTCGCCCAGGCGGATGTAACCATTGCCGAGGACGGGGCCCGGTTCTCCATGCCGGAAATGGACGGCAACCTGCCGCCGACCCTGGCGATTTCCGCCGCCTTGCCGAAAATGCCGGCCAAGGCCGTGCTCGACATGGTGCTGACCCGGGACGAGATCGACGCGCAAACGGCCCACACGTTCGGGCTGATTTCCCGCGTCGCCCCCAAGGGCGGCCTGACGGCGGCGATCGACACCTATATCGCCAAACTGGCCGACCGGGATCGCGACGCCCTGGTCGCCATCAAGGAATACATGCGCCTGGCCCCGACCATGGACCTTGCCGGGCAGGCGCGTTATGGGGCAAACCTGATCGCGGTCGAGATGACCTCCCAAGACAAAACATAAGAATAGGACCAGCCCATGCCCACGATTTCCGTTAACGGCGAAACCCTGCATTACCGCCTGGCCGGGACCGGCCCGACCCTGCTGATGCTGCACAGCCTGGGCACCAACGGCTATCTGTGGGAAGGCCAAATCGCGGCGCTGAAGGACACATTCACCTGCCTGGCGCTCGACGCCCGCGGCCACGGCCGCTCGTCCAACCGGGGCGGCGTGACCATGCAGGCCATCGCCGAGGACGCCCACGCGCTGTTGAAGGAACTGGGCCTGCTGCCCGCCCACATCATGGGGATTTCCATGGGCGGGCTGCAATGCGCCCGCCTGCACGCCCTGACGCCCGACGACGTGTTGTCCATCACTTACGCCGACAGCTTCGCCTTCATGGGCGAGGCGGGGCCGGACCGGGTCAAAGGCATGGAAGCCAAAATGGCGACCATGACCATGACCGAATTCGCCAAGGACTATGCCGACAGCACCCTGCTGCCGACGACCGGCGCGACCCATCATCAGGCCCTGATCGCCGCCATCACCGGCATGACCAAGGACGATTACCTGGACGCCGTGCGCTCCGTCTTCACCGAGGACGTGCGCCCGCAGTTGCAAGGCATCGACAAGCCCATGCATATCGTCACCGGCGCCCAGGACCAGCGCACCCCCCCGGCGGCGGCGGAAAGCGTCCATGCCCTGGTTCCCGGATCGACGCTGGAAATCATTCCCGGCGCGGCGCACCTGTCGAATATCGACAATCCGGATGGATTCCTGGCCGCCGTGGCCCCATTCCTCGATCGGGTTCGGTAATAACAAAGCGGCCATAAGGATTTTCTCCACAGGTGCCCGGAATTTAGTAATGTGCGGCCCGTCCTGCCCACAGACTAGGTTCCCCCGTCCTTGGCCCCGCCCATCCTCCACCTTCGCGACATCGACCTGACCTTCGGCGGCACACCCTTGTTGGAGGGGGCTGAGCTTGCCGTCATGCGCGACGACCGCCTGTGCCTGGTCGGGCGCAACGGGTCGGGAAAATCGACCCTGCTGAAGATCGCGGGCGGACTGATCGCCCCCGATAAGGGTGAGATCTTCGTTCAGCCGGGGGCGACCGTGCGCTATCTGGCGCAGGAACCTGACCTGTCCGGCCATGCCACGACCCTGGATTATGTCGAGGACGGCCTGGCGCCGGGGGACGATCCCTATCGGGCGCAGTATCTGTTGGACCTTCTGGGTCTGACCGGCCAGGAAACCCCCGGTCACCTGTCCGGCGGCGAGGCCCGGCGCGCGGCCCTGGCCCGGGCCCTGGCGCCCAAGCCGGACATCCTGCTGCTGGACGAACCGACCAACCACCTGGATCTGCCCGCCATCGCCTGGCTGGAAAAGGAACTCCGCTCCCTGCCGTCGGCCATCGTCATGATCAGCCACGACCGCCGGTTCCTGGAAACCTTGTCGCGCGCGACCCTGTGGCTCGACCGGGGCGATGTCAAACGCCTGGAACAGGGATTCTCCGCCTTCGAGGAATGGCGCGACGAATTGCTGGAACAGGAAAGCACCGCCCGCCACAAACTGGACCGCAAGATCGCCGCCGAAACCCATTGGCTGATTCACGGCGTCTCGGCCCGGCGCAAACGCAACCAGCGCCGGCTCGGCAATTTGATGGACATGCGCCAGCAGAAACGCGAACTGCGCCAGGTGACGGGCGAGGTCAAACTGGCCGCCGCCCAGGGCGAGACCTCGGGCAAGCTGGTGATCGACGCCGAGGACATCACCAAGGCCTACGGCGAGCGCACCCTGATCGACGGGTTTTCCACCCGCATCCTGCGCGGCGACCGGGTCGGCATCATCGGCCCCAACGGGGCGGGCAAGACGACCTTGCTCAACATCCTGACCGGCCTGGCCGCGCCGGACACGGGCAAGGTCAAGGTCGGCGTGTCGGTCGAGATGGTGACCCTGGATCAGAAGCGCGAAAGCCTGAACCCGCGAACCAGCCTGTCCGATGCCCTGACCGACGGCAGCGGCGACACGATTTCCGTCGGCGGCGAGCCGCGCCACGTCATCAGCTACATGAAGGACTTTCTGTTCCTGCCCGAACAGGCGCCCACCCCCATCGGCGAACTGTCGGGCGGCGAACGCGGGCGGTTGATGCTGGCCCGCGCCTTGGCCCGCCCGTCGAACCTTCTGGTGCTGGACGAGCCGACCAACGATCTTGACCTGGAAACCCTCGATCTGCTGCAGGAAATGCTGGCCGATTACGAGGGAGCCGTGCTGCTGGTCAGCCATGACCGCGACTTCATCGACCGGGTCGTGACCTCTGTCATCGCCTGGGAAGACGAAGGTCAGTGGCGCGAATACCCCGGCGGCTATTCCGACATGCTGGCGCAGCGCGGCGAAGCGCCGCTGCGCGACAAGCCGAAGAAGGACAAGGGTTCCGCCAAGACTGCCGCCACGTCGCCTTCGTCGGGGACACCGAAGGAAAAGCGCAAACTGTCCTTCAAGGACAGTCACGCGCTGAAGATCCTGCCCGACCGCATGGCCAAGCTTGAGGAAGAGATCGCGGGCCACAAGAATATCCTGTCCGACCCCAACTTGTTCGCCAAGAACGCCCAGCGCTTCACCGACACGGCGGCAGCTTTGACAAAGGCAGAAGCAAAGCTGGCCGACCTGGAAGAGGAATGGCTGGCGCTGGAGATGAAGCGGGAAGAAGTCGAGGGCGGCTGAGCCCCGGGCACAGCCCGCCGATCAGTCGTCGGCCCCGGGCCGGGGATGGGGTGCGGCAATGCGCTCGACCCCACCGCGTTTTTGTTCGGCTTTGGCGGCCTTGGCATCTGCGGCGGCGGCTTCGGCGCGGGGTTCATCAAAAGTGTATTTGCGGATCGCCCGCTTCAAATCCTGCATCAACTGGATACCGATCTCGCCGCCGTCGCCCGTGATCTTGTCGCGGAACACGCTGCGCATGGTGTCGACATGGGCCTTGATGACCTTGACGGCACGATCCTCGGTCGGACAGGGCGCCTGGGTCATCTTGTACAGCATCTCGCCGACATCGGTGATGATCGGATAGCCGAAGGTTCCGCCCTGGCCGCGCAGTTCATGGGCCAGCAGGTTGATGTTCTTGAAATGGCGGGCGCGCTGATCGACCGACTGCTGCAGGGCGCGCTCGCAGATGCTCGACAAGGTCGCCAGATAGCCCAGCGCCCAGTCGTGGAATTCCAGCCCCTTACGCTGCAGGTGCTCGTCCGCCGCCTGCAGGTGGCGCAGCGGCAGTTCGCCGGGCGGGCTCATGCCCAGGCCGCCGACCTTTTCCTTCAGCTTGTTGGGCAGTCGGAACAGGAAGACGTCGCCGGCGTTCCTGGGACGGCGTACCCGGTCCGAGGAGTAGACGATGGTCGCGTCCTTTTCGTTGATCCGGCGGCGGTCGTGGGGGCATTTCGGGTCGCTCTTGCGGTGCCGGTCGGGGCCGAAGTATTCGCGGGTGGCAACGAACTGGCGGGGGTAGTCGACGACCTCGAGCACCCGGTTGCTGACGGTCTGCGCGGAAAACGGCTTGGCCAGAAATTCGCTGGCACCGCCGTCGCGTGCCTTTTCGACGTTTTCCGCGTCGGCGGCGCCGGACATCATGATGAAGGGCATGAAGCGGTTGGGGGATTCCTTGCCCTGGCGGACCCATTTCAGCAGCAGGTGGCCGTCGATCGGCGCCATCACAAGGTCGGAGATGATCATGTCCACGGGACAGCCGTAGGGGCCGTGATGGGCGCTCAGGAACTCGATTGCTTCCACACCGTTTTCCGCGGTGATGACCTGGCCGGCCCCGAGGGTCTTCAGTACATCCTGCAGGATCTTGAGGACGAAACGGTTGTCATCGACCAGAAGAAAGGTCAGCCGCTCCAGATTGTATACGCCCATTGCTTCTCAACGGAGGGAGCCAGCCCCCTCTCCACCGTCTAACGTGTTGCTCACCCATGGCGTTTCCCTTGGCGTCTTAAAGTTGCGCCTATATTCACATTCTACTTAACGTGAATGATTAACAAAGCCAATAGTGTTTAAAATCAGACCATTAGAATAATCTAATGACACAACCGGAACGTCATCCCCAAAGATCCGGTACCGGCGGATGAATGCGCCCGTCCGTGAAATCCAGGCCCGGCACGCGGTCTTCGCGCAGCAACAGGGGGCCGTCCAGATCGACGACCCCGGCCCGGCCCATCAAAAGCGTGGCCGGGGCCATGGCCAGCGACGTCGCGACCATGCAGCCGACCATCAACCCGAACCCCTGCGCGCAGGCGGCATCGGCCAGATCAAGGGCCGCCGTCAGGCCGCCGGTCTTGTCCAATTTCACGTTGACCATGTCATAGAGACCAACAAGGCGATCCAGGTCCCGGACCGTATGGCAGCTTTCGTCGGCGCAGATCGGAATCGGATAGCCAAGGCCGCGCAGGATGTCGTCGCCATGGGAAGGCACCGGCTGTTCCAGCATTTCCACGCCCATGTCGGTCAGGAACGGCGCCAAGTTTTCCAGCCGGTGCAGATCCCAACCTTCGTTGGGGTCGACGACCAGGCGCGCCTCGGGGGCGGCCTCGCGCACGGCGCCTAGGCGCGCGCGCACATCGGCGCCGTCCAGTTTGATCTTCAGCAAGGGAACCTTGGCCAGACGCCGGGCCTGGATCGCCATGTCCTTGGGGCTGGCAATGCCGATGGTTTCCGCCGTTACCGCCGGGACCGGTTCCGGCAGGCCCGCCAATTCCCAGGCACGTTGGCCCGCCTGCTTGCATTCCAGATCCCACAGCGCGCAGTCGATGGCATTGCGCGCGGCCCCGGCCGGCAAAAGGTCGAGCAGGTCGCGGCGGCCGACCCCCTCGGCCACGGCATCCGCGACCTCGGCGATCTGGTGGATCACGCTGTCGACCGTTTCGCCGTAACGCGCGTAAGGCACACATTCGCCGCGTCCGGCCCGCCCGTCGGTATCCTCGACCTCGCAGACGACGACCCGGGCCTCGGTCTTGACGCCCCGCGAAATGGCGAAGGGCCGGGCCAGGGGCCAGCCCTGGTCGACGGCGGACAGACGGCGCGCCCCCGCCACGGTTACAACTTCTCGATGACGTCGACGATAGGGGCAACGCCCGTGCGCACCGCATCGACGGCGGGCAGATCCAGGCGCTCGGAAATCTCGGCCAGATAGGCCGTGGCCCGCGCCGCGTCCATGGAACTGGTGTTCACGGACACTCCGACGACCTTGGCGTCGGGCTCGAACATGCGGGCCATGCGCTCGTTGACCGCGATGCAGTCCTCCAACGCGGGCACGGGCACGCCGGGCGTGCCGCGCATTTCCAGCCGCGCCGCGTCGTGGCACAGCACCAGGGCATGGGGCCGCGCCCCGTGGATCAGGCCCAGGGTGACCCCGGAATAGGAGGCGTGGAACAAGGAGCCCTGCCCCTCGACCACATCCCAATGGTCCGGGTCGTTTGCCGGCGTCAGCCATTCGGCGGCGCCGGCGATGAAATCGGCGACCACGGCATCGACCGAGGCCCCTTCGCCCGCGATGAAGATGCCGGTCTGGCCGGTGGCGCGGAAATCCGCCTTCATACCGCGGGCCTTCATCTCTCGCTCGACGGCCAGCGACGTGAACATCTTGCCCACGGACACATCCGTGCCCACGGTCAATATCCGCCGTCCTGCCCTGGCTTGTCCCGAAGCCACGTCGAAATCGCGGGACGGATGGCGGGCGTCGGTCAGGGTCCATCCGTGGCGGGCCGCCGCCTCGGCGATGGCGGGCACGTCGCGCAGCCGCCGGTGCAGCCCCGCGGCCACGTCCATGCCGGCCTCGATGGCTTCGACAATAACGCCGACCCAATGGTCGGGAATCACCCCGCCCCGGTTGGCGACGCCGATCACCATGGTCTTGCAGCCATCTTTGACCGCGTCGGCGATGCTCATGTCGGGAATGCCCAGGTCGGCCTTGCAGCCGACCAGGCGAAGCTGGCCCTTGCACCACTCGGGCCGCCAATGGACGACCCCGATGGCGACCTTTGCCGCAAGTTGGTCCGGCGCGTCGCCGACGAACATCAGATAAGGGGTCGCGAGTGCCATGGTGGATCTCCCGGCAGGTTCATCCAAGCAAGGAGCCTATCATGACCGCCCCCGACGGGGAGGGGTCAGCGTCCCGGCGAATAATGGGCCAAAATGAACACGGCGGCTTGCGCCGCCAGGGTCACGGCGCGGCGCACCTTAACCACCCGTCGCTTGATGGCTGCCTGGCGCCGGGCACGTTCGGCCTCCAGATGGCCGATGACCTCGCGCGCGACGTCATAACCTTCGCGGTGGGCCTCCATGTAATGGCGGCGGCGGCGAAGATCGAAATCCGGATGAAAATGGAACACCGTCATGGCCCGGCGCTTGCCGTCATAGGTCGTGAAGGCCAGAACCTCGTCGGCGCCGATGTCGTACTTGCGCACGACCAGAAGCGAGGCGTCGAGCCCCCGCTTGATGACATGGGTGCCGTCGCCGTAATCCTGCTCGAACTCGAAAAACCAGTCGCCGGGAAGGAAGGCGTTGGGGTTTCCTGCAATGCCCGCAGTGGGGCGGTCGGTCATGTCGGACATGGCTGCCCGTCCTCCAGTCAAAGACAATGCCGGTTCCCCAGCATGGCCCTGTGAAGAAGCCTGCCTATCCCAGGAAGAGTCGCCTGCCGTCGTGTCGTTTTTGGTTTGTTTGGTCTGTATCGGGTCGTTGGCCGGAATGCGCGCAGCCGCCGCGCGACGTTCCCGCCTAAGGTCTTTCATACGCCCCCAAGACGGATCACACAAAACGAAAATATTCCCCTGCCGGGCGTTTTGTGGATAACCGGGGCGCGCGCGGCAGGGGCCCGGGGTGGCGCATACATCATGGTTCCCGTAGACTCCGCGGTAACAAGGACGGCGAATGATGCCGCCCGGTGCCCGGAAATACGGGCATGCGATGGGATGATACGTGCCAGATACCAAAACCAGCATTACGTTTCGCGATCTGATCGCGCCGATGACACCGGAAATGTTTTTCGCCGATTATTTCGGCCGCCGGGCCGTCCATATTCCCGGCGATGCGGACAAGATCCGTCGCCTGTTCGACTGGTCATCGTTCAACCGGCTCGTCAACATGAGCACGGTATGGAACGCCCAGACAATGAAAATGGCGCTGGACGGCCGTAACCTCGCACCGGACGAATTCTGCTCCATGGGCGCTCTGCGCGAAGGCGGACGCGCCATGGTGCCGGACTGGCCCCGAGTCGGAGGCCTGCTTGAAGACCGCGCGTCCCTGGTTCTGGACTTGATGGAGATGCTGGACCCCGGATCGGCGGCGATCGCCACGGCCTTGCAAATGGCGACGGCGTCCCGCGTCACCTGCAATGCTTATTACTCCCGCCACCAGCGGCCTGCCTTCAAAAGCCATTTCGACACCATGGAGGTGTTCGCCGTCCACATCGAGGGCGAAAAGATCTGGCAACTTTACGAAGGACGGTTTGAAGAACCGATCGAGGCCGACGGCTATCGCTACGCCAGTTTCGATGAAGCCTATCACGCCGATGCCAGGGGTGCCTTGGCCGAGGAAGTGACCCTGACGCCGGGCGATATCCTCTATATTCCGCGCGGCCAATATCACGACGCCATGGCCGCGTCCGAAGCCTGTCTGCACCTGTCGTTCGGAACGGTCAGACCAACCGGCCTGGATTTTCTGCGCACGGTGAGCCGCGCCGCAACGGCCGACCTCCTGTTCCGCCGGGAAAGAGTCCGTGACCTTGCCGGGCGGCTGTTGACGATGCTCGACAATCCCGAGGTCGCCAACGGGCTTCTGGAAGAACAACGCCGACGCCTGTTCGACATGATCCCCGGCTTCGATCTGCCCCAGCCCGAATTCGCCGGGTTCTTCCGCGTCCAGTCGGCCGGGGTCAAACTGGCGCGGCGCGGACAGGACTGGCAGGTCAAGACCCCGCAGACCCGCGACACCCTCGCCCCGGCCACCGCGGAACTCGCGCAATGGGTCCTCGACCGGGACGTCGTCACCCGCGCCGACCTGGAAGAAGGCCTGCCTGCGCTCAGCGAACCCGAAATCCGCAATGGCCTCTCTCACCTCAGAACCTTGGGAATCCTATTGCGCGCCTGAGACGCATCGCGTAAATCCGAACATTCCAATAGGGCGCCGCCGGCCGGCGGCCCGCCCCACCACCGTAAAAAAATCCGAGGATTCCGATGGCCTACGTCATTCCCCAGCCGCCCCAATCGTTCCTGCCCGTCGCCGGTACGGACGACCAGTTCCCCGTGCGCCGCGTTTATTGCGTGGGCCGCAACTTCGCCGAACATGCCATCGAAATGGGCCATGATCCGGACCGCGAGCCGCCGTTCTTTTTCATGAAATGCCCCGACAACCTGATGATCGGCGGCGGCGACTGGCCCTATCCGGTCGCCTCGAACGACGTCCATTGGGAACTGGAACTGGTGCTGGGCCTGAAATCGGGCGGCACGAACATTCCGGCGGCACAAGCGCTCGACCACATTTTCGGCTATGCCGTGGGCCTGGACATGACGCGCCGCGACCTGCAGGGCGAAGCCAAGAAAATGGGCCGGCCCTGGGACGTGGGCAAGGCGTTCGACCTAGCTGCCCCCTGCACGGCGATTCATCCCGCCGCCAAGACCGGCCATCCCACATCCGGGCGCATCTGGCTGGAGCGCAATGGCGAAGTCCGCCAGGACGGCGACCTCAACCAGATGATCTGGAAGATCCCGGAAATGATCGAATACCTGTCGGGCCTGTTCACCCTGGCCCCGGGTGACCTGATCTTCACCGGCACGCCCGCCGGCGTCGGCGCCGTGCAGCGCGGCGACGTGCTGAAGGGCGGGGTCGACGGCGTGGACGAATTGACCATCAAGGTCGTCTAAGCAACCCGCCCTTTGGGGCGCAACGCATTAGAAAAAATTGAAAAAAGCGGGGGATCGACCAATTTCCCCCGCTTTTTTTGATTTCCGCTGCCCAGATTTT
>Ga0207899_1000678_pt1 | contig 11880 bp, 10 predicted proteins | sample MalvirmetaMSP134_FD_184235 | JGI IMG/M metagenome (GOLD analysis project Ga0207899, IMG submission 184235) | Marine viral communities from the Deep Pacific Ocean - MSP-134 (SPAdes) | ecosystem: Environmental > Aquatic > Marine > Oceanic | place: Pacific Ocean | collected 2011-06-28
GACCAGGCCGTCACGGGCCAGGGCTTCGACCTCGGGCCAGAGCGCCGCGAAATGATGCACGCCGACCAGGGCCAGGGCGGCGATGCCCTGACTGCGCGCCTTGGCGGCCAGGGGCTTGCGCCCGACCTCCAGCGCCAGGGGTGCGAAGCCGCCCAGGGCGTCGACCCGCACCACGCCGGGGGCCGCATCCTCGATGCGGGGCTGCGCCTTGCCGTCGGCCTTGCCGCTCTGCAGGGAGGCGACATAGCCCGGCAGCCGGAACAGGCCGTGGGATTCCGAGCGATCCCGCTCCGCCGCCGTCAGGTTGTCGGCGATGGCCTGGGCGTTGGCGTCGTCGCAGCCGTTGGCTATCAGGCAGTTGAAGGCAAGGTCGTGGACCTCGCCCAGGCTCAGATGTTTCGGGCTAGCGGGCTCAGTCATCGGCCGCGCCCCTGGCCTTGGGCTTGATATGATCGACGTAGACGGGGATGGAGGCCTCCATGGTGCGGTCCGGGTCGATGGTTTCCCGCGTCTCCTTGCCGAAGGGCGTCGCGTCCAGGATGCGGAATATCTCGGCCGCCCCATCGTGGAAGCCGCCAGGCAGCCCCGCGTCGCGGTAGGTCGCAGCGATTTCCTCCATCTCGCGCACCCAGCGGCCCGCGTCGGCGGGCAGACGCGGGACCCGGGCGCGCATGTTGTTGAGGGCCGATTGCTGGCTGTCCTCGAACTCGCCGATCAGCTCGTCGAACAGGTCCAGGCGTTCCGCCAGCATGAGCACCGCCGTATAAAGCGCGTTGGTCCCTTTGGTCAGGCCCGCATAGGCCATCTTCAGACCCGACGCCCGGCCGACCCCGTCGCCGATGTCGATCACCGTGATGCCCTGCCCGTCCAGGGCCGTCATGGGTGCGGTATCCGGACCGGAGACGTAGAACTTGGTCGACCGCCCGGCCGCCGGCGCCAGGCCGATGATGCCGCAGTCGATGAAGGGGGCGCCCACGCCTGCCAGGATCGCCGCCGTCTCCGCCGCCGTGGCCGGCGACACGGCGTTGCAGTCCACATAGACCGCCGTCGTCCCCGCCACCTTCATGGCCACGGCCATGTCCTGTGCCTGTTTGATCGCGTTGGCCGGCGGCAGGATGGACAGGATCATATCCGCCTGCGTGACCAGGGCGTCGAGGTCAGGCACATCGCGGAAATTGCCCTTGGCCGCCAGGCCCCGCGTGCGCTTGCTGCGCCCGGCCAGGCAGGTAATGACATCATGGCCGTGATCGCCCAGAACCTTGCCCACGGCATGGCCCATGTCACCCGGCGCCATGACGGCGATGCAGGATGCGGTCATTGCGTTTCCCCGTTCCGCTTCGTCAACTGCCGAAGCTGCGCAGCACGCGCCCCGGCAACGGATCGCCCTTCGCGCCGACGGGCCCCTTGGCGTCAGCCACCCGCATGCCGTTGACCCACACGCCTTCGACACCGACGGCGTCGGTGGTCAGCCGGGGGGCGCCCCCCGGCAGGTCGTGGACGCGGCGCTTGGGCCCGCGGCCCACGGTCTTGGGGTCGAACAGCAGAAGGTCGGCGTGGAAGCCTTCCTTGATCTCGCCCCGCTCCGGAATGCGGTAGATCGCGGCGGGCTTGGCGGTCAGCTCGTGGGTCGCCTGCTCCAGGGTCAGCTTGCCCAGGTCGCGGCTCCAATGCCCCATCAGGTGCAGGCCGAACCCGGCGTCGCAGAAGAAGGTCAGGTGTGCTCCCGCATCGGACAGCGCGACGGAGGCGTTGGGGTCCTGCATCATCCGGCCCACGGCGTCCTCGTCCGTGTTCAGCAATTCGGCCATGAACAGGGTTTCCAGGTCTTCCGATATCGCCAGGTCGAGCATCCAATCCAAGGGATGCTTGCCCGCCGCTTCGGCCAGACCCGCGACCTTCTTCTGGTCATAGGCCCGGTTTTCCGGCCGCGCCGTTTCTGTGACCTCGATCTTGTCCCATTCGCCGTTGAACAGACGCACGCCCGCCGGGCCGGACAGTTCGTCCTTGACCGCCTGGCGAAAGGCGTCGGAAGCATAGACAGCCTTGAGCGCCTCGCCCGAGGCCTCCATGGCCGGTTTCCAGGCCGCGAGCCCTTCCAGCGGATAGGCGGATTTCAGTGAGAAATCCATGTACAGCGGACAGCAGGACACCTGCCCCCACAACTCGCGCCCGTTGGCGCGGGCGGCGGCGACAGCGGCCAGGTCCTTGAAGGTGCCTTCCGGATTGGTCGGGTTGTGCAGCAGGGCCGCGATCATCACCGGCCGGCCCGACTTGGCGGCGACGGTTTCCAGGTAGGGCACATCGGTGGTGTTGCCCTTGGTCAGCATGAACACGCCCCGCCCGTCCTCGCCCATGGCGGTGACGAGCGTTTCCAGTTCACGGGCGTCGGCCAGACGGGACGGCATGGGCACGCCGCCCCAGCCGTTGTGCTGCGGCGCCGTCGAGGTCGCGAAGCCGACGGCGCCGGCCTTCATGGCGGCGCGCACCAGGCGGGCCATCTCGGCGATTTCGTCATCGTTCGCGGCGCGTTCCGTCGCGGCATCCCCCATCACATAAGTGCGCAAGGACGAATGCCCCAGGAAGGCCCCGACATTGAGGGCCGCGCCACGCGCTTCCAGCATATCCAGGTATTCGGGGAAGGTCTCGAAGTCCCAGGCGATGCCCGAGCGCAGCACGTCCAGCGACATGCCTTCGACCTGCACCAGGTTCTTCATGATCAGGTCGCGGTCCGGCGCCTTGCAGGGGGCGATGGTGAACCCGCAATTGCCGATCAGCACGCTGGTCACGCCCAAGGCTGGCGACGGCGTGCACCAGGGATCCCAGGTGATCTGCGCGTCGAAATGGGTATGGCTGTCGATAATGCCCGGCATCAGGGCCAAGCCCGAGGCGTCAATTTCCTCGGCACCTTTTACATCGACCGTGCCGACGGCGGCGATGCGCCCGTCCACGACGCCGACGTCGCCCTTATACGGGGCACCGCCCCGACCGTCATAGATGTCAGCACCTCGGATCACCAGATCCATACCGATCCTCCGTTCCTCGTTCGCGTTTGTTGCGGTTGAAGGGGCGCAGGCTAGCAGGTCTGTCCGCGCCGGGGGAGTCCGGGATGGGGGGAAACACCTTGTCCGCAACCGGCCTAATCGGCGCCGTCCGAATGCCCCAGGTCCTTGTCCGGCACGGCGATGTCGCGCACCCGCTGCTTCAGAACCTTGATCTCGGGAAAGCCGCCGTCGCGCTTGCGGTCCCACACCACCGTGTCGCCGACTCGCACGCTGAACCGCCCGCCCACGTCGTCGGGCACCAGGGTCACGCCGGCCAGGTCATCCTCGAACGTGGCCAGCAGTTCCTGCGCCATCCAGCTTGCCCGCAGCAGCCAGCGGCAGCGTGTGCAGTAGGTGATGGCGACAAGCGGCTTGGACATGGTCGGCTCCTATTTCGGCAGACTGCTGAGACGGTCCTTGATCAGGCCCCAGAACAGCGGCGGGGCCGCCTCTCCTGTATAGCGCCAGCCCAGGTGATCGGCACAGCCGCGGCAATGGGCGAAATTCCAGGCATGGCCCTTGAACCAGGTGAATTCATCCGTCGGCTCCCCCCGGTCCGCCGCCCCCGGCGCTTCCAGGAAACAAACGACCGTGAACCGGCGGCCCGCCGGATTGGCGCAAACCCGCTCGTACCCGCCCTCGGGCGCGACGGCCCAGCGGCGGCGCGTCACCAGATGCCCACAGCGCGCGCAGTACAGGGCGTCATCGGGCTTTTCCTCGGTCTCCGCCGCGGGTGCGGCATCCTGTTCGGCGTCGAACACCGGCCCCCTCCTAAAAATCCAACTTTCATTTTAGTACCTCTTGTAAATTTATGCTCAATTTTGCACCCTATCCGTTCAGCTTTCCTCGCAGGCTGGGCACGGTGCGCGGCTCTCTTTCGCCGAATACGGGCCGGTGCCATTCCTCCAACAACGAATGCGAACCATGACAGGCGCAGACGCGGAAAACAGGAGCAGTGTCCGAACGTTGCGTTGGCTGCTCTTTGCCGTGTTCCTGGCCGTCCTCTGTACCGGTCTGGGCCGTCCGGCCCCGTCGTGGGCGGCCGAGGACAAGCCCCGCAAGCTGACCAAGGTCACCCTGCAGCTGAAATGGGCGCATCAGTTCCAGTTCGCCGGCTATTACGCGGCCCTGGCCAAGGGGTATTACCGCGACCGCGGCCTGGACGTGACGATCCTGCCCGCCATGCCCGGCGACAAACCCATGGAATCCGTGGCCAAGGGCAAGGCCGAATTCGGCGTCGGCACCACCGACCTTCTGATGATGCGCGCCGCCGACGACCCCGTGGTTGTGCTCGCCGTGATCTACCAGCACTCGCCGCTGACCCTGATGCTCGATGCCCGCAACAACATCCACAACATCCATCAACTCGCCCGCGGCAAGATCATGATCGCCCCCCACGAGACCGAGTTGAGCGCCTATTTCGCCGCCGAAGGGCTCGACATCAGCCACATGAACTTCGTCGACCATACCTTCGACATCGAGGATCTGAAGTCCGGGAAGGTCGACGCCATGAGCATCTATTCGACGGACGAGCCCTATCAGTACGCGAAAGAGGTCGGGCCGGTTCGTCTGTTCCGCCCCATCGACGGCGGCGTCGATTTCTACGGTGACAACCTGTTCACCACGGATGACGTACTCAAAAAAGACCCAAAGATGGTCCAGGCGTTTCTCGACGCCTCGCTCGACGGATGGCGCTACGCCATGAAACAGCAGGAAGAGATCGTCGACCTGATCCTCGGCACCTACAGCAAACGCAAATCGCGCGACAATCTGCTGTTCGAGGCCAAACAATCGGCGGACCTGATCCTGGCCGACGTGGTTCCCGTCGGTTTCATCAACCCGGCCCGCTGGGAGCGCATCGCCCAGCATTACGCCGGGCTGGGCCTGCTGCCCAAGGACATGTCGCTTGACGGATTCATCTTTCAACGCGACGGCATGGCGGCCCTGCCGTCCTGGATGCCCAAGGCGCTTCTGGGCGCCACGGCTGTGGCCCTGCTGGCGTTGCTGGCCGGATTATGGCTGGCGGCCTTCAATCAGCGCCTGCGCCGCGAAATGGAAGAACGGGAACAGGCCCAGGGCGCCCTGGCCCAGCGCACGGGCGAGCTGGAGGAAAGCAACAGCCAGAAGGACGTGCTGTTGACCGTCATCGGCCACGACATCCGCAACCTGTTCAATCCGCTGCTGATCTATGCCCAGTTGCTGGCCGACCCCAACCGCAGGCTTGATCCCAAGACAGTGCAGGAATACGGCGAAAAGCTGTACGAGGCAGGGCGCAACGCCTCCGAGGTTCTGGAAAACCTGTTGGAATGGGCCCTGGTACGCACGGGCCAGCGCCAGACGCACCTGGAGGTGACGGACCTGGGCGCCCTGGCCCGGCAGACGGCGGGCGTCTATTCCGCTGACGCCACCCTGCGCGGAGTCACCCTGCGGGTCGAGGCGGGGCCGCCGGTCAAAGTCCTGCTCGACCGCCACCAGATTTCCACGGTCATCCGCAACCTGGTCAACAACGCGCTCAAGTTCACGCCCAAGGGCGGCGAGGTCACCGTCCGCGTCTGTCACGACGGTAAGGATGCGAAGGTGGTGATTGCCGATACCGGCATGGGCATGGACGAGAACCTGGTCAACCGCGTGTTGTCGGGTGCCAGCGCCGACCTGGCCACGGGCGCCAAGGGCGAAGTGGGGACCGGCGTCGGCCTGGCCCTGTGCCGTCAACTGGTGCTGGTGAACGACGGCAAGCTGAGCATCGAACAGAACCCCGGCGGCGGCACCGTGTTCACGGTGACCCTGGCCGTGACGGACGCTGCCACGCCGGACGCCGCCGACTAAGTCTCTAAATTATCGAAACAGCTGAGCGTCAGACCAGCGGCTTGGCGAAGTAATAGCGCGTCAGGCCCGAGCCGACCGTGCGCTTGGTCTGCACGGTGGACGCCTCCTCGCGTTCAAGGTCATAGCCGGACACCTCGTACAGCGCCTTGGCCTGGGGCTGCAGGGCCGAGGTCGACAGCACGATGCGCGTATAGCCCATGTCGCGGGCCCGGTCTTCCGCATGCGCCAGCAGCGTGCGGCCGATGCCCCGGCGGCGGAATTCGGCGGCGACGTACATGCGCCGAACCTCGACCTCGCCGTTCTCCAGACGCTCCAGACCGACCATGCCGGCGACCGTACCGTCGATCTCCGCCACCCAGAAACCGAAGCCGGGCCGGCTGTAGTATTCGGGGATGTGGTCGATCTCTTCGTTCAGGGCGAGTTGGATATAGGACTCGAACAGATCCTCCATCCCCGGCTGGGTGATGTGGCGGTTCCAGTTGATGAAGATGTCGCGGACCCGGGCGTGGTCGGCCGGGGCGAAGGGGCGGATAAGCACCGCCGTCAGCCCTTCAGCTTTTCGCGCAGCAGCTGATTGACCTGCTGGGGATTGGCCTTGCCCTGGGTCGCCTTCATGATCTGGCCGACGAACCAGCCGATGGCCTTGTCGTTGCCTTGGCGGATTTCATCGGCCTGTTCCGGATTGGCGGCAATCGCGGCATCCACCGCGGCCTCGATGGCGCCGGTGTCGGTGATCTGCTTGAGCCCCTTGTCCGCGACGATCTTTTCCGGATCGCCCGAGGTTTCCCACATGATCTCGAACACGTCCTTGGCGATCTTGCCGGAAATGGTGCCGTCGTCCATGAGACCCAGAAGTTTGCTCAGATGGGCCGCCGAAATGGGGCTGTCGGCGATGGCGAGACCGGCCTTGTTGAGCGCCCCGAACAGATCGTTCGTCACCCAGTTGGCGGCCTTTTTCGGATCGCTTGCGGCGGCCACGGCCTCGAAATATTCCGCACTTTCCCGGTCGGCGACCAGGGCCGACGCATCCTTGGCCGACAGGCCCATGTCGTCCATGAAGCGCTGCTTCTTGGCGTCGGGCAGTTCGGGCAGGGTCTTGCGCAGGCCCTCAATGAACTCATCCGTCAGTTCCAGCGGCAGCAGGTCCGGGTCCGGGAAATAGCGGTAGTCGTGGGCGAACTCCTTGGCCCGCATGGAGCGGGTCTCGCCCTTCACCGGGTCCATCAGGCGGGTTTCCTGGACGATCTCGCCGCCGCTTTCGTGGATGTCGACCTGACGTTCGGCCTCGATCTCAATCGCCTGCATGATGAACCGCACGCTGTTCACGTTCTTGATTTCGGCCCGGGTGCGGTAGCCGTCCTCGCCGACCTTGCGCACGGAAACGTTGACGTCGGCGCGCATGGAGCCCTGCTCCATGTTGCCGTCACAGGTCCCCAGATAGCGCAGGATGGAGCGCAGCTTGCGCACGAAGGCGCCCGCTTCCTCAGGGCTGCGGATGTCCGGCTTGGTCACGATCTCCATCAAGCATACGCCGGCCCGGTTGAGGTCGATGAACGAGCGCTTGGGATCCTGGTCATGCATGGACTTGCCGGCGTCCTGTTCCATGTGCAGGCGCTCGATCCCGATGTCGCGGGTCGTGCCGTCGGCCAGGTCGACCGTGACGATGCCCTCGCCCACCACCGGGTGCAGGTACTGGGAAATCTGATAGCCCTGGGGCAGGTCGGCGTAGAAGTAGTTCTTGCGCTCGAACACGCTGATCTTGTTGATTTTGGCGTTCAGGCCCAGGCCGGTCTTGACCGCCTGTTCGATGCAATATCCGTTGATCACCGGCAGCATGCCGGGCATGGCCGCGTCGATCAGCGAGACCTGGGAATTGGGCCCGGCGCCGAAGGCCGTGGGCGAGCCGGAAAACAGCTTGGCCTGGGACGAAACCTGGGCATGGACCTCGAGCCCGACGACGACTTCCCAGTCGCCCGTGTCGCCCTGAATGATGTAGCTCATCAGACCTGCCCTCCGAGATACTTGGGCAGGGCGTCGAACCCGGCCGCATCCTCGATCGCCTGGGCGGCGCGCAGCACCGTTTCCTCGTCGAAGGGGCGGCCGACCAGTTGCAGGCCCAGCGGCAGGCCGTCCGTGTCCAGCCCCGCGGGCACGCTGATGCCGGGCAGGCCGGCCAGGTTGGCGGGCACGGTGAACACGTCGTTCAGGTACATAGCGATGGGGTCGTCCATCTTGGCGCCGATGGCAAAGGCCGCGTTGGGCGCCGTGGGCGTCAGCAGCACATCCACGTCCTCGAAGGCCTTGGTGAAATCCTCCAGAATGCGGGTGCGGACCTTCTGCGCCTTTACGTAATAAGCGTCGTAATAGCCCGCCGACAGCACGTAGGTACCGATCAGCACCCGGCGGCGGACTTCCGCGCCGAAGCCTTCGCCCCGGGTGTTGGCATACATGTCGTCGAGCGTGTCGCCGTCGACCCGCAGGCCATAGCGCACGCCGTCATAGCGCGCGAGGTTCGAGGACGCCTCGGCCGGGGCGACGATGTAATAGGCCGGCAGCGCGTATTTGGTATGCGGCAGGGAAACTTCCCTGATCTCAGCACCCTGGGATTTGAGCCAGTCCGCCCCCCGGTCCCACAGGGCCTGAATTTCCGACGGCATGCCGTCCATGGTGTACTCACGGGGAATGCCGACCTTGAGGCCCTTGACCCCGCCCTGAGCCGCCGCCCGAAAATCCGGCACTTCGCGGGGGGCCGAGGTCGAATCCTTCGGATCGTGCCCCGCCATGGCACCCAACAAAATGGCCGCATCCTCCACCGTGCGGGCGAAGGGACCCGCCTGATCAAGGCTTGAGGCGAAGGCGACGATGCCCCAGCGCGAGCAGCGCCCGTAGGTCGGCTTCATCCCCACGATGCCGCACAGCGACGCCGGTTGGCGGATCGAGCCGCCCGTGTCGGTGCCGAGAGCACCCGGACAGATGCGGGCCGCCACCGCCGTGGCCGAACCGCCGGACGATCCGCCGGGCACCAGGTCTTCACCGGCCGGGCCGCACCACGGGTTCTTCACCGGGCCGTAGTAGCTGGTCATGTTAGACGAGCCCATGGCGAATTCGTCCAGGTTGGTCTTGCCGATCATCACGGCACCGGCGTCGATCAGGTTGCGCCCGACCGTCGATTCATAGGCCGGCACGAAACCGTCCAGGATGTGCGACGCCGCCGTGGTCGGCACCCCTTCGGTGCAGAACAGGTCCTTGACCGCGACCGGCACGCCGTCGAGAGGCCCGAGCGCCCCGTCCTTGGCGCGCCGGGCGTCCGATGCCGCCGCGCGGTCCCGCGCGGCCTCGGGCGTCAGGGTGACGAAAGCGTTGAGGCCTGACGCCGCCTCGGCCGCGGCGAGGGATGCCTCGGCCAGATCGACGGCGGAGAAATCGCCCTTGGCCAGGCCGTCTGTGGCCTGGGCGATGGTCAGTTCGTTCAGTTTGGACATTATTCGACCACCTTGGGCACTGTGTAGAAATCGCCCACCCGGTCCGGCGCGTTGCTTAAGACCTTGTCCGGATCGCCGCCGTCGGTCACCACGTCGTCGCGCCGCGTCATGACCATGCCGGCGGCGCCGGTCATCGGTTCGACCCCGTCCGTATCGACCTCGGCCAGCTGTTCGACCCAGCCGATGATGTTGTTCAGGTCCCGGGCGACGGGCTCCAGATCGGCCTCGTCGACCTTGATCCGGGCAAGAAAGGCGACCCGGCGGACATCGTTTTTATCTAGGGACATGGCGGATCCAGAATCAAAGGGCGGTCGGTATTCGGGGCCGCGTCACGGCCCGGCTGCGGGCGCGGAAATTACCATCGACATCCCCGGGCGGCAAGCGCCGCCGCGCCCAATGCTTCTGGGGATGCGGACAAAAAAAGACGCAAGCACCCCCTGCCGGACTGTGATCCGGCAGGGGGCGGCTTGCGGCCTTTGTTCAATCAGCGTGGACGGTGGGGCAAGCCCCGCGTCCGCCAATGTCAGACAATCGGCAGCGTGTCCTTAGAAGGACGCGGTCAGCGAACCGATGACGACGTCTTCAGCCAAACGGCTGTTGCTGATGGACGTGTCGATGTACTGCACACCGATAGAGACGTTCTCCGTGATGCCCAGCGACGCGCCGATCGACCACGTGGTGTAGTCGGGCTGCGCGAAGGTCGTGTTCTTTTCGATCAGCTGACGGCCGATGGAGGCATCCAGCGTGATCCCGGCGAGAATCTTGACCGGCACGGCATAGGACACGTTGGCGGTCATCCAATGACCGGTGCCGCTGCCGCCGAAGAAGTCCGGCGAATAGGCGTAGTTGGCGCCGACCGACAGGCCGTCCATGATGTCGTAGCTCAGACCCAGGGTGGCTTCCCACAGATCGTAGTTCACGTTATCGGACGCCCCCGGATAGGAGTAGTAAATGAAACCGACGTCCCAGCCGATCCCCCCGGCGGAACCGGAAATGCCGCCGTAGTAATCGATTTCGGCGCTCGCCTTGTCGGTGTCGCCAAAGTCAACGTTGGAGCCCCACGTGCCGAGGTAGACGGACGTGCCGCCGACACCCGTGTCCATCGACCAGTCGATGCCGCCCTGGATGGCCGGTTTTTGCGAGGACTGGTCGAGACCGCGGAAGCGGTATTCGGTTACCAGGCCAGCGTTGGCCGAAAAGGTACCGGGGAATTTCATATCATCGGCATGTGCCGGGAGGGACGCACCCACAACCGCCACAAATCCGAGGGCACTCAAAAGCCGCACCACAGATGCCATTTTCTTGATCCTTTTTCACAGTTTACCCGAGGCGTACACCCCACTGTTTTTGGTAGTAGCAAATTGGATGCCAGAAACGTAGAAATTATTTTATCGTTATATTTCAATTAGTTAAGACTATTTTTTTGCCCAAATGTTGCAACAAAGCCACAGGTAATTGCACAAAATAAATTCATCAAAATATTAATGCATAAATATTAGGCATTTTTGTCGGGGAAAATCGATAAAATCGACCCAGAATTCCGACCACCGCTGAAAAATAAGACTAAACAGCGCCCTGCGACCGGCAGACGGTAAGACAGGCGACAAGACATGTCGCGATCTTGCTCCCGACCGATGCAAAAAGGTCACGCTATTGAAAGAGAGGGGGAGGCCGGCAGGGCCTATCCGCCGGAGCCCTGCAACGCCTTGGCGAAATCGGTCCAGAACGCCGGCGACCAGGATTTGACCGCCAACGCGATCGCGGCGGCAAGCGCCGAGGACACATCCTCTGCCGGTATCGACGGCGTCTTGCCGGCAGCCAGATACTTATCGACGCTGACGGTGTCGAGACGCACCTCGCCCTTATCCGCGTCATATAAAAGGTTGGTGGAGAACACGCGTTCGTATTCCTGGGACAGCTCCAGAACGTCCAGGCCGATCTGATGAATCGATTTGACGCCGCCGTTGTACGGACCTTCGGTAATGAACAGCGGCATCTCGAAAGCGAAGGATTTTCCATCGCGGCGGCATTCCAGCATCGCGCGGTAATCGACGGAATTGAACATCTGGCCCTCAATGGGGCTTTCGCCTTCGAACACCGCGCGGTAGGCGCAGCTTCCCCCGGCGATGGGCGCCGTGCCCGTCAGCGGTTCATTGACGACGGCGTCGATCAGGGGCATCAGCACCGGCCCATAGACGAAGCCCAGGTCCTTGCCGTCCGCACGCACGGCGAGCCAGCTTCCCTTGGCCTTGCCGACCACCTTCAGGCGGTCGCCTTCACGGTAACTGCCGACCTTCTTACCGTTGGTGTCGGGTTCGCCGCGCACGTTCAGGTCCTTGGTCACTACATAGGTGCGCGCAAGCGGCGTCACGGATTGTCCAAGGAAGGTGATGTCCGGCTTGTCCTGAGCCGCCGCCCCGAACGCCGTCAGGACCGCCAGCAGCCCCAGCGCGCAGGCGCGAACGACGCGCCGACGGCCTGACACCGCGAACAGCCCGCCCCGCAGGACCGGAGTGACAAAGTGCAATGCC
>Ga0207899_1000682_pt1 | contig 11852 bp, 9 predicted proteins | sample MalvirmetaMSP134_FD_184235 | JGI IMG/M metagenome (GOLD analysis project Ga0207899, IMG submission 184235) | Marine viral communities from the Deep Pacific Ocean - MSP-134 (SPAdes) | ecosystem: Environmental > Aquatic > Marine > Oceanic | place: Pacific Ocean | collected 2011-06-28
GGTTATCTATGACATCCACATGAAAGACGGCACGGTCGAGCAGTTGCACAACCCCGCTGACATGCCCGACCTGACCTTCGTGGACCACATCGAAGAACCCCGCATCAAGGCGACCATCCTTGTACCGGATGAATATCTTGGTGACGTGCTCAAGCTGTGTCAGGACCGTCGCGGCATCCAGATGGACCTGACCTATGCGGGCAGCCGCGCGATGGTTGTCTATGATCTGCCGCTGAACGAAGTGGTTTTCGACTTCTATGACCGGTTAAAGTCTGTGACCAAGGGCTATGCCTCGTTTGACTATCAGATGATCGGCTACCGTCAGGATGCGCTGGTCAAGATGTCTATTCTGGTTAACGACGAACCTGTCGATGCGCTCAGCACTATGGTGCACCGCGACCGTGCCGAAATGCGCGGCCGTGCCATGGTTGAAAAGCTTAAAGATCTGATCCCGCGTCACATGTTCAAGATCCCTATTCAGGCGGCCATCGGCGGCAAGGTGATCGCGCGCGAAACCCTATCGGCGATGCGCAAGGATGTGACCGCGAAATGCTACGGCGGCGACGCCTCGCGGAAACGCAAGCTGTTGGATAAACAGAAGGCGGGTAAGAAGAAAATGCGCCAGTTCGGCAAGGTCGACATCCCGCAAGAGGCATTTATCTCTGCCTTGAAGATGGACAGCTAAGACGATTATTCCAAAAGGGGCGCTTCATGCGCCCCTTTTCGTTGGAACGACACCAAAGGTCAGGGCAGCCTTGTCATCTGTGCAGGCACCGCCCCACCGTCCAGCAGCCGCGCCAGACAAGCGTGGGTGAACCCCCAGATATCTTCGTCGTGCACCAGATGGTGGGTCAAAAACCCCAAGGGTTCCTGCGGGTCCGTCAGCCCTTTGCGGCGGTCCTGCAGCAGTTTGGTGATATCCGCAATCAGCGTGTCCGGTGGCACAAGGCTGCGGGTGCCGCGCCAGAAAATCGGATCGATATGGGTGTTGATCTGCACCAGCCCGGGGGCGGCAATCCGGTTATCCCGCGGCAGATAGGTCGACACCCCGACATAGCCTGCGTCTGCCAGCACCGGCAGCAACCCGTCGTCCAACCGGTTCCACGGCGGCACAAAGATCGGCAGCAGGTCGTCGCCAAACAGCTGTTGCATCCGGTTCAGCGCTTGGGCAAGCTCGTGGGCCGCATCGGGGCGTGGGTGCCCGAACTCTGCCTTTTTCGCCCCGTCGGGCGCGTGGCTGATATGCTGCCAGCCATGCACCAGCGGACGGATCAGCGGACGGTCCTTGCTATAGGCGGCAAGCGCGGGTTCTGCATGTTTAGGGATCACGGCGATATGCACGGGCAGGGACAGATCCTCGGCCAGTGCGGCAAGGCGATCCAGCGCGGGGGTTGGGGCGATGGCATCATCATCGCGCCACCAGATCGGCAGGTGCAATCCCTCTGCGCGCCATATTGCAAGCTCGGCGTCAAGAGCGGTCCAATCCACGGTCATTGCGTGCCCTTTCGCATCGCCTCGGTCAGGGTGACCGTCCTCGCGGCCCCATCAAACCCGTCTGTCTGCGCAGGTCGGGTCGGGGCGGCGTGCAGAGTTGCCAAGGCGGATAGCAACCTGGCCGGTGTCAGATCAGCGCTGCGCAGCACCTCGATCCCCGGTAGCGCGGACAGCGCATCGGCGCGCAGCCCTTGTTCCACCTCGTTGCCGGCGTCAAAGGGCACAAACAGCGCCCGCACCCCGCTTTGCAGCACATCCAGCGCGGTATTGTAGCCGCACAAAGAGACAGAGGCGGCGGCGTTATACAGCATCTGGCGGAATTCGGGGCGCGCCGGTTCAATCACAACATTCGCGGGGGCATCCTGCATCAGCGCGGCGCTGCGTGCGGCCGCATCCTGCCCCCCTAGCAGCAAGCGCCAGACCCGCCCCGCATCACGCGCGGCCGCGGCGCGGCAGGTGTCGAACACATGCGCGCCCACATCGCCGCCCCCTGCGCTGACGATAATCTCGCCCGCGCCAAGCCGGTCGGGATGGGGGCTGGCGGGGGGCGGTGCAACGAAACCGGTATAGCGCAGCTTGCCCTGCATCGCGCCGGACACCGGCCAGCTGAGCGAGAGCGGCGTCACGGCCTCGTCCGCATGGACCAGCACTGCATCGTAATACTGCGCAACCAGATCATCGGCCAGCTGCGCCTTGGCGGGTTTGGATGGCGGCGCGAGGATATCGCGTACCGATGCGCAGACCAGCGGGCGCGTGGGCAGGGCATCTGCGGCGTCAAGCAGGGCCAGGAACTCTGCCTTGAGGGTGCGGCGCCCAAAGGGGAACAGTTCGGTGATCAGCAGATCGGGGGTGCGGGTCTGGATGTGGGCGATCAGCATCTCGCGCCGCGCTGCCTTCAACGCTTCAGAGGCAAGCGTGCCGTGTTCATCCAGCAGCCGCGCGAAATCCACACCGTCAGAGCGCAGCGGCGGCAGTTGCACCACGTCAACGCCGTCGCTGTTCAACTGCGGTGCGGGCATCCCGCCCGAGACGACCTGCACATCATGCCCCGCCGCCCCATAGGCGCGGCCAAGGGTCAAGGCGCGGGACAGATGGCCGGTGCCCAGCAGATGTGTGACGACGATGCTGACCTTCATAAGCGCGGCTCCAGTCGGATGGGATCAGGCTGGGCGGCCCAGCCCTTGGGTGAAATATCTAACAGATATAAGCGGTTGCGCTTGATCTGAAAGGGGGCGGGGCCAGCGAAACCCCAGCCGGTCGCATGGGCCAGCAAAACACGCATCACGCCGATATGGCAGACGGCGACAGTGTCGCGCGTCAAGCCGTTGGCCCAAGGGATCAGCCGTTCGCGCAGGCTGTCGGGGCTTTCGCCGCCGGGTGGGGTGTAGCCCCAGCCCCAATCCTCGATATCGCGGAACCCGCTGGCGGGGTCTGCCTTAAGGTCTACGCCGTGCAGCCCTTCCCACTTGCCCCAGTCCATCTCCATCAGCGCGGGCGCGGTTTTCGGCGCGCGGTCTGCGACCAGTCGGGCGGTTTCAGCGGCGCGGGACAGGGGGCTCGACACAAGATCGGCACGGTCCCAAGGCGCGGGCAATGCCAGCGCCGCCAGACCGGCACGGGCGTCATCATCCAGCGGGATATCCGTGCGCCCTTGAATGCGGCCCGCACGGTTCCAGCCTGTATGCCCGTGGCGGAGCAGGGCAAGCCGGATCACGGGCGCACCCCGCAGCTTTCCAACCCCGCCAGCAAGGTCGCGGTGGCAGTGGGAAGCAGATGATGTTGCGCAACAAAATCGCGGGCGGCTTGGGCGCGTGTGTGGCGTAGGGTTGTATCCGACAGCAGGCCTGTGATCTGTGCGGCAAGCGGCGCGGTGCCGCTTTCCGGCGCGGGATAGGAGGCAGGGGCCAGCACATCGCGCACGCCGGGGCGGTCTTGGGCTACGACGGGCAGGCCCGCGGCCTGCGCCTCCAGATAGGCGAGGCCAAAGGCTTCGTTCACCCCGGGCCAGAACAGCAGCGATGCATGGCGATAGGCGGCGGCCATGGCGGTCGCATCAAGCTCCCCAAGAAACCGAACCGCATCGCCAAAGGGGGCCATCATCGTCTCTATCTCGGTGCGGGCGGGGCCGTCACCCGCGATATCCAACCGCCAGCTGTCTGTTGGCAGCAGCGCCAGCGTCTCCGCGATGATCTGATACGAGGCACGTTTGTCCCCGTCGCGCAGCATGCCGACCGCCAGCATCGGGCCATCCAGCGCGGACGGCAGAGGCAAAGCGTCCTGTGCGAGAAACGGCGGCAGATGCACCAGCCGCTGCCCCGCGGTCTGATCGCGGCGCAGCGTTTCGGCATCGCGGTGTGTGAGGTAAAAGATCACATCCGCCGCGTCGCTTGCGGCCTCGGCAGCTTGGGCGAAACCGGCCCACGGGCCTGTCAGCCGTTTGCGCGCGCGGCTGGATTCGACCAGCAGATAGGGGATGCCAAGGGCGCGGGCAACGGCGGGGCCGATCAGGTCGGGGGCCTTGTAATAGTTATGATAGGTGATCCACGCCTGCCAGCATTCGGTACGACCGCGGGCGATGGCTTGGGTCACTTCGGTCTTGGCAGCATTGAACAGCATGGCCTGCGCCGCGCTGTCGCCCGCCCCGTCGCGGCTACGCAGGGTGCTGGCGACTGTGACGGTCGCGCCCCCCCGCTGCAGGGCAGTCATCAACCCACGCGCCATCGCCCGATCCCCCGAGGGTACCGGATGATCAGGCGACTTTAACGGAGCGTAGAACGCAAGCCGCATCAGCCGCCCTGTGCCAGCATGGCCGTCAGCCGTTTGTGTAGCTGGCGAATGCCGGGGGCCATGGTGAACTCTGCATGCAGGCGGTCGTGGGCGGCTTCGGCCAGCCGAGGGCCAAGCGATGGATCCTCCGCAAAACGCTGCATCGCCTCGGCAAGGGCGGCGGGGGCATCGTCGCTTAGCACGCCGGTGGTGCCGCTGGTGATGAACTCGGGGATGGCGGATACGGGCGTGCTGAGCAGCGGAAGCTTCTGGCTTGCCGCTTCCATCAGCACATTGGGCAGCCCGTCGCGGTCGCCGTCCTTGGCAATGCGCGAGGGCAGCACGAACAGATCGGCGGCACGCATGGCCGCGATCACCTCTGGCTGGTCGCAGGCCCCGCGCCAAGTGATCCGGTCGTTGATCCCGTGCATTTCTGCGCGTGCTTTCATCGGTTCCGACAGGTCCCCGCCGCCGATATGGGTCCAGTGCCAGTCAAACTCATTCGGCAGCAGCGCCAGCGCGTCGATCAGGTTATCAAAGCCCTTTTTCTCGACCATGCGCCCGACAGACATCATCTGGAACGGGTCGCTTTTGGCGCGTTGGACCCGGGTTGGCGGTTCGGGGAAACGCGCCAGATCCAGCCCGTGATAGACCAGATCAATCCGGCCCGGGGCGGAGGTAAGACTGCGCAGATGTTGCGCGTTAAAGTCCGTGCAGGTGGCACCAAAGGCGGCACCGTGGCTGGCGGGGTCCAGCTTTTCGCGCAACTCCCATTCGGGCGAGGTCCAGATGTCCTTGGCGTGGGCAGAAAAGCTCCACGGTAGTCCGCGCAGGATCGCGGCATAGCGCGCGACCGAGGACGGGGTGTGCAGGAAATGCGCATAGATGCCGCGGGTCTCGGCGGGAAGCTCATGTGCCATGACGCAGGCCTGACCAAAGCGGCGACGGCGGTTAGGGGTGTCATCGCGGGCAAGGTCTTGTTGGAAAACCTCCCATGCCGCGTCGTAACCGGGCATGGCTTTCGCGGCCTCTTGTGCTGCGGCCACACGCTCGGGATCGTCGCGCAGGTATTCCGGCAAATAGCGCACGCGCGCTTGCAGTCGGTCGTGCAACGGGTGGGTTTTCGTATCGGTCGGGTGGCGCAGCGACCAGATGTCGAACCGCAGACCGGCTTCTTCAAGGGCGACAAGTTCTTGTGCGATGAAGGTCTCGGACAGGCGGGGCCAGCCTTTGACTACAATGGCGAGGGGGGCGGGGTTGTCGGTCATGCGCCACCGCCCATCAGGGCGCGGCCCCGTTCAACCACCACGTCAAGCCCGTCCAGCAGCCCGTCTGCACCGGCTTGCGAGGGTTTGTTCTGATGCGGCAGGTTGCGGATTGCGGCGATCATCGCCTGCGGTGTCATGCCATCACGGGTTTCTTCCAACATGCGGACAAGCCCCAGCTCTTCGGCGCGGCTGGCACGGATCCATTGTTCCAACCGGGGCACGGTGCGCGGCACGATGACGGCGCGTTTGTCAAAAGAAAGCACCTCGCAGAAGGTGTTGTAACCGCCCATGCAAACCACGCCTTCAGCCCCGACATAAAGCTGTTCGATCCGGCTATCAAAGCCAAGCGCGGTCACCCGTCCGCCCAGCTTGGCCACCCGCGCGTCAAAGGCGTCGCGGACGTCGCCGGACAGGAAGGGGCCGTAGATCAGCTTGGCATTTGGCGTCAGGTCGGGGTCTTGCTCGTAGGCGTCCAGCACCAGTGACACCATCGCGGCACCGTCCCCGCCGCCGCCGGGGGTAATCAGCACATAGGGCTCTTCGGCGGGGGGCGTTTCGTCCGGGGCCTCGCGGCGCAGGTAGCCGGTCCAATGCATCCGATCGTGGGCCGCCTGCGACAGGGGCAGCCCCTTGGTCGGGTCATAGACATCGCGCATGCCGTAGACCCAAATCTCGTCATAATATTTCTCGGTCGCTTCAACCGCGCCCTTGCGTTCCCATTCGGCGGCCAGCACCTCGGGTTCATCCAGCACGTCGCGCAGGCCCAGCACGACTTTGGTGGTGCCATGTTCGCGCAGCCAGTTAAGGCTGGGCAGCAGTTCCCCGCGAAAGCCCGTCGGCTCTTTATCCACGATCAGCAGATCGGGGGTGTATTCCTCGATCGCGGTGCGGATCAGACCGGCCCGCAGGGAGGTGACCTCGTCGATATCAAGGCCAAGCGTTTGCGCCACATAGCTGCCGTCGGCCAGCTTCGTCACGCCGGGTAGGCGGATGTGGTCGACGCCTTTGGGAAAGGTGAAACGCCCCGCGACGGGCGATCCGGTCAGGATGATGGCCGAGGCATCTTCGTCGCCGTCCATCAAGGCGGCAGCCAGTGCGCGCGACCGCCGTAAGTGGCCCAATCCAAAGGTGTCGTGGCTATAGAAAAGCACCCGCCGCGCTGGTTTGCCATTGCGGGCGTTGTTCGAGACCGTTTGGCGCATGGGCCGATCCTAACTTAGTCAAATATCCTTGGCCGCACCTATCAGTCTGGCGGCTAGAAAGCGTTTATTGTCGAAGGCAGGTGAACCCGTCCCGCCCGATGCACCCAGAAACCGAATACACTCACATCACCTTGGTCTGCCGGTCGAACAGTCCAATAAGAATACCTTAGGCATCTATGGTGAACATGTCATGCATTTCAGCACCTTCCGCCATCGCCGCCCCTGAATGGGCTGCGAAAACCGGCGTTTGAGGGGGCCAAGCCCGTGGCAAGATGCGGCACGTGTCATATTCGGCGTCCTTCGCGGTTCATCGTCAGGGGGAGTAGGTGGGGCCGGGGGGTAAAGATTGCAATGGCACGGGGGGCGCCTTAGCGTCTCAAGACTGCGCCCCAAGGCCATGAGCGAGGACATATGCGGCATTTCATCTTCACCCTTCTTTTGTCGCTGTGGGTCTTGCCCTTTGCCAACGCCGCGACGGCGCAAGGAGTTCTGTCCCTTTTGCCAACAGCGCAGGAAACTGCCGTCAGCGATGCAGAAGGCGATGCCGCGCGACTGCAAGAGGTCATCAGACAAGCCGCTGAAAGCGGGGTGAGCGTGGTGGTGGTCGATAGCGCGGGCCAGTTGTTGAACCAGCCCGCATCTGCCCAACCGGCCGAGGGCGACCAGCAAGAGGCGGCGCTGGCCAAGGAAACCTCTGCGCTGATGCACCTGCAAGAACGGGGCAACCAGTTCCGCACTGCCTTGATCGAACGCATCGTTCAGTTGCCCGACGCGATCAACGAGGTGATCTATATCCTGCGGGCCGCCAGCCCGGACGGCACGCTTTGGGCCTTTGGTGAGACGCTGCTGGTGGCGCTCGCGCTGTTTGCCGTCGGGGCCGTGGTCGAGGTAGAGCTGTTCGGCAAGCGAATGGCACGCGGCTTCGTCACCGCCAAAGTGCAGGCGAACCCCGTTGGCTATACCGAAAAGATGCCGTTTCTGGTGTTTCGGTTCTTCATGGGGATCATCGGCGTTCTAGTGTCGATGGTGGTGGCCTATATTCTGGGCACGCTGCTGTTTGGACCGCTTGAAGACACGGCGATCCAGTTCACTGTCACGCTGATCAACATCGGCTATTTCGTCTGTCGCGTGGCCGCGGGCCTGTGGCGGATGATCCTGTCACCCTTCCTGTCGCAATACCGCATCCCTGTGTTCAGCGACCGCGACGCCAAACGCCTGCACCGCTGGCTGTGGATGATGGCAAGCCTTGATACCGTCGCGATCCTGTTCGGTATCTGGATCGCTGAACTCGGGCTGAACTATGATGTCTATGCCTTCATCGCCTCCCTGATGTCGGCGGCGATCGTCGTGGCGAATATTCTGATGATCTGGGTCAACCGCCGCCCCATTTCAAACGCGCTGCGCCAGGGCAAGCCCGCGTCGGAAAGCAGCGCCGTGGGGCGTTTTATGTCGCGGGCCTGGGCACCGCTGGTGGTGGCCTACGCGATTTTTGCCTGGTTCGAACTGACCTATGATCTGGTGCTCGAGAACCCAAGCTCCGTGCCTCTGATCGCGGGGGCCTATGGTATTCTGGTGTCGATCATCGTGGTCTACGGTGTGATCAACTATGCTATTGAACGCGGCTTTGCCCGCGCGCGCATGATGCGCCGCCTGAACGAGCTGCGCCGCGAGAAGCGCGCTGATGCCGCCCTGGACGAGGATGCGCCCGAGGCCGCCGGCACAGCGCAAACGGATGATACCATGTCGCTGGACGAGGCTGACCGACAGGCGGCAATGGTGCCACGCCAAAGTCTCACCAGCTTTGAAGGTCTGGCGCGGCGCGTAGCCGGTATCCTCGCCTTTGTTACGGGGGCCTATGCGTTCTTCTATATCTGGGACACAGAGGCAACGTTGATGGTCGAAAGCCACGCGGACAAGCTGCTGGACGTGATGGTGATCCTGTTTATCGGCTACGTCGTCTATCACGCCTTCCGCATCTGGATCGACAGCAAGATCGAGGCCGAAACCGCCGACCAGCCCGAGGCGGAACTGGGCGACGAAGGCAGCGGCGCGTCCTCTGCCAGCCGGTTGGCAACGCTGCTGCCGCTGTTTCGCAACTTTGTCCTGATCGTTCTGATCGTGACCATCGCCCTCATCGTGTTGATGGAATTCGGGATCAATGTCGGCCCGCTGTTCGCCGGTGCGGGGATCGTCGGTGTTGCCGTCGGCTTTGGCAGTCAGGCACTGGTGCGCGATATCTTTGCCGGCGCGTTCTTTCTGTTCGACGATGCCTTCCGCAAGGGGGAATACCTTGATGTGGGCGGCGTGAAGGGCACGGTCGAGAAAATCTCGGTCCGGTCGTTCCAGCTGCGCCACCATCTGGGCGCGCTGCACACCATTCCCTTTGGCGAGCTGCAGGTGATGACCAACTACAGCCGCGACTGGGTGATCATGAAGCTGCCGTTGCGGGTGACCTATGACACCGATGTCGAACGCGTTCGCAAGTTGATCAAAAAGCTCGGCATCGCGCTGCTGGATGATCCGGTGATCGGCGACAACTTTATCCAGCCGCTGAAATCGCAGGGCGTGATTGAAATGCAGGATTCCGCCATGATCATCCGGGTCAAGTTCATGACCAAACCGGGGGATCAATGGCTGGTGCGCAAGAAGGTCTATGAGGAAATCCGAGCCTTGTTCGAGCGCGAAGGAATCCGTTTTGCCCATCGGGAGGTCACTGTGCGTCTGGCCGACGGCAAGGTCAAAGACCTGAGCGACGAGGAACGCGATGCGGTGACCGCAGCGGCGCAGGCATCGCTGGAAGAAGAGGCACAAACCGGGCCGGAACCGGGCGGGGACGACCGATAGCCGCGTCTCGCGCAGTTGTGACATTGAAACGACGGCGGCGGGCGCTAGCATCATTGTCACCTGCAACAGGAGATTTCCCATGAAACAGTCCAGACGCCAATTCCTGACGACCACCGTCGCCACCGCCGGGGTTGTGACGCTACTGCCTTATGCCGCGCAAGCCGCGGCTCACGGCGGTAATATGTTCCCCATGACCGGCGGCGAGGTCAAAGTGCACCCCATCGACCACGCGTCCTTTGTGATGGAGACGCCAGCCGGCGTGATCTACTGCGATCCCGTGGGCGAGGTCGCCAACTACAGCGATTTTGCCACCCCCGATCTGATCCTGATCACCCACGAGCACGGCGATCACTATAACGCCGAAACACTGGCCGGTGTGGTGGGCGAAAACACGCAGATCCTTACCAATCCTGCGGTCTACGACATGCTGCCCGAGGCGTTGAAGGCCAAGGCGAATGCACTGGCCAATGGCGAGCAGGCGATGTTCAACGAGGTCTCGATCGAGGCGATCCCCGCCTATAACACCACCGAAGAACGCAAGCAGTTCCACCCGCAGGGGCGTGACAACGGCTATATCGTGAACCTCAGCGATTTCCGCGTGTATATCTCGGGCGATACCGAAGCGACGCCGGAGATGCTGGCGCTAGAGAATATCGATCTGGCGTTTGTCTGTATGAACCTGCCGTTTACCATGGACGCGACCTCGGCCGCGGCTGCGGTGTCGACGTTCAAACCCTCTTTCGTCTACCCCTACCATTACCGTGGGCGCGACGACGGCACGCAAGATCCCGCCGCCTTTGCCGCCATGGTCGGCGAGGGGATCGAAGTCAAAATGGGCGACTGGTACTGATCCGGCGCAGCGGGGGGCCAGCCCCCCGCACCCCCCGGGATTTAGACCATTCGGAACTGAAGGCCCCAGCGGGTCAGGATTTATACGGATCAAGACTTGCGCGCAGACCATCGCCCAGGAAGTTGAACGCCAGCACCACGACGATGATCGGCAGCATGGGAATGGCGGTCCACCAGTAGATCTCGATGCTCGCCAGATTTTGCGCGTCATTCAGCATGACGCCCCAGCTGACCGCGGGCGCGCGTAGGCCCAACCCGAGGAAGCTAAGCGCGGTTTCCCCAAGGATCATCGCCGGGATCGACAGGGTTGCGCTGGCGATCAGATGCGACATGAAATTCGGCAACAGGTGTTTGCGGATCACCCGTGCGGGCGACGCGCCCATCATCTCGGCCGCTTTGACGTATTCCTCTTCACGCAGGCTCAGGAATTTTGACCGCACCGCCCGCGCCAGCCCAGGCCAGTCCAGAATCCCGAGGATGATCGAGATGATAAAGAACACCGACACCGGCCCCCAGTTCGATGGCACCGCCGCCGAAAGCGCCAGCCAGAGCGGGAGCTCTGGCAAGGACCGCAAGATCTCGATCGCGCGGTTGACCAGCCAGTCGGTCTTGCCGCCGAAGTAGCCGGCCAGCGATCCAAAGAAGATCCCCAGCACAAAGCTGACCGTGATGCCGATCAACCCCACCGTCAAGGACAGCTGCGCGCCATAGAGGATGCGGCTGAACACATCGCGCCCCAACCGATCCGATCCCCAGAGAAACACCGTCGCCCCGTCAGGCGCGCAGAACAGGTGGGTGTCGCTGGGGATGACAGCAAAGAGGTGGTAGGTTTCACCCTTACAAAAATACTCAATCTTGCGCGGGTTGCTGGTATCGGTGTCGTATTCCCAGCGGAAATTCACCAGATCCGCAGTGCCCGTCGTCTCGTAGACAAAGGGGCCGATGAAACTGCCCTCGTGCCAAAGGTTGATGCTTTGGGGGGGCGCGTAGATGTGTTCGGCGTTGCGCTCGTTTGGTGTGTAGGGCGCGATGAACCCCGCCACTGGCAGGATCAGATAGCAGAAGGCCAGAAACAGCCCGGATACCAGCGCCAGCTTGTGCCGCCGGAACTTGCGCCACATCAGCCGCGCGACAGAGGCGTCCATCTCGGCCCGCTCAAGCGCGGAAAGATCGGCGTCGTCGGTCCAGGGGGTGGTGTCGACAAAGCGGTTGTCCGGCTGGATGCTCATGAGCTGCGTGCCCCGTAACGGATGCGCGGATCAAGCAGGACCAGCAGCATGTCAGAGATCATCGTGCCGATCAGCGTCAGCAGGGCCACGAACATCAGGATGAACGCCGCGAGGAACTGGTCTTGGGACTTCAGCGCCACCAGCAGATAGGGCCCGATGGTTTGCAGGCCCAGCACCACCGATACCAGCACAGAGCCCGA
>Ga0207899_1000683_pt1 | contig 11840 bp, 21 predicted proteins | sample MalvirmetaMSP134_FD_184235 | JGI IMG/M metagenome (GOLD analysis project Ga0207899, IMG submission 184235) | Marine viral communities from the Deep Pacific Ocean - MSP-134 (SPAdes) | ecosystem: Environmental > Aquatic > Marine > Oceanic | place: Pacific Ocean | collected 2011-06-28
CAACGACTTGTCATAAAACTGGTTCGGCGCGTCCATGCTGCCCCCTGATAGAAACGGAATATTCACATCCAGCAGCCCGGAAAAATCCAGGTCCAGGCCGGGAATTGCGGCAGGCTTATGCGGTGCCGCGCTGGCCTGGCGTGATACCACCCAGGCCAGGCCCGCGAGTGCCAGCAGGCGAAGCATTAGGCACAGCCAGACATTACAAGCGGCTGCTCGACTGCCAGCTTTGCATCTACAGTGATTTCCGTGGACACATCGGCAGCGGTGCCCACATCCACGATCACGCGCAGTTTGGTGGCACCAGTCACCCCGGCCAGGTCCACATCAACTGATGTGCCCGATTCCTGCGCGGCGGTGAGATCCACAACAATGCTGGCCAGGTCGCTGGTTCCATCATTCAGTTTTACGGTCACTTGCCCTGCCCCGTTGGCATCCGGCACCCGCACCAACGCGGAAAACGTAGCCGGTTTGTACGCCAGGTAGGACAGCGGCCCCAGGCTGGCTCGCATCACTTCGGGCGTGATGTAGGCACCCAGGAGAACGGCACCCACCGGCACCGCCGCTTTTCCCTCGAAGCCGAATTCACTTTTAAAGGCAATCTTTTTCATGGCTAAAACTCTCCAGGGTTGCCAAGCGGCAACTCGTTATCGATGGTGATGCGGAAAGAGCCGGGAATCTCCACGATGAAATCGTCCTCAATCCCCAGGCGCTGCAAGCTGTTGGCCCCGCCAAAGGCCCCCGTGTTGATTGCCCCGTAGGGCTCGGCATCAGTGGCGAACTCATACACATGATCGAGATAGCCATCCAGCACCGGGCGATTGAAATAGAACTCCAGCACGGCCCGGATCACTTCCCCTTTCACCAGGGCGCCGCCCAGGGTGCGGCGGATATTAATATCGGCGCTAGTGATGTAATCGGAGTCACTGAGGCGCACCAGCGCCCCCAGCGCATTACAGGAACCGCTAGAAATGGCCACCGCGATGGGGTCTTTAACCGGCTTCCACGCTTCACGGGTGAAAAACCTGGCGCCACCTTCGTCGGAACCGCTCGGCGTAGACGTACCCCGCGCCAGGATGCGCCCCAGCGGGAACCAGCCATGATTCGCTTTGTTGTAGATGTGGATGCTGCCCGTTTCGATCACGGTGCCCGCTTCCGGGTTAATGTGGACCTCGGTTGTCCCGCCTGCTTCCGCGAACACCGCAGCATTATCGGCGGCGCTGTAGCGCATTTTTTCAGAATTCCCTACCTGAATGCCGTCCGGTACATCGCCCTCACGGATCAATTCGCCCTCGGTGTTGATCAGGTGCCACTTCACGCCACTGACGTGAAAGCCGGTGTTTTGGGTGGCAGTTGTCAGCACCAGAATACCGGCCCCCTTCCACGGGCACATCGTGTACGCCCAGCGCGAGCCAAAATTATAAAATTCGGTGACGCTCCCATTGGACACGTCCCAGGCCATCAGCTTGTTGTTTTCGCTGCTCACGGCGGTGAAGGTGGCAGCAATGGAATAGATCACATCACCCAGGCCGCAACAGTCACCAAAGCTGCCACCGGCTGCGTTGATCGGGTAGCTCTGCGTAACGGTTTCGCCCCAGCCGTCCGGCTGCTCTCCATCCTTGATAGAACCGGCGATGACGTTGCCCGCGCTGTCCAGGTACATAAACCCGGCCCGGAAAGGCTCATGGATGCCGATCAGGTAGCCGGGGCCATCGTCCTGTGCATAGTGAAAAGCCGGATTATTGAGCGTTCCGAGAAAACCCTCGGCTATCTTTTTTAAATCCCATTTTTCGCCGATCTGCTCACCCGCCGCATAGCTTTGCGTCGTGACGCGCAGCGGTGACAGGTCGGCTTTGATGGTGTGGCGGGTGTCATCTTTCCAGGTGCCATCAGCGCCACGAATACCGGGCATTACCGAAATTTCACCGTGGATAATCTGGCTCTCAAAGTCATCTTCCCCAATAGTCAGCACCACCACTACCGGGTTTACCGGGTCCGGATTATGCACTATCAGGTCTTCAAAGCCCCGGCGCCACTTGTCACCCGAGACCATCCCACGCGACTGGCCGTCAATAATTACCCGGACTTCACGGTCTGCATATTTACAGAACACAAAATAGCCCGCCGCTTGTACCGGGAATTCGGCGCCTGCCGCTACTGTGATTCGGTGATCCATTAGCTACCCATTCTGCTCAGTGCATAGCCACCGGCTGCAACGCCCACGGCAATGGCTGTCCATTTAAACGCGGCCTGCATGGTTTCGGCTCCATCGTTAGTGATGGCCGATTTCATGCCGTCCAGGGCTCGCGTTACCTGGTTACTGGTCTGCTGCTGCTGCCAATCAAAGGAGCTCAGAAAATCTTTCGTTACGCGCCAGTTCGCATCCAGGGCGTTTTTGGTGGTTTCCCCCACCTTGTCCAGTGCAGTGCCGCCGAACGAAAAGGCCTCCTCAAACGCCATCCGGCTCACCTCTTGGTTAGCGTCAAAGGCGTCGGAAATCGCTCCATAATCGGTTCGCTCTTGCGTGACGACTACGTCACCGCCCGCGTTGCCGACATTGAGCACGTCACCCGATACGCCGGAATTGCTGAAAATATTGTCTTTCCGGATATTGGTGACGTTAGTTGTTTGGTCGGCGGATGAATCGCCCATTTTTCAATGCCTCCGCGCTGCTGCATCTTTCGGCAGTAACGCCCGTAAAGTCTGGCGTGGGCTTTGCTGTTGGCCCTGCACATGAAGTGCTGAACCCCTGCCGCCCCGGCCACCTGTACTACCGTGGTCACAATGGCCTGCACCCCTCGCCCTTCGCAGGCATGAAACAGGCCCCACTTTTCGTTTTCCGCTTCTACCACTTCCACGACGACAACGGCGCCCTGGTCATTGGTGAACGCGGCCAGCTCTCCCCGGTGCCACTTTATACGCAGTAGCGCGGCGCCCTTCTCGCTGGTACTCCTGACCACCTGGCGATGCACTGCCGGTGACCACTCGGTTATTTCTTCGAGCGCATCCACAGGGCAAGACCGATAGCGCCAGCGATAGCAACGACCATGGTGGTATTCATTCCACCACCACCAAAGGCGGCAGCGGTGGTCCCGGCACTCGTGCCCGATCCTGCCGCCGTGCCCATGTTGATGGTGTTCCCACCGCCCATATCGAAATCGCCGAGGATGGTGTCGCCACCATAGGCCGGACCTGAGTTGCCCAGGCTTGCGCCCTGCCCGCTACCTACTGCGCCAATTAGCCCGCCGATCATCGGTTAACCCCGTTAACGATCAGGTACAGAGCCGCCGCGCCAAGGCCCAGCATTGCCCACTTTTTCATCCCTTCCATCTGATTGGCGATGCGTTCAGCCTGGCGTTGCGCTACAGCACCATCACCAACATATTGCGCGGGTGACTCTTCCTGATTGACGGTTTCCGGGCGGTCGGGTCGTTCGCCTGCATTGCTGCCCCACTCGGACACCTTGTTCTCCACCCAGTCAATGCCGCCCTCTCGGGCGGCGCCCCAGGCTTCGCCAATGGTGTCGCCAATGGTGTCAAATAAAGACACAGCTCCCCCTTTACGCCACCAGGGCGCCGTAGTACTCAATCAGAATGGGGAACGAAGGCTCAGCGCCGGTAAATTCCAGCTGCAAGCGCAGAGACTGAGCGCCACGGGTATCAATCCGCATGCCGCCATAACCCGCTTCAGTTCTGTCTATCAGGGTGTAACCGGCCTGCTGGACACGGTAACCGCCTTCCTTGATCGCACCATCGTTGATTTTTTTGGTGCGGTCGAAAATGATGCGGTCGTCTCGCTTGATCTTCGACCGGGCAATCTGCGTGGACTTGATGAAGAAGCGGCGAATAAATGCCCGGTTCGGCTTGTTGTAATCCAGGTCCTGGATATCCAGCTCACCCGCGCCGCCAGCGTTACGGCTGGTTTTTACGATGTGGCGCACAATGCCCGCACCGCCCAAAACTGCATTACTCACCGTGGCCCAAATTTTCAGGCTTGGGGTGGCCGCGCCCGGTGCAATATCAATCTGCACCTCGGCATTGGTGATTTCCTGGGGCTGAGGCTCGGCGCCAGCCGGACGGCCAACATTGAGCGCCGTTTCTTCTTCTGATTCACGCACACGGTTTTTGCGCTTGTCGAACGGCACCAGCAGATAACCGAGAGTCGCGGCAGTCGGAAACTTATCGGTGACGTTCATCATTTCCTGTTCGGTAAAGCTGTACCGGCGGATGGTTTCAGTGTTCGCCTTTACCCGAAGCTCGGTGTAGTCCGCCAGGGCGCCGCCGTATTCAATGCGCAAATCATGGACGCGCAGGCCTCGCGGAATCTGGAAGGTTGCCGTGCCCCCGGCGGTAACGCCGTTCGGGCTGGTCAATTCAATTTCGTTGCGTTCACTCGCAAGCATGTCACATCCCTGTTACTTGGCGGCGCTGGCCACGGCTTTTAACGCGCCCACGCCTGATTTTCTGAAAGCGAAAAACACCGCCCCTACTGCGAGTGCGGTAACGATCCCTGAAACCACGATTTTGGAATCGGTGTTTTCCTTGATGTACTTGACCGGATCAGCCATAGCTTTCGCTTACTGCTGGCCGGTGATCAGTTTGCGGGCCTGAGCGTTGCGCATGGCGACGGCCAACAGCGCTACAGTCATGCCAACAGTTACAAGACGGCTTTTCGTAAACATCGGTAGAATTCCCATGGTTGCCAATTAAAAAACCGGAAATAAAAGCGCATCCTTGCGCAACTCCTTCCCTGGTTCTCGGTGTGCCAGGTGGTGGGCCTGGCTGGTGTCGGCTTTTACGAAACCATGGCGTTTCGGTTTTTGGTCAAGCAAAAAAAAAGGCGCCGAAGCGCCTAAAACCTGTTTTTTAGGTTTAATTTAGTTACTCGCCCATGTACTCAAATTGGATATATTCCGGCTCTCTTCCGGTTTCCCGGTGCCAGAATCGCAATTCCTTGGGCGGTGTCTGCATGAGTATTTCCGGTTTTACGTCCACCAGTTTGGTGGCCGACTTGGCATCGTCCAGCCCCTCGACCACCCCGACATATTTGTGAGCACTGTTGTTGCGTACCGTGGTCGGCAGCTCTGCCGCCCGCTGGCCAATGGTGTAAATTATCGCGCCGTACTTCCGCCCCCTTAGCAGCAGGTTGCCCAGGCCTTCCAGTGCCGGGCCGCTGCTGGCCGTGAATTGCGCCGCCTCCTCAAGGATGATGTGCGTGTCCTTGTTCCCGTCCAGCACCTCCCAGGCCATGGCACAGAACGCTTCAAACTGTTCTGGATTCTTGGCGCCCGTGTAGCTGATCCGGTAATTTTTCCCGCTTTTATCTGCCGCCTTGAGGGCCTTGGCGAACTTGCCCAGGCTGTCATAGGCAATACACCCGTGGTCGTTGTCCGGGTCGAACGCCACCAGCCGCACCCCGCGCCGGGGGATCAGGTTTTTTATTGCCTGGCTTTTACCCGCCCCCGTGGCCCCGATGATGACGCAGTGGCGGGCATCATGTTTCCCGTTACGGTTAATCGCCACCCGCGCCCCCTTCGGTTCCGGTTTCTTTCTGGTTTTCTTCCGGTTTTTCCGGCTCCTGCTGCATGCTCATGGTGACGACCACACGCGGCAGCACGATCATCCCGGCGGTTACCGCCAGTGCAACACCCGGACCCATTTCCACATTGCCCAGGTAGTGGCGCATTGCCTTATCACTGGCCACGGCCAGGCCATGGGCTTCATCGTTGCTCAGTGCCCAGTGATCGCCATACCGGGCACCGACAACAGCAAAGCCCAGCATTGCCAGCTGCTTGATTTCCTGCACCCCTACCCGGTCGGCTTTGGCGTCATCGTTGGCCGCTTCCTCACCGGCCTGCCACTCGCCCTCCTTCGCCTGCTCCTGCTCGGCCTCTATCGCTTCATTCAGGGCGCTGTAGGTTTTCTGTTCGCCCGGTTCGGGCTGCTGGCCAGGCCCTGCCCCCTTCGGGTCATCGTTCGCGGCCTGGCCGTTATCCGGTTTCTGTTCCGGTTTCTGCTGCTGGTTTTTTCGTGCGGTCATCGGTTTTTCACTCCTCAAGCAGTGAGGCAAAAAAGCCCCGTTTTCTAGGTTTTACAGCGTCGGTTCCGGTTTCTTCTTCCGGTTTCCATTCGTCATTGGCCGACGCCGCGCCAGCATCGGCCACTGGTTCCGGTTTCGGCGCCGGTTCGAGTTCCGGTTTTTCCTGGTTTATCTCGTTCATGTTTTCCCGGATGAATGCCTGTCCAGTCGGCCCGTAGGGCTGGATGCAGCCGCAGCCGTTCGAGACTGTGCCGCAGCGGATATACAGCGCCTCTTTCTTCGCGCCCCGGCCAATCAGGCAGCTATGTACCGTTGCTGCTCCCTGGCAACAAGGGCACGTGATAGTCCCGATCTGTGGATTATTTTTAACGCCCATCTACTCTCCCTCCTGCGTAAAACGTACATGCACACCAAGTCCCAGCCCGTGCGCGATTTTTTCCAGGTCATCCAGCGTGATGCCTGATGCTTTGGGCCCGTGGTTCAGCTTTCTTGACACTGACGCCTGAGAAATACCCAGCATTGGCGCAAGTTCGCCCTGGTGGATTCCGCGCTCTTTTGCAATGTGCCTGATTGCCAGTCTCACCTTATCCGTTAGCCCTACTTTGAATTCCACCGTTGCCACTTCATCCCACCCGTACAGTTATTGACACAAGTCCAAGGCGGCTTCGCCGCTGAAAGGACAAGACCACCGCGCTGCGATGCCCTGCCCCTGGCCGGTAAGAATCCCGGCCATCTTCGTTACCCAGTCAGGAACCCCGCGGTTCCCCAGCAGGTCATCATCAGACCGGCCGGCCGGCCGATCCGGTGCGGCCGGCCGGTGGTGCTCTATTTCCCACTGGTGTTCCCGGGTCAGGCATGGCTTTTCCTCTACCTGATCCGCCCCACCGTCACGCGCCCACACCCACAGGCCAAAAACAGCACCCTTTGCCTTGTCGCCGTAGCTGGTCACCCCCGGGCCTATTTCGCCCGTCTCGGTGTCCACCGCTTCGCACTGAACCCAATATGCCGGACGTGCTGGCCGGTTAACCCGTGGCAGCAGCGGCCCGCCCATGCACTCCACGAACGCTGCCCAGTCACCACAATCGGCAGACAGCGCCGCACCCATTACGGCCTCATTGCCGAACAGATCAGAATACAACCCGGGCTCAGACTGGCTGCACAACCGGCGCAGCTCCCGCCACACGGTCACGGACGGCCCGCCGATCTGCTGGAATTGCCGAATGCCCCAGGTACCCGCCCAGGCGCGGACTCGCTCGGCGCCGTCAGCCATGGCTAGGCCGCTGTCATCGTCCTGCAAGTTCAGGCCCGCCCCATCGATATTTTTCGCGATGTACTTCGCGATATACCCGGATGCAGTGCCCTTGCCCGGGTTGATCCGCTTTGCATCGAACCGGTACCGCCAGGCGCCCCGCTCTTGCCCGTTGTCGCTCAACAGGTAACGGCGGCACACCTTGCGGGCCAGGCGCCGATCATCTGGATGCAGGAAGACAAGCAGGTGCCAATGTGGTGTGCCGTCATGGTGCGGCTCTACCACCCGGAACCCGTAAACCCGGATATCCTGGCGGGCAAACTCGGCCCGGATCTGCGCCCACAGCTTCCCCAGGTGCTGGTTAGCCTCCCGGGGCGTTGATTCATTCCACCCGGCCACCGGTACCGCTTTCCTGGCTTTAGATATCCAGCGCATGCGATGCCACCGGCTGGCGGTGGTGAACGTCCAGAACTCGCCCTCATGCCCCAGGCTGGTGGCCACTTCCTCAAAACCACGGATACGCGCCATCAGCTCATTACGGCGGTTTTTCAGGTTGGAGACACCAACAGCAGCCAGCTCGGCTAGCGTGTATTCCTGGCCTTCTTGGTTGGTGGCAATGGTCTGACTCAGGGTTTCATGGTTTCGTATTGCTGCAGCTCTGCACCGCTCCACGTTCCAATCATCCACATAGGCTTGCCGGTACTTCGCCACCTTCTGGCGAACCCGGGCAAGCTGGCCCACGGCACGGCCCTGTGCTACTCGCACCAGGCGCCGCCACCACTTCGCACAAGTCAGGCGGTTGGCCAGCGGCCCCAGGTCATAGGACGGCCCACCTATAGGGCTGCTTGGTGCCGGCCAGTCCAACTGATAACGGTCCAGCACCTCAGAACACATACGCAAACCCGCCACGAATGACTCACGCTGGGAGATACCCAGGAAATCCACACCGCACAGCATCGTGTCGCCCAGCACCCCCTTGCACTCCCTCACCCGGCTATCACAGAAAGCCCGGATAGCGTCATCATCCGCAGCCAGGTACAGGTCATCGCGGATCAGGGGGGAATGGTCGTGCAGCTGGCGATTCGCGTGGACATACCCGGCCCGCTCGGCCACTTCGATATAACCCCGGCCCAGGTCGCCCCAGGCAGGCCCGGCGAACTCAGCCGCCCATGGCACGTTGTCTTGTGCAGCGCCGAAACCGTCATCGGGTAGCGTGTCGCCCATGTGCCCGGCCAGGACGGCCAGGCGGGCAAGCTCAGGGGACTGAATGGCGGCGCTGATCATGCCGCCCCCTGCCAGCTGCACAGGAACAAGGCGCCGACGATCACCAGGCCATGGGCCACATGGCGGGCGCGGGTTACGGATTCGGGGGAATACATCACTGGTCACCCCCTCTTTCTTCTTGCCTTGCCTGTTCTTCTAGCCTTGCTCGGTAACCATCATCCCACCCTTCGCCATAACCCTCTGCATGAGCAAAACCCCAGGCCACTTTGTCCGCCTTTCTAATTATCTGGCGGGCCTTCTTATCAACCAGGCATACACCAAAAAAACCACCAACAAAGAATGAAGACACGGCCAGCAAAATATCCATCATGCCGCCCGCCCCTTCCGGGCCGAGGCCTGGTGCTGGGGCTTGCGCTCGACAAGGCGCAGGTGTTCGTCCTGCTGTTCGGCGCGGCAGGTTTTCAGGATGCCTTGCAGGGTGCTGGTCTTTCCGGCCCATTCTTGAATGCAGCGCATCAGCCTGACGCGCTCGTGGTTGGTCATTCGCTCCATGGCGAAGGTGTGCGGATTCAGGCCCAGGCCCCGCAGAATGAACTGCTTTTGGCGCTCGTCCAGTTCAGCCCATACGGCCTTTTCCGGGGTGGTGGGGGTGTTGCGTTCCAGCCAGGCGGCGCAGGTTTCGCGAAGGGATTTCATTTCTCACCCCCAGACCGCTGCACCGGCTCCCATTCTATTTTTGTGATTTCCTCGACTTCCTGCTTTGCCTGATCATAGGCCCAAGCAGTAATAACATTTGCTGCATGCAACCCTAGCAGCATCCCGTGTAGCAACCCCGCATGCCATGCGGACTCCTGATCACTCTTTAGCTGATCAATCAGTATGCTCAAGCCCGGTACACGCCCAGCGATTTCTTGCAATACGCTCATGCCTGCACCCCCTTGGCCGGGATGAATTCCAGTCCTTCGCGCTTGTCGGCCCGCAGCTTTCCGGCCAGTGCCGAAAACTTGTCCGCTGCCTGATCCTGGCCTACTGCAATATCGATAAATCCGATTTTCCGGTTCTGCTTTGCTATCGCTTCCAGCGCCCCGACTGCCATTTCGGCTTCATACGGTGTGATCTTGATAACGTCCATAGGTGCCAACCTCGGTGTTGTTCTTCGGTGTGCCTGCCGGGATCGGGGCCAGGGTGGCCCGTCTCCCGGTTGGCAAAAATACGATAGGTGATGGCTGGTGGCTTAGTCTACAGGCGATAGCTTTCTGGCGGTCGATAGGCGATTGACCTAGACTGTGCATGTAATGCTTACATCTTGACAGGGTGGTGCCTGTCTGTTCTCGGTGTGAAAAATAGGTGTCTACGCTATGGAAAAGCTCACTACGGTCATTCTGTCTGACCGCCTTATGTCATTGATAAACAAAGAAACTCCCTACGCTATCGCCAAGTTTCTTGGCCTCAACAAACAGACCGTTTTGAACTGGTATCAGCGGGCAACAGTGATGGATGACGCCACGGGCGTACGCATCGCGGAACTGCTGGAAATCGACCCGGAACAGGTCGTTTTGTGGCTCCAGGTGGAGCGAATGGAGAAGAAAGGTAACGACAAATTGTCGTCAGTCTGGCGGCACATCGCGGAGCGCCAGGCCGCGTAATTACTGGCTTTCAAGTGCCCGGCCCCGCTTCCGGGCACTTACCTTGTTATACATTATGCGTAGCTAAAGCGGGACACCAACACCACAGAGAACAGCACAGCCGCCCCCTGTCAATGCCGGGTTTCACACCCTGGCCAATGTGTATATTTTTCCGCCGCTTGAAAGACGGATTTACTATTAAAGAGGAAACGACTATGCAAAAACGATTTAAGGCCGTGCTGGTATCTTGCCCGCTAACTGGTCATCAGCGTGAAGTGTCGCCCAACTTTGCCGCCCGGATCACCGGGCGCAGCTTGCGCACTGCGCAACGCTGGACCGCTGGCGCCCGGATGGACAAGGCCAGCCGCCAGTTGCTGCAAATGCGGGTGTTCGGCGTGATTCCTTGGGGCGCCTGGCAATCGTTCCGGGTCCGCGACAGCTTTATTGAAAACGTGGACACCGGCGAAACTTGGACGCCCGAGCAACTGCGCGGGGCATGGATCAGGTTCCAGCAATTGCGCGAGTACCAGCGGCCTGCCACTGGAACCCCCGCCAGGCGCATGCGGATCATTAAACGCTAGTTCTCGCAAGCATCCGACCCGAAGACAGCCGGCCACAGGTGTTTTTCTATTCGTTTGACTCTCTGCTGAGTCTGCCGGTTGTCCTTTCGCATCATCACCAGGACTGCGAAGGTTGCTATCTGCGCCGCTTCGCCCACCCCGCTGATCATCTGCATTAGAATTTCCATTCTCGCCCCGCTCCATTTCTTCCTTGTGTTTTTCTTCCGCGTAGTCTGCCGCTGCATCGCTTCCCGCCTTGGCAATGGTGCCAATGATCGCAGGCGGCACGTTCGCCAGTGTCAGCGCGGTGCCGATGATCGCCGTCACCAGGGCCTTGCCCCAGTTGTGCCGCAGTACTCCCCAAAGCTTTTCCATATCATTTCCCCGTGATGGTGTCGGTTGTGGTTGACCCAAAGCCCTTTACCCAGGCTTCCAGGTCGGCAATATCGGTGCCCAGCGTGTCGCCTTCATCGGCCCACCAGGTCATTTCGTACAGGCTGTTAAATCCACGGTTGAAAATGTTGTTTTGATTGGTGGGATTCACCGCGTCGATTATCGGTGACGCCTGGCGCCACAGCAGATAACCGCCAACAACGACCGCGGCACCGCCGACCATTAACTGTTTATCTGTGAACAATGCCATTACGCCCACCCTGCCCGGCTGATCCCGTCCGCAATGGTGGCCATGCTGTACGGCTGCTGACCGTTCTCGTGCTGGATGATGGCGGACACCAAGCGGCGCATTTGTCCGGCATCCCAGGTCAGCGGCTCGGCAGGCGCAACGCCCACCTTGTTAGCGACCATGCGGACGTAGGCGCCCGTGTTGTTTTCCACGGGTGGCGCCCACCGGTTAATGATTCCCTGCACGGTGTTCAGGCCGTAGCGGTCCCGGTAGTTGCGCAGAATCTTGGCCAGGGCACGAATGCCATACACCGGGTCAGCAAACGAAAAGAATTCCGTGTCCGGCTGGATATCGGCCAGGCCCTGCCAGGCGTCGCCGCTTTTGCGGATGTTCCCGGGGTTGTTGTTGCGAATGCCACGGGGCAACGACTTGTCATAAAACTGGTTCGGCGCGTCCATGCTGCCCCCTGATAGAAACGGAATATTCACATCCAGCAGCCCGGAAAAATCCAGGTCCAGGCC
>Ga0207899_1000687_pt1 | contig 11802 bp, 16 predicted proteins | sample MalvirmetaMSP134_FD_184235 | JGI IMG/M metagenome (GOLD analysis project Ga0207899, IMG submission 184235) | Marine viral communities from the Deep Pacific Ocean - MSP-134 (SPAdes) | ecosystem: Environmental > Aquatic > Marine > Oceanic | place: Pacific Ocean | collected 2011-06-28
ATATCCGGAACCGCCGTGGTCTGGGGTTTCGACTTTGACGAGTTCGATGTTTGTGAGGATCACTAAACCTTGATGTGATTTGGTAATCACTAGGTTTTTCCTATCGCTCTCAAAATGACGAGAATCTTCAATCCAATCTTCAATCTTGGCGGTCAGCGTAATAGCCGACTCATACTTGCCTGGAGTCAGGCAGAGGGACGCACCCTCTGGGATCTCTACCGTGTATTCGGTAGGTGCAGATGCTCTCGCTGAGGTCAGTCGAGCATCGAGGTTTTTAGCAATCTCCCTGTCTTCGGGAGACGCCCCGCCTTCGTAGCAACGGTCATACGCCCCGCCTTCCGCCTCAGTCGGCGGTGGCGTGAGGTTGTCAACCCCACAGACGGTTCCAGTGGATTGTTTAGCAATCCCCTCAACGGGGAATCGCCGGGTTTTCATGAAGGAGATCACGATAGAACTCCTTCAATTTCAGTGACTTTATAAGTCACCGGTAAGGAGGCGATTTCACTGACTCTAGCAAATGAAAGTTCTTTTCCTCGGTCATTAGGAGTGAGAGCTAGAGGGACTTCGGTAATACTGGCCGCGTGAACGGCCAGGGATAAGGGAAGCACGCCGATAACGTGCTTACCAGCGACTTGTTCAATGGTCGCGTGGGAGATGACCGGGGTTTCCTCGGTGGTCAGTCCTGTCAGGCATAGGTATTCAACTAGTGCCTGGTGTCTTGTCACTACAATTTTCATAATTTTGATTTTTGTTTTTTTAGAGTGGATAGTTCCACAAGCTAGCCCTCGAAGCTCAAGGGCTAGGTGTGAGATTGATTTTTTAACCCTTTTTCTGGTTCTCTAGGACGTTCAGCATGCTGTGCAGAATGCTGCTCAATTCCCCTTTTGTCACACTGTGAGAAATGTCAGAGCATCCTCCTCCTGTGTTTACTATTCTCTCCAGTCTCGATCTGCCATAGGCATAACCTATGTAGTAATGTCCTATGTTTGAAATTAGATTTCCGACAGTAGCTGTTTGATATTTTGTCAGCGGGCTATTTGTCAGCATGTTGATTTGCTCAACTTGGTTTTCTAGCTGTGCTTTTGTGGTTCTCATGATTTTGATTTTTTGAGTTAGTTTTTGAAGGTTAAGCAATCTTGGTAACTACCGGTGAATATTATACGGTAGGAATTTCTTGCGATTTGGTCGCCACAAACAATGACGTTTCCGAAAGCGTTGATCTGTGCTGTGTATTTTTTCATGATTTTGATTTTTGGATGTGAGTTATTCAAAGATTAAAGGATTATCAGCTTCGAGCTGTAACATCCGCTTCTCACACTCGTTGATGAAATCTTGACTGTGATCGTTATAGCCTGCGCCTGCTTCCACGATTCCGAAAAGGATGAGAATTTCGTCTCTAACTTCTGCGGTGTGTTCGTTTACTGTGACCGTATTTTTCATGATTTTTGATTTATTAGATTAATAATTAATTTAAAACCAAAACCCTACAGATCCAATGAGGTGAAGTCAATACAATTTCGCACAGTATCTTCACAAGGGTTAAATCATTGAATGGCAACAACTTAGGGAAGGGAAGGGCAATTTTGTAACCACTTTTCCCCAATTAATTAGGGTTGTAAAATGGGTCCCAAAGGATCAAAAGAGTTTTTTCTTTAAGCTGATTTTCCTATCCAGCACCGCGCAGGTGAGGTATCCAGCAAACGGATACGGTAGGAAAGTGTATTCATTAACCGGGTACAGCGGAAGAATAAATGTATCCAAATTCCGAATACCTCGCGTATGTAATGTTTACCGCCCGCGCGCCCGCGCAGGGGGGGAGGGGGTCGCCGAAGGTCGCGCGCCTGACATATATATAGATTAACTGCCTTTTAAAAAAATTTGACTAGTAGAATCAGTTATTGTAGCTATTTTCAATGATTACAGACCAAGATGACAAAAAGGAATTAATTACATCTATCCGGGATGGGATTAACGAGGTGAAGGAAACGCTAACGGTTCCGAAGAGTCTGAGTAAGTATAACCCTGAGAAGGTGGCTACTATCCTTTATTTACACTCAATTGGCGTAACTCAGACCCAGATGGAGAAGAAATATGGGTTAAGGAGCCACACCACCTCTAATATTTTGGTTCAATATGCTGATTACACAAACCGTTGGCGGTCAATGGGTGCGAACATCCGTGGCAGGCATTTCCTGGAACTTTCTTCTTTGGAGGAAACTTTGATTGATGCTCTCAAGGAGCGGATGGCGAATGGTGAAATTGAGCCAACCTTCAGGGACTTATTGCCTTTAAGCGTTGCCTTGGAGAAGGCCGAGAGGGGAAGTAATACATTCCGTGGCGAGGTTAGTAGTATAGTGGAGGAGCGAAAGATGGTGACACAGACGGACTACGAGGCGACTGTTGAAGCTGCCCGGAAGCGCATGTTACAGATAAAGAAGGCCGAGGCCATTGATAATGACGAATGAATAACCTTATGGAGTTTAGTCCTCACCCGATTCTACCTGGGCCATCAGACGAGGAAATTGTATTTTGGGGCAAGAAGGACCCTGATGTGCTTGAAAGCCTGCACACAGCGCACGAGGAGCGTATTTTGAGCAGCAGGGTAGACCCTGTGAGGTATGGATTTGACCTGGCTGGCTGGAGCCGCATTCGTTCTGGGTTGGATGAATACAACGAATGTTTGTGTCTTGGTGGTAATCGTAGTGGTAAAACCACTGGATGTGCCAAGATAGTGATGGAGAGTGTTATGGCCAACAATGATGGTCACATTGTATGTTTTTCACAGAACGCAGACACGAGTGTAAAGGTGCAGCAGGCGGTGATATGGGAGATGATGCCCAAGGAGTTCAAGCGAAAGACCAAGGGTGTTGAGGGCTACATCAACTACTCGATGCAGAATGGTTTTACTGGGAGTGGTTTTATCTTCCCTGACACCCGTACTAGGGTAGATTTCAAGACTTACACGCAGTTTAGTAACAATCAAACCGTTTTGGAGGGCTTTGAATTTGGATTTAAGACCGGAGATAACATAAACCTCGGAGCTTGGCTGGACGAATATTTGGGTGACGAGACATTAGTAAACACTTTAAGGTTCAGGCTGGCGACCAGGGACAGTAAGATGTTAATAGCTTTCACTCCTATTAACGGGTATACACCATTTATTAATGAATATTTAAAGGGGAGTGAAACTTTAGAGACAAGAGAAGCGGTGTTACTGAACCGGGAGTTACCGGTAAAGCAGTATAGTCCTAACAGGGATGCTGCTGTTGTATATTTACATTCTGACGAAAATCCGTTTGGCGGGTATCAGCGTATAGTTAAGGACTTGCGGGGGAGACCGGATGACGAGGTGCTGGTTAGGGCCTACGGTATTCCGGTAAGAAACATGACTTCCCTGTTACCGTTATTCAACACCGAGGTGAATGTCTTAAGTGAAACGCCTAATAAATATGGGATGGTGTTCCCGGACATATCTAACAGGAAGCGATTCACTTGTTACCAGGTGGTGGACCCGGCGGGTGCCCGTAATTACACTAGTTTGTGGGCTGGTGTGGATGAGGACGGATACGTATACATTCGCAAGGAGTGGCCTGACCGGGACGGTTATGGTGAGTGGGCATTATTTGGTGATCCTAAATGGAAAACTGGTCCGGCAACCAAGAAGCTGGGATTTAATGTGGAGACTTACGCTGATTTGTTCAAGGAGGTTGAAGAAGACTTGAACATTGAGGTGTTTGAGCGTATTGGTGACAGCCGTTATTTCTCTAGTGAGAATGAGAATAACGATGATTTGTATATGTCTTTTGATGATTTTGGCATGATATTTGTTCCTTCTGATGGTCGTCGCGAAGAAATTGGCATTAATGCCTTGGATGAATGGTTTATGTATAATCCTAATGTTGCTGTTGATTCTGCTAACAAGCCGAGGTGTTACATACACCGGGATTGCGGAAATTTAATTGACAGTTTAATTAATTATAATAGTCAGGGTAAGTCGGACGAAGCGTTAAAGGATTTTTTTGATTTAATAAGATATTTAAGAATGGCTAATGGTGGTGAAGGACCGGATCACATTACAGACAGGAGCATGTTGGTAACACAAAAAACGATGGGGGGATATTGATGGCTAAGGCAAGAATTGACAGGCTGGCTAAAGAGTGGAGAGTGGATGTGGAAGAGTTGTTATCTTTGGCAACCGATAAGCTTTCGGATAAAATGATGACTGGAAAGATGAAAACCACTTGGATCAATGAGGAAGGGCAATACATTTTAAAAGACTCTTTAGATGTTCCTGAATGTGTTCCTAAGCACTATGAGGGTAAAGTGATTAAATCTGCCGCCAATCCCAGTTACGTATATGCTTTTATAAAGGAGATAAAACTAAAGGTTCCAGTGGTTGTACAGCGTCGTTGGCGCGGGAGACTAAAAGGTAAAAACATTTTAATTGAAGAGATTGAAGATGTAAATGGAAAATCCTACAGACATAGAGAAAGACATCACGTTAAATCCTTATTGGGTTGCCAATGAGATTTACAGGCTTCTTGCTTGGGAGATATTATGCTCTGCTGCAAAGGGGAAATGTGGAATGCCTGTAGGAGTTGAGGATTTATGTGATATGATAGGTGCAAGCGAAGATTTTTATTCTAAGATTTTATACAACGTCAGACATAGATTGAATGAAAAATAATGATATTTCCGAATCGCTAACTTACGTTAGTGATGAACCAGACATTAAGTCTTTACGTTATTCTTACCAACAATCAGTTACAGAGTTGGAATCCTACTTTGATTTATGTCGAAGTAGTTATGATGCACGGCGCAACTGGTGGCCTGGAAAGAGCAAAGACATGCGTAAGCATGGAGCGGATGCTTTTCCGTGGGAGGGTGCATCTGACATGGAGAGCCATGTTATAGACGAGCGCATCACTCGATTGGTTTCCTTGTTCTTGTCTGCGTTAAACAGGGCTAACATTCGTGCTTTCCCTGTTGAAATCTCTGATGTTCCGAAAAGTAGAGTCGTAAGTAATTTCCTTAAATGGATGGTTACATCCGGGTATATACCGAGATTCAATAAAGAGATGGAGCTGGGTGCAAATTATATGCTCGAGCGTGGTATTCTTATCACATATGTTGGGTGGCATCGTGAAGACCGGACATTTTTGCAACGGTTGAGTCTGGAACAAATCACTGCTATAAATCCTGAAGTGGGAGCAATTATAAGCGAGGGAACGGATGATGAGCAAATCATTCGCATGATTCAGGGCAGTTTTGATGGTGTGACTAAAAAGCGAGCCAGGAAAGCATTAAAGGATTTACGTAAACTGGGGATGGCTGAATTGCCAATAGTGAAGCGTCAGGTGAATGCGCCGGAGGTAAAGACTCTGGCCCCTGATGGAGATTTCATTTTCCCGCCTTACGTAACTGATCCACAACGGGCACCGTATTGTTTTTGGAAAACTTATTACACTCCCCAGGAATTACAGAATAAGATAATTACCGATGATTGGGATGAAGAATTTGTAGATTTTGTAATTGAACGCTATCGCGGTGTAAACATTGGATCGATAGAAAGGGAACAGGATGGTAATCGCAGCCTAAGCTTAACAGATAATGCTTATGAGGCCGAAGAACTCATTGAGATTGTTTATGGCTACCAGCGGTTAATTGACAAAGAAGATGGTTCAGAAGGAATTTATTGTACGGTATTTCACCGTGATTTTGACGGTAACGATCAGGTTAAGGGTTATGCAAAGTTTGAACTGTTGAACGGGTATGAAGATTATCCGGTCGTGGTGACTAAGCTTTCTGAGGATAGTAAGCGTTTATATGACACCATTACCATTCCAGACTTGCTTCGTGGTATTCAAAACCAAGTGAAGATTGAGCGTGATAGCCGGATTGATCGTAATAGTATTGCAACTTGCCCGCCATTAATGCATCCTACTGGGCAAGCCCCCAGTGATTGGGGACCGGGTCGTCTTATTCCTTATCGGAGAAAGGGAGATATAGAATTTGGACCTTCTCCGGCTTATAATCCGGGGAGTGTTGAAATGGAAAAGACCCAGGAGGAACAAGCTGACAGGCTGGTTGGTTTGGATCAAGATGGTCCGTTGAGTCAGATCCGGCAGCAGTTTTTGGTTGATAAATTTCTTTCACACACGGCGGAAGTTATTGGAATGTGCTACCGCTGCTTCCAGAGGTTTGGTCCCGACTCTATATTTTTTAGAGTTACAGGAGTTCCTGATCCTCAAGTCTTTAACAAGGGCAACCCGGATGAAAACTTTGATGTTACCATTAGTTATGATGTATTAAACAACGATCCTGAAAAGCAGGAAAACAAGCTTAATTCAATGATTAGCTTGCTTCAGCTCGATAAAAATGGGCGTATCAATGTTGATGATTTAGTCACGCTCATTGCTGGTAGTATAGATCCTGTTCTTGCGGATAGTGTGCTTCAGCCGGTTGAAGAGGCACAACAACAAATATTAAAAGATGTTACCGATGATATATCGAAAATTTATGCGGGTATTGAAATGCCTGCTCGTCCTAATGGGGCTGAGATTGCTATGCAGATTTTGCAGAGTTATGTCCAACAGCCTGATATCGCTGCGAGACTCCAATCAGATCAAGCTTTTGCACAGAGGTTGCAGAAATATATGGGCCAGTATCAGTTTGCTATGCAGCAGGTTCAGAACGCGCAAATAGGCCGTATCGGAACAGCTCCGGCTGAGATGGGTGGAGTGCAAACTCAGCAGATGCAGCAGTGATGAGTTTAGAGAAAGACATAGAAGCTCTATCAAATTATGAGCATTTTGCTCGGTTTATAAAAGTGATTGAGCAGCTCAGAGAGGAGTGCATTGCAGATATGCATGAAGCCTCGACAGATCAGTTACAGCAAATTGCTGGTCGCATTCTGTCCTATGACCAACTATTGCAAATGGTTGATTGGAACAAAATCCAAAAAAGACATAAGGATTTTCTATAAAATATGGTAACATAGCTTTTTCGCCATCGCTAGGCGCAAATAGTGGAAACAGTTATGAACGATGAAATTACCACGGCTAACGCTGAAGCCGTATCAGAATCAGTGGAAAATCAAACTGCGTCTGAGTTTGCACGAGGACGTAGTAAGAAACTCAAGGAGACATCTCCTAAAGAATCTGCCAAGGATATTACTGAGGAAATGGAGGCTAAGGCTGAAGTTGCTGAAGAAAAGTCTGAGGATAATGTTCTTTCTAAGTTTAATTTAGACGAAATGTCTGAAGAGGAAAAAAGTTCAATTAGGGCGCAATTAATCCCTGGAGCTGAGAAACGTATTGGTGAACTCACCGCAAAGCGTAAAGCCGCTGAAGAGCAGCTTGTCGCAATGCAACGCGAGCAAAGCCAACTCAAACTCAAGCAACCAGAGGTTAAAAATAATCCGTTCTCCGAAATTGCTACTTTGGATATTTTGCAGGAAAAGGCTAATGAGGTGGTTGAAGTGATTAGTTGGGCTGAAGATTTATTATTTGAATCTGATAGTTATAATGCTGATGACGAAGTTACCCAGGTAGAGGGAAAGCCGATGACCAAGAAAGAAGTGCGTAAAGCACTTTTGAATGCTCGGAAGTCGCGTGATTTCTATATACCAGATCAGCTTAAAAAACTGCAATTGAATCAAGATGACGTTTTAATACGTCAGCAATTAGGTCGTAAGGCTATTGAGGAGTTGGAATGGCTTCAGGATAAAAATGGAAATGAATTGAAAACTCAATTCTTGAATCTGATGAGTGATGGAAAATTACAAATGGATTCACGTATGCCTTATCTTGTTGCTCATGCGATTAATAGTCTTTCAAACAGAAATATTATTAAAGATACCCCGGTAGCTAAAAGTGCTGCGGGAAATATCAAGCTAGATCCCCCAAAAATGGCAACTTCTTCTTCAGCAGCGTCTGAAAAAACTGAAAGACCACAATCTAAAGCTATTAAAGAATCTCAAAGCAGATTTCTTAAGACAGGAAAACTAGGTGATTTCGTCAAATATAGAACTTCACAACACCGATAAAATATTATGGCGTTTTCAGACACATATGATACAACTAATCCAGGATCGGCTGTTTCCAATCGTGAGGACTTGACGGATGTTTTAACCATCTTGGCCCCCGAAGAAACCCCAATCCTTTCTTCTGCTTCTAAAAGCAGAGCTAATGCTACCTATATTGAATGGACGCTTGACAGCCTTTCTGCCATTTCCACTGCTGGAATTGCCGAAGGCGCAGACGTACAAACATTCACCGATCAGTTCGCAGGACGCGCTCGTCTTGGCAATTACGTTCAAAAGTTCCGCAGAGACTTTATGGTTTCTGATCTACAAGAGGCAGTTAGTTCTGTCGGACCTGTAAAGATTGCCCAAGCTGAAGCTAAGTCCATCCGTGAACTGAAACGTGACGTAGAAGCAACATTAGCATCTAATAATGATCGTGCCGTTGAAGACGGTGCCGGAGCTGTTTACAAGCTGCGTGGCTTGGGAGACTGGATTGATTCCAGTGGACCGAGTGATGTGCCTGCTACATTCCGCACCCCATCTGGAAGTATTCATTCTTCTGGAGCCTTCACCGAAACGGTGTTAAATAACATGATAACTTCTATATTCCGTGTTACGGGATCTACTAACAACTTGACGCTTGTTGCCGATACCGCCTTGAGGCGTATCATCAGTGACTTCGCTCGTTTAGATCCAGACGGAAGTGGTCCTGACCTATCTATTCGTAGTGTAAACTACAATGGTAAGGATTCCACGATTAAACTATCTGTAGAAGTTTATCAGTCAGATCACGGAAATGTAGCCATTATTAATGGTAATCCTGATTGTATGCCGGACACAACCAACAAGGACTACGGTTACTTGTTGAATCCAGAATACTATGGTATTGCTGAGTTAATACCAATGGGTAGCACTCGCCTGGACGATCAGGGCGGTGGACCACGAGGTTATGTTGATACTACATTAACCCTTAACATGTATCACCCCGGTGCTCATGGTAAGATAACCGTCATTGCATAGGAGGAAATTATTATGGCTATTACACTTAGTAAAAATGAAGACATCCAGACACTTGCTCTTGGATACAACTATTCAGCTTCCTTTGCGTCTAGTGATCTATCTACTTCAGCAAGTGCTCAAGCTACTAACGTAACCCTTGGGGGTTCGGAGTTGGCTGGGGTTATTGTTAAAGGAGCTTTGATTATTGACCAATTGGTTAGTGCTGATGTAGGCAGTGGCAGTGATGTTTCAAATGCCACTATTGCCCTTGGAGACGATGGCGATGCAGATGGTTTTGTGGACGAGATTGATTGCTTTACTGGCGATTCAACCGAACACTACATCTTTGCAAATAATGGTGTTCTACTTAATGGAGCAACTTCTTCACGACACGTTGTTAGTGCCGTGGATGTAACTTCAAATGGAACAGGAAACGGTTTTGGTAATGCTTCTAATGGAAAATTTAGAATTTTCTTAGAGTATCATCCAACTGCTGGAACCTTGTTTAGCTCTTAATTTGAATTAAAACAATTCACATAGAGGGAGGTCGGCTTTAACTGGCCTCCCTTTTTTCTTATGGATGCACCAAATATAAATTTTATACCAACGGCTCCTAAGTATTCAGATGCTGAACTTGATGATGCTCTTATCGCGGAAGTTTTTAATCAGAATGAATTAAAGTTTCAGGCTGAAAAAGTTCGGGAGGAACAGACAGCAGTTGAAGCAAATACTAATGTTGGTAAAACTCATCCTGTATTGGGTAAGTGTGTTGCGAATTTTCCCTACCCAGAATACATGTTTCTTATTAAGAAATATGGGCGTGAAACAGTTCATAGCCCAGAATTTTTAAAGGACTACAATAAACGATTTCCCCATCTCAGCCCAAACAAAGCATAATGAATCAGCTGAGAAAGAATTATGATTTATACGCATTAGTACGTGCGTTATCCGGCGTATCTTCTTTCTTGGATAATGAAGACACGAAGCTGCTTGAATTGGCGAACCGGAGATTTTATGAGGCTTACCAAGCCACTTCTATGTGGCCACGATATTTGTTATCGGCAGAACCAAGAACCATAACTAATCAGATAGTTTCATTTACCCAGGATGGATTTCATATTCTTGGTGCGGGAACCACTGCGGTTAATGGGTTATATATTAAAAATAGTTCGCTGACAAATAGTGTTATATCCTATACCAAGTTTGATACCGATGCTACCACTGCTCTTTATTCTTTGATTTATTCTGGTAGTGCTACCACCTGGAATATTATAGCTGGAGCCGCCGGTGACGGAGGGGCAACCCAATATGCAAACACAACCAGCACTAACAGTGCTTCTGGCGTTGAGGAAGATGCCACTATAAGTGAAACTGGCTGGACTGTTGATAATGGAACTTCTCCAGCACCTAGCGTCAGGGACTTAGCTGACGTGCAGGAATTTATGCGAATGCACCGGGCACAACCATTCCTGAATAATAGTTCTATGGAGTTCGAGTTTTTCATTCAAGCAGATGGCGCACACGTAATGAACGTGAGCAGTGATAATGACACATCTATTTATGTAACTTATAAAAAAGAACTTCCTGCTTATCTAACTACCTGGGACTTAAATCCCAATAGTTCGCCGCCCAATACGGAACCACTTAATGACATTACATTAGTGCCTAACGAATTTTTCCATTATATAGCCCATGCCACTTATGCGGATTTCTTACGCATGGATGGTCAGCATGATAAGGCCATTATAGAAGAACAGATAGCCGAAAAGTATTTGGCTAACGAGTTGGAAAAGACGGACCAAATTATGAATAACAACACCGTTAAAAGACGGTTTCGCACTTATGTTTCAACCCAATCACGATAAATGAACAGCCATATTACCAACCTATATCCACAACCCAACGGAACTGTTGCAGGAGAAAATCTGTCATGTGCTGCCAGTGGTAGCGGTGTCCAGTTTGCTGCCTTTGGTAGCGATACTGCCTATGTGATGATAGATGTGCAGGACTATAATGTTTACGTTACGTTTGATGATACTGCTCCAACAGCAAGTAATGGTCATATCTTGGTTAAGGATAATCCCCTTATTACCTTGAGTGCCGGTGCTGGGAAAGCTGCTAAATTCTTAGGAATTAGTGGCACTGCAATTGTCCAAGTTTCACAATTTGTAGACTAATGAATGATTTAGTCCAGAAATGTTGTGTTGGAGCAATTGGTTCTATAATCGCTGTGACAACGCAAGAGACGAGTCTGCTGCTATCTTTAGCAGCATCGGGATGTACCATAATCTTCATGGTTCTATCTATAATCAAATTGATTAAGAATTTTAGAAAAAAGAAAGATGTCAAGTGAGCTAATTGCCATGCTAGGTGGAGGTATCACCGGTTTTGTTATGAAGTTTATGTCAGCACAGATGGAGATTAACTCTAATGCGCTCGAGCGGATGATTGCAGCGCAAGGTGTTTCTGACGATTCTGCCGATCGTGCTGCTAAAAGGACTGATACAGGAGGAGTTTGGGTCAGACGAAGTATAGCTTTAACTATTCTATTCGCCGTGGTGATTGCCCCATTTATTTTTGCTTTTTATAGTATCCCGGTAACAATTAAATCTGAAGACACTGGAGGAATATTTAGCTTTCTGGGATTCCATTCTGACAGATGGAAGAGTCTGGAAGGATTCGTTTTACTACCGGAGATTAGGCAGGGAATGTTAGCCATTCTCGGTTTTTATTTCGGTAGTTCACAGGTAACAATTAGGAGATGACATGCCAAAGGT
>Ga0207899_1000688_pt1 | contig 11784 bp, 5 predicted proteins | sample MalvirmetaMSP134_FD_184235 | JGI IMG/M metagenome (GOLD analysis project Ga0207899, IMG submission 184235) | Marine viral communities from the Deep Pacific Ocean - MSP-134 (SPAdes) | ecosystem: Environmental > Aquatic > Marine > Oceanic | place: Pacific Ocean | collected 2011-06-28
GATGCCGATCTGGCGAAGGAGAGCGCCAAGCTTCAGGCGCTGCAGACGAAGCAGCAACTGGGGGTTCAGGCCCTGTCCATCGCCAACCAGACTCCGCAGCTGGTCCTGTCACTGTTCCGATAGGTTCACAAACCTGAGGCCGGAGGGTTCGCCCTCCGGCCTTTTCATCAGAATATCCGGATTGCCATCTCCCAAGTCGCCACGAGGACGCGGCTGACGGTCTCCCACACGAGCCAGGTGAAGGTCGCCATGCCGGCCGAGACAACCCAGCCGATCAGCATCATGACGCCGTCCTTCTGCATAAGGCCGAAGCCGAAGGCAGCCACGATCAGGGACGGGAACAGGTTGAAGCCGATCAGCGGCAGCATCAGCACCGCCGCCCAGATCATGCACATCAGGCCGATCAGGGCCTCGGACAGGTCGGTACTCATGAAGCCGAGGCGGGGCCGGCTGAACCGCTCGATCATCTGCAGACGGTCCCTGACCTTGTCCGCCGCCTCGGCGAAGGCCGGACGGGGAATATCGCGCTTCATGATCCAGCCCGGCAGCCAGAGTACGTCCTGACGGAAAAGAAGCTGCGCCCCGATGATCATGATGGGCACGCCCAGCACGGTGGTCATGCCCGGGATCACGCCGATGACAGCACTGAGCAGCCCCAGCGTCAGCAACAGGGCGCCGAACCCCCGCTCCCCGAAGGTTCCGACCAGCTCGGTCATCGGCAGGACAGGATCGTCGACGGCGCCGACATCCGTCAGAACCTGGGAGAAGGGCCGTGCGTTGAAGGAGTTGTCGTTGTTGTTCATGAGCCGTCGCCGAACAGGGTCATGCGCTCTCTTGGCCCCTCTCGCGCCGCCACGCTACTTAAGAAATTGCAATGCGGCGTCAGGCAGACTGTTCCATGTCAACGTCCAGCCCCTGCTCGCGGACCTTGCGATAGAGGGTGGACCGACCGATGCCGAGGCGGCGGGCGATTTCCGACATATGGCCGGCATAGACCTCGATGGCGTGCTGGATCAGGTCGCGCTCGATCTCCTCCAGCGTGCGCAGATGGCCCTTGCCGTCCAGAATGCGGATCGGCGTATCGGGGGCAGGAGGCAGGTCGTGGGCCATAGTTGCGGCGGTGCTCGCGGGAGCTGCATCCAGCTCGGGCGTCGGCATGGCCACGCCCGAGATCGCCGGGAAGTCGTGCGGCTTGAGGAAGGGCCCGTCGGCCAGCACGATGGCGCGATAAACCGCATTCTCCAGCTGGCGGACATTGCCGGGCCAGTCGAAGGCCCTGAGCAATTCGGCGGTCTCGGGCGCGCAGCCGACGACGCGCTTGCCTTCCTCGACGTTGAAGCGCCCGATGAAGTGGTCGACCAGGGCCGGGACATCCTCGTGGCGGTCGCGCAGGGCCGGAGCCTCGATCGGAAACACATTCAGACGATAAAACAGGTCCTCGCGGAAGGCGCCGCCTTCAACCTGTTTGGCCAGGTCGCGATTGGTGGCCGAAACGATGCGGACGTCCACGCGGACCGGGCGTTTCGATCCGACCGGGTCGATCTCGCCTTCCTGCAGGGCGCGCAGCAGCTTGACCTGCATGTCCAGCGGCAGTTCGCCGATTTCGTCCAGGAACAGGGTGCCGCCGTCGGCCTCCTTGAACTTGCCGAGGTGTTTGTCGTGGGCACCGGTGAAGCTGCCCTTCTCGTGGCCGAACAGGATCGACTCGACCAGATTGGCGGGCAGGGCGCCGCAGTTGACGGCCACGAACGGCCGTCCGGCCCGGTCCGAAGCCCCGTGCAGGGCGCGGGCAATGACTTCCTTGCCGACGCCGCTCTCACCGGTGATCAGCACCGGAATGGTCGAGCCGGCCGCGCGGATGCCGAGAGCCTTGACCATGCGCATGGCCGGGCTGTCGCCGACCAGATCGTCAAAGGTGGTGCGGCCCGAGGTGTGTTTCTTGAGTCGGCCGACCTCGGCGGTCAGCTGGGTCAGCTGCAGGGCGTTCCTGACCCCGACCAGCAGGCGCTCGGCCGAGACCGGCTTGACGAAGAAGTCCTGGGCCCCGGCCTGCATGGCCTTGACGACGCTTTCGATGCCGGCGTTGGCGGTCAGCACGATCACCGGAGTGCTCACCCCTGCGGCGCGCAGCTCGGTCAAACACTCGAGGCCCGTCATGCCCGGCATGACCATGTCCAGCAGCACCACATCGGCCCCGCCACCCTTGGTCAGGCAGTCGATCGCCTCGCCGCCGTTCTCGGCATGGGCGACGGCAAATCCCTCGCGCTCCAGAACCGCCTGGACCAGGCGGCGCTGGGTCGGATCGTCATCGACGACCAGTACGGTCTTGGCCATGGGGCACCCCTCTATCATCACCGTTGGCCGGTCTCGGGGGCAGACCCCGGACTGGCTCGTTTCGGGACGGGTGTACCCCGGATGCGGTGAAGATCGCGTTGTCCGGCGTGGTGTGCGGGGGGTTAACGGGTCTTATCCAGCGGGATCCGGCCGTGCTGACTGGCGGTCGGCTCGAGACAGCGGCTCGGGCTGAAGAAAGCCTCACGCCCGCCCAAGTCGAGAGATGGGCGACTCGCCGGACTGAAGACCAGCTGCCCTTTACGCATTAGTTCAGGGACGTCATCCTTCGGGGCGCTACCCGGACAGGGACTGATCGACCAACTCCCCACCTCGGTAAACTCCCCCGAACTCTCACGCACCATGAGTGTTAGCTGCGTTCTTTCTGCCAGAAGCACTTCTGGGGTGCCGTCACCGTCGATGTCGCGCACCTCAGCTAGGCAGGCCGCGTCGTAGCAGCGCCAGCGAGGATCGCCGATCTCAACTTCTGCTATGAATCCTTCCGGCAGGATCGAGCCTTCGGGCCAAGCGGGTATGGACACGCGACGCAAATCTTCTTCGAGGTGGGTCAGCTCCCAAGGGCTTTGCGCAGCAATGGCCTCCTCGGATTTATTGGCGATGGTTGCATCCTCTGACCTCGTCAGCCGTTCCAGCGCCGCCCGGCCGACCTTGCCGCTCTCGAAGCGGAGGAAGCGATAGTCGAACGCTTCCGGCGCGACCGCACCGCGCTCGAGGCGGGCCATCTGGTCCATGACCGACAGGCGGGCGGGGTCGAGCACCGGGCTGAACAGCAGCACGATCAGGGCGACGATCAGGGCGCCGGTGCCGACGTTGGTGCGCTCCAGCGGCTGCATCCAGTCGCGGCCGCGCAGGCTGGTGATCGCGGCCCAGGCATAGCCGAGCGCATAGGCCAGACCGGCGAGAATACAGGCGGCGGCGACGATCCGGTCGGGCGTCAGACCGTGCTGGCCGATGCGGAGGGCCAGACCCGAGCTGGCTACGGCGACCAGCGGGATCAACAGCAGGCTGCTGAGCATCACGGCCCAGCGCAGCACCAGCGGCGGGCGGGTCTCGTCCGTGCCGTCCTGATAGGCGGCGTTGATCAGCACAATCAGCACGGCAGCGGCGGACAGCATCAGGGCCGTGGCAGAGCCTTGCTCCCACAGGCCGGACAGGCCGGTGAAGGGCAGGGCGGCGAGGAAGGCGGCCGTCAGCACCGCGATCACCGGCAGCAGCCATGACAGCAGCATCAGCACGACCGACCGTACCCCCCGGATCAGCCCGTCGCGCACATCGGTCAGATGCACGGCGAGGGCAAAGGTCAGGCTGGTGACCGGCAGGTTGAACCAGGGCTCTGCCAGAAGTTCTCCGAACGCCCGGATCCCGATCAGGCCAAACAGGCCCGCGCCGAGGAACAGCAAAAGCCACAGGGCCCCGGTAAAGCCGACCGAAAGGGCCAGCTGCACCCCCGCCTTCCACGCCACGTCGAAATAGCGGGGATAGGCGGCGATCCGGCGACCTTCCTGATCGGCGGGGACGATCAGGTGGTGGGCGATGAACAGGGCGGCGGCGAGGAAGGGGAACAGCGCTGGCGACAGGAAAGGCTCGCGTTGATCGATCAGCACCTGACGCGCCATGTCGTGCCAGCCGAGCAGGGCCAGCGTCCCGGCGGCCACCGCCGTCCAGACGACCAGCGTCTTGAACCTGAGCCGCCCCAGACCGCCCAGAAGCACGACGGGCAGGTAGGCGGCGACCAGGACCAGGGGGCCGAACAGCTCCGGCACCGTGGCGGGCCACAGGCGGGGCGTGTGATCAACGCTCCAGTAGAGACCATAGAGCGCCAGCCCCTGTAGCAGGCCGATCAGCAGACGGGGCAAAATCAGCCCGTGATGGCCCGACGCCATGGCGGCACGTGTTGTGGTCTCGGCTTCGGTCATCAAGGGCCCCTCCCGAACGGGCATCTGGCCATAGTTTGCGAGGTGAAGCCAGACCGTCCGGGCTGCACGCCGCCTTGTCAGCGTCCCGCCGCGACCCCATACCCAAGGGCATGAACGCACCTTTCAAGACACCGACCGCCGACCTGCCCCTGTGGGACCTGTCCGACCTGTATGCCGCAAAGGACGATCCGCGGCTGAAGGCCGATACTGAGGCGGCGCGTGCGGCTGTGGCCGGGATGAATGCGCTGGCAGGCACGCTGATTGCGGCCCGGGGTGAACCGGCGGTCCTGGGCGAGCGGCTGGATCGGGCGATTACGCTGTACGAGCAGGCGGCGGATCGCCTGGGCGCGGTCGGGGCCTATGCCTTTCTGGACGCCTCGACGCGGCGCGATGATGCGTCGGCCCAGGCGTTCGAAGCCGATGTGCGCCAGTCACTGACCGAGATTTCGACTCCGACCGTCTGGCTGACGCTGGAGATCAACCAACTGGAGGAGGCCGAGGTTGAGGCGGGGCTTGCGGCCCATGCTCCGGCCGCGCGCTGGCGGCCGTGGCTGCGCCGGGTACGGGCGATGAAACCGCATGAACTGTCAGAGGAGTTGGAGACCTTTCTGGCCGAACAGATGCCGGTATCGGCCCAGTGGCCGCGCCTGTTCGACGAGACTCTGGCCGAGCTGCGGGTCAAGGCCGGGCGCGATACACTGACGCTCAGCGAGGCGCTGAACAGTCTGTCCGACCCCAAGGGCGCCCGCCGCAAGGCTGTGGCCGAAGGACTGACCGAGGCGCTGAAGGCCGAGACGCGGACCCTGGGTCTGGTGCTGAATACGGTGGCGGCCGAGAAGGCGCTGGAGGACAGGAAGCGCGGCTTCAAACGCCCGGCCGATAGCCGCCATCTGGCCAATGAGGTCGATGGCGAGGCCGTGGATGCGATGGTCGAGGCTGTCACCGCCGCCTATCCGCGCCTGTCGCACCGCTATTATGCGGCGAAGGCCCGGGCGCTGGGTGTGAAGACGCTCAATCACTGGGATCGGAATGCACCGCTGACCACCAGGGCCCCGCGCGGGTTTGACTGGGCGCAGGGACGGGCGCTGGTTCTGGATAGCTTTTCGGATCTCGGCCCGGAGTTTGCCGAGCGGGCCGGGACCTTCTTTGACCGGAACTGGATCGATGCACGGCCCCGGGCGGGCAAGCAGTCGGGGGCCTATGCTCACCCCGTGACGGCAGATCGTCACCCCTATGTCTTCCTGAACTGGATGGGCGAGCGGCGCGATGTGCTGACCCTGGCGCACGAGCTGGGGCACGGCGTGCACCAGACGCTTGCGGCGGGAGCCGGCAGTCTGCTGGCCGACACACCCCTGACACTGGCCGAGACAGCCTCGATCTTCGCCGAGGGGCTGACCTTTGACCGGCTGCTGGACTCGGCGCCCGAGGCCGAGCGTCAGGGCCTGCTGGCCGGACGGATCGAGGACGGGCTGAACACCGTCGTCCGCCAGATCGCCTTTCACCGTTTCGAGACCCGTTTCCATGACGAGCGGCAGACCGGTGAGGTAGGGGCGGAGCGGATCGGCGAAATCTGGCTGGAAGAGATGGGCGCGTCTCTGGGCCCCGCCGTCACCTTGAACGACGGCTATGAGCACTGGTGGGCCTATGTCAGCCACTTCGTCCACTCGCCCTTCTATGTCTATGCCTATGCGTTCGGGGATCTGCTGGTTGCGGCCCTGATGGAGACGCGCCGCAAGGATCCGCAGGGCTTTACGCCCCTGTACCGTGAGCTTCTGGCCGGGGGCGGCACGCGTCCGTACGACGAGGCGCTCAAGCCTTTCGGCCTGAATCCGCGCGATCCGGCGTTCTGGGATATTGGTCTGGTGCGTCTGGAGCGGCTCATCGAGGCGTTCGAGGAGACTCTCTAACCGAAAAGGCGCGCCGGGGCGTTTTTCAGGGCAGGAAATTGCTCTGGATAGCCGCCTTCCTGTCTGATCTGAGCGAAAATTCACCGCAGCGCTCTTGCGATCCGTGGCCGCGGCCCCGAAGGTGGGGCCATGCTGCATCGCAACCAGAAATTCCCGGACGTCGTCCGGCGTACACCGCCGAAGGTGCCGCCGACGGAGCGTATCCAGTCCTTTCAGGAGATCTACGCCGACTTCGCAAATGCGACAGGCGTGGATCAGTCGAGCCGCTGTGCCCAGTGCGGTGTGCCCTTCTGTCAGAGCGGCTGTCCGCTGGAGAATGCCATTCCCGACTGGCTGAGGCTGGCGGCCGAGGGCCGACTGGAAGAGGCCTGGCGCGCCTCGGAGGCGACCAGCGCCCTGCCGGAAATCTGTGGCCGCATCTGTCCGCAGGACCGGCTGTGCGAGGGGGCCTGCACACTGGAACGCGCGGGCTGGGAAACGGTCACCATCGGTTCGGTCGAGCGCTGGCTGGGCGATATGGCGTTCGAGCAGGGCTGGATTTCCGAAATCACACCCGTGCGCGAGCGCGCGGAGTCCATCGGCATTGTCGGATCCGGACCGGCGGGTCTGGCTGCCGCCGACCGGCTGCGCGGGCTGGGCTATGCCGTCACCCTTTACGAGCGGCAGGATCGCGCCGGCGGGCTGCTGATGTACGGCATCCCGGGCTTCAAGCTGGAAAAGCCGGTGGTCCAGCGGCGGATCGACCGGCTGGTGGCCTCGGGGGTAAAGATCGAACTGGGGGTCGAGATCGGGCGCGATGTCCCGTTTGACGACCTGCGCAGCCGGCATCAAGCGGTACTGCTGGCGACCGGGGTCTATGCTGCGCGTCGCCTGACCCTGCCGGGCTGTGGCGCGGAGGGTGTGGTGCCGGCCCTCGACTATCTGACCGCGTCCAACCGCAAGGGGATGGGCGATAGCGTCCCGGAATTCGAGTCCGGGGCGCTGGATGCGCGTGGCCGCCGGGTGGTGGTGATCGGCGGGGGCGACACGGCCATGGACTGTGTGCGGACCGCTGTCCGCCAGGGCGCAACGTCGGTGACCTGCCTCTATCGCCGCGACCGGGCCAATATGCCGGGCAGCGCCCGCGAGGTGGCCAATGCCGAGGAGGAGGGCGTGGTCTTCGACTGGCTGGCCTCGCCGCGCGCCGTGCGGGACGCGGCCGGCCGGGTCTGCTCGGTCCGGGCCATACGCACAGCCCTGTCCGATCCCGGCCCGGACGGGCGCCGCTCGATCCGCGAACTGGCCGACAGTGCCTATGACTGCGAGACCGACATGGTCATTGAGGCGCTGGGCTTCGAGCCCGAGGACCTGCGCAGCCAGTTCGACACGTCCGATCTGGCGGTCCACGATGACGGCACGGTCTGGTCGGCTGCGGGGACGCGCGCCACCACGCTGGAGGGCGTCTTTGTGGCCGGTGACATCTCGCGGGGGGCCTCGCTGGTCGTCTGGGCTGTACGCGAGGGGCAGGACGCCGCCGCCGAAATCCACGGCTGGCTGTCGGCCCGCCAGCAGGTGGCGGCATGAGCGTTGATCCCCGCAAATGGCTGGCGGATCGGCAGACGCTGATCGACGCTGGAGCCTATGATCCTGACAGCGAACGCGATGCCTGCGGGGTCGGGCTGGTCGCGGCCATGGACGGCCAGCCGCGCCGCGATGTCGTCGATCTGGCGATCGCCGCGCTGAAGGCCGTCTGGCATCGGGGCGCGGTCGATGCCGACGGCCGGTCCGGCGACGGGGCCGGCCTGCTGATCGGCTTGCCGCGCGACTTCTTCCTGCGCCAGGTGCGCGAGCAGGGGCGCGAGCCCCGGCCCGCCCCGCTGGCGGTCGGCATGGTCTTCCTGCCGCGCCACGACCTGGGCGCGCAGGAGCAGGCGCGGGTGGTGATCGAGCGTGAGGTGCAGGCCGCGGGTTTCTATCTGTACGGCTGGCGCCAGGTGCCGCACCGGCCGGGAATCCTGGGCGAGCGGGCCGCGGCGACCCGGCCCGAGATCGAACAGATCATGCTGGCGGCCCCGGAGGGTCTGGAAGGTGAGGATCTGGAGCGCGCCCTCTACCTTCTGCGGCGCCGGATCGAGGCCCGGGCCCGGGCACGCGGCATCGACGTCTATATCTGTTCCCTGTCGGCGCAGGTGGTCATCTACAAGGGCATGATGCTGGCCCAGGCGCTGGCGGAATTCTATCCGGACCTGACCGATCCGGACGTGGTCGCGTCGGTGGCCGTGTTCCACCAGCGCTATTCGACCAACACCTTCCCGGAATGGCGGCTGGCCCAGCCATTCCGCATGCTGGCCCACAATGGCGAGATCAACACCCTGCGCGGCAATGCCAACTGGATGCGCAGCCACGAGATCCGCATGACGGCGACTGCGTTCGGCGCGGACGACGATATCGTCAAGCCGGTCATCCAGCAGCGCGGCTCGGACTCCGCCGCGCTCGACAATGTGTTCGAGGTTCTGGTCCGGGCCGGGCGGTCGGCGCCGATGGCCAAGGCGCTGCTGATCCCGGAAGCCTCCATTTCCGGCACGCTCAGCCCGGCCCATCAGGCCTTCTATGCCTATTGCAACGCCGTGATGGAGCCGTGGGATGGGCCGACCGCCCTGTGCGCGACCGACGGCCGATGGGTGGTGGCCGGCAAGGACCGGAACGGCCTGCGCCCCCTGCGGGTGACCGAGACCACGGACGGCCTGCTCATCTGTGGCTCCGAGGTCGGGATGACGGGCATTGCTCCGGAGCGTATCGCCCGCAATCTGCATATCGGGCCGGGTCGCATGATCGCCCTCGATCTGGACGAAGGCCGCCTCTACGACGAGACGGCCATCCTCGACCGGCTCGCCGCCGAGCACCCCTATGACCGGTGGCTGGCCAATATCGTCGATCTGGAGCCCAGGGTCGGTCCGGGACCGGAGCCAAGGCGGCTGGAGGGCGAGGCCCTGACGCGGATGCAGGCCGCAGTCGGCTGGACCCGCGAGGACATCGAGACCCTGCTCGATCCCATGGTCGTCGACGGCAAGGAAGCGGTGGGGTCTATGGGGGATGACGCCGTTCCCCGCGTCTTGTCCGGCCTCGACCGGCCCTTCAGCCACTATTTCCGGCAGGCCTTTGCCCAGGTCACCAACCCGCCGATCGACTCCCTGCGCGAGGGCGCGGCCATGTCGCTGCGCACACGGTTCAAGAACCTCGGCAACATCCTTGCCCAGGAAGAGGGCCAGACCCGGGTGCACGTTCTGGACAGCCCTGTCCTCACCACCGGCATGTTCGACCGCATGCTGGATGTGGTGGGCGAGGGCGCTGTGGCCCGGCTGGACACCAGCTTCGACGGATCGACCGTCGGTGGACCCGCGGGCACGGCCCTGCGCGAGGCCATCGAGCGTCTGCGCTCCGAGGCGGTGGCGCAGGTTCGGGCCGGTTCGGGTATTCTGGTCCTGACCGACGAAGACATGGGTCCGGGCCGGCCGGTCATCCCCATGATCATGGCGACCGCCGCCGTGCACACCCGTCTGGTGGAAGAAGGCCTGCGGTCGTTCGTATCGATCGTGGTGCGCACGGCCGAGGCGCTGGACGCCCATGCCTTTGCCGTTCTGGTCGGGTCGGGCGCGACCGCCGTCAACGCCTGGCTGGCGCAGGAGACCTTTCTGCAGCGACAGGACGAGGGCCGCTATGGCCCGGGGTCGCTGCGTGAGGCCTGCCTGAACTACAAGGCGGCGATCGAGGCCGGCCTGCTCAAGATTCTCGCCAAAAAGGGCATATCCGTCATATCGGCCTATCGCGGGGCGTTCGAGTTCGAGGCCCTGGGACTGTCCCGGGCGCTGGTCGCGGACATCTTCCCGGGCATGACGTCGCGGGTCTCCGGCATCGGACTGCCGGGTCTGGAGGCGCGGGCGCTGCGGCTGACGGAAGCCGGTTTTGAGCGCGACCGGCCCGTCCTGAGGCTGGGGGGCTCGCACCGCATCCGGGCCGGCGAAGAACGCCACGGTTGGGACGCCGAAGCGATCCATCGGCTTCAGGATGCGACCACGCGCAACGACTATGGGCGCTACAAGGCCTATAGTCGGCGGGTGCGCGAGCAGCCCGCGGGGGCCCTGCGCGACCTGCTGGATTTCCGCGAGACCGGCACCGTGCCGCTCGAGGCGGTCGAGAGCGTCAATGAAATCCGCAAACGCTTCGTCACGCCCGGCATGTCGCTGGGGGCGCTGAGCCCCGAAGCGCATGAGACGCTCAACATCGCCATGAACCGGATCGGGGCCCGCTCGGTTTCGGGCGAGGGCGGCGAGGACCCCGAGCGCTACAGCACCCGCCCGAACGGCGACAATCCGAACAGCGCGGTCAAGCAGATCGCCTCGGGGCGGTTCGGGGTGACGGCCGAATATCTGACCCGCTGCCGCGAGATAGAGATCAAGGTCGCCCAGGGCGCCAAGCCGGGTGAGGGCGGGCAGCTGCCGGGGTTCAAGGTCACCGAGTTCATTGCCCGAATGCGTCATGCGACGCCGGGCGTGGGCCTGATCAGTCCGCCGCCCCATCACGACATCTATTCGATCGAGGATCTGGCCCAGCTGATCTACGACCTGAAGCAGATCAACCCCGAGGCCCGGGTTACGGTCAAGCTGGTGGCTCAGTCCGGAATCGGTGCGGTCGCGGCGGGTGTGGCCAAGGCCAAGGCCGATACCATCCTGATTTCGGGGCACAATGGCGGGACGGGGGCCGCCGCCATCAGCTCGATCAAACAGGTCGGCATGCCGTGGGAAATGGGCCTGAGCGAAGCCCATCAGGTGCTGAGCATGAACGGCCTGCGGGGGCGCGTGCGCCTGCGGACGGACGGGGGCATCCGCACGGGGCGCGATGTGGTGATCGCCGCCATGCTGGGCGCCGAGGAGTTCGGCATCGGCACGGCCAGTCTGGTCGCCGTCGGATGCCTGATGGTGCGCCAGTGCCATTCCAACACCTGTCCGGTCGGTGTGTGTGTGCAGGACGAACGGCTGCGAGCCCTGTTCACCGGCACCCCCGACAAGGTCATCAACCTGTTCACCTTCATCGCCGAGGAGACGCGGGAAGTCCTGGCCTCGCTGGGGCTTACGCGGCTGGACGATGCGGTCGGCCGTACCGACCTGCTCTATCAGGTCTCCCGCGGGGGCGACGACCTCGACGATCTGGACCTCAACCCGCTTCTTGTGCGGGTGGGCGACGCGGACCTGCGGGACGGCTCGGTTCTGCCGCGCAACCCGGTTCCCGACAGTCTGGACGCCCAGATTCTGGTAGACGCCGAGCCCTGCTTGCAGCGGCGCGAGAAGATGCAGCTCAGCTATGCTGTGCGGAACACCCAGCGGGCCATCGGCACCCGTACGTCATCCGAGATCGTGCGTCGCCACGGTCAGGACCTGCCGGATGGCCACTTGACGCTCAGGCTGAAGGGCGCTGCGGGTCAGTCGCTGGCGGCGTGGGGCGTGAAGGGCCTGCGGATCGAGCTGGACGGCGAGGCCAATGACTATGTCGGCAAGGGCCTGTCGGGCGCGCATCTGGTGATCCGGCCGGTCCGCTGGCAAGCGGGTCAGGCGCTGATCGGCAACACCTGCCTG